>Ga0164243_10006801_pt1 | contig 17249 bp, 17 predicted proteins | sample OricompcompostOP_FD_108781 | JGI IMG/M metagenome (GOLD analysis project Ga0164243, IMG submission 108781) | Organic Plus compost microbial communities from Emeryville, California, USA - Original compost - Organic plus compost (OP) | ecosystem: Engineered > Solid waste > Mixed feedstock >... | reverse complement strand
GACGTATGGGCGTCCCGGCGGGCCCGCGGCAACGGCGCCCCCGGAGGGCCCGCGGGCTCCGGGGTCCACGGGGGCACAGGCGGCACCGGGGGCGGCCCCGAGGGCCCGGGCGGCCCGCCCGGTTCCGGCTCCGACTCCCCGGCCGAGCCCGGGAGTTAACTCCTCGACCGAGCCCGGGAGTTCGCGGGCCTCGGGTGGTTCGGAGCGGCACGGCGGCTCCGGAGGCCCGTCCGGCTCCGGCGGTTTCGGACGTACGGTCACCGGGCGCGCCAGCCGGTCCAGCGGTGCACCGTGATCTCCACGACCGGGCCCTCCGGCGGCGAACCGGTGTACTGCGCGCGGTACTTCTCCGTGAGCAGCCGCAGGAACCCGGCGGCGACCTCCGACTGGGCGGGCGGCGGCAGTTCGTGCCCGGTACCGTCCGCCCGCGCCCACCACAGGTGGCGCCAGTCCTCGTCGTAGTGGTCGACCAGCAGGCAGAGCGCCGGGTTGGCGCGCAGGTTCGCCAGCCGCTTCAGCCGCGTCGTGCTCTTGGGCTTGTGGTCCACGGCCAGCGCGACCGTGTCCCCGGCCAGCGTGAACACCACCGGCACCAGATGCGGCCGCCCCTCGGCGTCGGCGGTCGCCAGTCGCGCCACTCTGGCCCGTGCGAAGTGCTCCCGGGCCTCGTCGCTCGTCATGCTCGGCACGCGCGCGCCTCCTTCGTCGTACGCGTACGCCAACGGCCGTCCGCAGTCCGGCAGTCCACCGGCCCGCCGGCCCACCGGCCCGCCGGGAGGGTCAGCCGAAGCGGCGGGCGACGGCGGCGTACTCGTCCAGCCGCCGCAGAGTCGCCGCCTCCGGCTCCGTCGGCAGATAGAACAGCACCCGCTCCACGTCGAGCCGCGTGTAGCCCTCTACGGCCGCCGGATCGGGCGCCGCCGCGTACACCGTCACCGGCACCTCGCGGCCCGCCGTCGCCCGCATCCGCTCGATCTGCGGGCCGAGCGACTCGGGCGGCACCGAGTTCGCGAGCCAGGCGTCGCCCAGCTCGGCGACGCGCGGGAAGGCGCCCTCGCCGCCGCCGACGTAGATCGGCGGGTGCGGGCGCTGCACCGGCTTGGGCCACGAATACACGGGGTCGAAGTCCACGAACTCCCCGTGGAACTCGGCCTGTTCGGCCGTCCACAGTTCGCGCATCGCCCGCAGCCGCTCGTTCGCCAGCCGCCCGCGCGTGGCCGGATCGGTGCCGTGGTTCGCCATCTCCTCGCGGTTCCAGCCGACGCCGACGCCGAACACGGCGCGGCCGCCGGAGACCAGGTCCAGCGTGGCGACCTCCTTCGCCGTCACGATCGGATCGCGCTGCGGCACCAGCGCCACCCCGGTGCCCAGCAGGATCCGCTCGGTCACGGCCGCGCCGGCGGCCAGCGCCACGAACGGGTCGAGCGTGCGGTAGTAGATCTCCGGCAGGTCACCGCCGCCCGGGTACGGGCTGCGGCGCTCCACCGGGATGTGCGTGTGCTCGGCGATGAGCAGCGAGTCGAAGCCTCGCTCCTCGACCGCGCGGGCCAGCGCGACGGGTGCGATGCCCTGGTCGGTGATGAAGGTCGATACGCCGAACTGCACGGTGGCTCTCCCTCGGTGCGGCTGATGCGGTCGATGCCTGTCGGTGCTGCTGGTGCCTGTCGGTGCTGCCGGTGCCGGCGGTGCCGGCGGGTGCGGCCGGTACGGCAGACGGCGCCGAAGCGGCCGCGCCCGGACTCCCGGCAGCGCCGCGTACCCGCGTCCGTACGCCCCAACTCCGCGCGCCCGCAAGGCCGTACGCCACAGCTCCGTACTCCCGCAAGGCCACAGGGGTGCGCCGAGCGGGCGGCGGCTGCCTCACCTTCCGTGGCGGGCGCTGACGCCGGTCCCGGTCGGCATGGCCGGGTGCCGGCCCAGCATGAACACCCCCACCACGACGGCGACCAGCCCGGCCGCCTCCCAGGCCAGCGCCATCGGCGTCACCCGCAGCGTGTCCCCCAGGAACCCGATGCCGCAGATGATCCCGGCCACCGGCTCGGCCGCGGTGAGCGACGGCAGCGACATCCGCAGCGGCCCCGCCTCGAACGCGCTCTGCACGAGCAGCAGCCCGACGACGGCGAGCGCGACGATCGCGTACGGCTGCCAGTTGAGCGCCAGCCCGACCACTCCGCCGGTGTCCAGCACCCGGCCCGCGGAGCGGGTCAGCGCGTCCTGCAGACCGTAGAGCGCACCGGCCGCGGCGGCCAGCAGCGGCGGCTCCTCGACGAGCTTCACGTGCCGTGCGATCGCGACGAGTACGAGCGCGACGCCCGCCACCGAACCGAACACCAGCCAGTGCCGCAGCGCGCTCACCTCGGCCACGCCGCCGGTCGGCCGCCCGGCCACGATGAAGGCGGCGACGCCGCCGCTGAGCAGGGCCACACCGCCCCAGCCCGAGCCGCCGAGCCGCTGCCCGCTCAGCTTCCGCGCGAGCGCCATCGCGAACAGCAGGTTCGTGGCCAGCAGCGGCTCCACCTTGGAGACGTCGCCGAAGACGAGCGCGACCGCGCTGATGAGCTGGCCGACCACCATGCAGCCGATGCCGCCGAGCCAGCGCGGCACCCGCACCAGGTCCAACAGCAGCCGGAAGGACAGCATTTCGCCCAGCGGAGCGCGCGCGGCGGCGTCCTGCTGCAACACGAAGCCCAGTCCGAGGAAGCAGGCGGCGACGAGGCCGTAGACGTAGACCACGTTCGGCAGGCCCCCTAGGGCCTCTCGCTCGAAGTGCTGCGGAGTAGCGGTGTGTTCACAGTCATTCACTGTCCTATTTCGCGGGCTTCGGGGACGTTTACATGGCGCGAGAGCCGCTAAACCGGCCATACCGGGTGAACGAAATGACACGGCTCACCCAAGTCTCATCTCACAGAGGGAGGCATCATGGCGACGACACCGACGACCGGACAGGGGACGGTGTCCGGGATAGAACATCATCCCGACCTAGTGGCCATGCGGTACCGCCAAGAGAAGACCGCGGCCAATCCGGGGGCGCAGCTCCTGGAGGCGCTGACGTTCCTCACCGGCGTCTACATGGCCATCTCGCCCTGGGTGGTGGGCTACATCGGCAACGCCCCCAGGCTGGCCATCGTCAATCTGATCGTGGGGATCGCCTTCGCCGTCCTGGCGGTGGGCTTCGGCTCCGCATACGAGCGGTTCAACCATCTCGCCTGGGCCGCACCGCTGCTGGGAGTCTGGGTGATCATCTCCCAGTGGGTGGTGGCCGCTTCACCCGCCAACGCGTCCATCGTCATCAACAACACGACGGTCGGCGCCGTGGCGGCGCTCTGCGGACTGGCCATGCTGGTCATGGCTTTCGTGGGCGGCAGGAAGCGGCGCTTCCGAGAGCACGGCTACATGGAGTCCGGAGGCGGAGGCTACGCCGAGCGCGGCTACCAGGAACGGGGCTATCGGCCGGACCGCTGAGCGCGTCCGGCGCGAGCCCCGGCGCAGCGGCCGAGGGCAGGGGCGACGTCCGGTCCCCCTGCCCTCGGCTCATGCCGTACCGGCGTACTCGGCTGCCGTGCCGGCGTACGCACCGGCCTACGTACCGGCGTGCTCGGCCCTGCGTGTGCGGCAGGCCCGCGCCCCACCGCTGCGCCCGGTGCGGGCGGTCGGCCGGCGGTGCCACTCAGCCACCGCCGCCGTGCGTGCCGCCGCCGCGCTCGTGTGCGCTCAGGAACCACTCGCGGGCCTCCTCCGCGACCTGCTCCAACGCGCCCGGCTCCGGGAAGAGATGGGTGGCGCCCTCGATGACGCGCACCGCGTGCGGCGCGGTCAGCTGCGCGGCGGCGTCGCGGTTCATCTCCAGTACGCGGGTGTCGCGTCCGCCCACGAGCAGCAGTACGGGCGCGCGCACCCGGCCCAGCGCGTCCCCGGCCAGGTCCGGGCGGCCGCCGCGGGAGACCACGGACGCGGCGCGCGAGGGCCGCTCGGCGGCGGCGACCAGCGCGGCGGCCGCGCCCGTGCTCGCGCCGAACAGGTGGGCCGAAAGGTCGCTCGTGGCCGGGTGCTTGGCCAGCCAGTCGAGCGCGGCGACCACGCGCTCGCCCAGCAGCCCGATGTCGAAGCGGTGCTGTGCCGTCACCGTGTCGACCTGGTCCTCCTGCTCGGTGAGCAGGTCCATCAGCAGCGTGGCCAGGCCCTGCCGCCGCAGCGTCTCGGCCACCGCGCGGTTGCGCGGGCTGTGCCGGGAGCTGCCGCTGCCGTGCGCGAACAGCACGACGCCGCGCGGCGAGGGCGGCACCTCCAGATCGCCGGGCAGCTCGATGTTGCCCGGGGCCGCGACCTGCACCATCTCCGAGACCGCCACCGTCCGCTCCCTCCTGGCGTGCTCCTGCGTGCTCCTGCTGTTGCCGTGCTGCCAACCGCGGTACGCGGCCGTGGAGTTGACGCTGTGCCGGCGCGTCGTACCGGGTCAGGGCCTGCCGCGCGCCTGCTCGGCGGCCCGGCGTCCGGCCTCCACCTCGCCGACGTGCTGCGGGGTGCTGAGCTGGCCGCCGGAGCTTTCGATGTGGGCGCGTACGAACCACTGGAAGAGCTCCAGCTGCCGCAGCTGCTCGATGAGCATGTCCTGGGTGATCAGGTCGGGCTTGTCGGTGGCGAGCACGGCCTTGCGGTGGTCCTCGATCACGCCGGTGTATACGACGTCGAGCGCGCCGAGGTGCTCGATGGCGTCGGCCCGCCCGATCTCGTAGTCCTCCCAGGTGCGTTCGGCGACCAGCACTCCGGGGGTGCCCTTCGGGGAGCCGCCGAGCGTGGAGATCCGCTCGGCGGTGGTGTCGACCATCTCGCGTACCGCGGTGACCTGCGGGTCGAGCATCTCGTGCACCGCGATGAAGTGCGGGCCGACGACGTTCCAGTGCACGTGCTTCAGGGTCAGCGCCAGGTCGTTGAGGGCGTGCAGCCGCATCCGCAGCAGGTGGATGACCTCGCCGCCCTCTTTGGTGGTCATGCCGGGGACGGTGTAGTTCGGCAGAGCGTTGCTCACGGTCACGGGTGCCTCCTCTTCGACGCGTACGCATATGGAGACCTCTCCCGGATCGCTGCGCACGCGGGAGAGGGCGAACGGACGCGGTACCGCGCAGGCCCGTGCACAAACGTCGGGCGGGCTCCGGTAGCCGTCGCCGCGCCCGGGTACCCGCCGTCGCCCGGCGCCCGTACGACGAGCACGTGGGCGAGGTGAGCGCAAGTGGGCGGAGAACAGGACGCGTTGGAGCGCTACCGCGGCAAGCGGCGCTTCGAGCGGACGACGGAGCCGGCGCCGGGCCGCCGCGGGCGGCGGGACCGGTCCGCACCGCACGGCGAGGAAGCGGAGGCGGAATCCGCGGAGCCCTCGTTCGTGGTGCAGATCCACGACGCGCGCACCATGCACTTCGACTTCCGGCTGGAGGTGGCCGGCGTACTGAAGTCGTGGTCGGTGCCGAAGGGCCCGTCGCCCGATCCGACGGACAAGCGGCTGGCGATGCCGACCGAGGATCACCCCCTGGAGTACCGGGAGTTCGAGGGCGTCATCCCGGAAGGCGAGTACGGGGCGGGCACGGTGATCGTGTGGGACCAGGGCACGTACCTGCCGCAGTCCCGCGACTTCGCGCGGGCGCTGGAGCGCGGGCACGCGAAGTTCTGGCTCAACGGCGGGAAACTGCGCGGCGGTTACGCGCTGACCCGCTTCCGCGGAGGTTCCGGCGGCCGGTCCGGCGGCGGCTACGGGGACGGCCGCGAGGCGTGGCTGCTGGTGAAGGAGAACGACTCGCGTACGGCCGGTCCGCCGACGCCGGACCCGACGCGCGCCCGCTCCGCGCGTACCCGGCGCACGCTGCGGCAGGTGGCCGCCGAGTCGGCGGGACGGGGCTGACTGCGGGCGTCGGGGCGGGAGTTGGGACGGGGGGGGCTGGGACGTGCCCGTCCGTGCCCGTCCGTGCCCGTCCGGCGCGGCGGCCCACGGCGGATCGGGGCGCGCGCGTCACCGCGGACCGCGCCGTTCGTTGTGGACGGCATACGCAGGAACGGGGGCGCGGAGGGGGCACGGAGCGGGGCGGCACGGAAGGGCGGGGTCCGGGGGCGGCGAAGTCCCGGCGTACGCCCGCGAGTTCGCGGAGCAGCGAGGGGGGATCGGCGGTGTCGGACGACGGGGCCCGGCCGGCGCCCGGAGCAGTGGCGCACGCGGGCGCACGCACTCAACTCGCGCTCCACGAAGGCTACTTACCGCATTCGCACGCCGACTCTCCGTGTGTAACCTACATCCTGTAGTGCCTTTCGCATCAGAAGCCCTACATGGCGTAGGGTCCCTACAGCACGTAGGGTCTACGGGCAGGAGGCTCGCACCATGAAGCAGCGGGAGACTCCCGCCGCTCCGCGCGCGGAGGTGGAGGAGATCTGGCCGCGCGACGGGAGCATCCGCATCCTCGGGCGGCTCACCGGCGGCGTGCCGGACGGCGGCGGGACCGCCTTGGTGCTGCGGGTCCGGGGCCGCGAGGAGGAACTGCGGTTCCCCGCCGCCCTCGACGCGAGCGGCACCGAAGACGGCGGAGAAGACAGCAGAGAGGACAGCGCCGAGGGCGGGGCGGCGGACGTCGGGCCGCGCTTCGACGCCCGTATCCCGCTCACCGAACTGGCCGCCGCGACCGCCGGCCGCGAGGAGACCTGGGACCTCTACCTCAGCTGCGGCGGCGCGGGCGGAGCGCACGGCGCGGACCGCCCGTACGGCGCACCGCCCGAACCGCTGCGCCTGGGGCGGCACTTGGACGACGTGCGCGGCAAGAAGCACATCTTCGTCTACCCCTCGCAGACGGCGGCGGGGCTGCGCATCGAGCCCTTCTACACGATCCGGGACAACGTCTCGGTGCGCTGCGCCCGTGCCGAGGAGGCGGCGTGAGGATCCGCTTTCTGCTGCTGAACGCGTACGCCGTGGGCGGCACCGTACGCACCGTCGTCAACCAGGCCAACGCGCTGGCGGCCGCCGGGCACGACGTCGAGATCGCGAGCGTGGTGCGGCGCCGCGTGAGCCCGTCGTTCGCCGTCGATCCCCGGGTGCGGCTGCGTCCGCTGGTCGACCGGTTCGACACGTCCGCGTCCGCGCCGTTCGGTCTGCCGAGCCGGATCGCCGAGTGGCTGCTGCGGCGCCGCCCGAGCCGTCTGGTGCCGCGCGCGGAGGTGCGGTACGAGCGGTTCAGCCGGCTCACGGACCGGCGGCTGCTGCGCTATCTGCGCTCCCTGGAGGGCGGGGTGCTGATCGCCACGCGCCCGGGTCTGAACCTGCTCGCGGCGGAGCACGCGCCGCCCGGCGTGATCACCGTCGGCCAGGAGCACCTCGACTTCACGCACCACGATCCGGCGCTCGCAGCGGCGATCAAGAGGGTCTATCCACGGCTGGACGCGGTGACCGTGCTCACCGAGGCCGACGAGCGCGCCTACCGCGAAGCGCTCGACGGCACCGGGGTGCGCATCGCGCGCATCCCCAACCCGCTGGCCGCGACCCTTCCCGTACGCTCGCCGCTGCGCCGTCCGCTCGTCGTCTCGGCGGGCCGGCTGGTGAAGTCGAAGGGCTTCGGCGACCTCATCGCGGCCTTCGAGGGCGTGGTGCGCGAGCACCCGGAATGGCAGCTGCGGATCTACGGCTCGGGCCCGGAGAAGGAGCGGCTGCGGGCGCGGATCCACGAGCGGCACCTGTACAACCACGTGTATCTGATGGGCACCACACGGCAGTTGGACGAGGTGCTGGCGCAGGCGTCGATGTTCGTGCTGAGTTCGCGGCACGAGGGCTTCGGGATGGTGCTCGCGGAGGCGATGAGCCACGGCGTCCCGGTGGTCAGCTACGACTGTCCGCAGGGGCCGCGGGAGATCATCGACAATGGCCGGGACGGACTGCTCGTGCCGCCGCGCGACGTGCACGGGCTGACGGCGGCGATGCTGCGGCTCGTCGAGGACGAGTGGCTGCGGCGGACGATGGGCGGCGAGGCGGCCAAGTCGTCCGAGCGCTACGCGGTGGAGCGGGTGCGCGAGCGCTGGGAGGCGCTGTTCCGCGAGCTGGCCGCGGCCCGGGACGGCGGCGTACGGGAAGCGCAGGACGCCGGGGAGGCCGGAGGGACGGCAGAGGGCGGAAGGCCGGGGGAGCACGAGCCGACGCCGTGAGCGGTGGCCGCCGTCGGCCGCCGTCTCGCACAGCCCGCACAGCCCGCGAAGTCTCTTTCGTGCAGCGGGCGTTCTAAGGTGCGCGGTACGCGTTCTAAGGTGAGCTAATGGCAGTCCGAAGGCAGCGCACAGACGATCAGCGGCGCAACGCCGGGGAGTTGGAGAGCGAAGTGCTCGCCGCTCTCTGGGCGTCCGAAGCGCCGATGACGCCGGCCGAGGTCCAGGCCGAGCTGCGCGGCGACCTGGCGTACAACACGGTGCACACGATTCTCCGGCGGCTCTTCGACAAGGATCTGGTGGTACGGGACGCGGACGGCCGGCGCGGTGCGTACCGCCCGGTCAAGAACGCCGCGGAGCTGACCGCCGAAGTCATGCACCGGGCCCTGAACCAGGGGCCGGACCCCATCGCGGCGCTCCAGCAGTTCGTCACCGGTCTGAGCCCCGAAGAGGAGCGGGCGCTGCGCGAACTGCTCGACGACGGCGGGTCCGCGGCCGGCGGAGCGGAGAGCGGCGGGGAGGGGCGCGGGCGCGAGCACGGGAGCGGCGGCTCGTGAGGATCGACGTCTATCTCCCGCTGCTGGTGGCCGTGTTGCTCGCGGTCGGCAGCCCGGCCTTCGGACGCCGGCTCGCGCCGGGCCACGCGGTGCGGGTGCTGGTGGTCACCGGGTTCGTGACCTCGGCGGCCTCGGTGTGGGCGCTGCTGCTGCTGGCCGGCACGCTGATCGACCAGACGCCGCCGGTGGCCGCGTCGGCGCGGCAGGAGGGCATCAGCGTCCCCGACCCGGTGCCGGAGATCATCGCGGTGACCGCGATCGCCGCGCTGCTGTTCGGCGCGCTGCGCGTCGGGCGCGTGGTGCGCGCCCACCGCGCGGCACGGCGCACCGTACGGCGGCTGCGCTCGCTCCACGACACGGACAGCGAGCTGATCGTCGCGGACAGCTCGACGCCGCAGGCGTTCACGCTGCCCGGCAACCCCGGCCGGATCCTGGTCAGTTCGGGCATGCTGAACGGGCTCGACGCGCGCGAGCGGCACGTGCTGCTGGCCCACGAGCGCACGCATCTGCGGTACGGGCACCACCGGTGGCGGCTGCTGGCCGACCTGGCGGCGGCGGCCAACGTGCTGCTGGTGCCGCTCCGGGACACGGTGGCGTTCCTGCTGGAGCGCTGGGCCGACGAGGACGCCGCCCGGCAGGTGGCGGACCGGCCGGCCACGGCCCGCGCGGTGGCCCGCGCGGCGCTGCTGTCGCGGCGGGGTGCGGCGGCCGGATGCGCGCTCTACTTCTCGGAGTTGGCGGTCGGCCGCCGGGTCGCGGCGCTGCGGTCGCCGCCGCCGCGGGCGCGGCCGTGGGCGCTGGGCGCGCTGGCGCTGGCGGTGCCTCCGGCGGCGGCCGCGGCGGACGCGACGCAGGACTTCTTCGCGATCGTCGGGCATCTGATGCTGCCCTCGCTGTGACCCCGTTCGCGACCCTGCCCGCTGTGCCCCTCCGCCGCGGCCCGGGCGCCAACCGCCGTACTCATCTGCTGAGTTCGGGTTTGCCGAACAGCGCGGCGTAGTCGGACGGCAGCTGGCTGAGCACCTGGTTCAGCTCGCCGCCGGAGATCGATTCGCCGACGGTGCACAGGACGGCGCTCGCGTCCCACTCGGCCGTACGCGGCCGGGCGCCGGTGCCCTCGGCGACCTTCCGCAGGAACTCCTCGACCCCGAACGACCCCGGCCGTTCGGTGCGGCCGGCCAGCAGGAACCCGTCGAGCGGTTCGGAGAGTTGGGCCGCCAGGTCCTCGACCTCGCGGGTCGTCATGCGCTGTGCGAGGGTGCCGAGGACGACGCGTACGACGCGCTCGGCCTCCTGGTTGTCGGCGTACTCGCCCAGCTCCCTGGTGCGGGCCAGGAACTCGTCGTACCTCATGGGTCTCCTCCGGTGCTCTCGGTGTCGGTGCCCGTGCACCCGAAGCCGCCAGGTACCCGGCAGTCACGGCGCCAACAACCCGCAGCGGACATTTTTCGCGGCGCGCACCGGGTGCCTGCGCACAGCCCGCCGCACCCCACCGCACGCGGCACGCGGTGCTCACACCCGGTCCGCGTCCCACAGCACCCAGTCGCGGGCGGGCAGCAGTTCCGACAGCCAGCCGGGCGCTCCGGGTGGTGCACCGCCCAGCATCAGCCGGGCCAGCGACGCCGGGGTGCAGTGCAGCGCCTCGTCCACGGGCCGGCCGTCGAGCACCCGCACCCCGGACGGTTCCGCGCGCAGCGCCAGCGGCCGCATCCCGGGCGCGGAGCGGGCGGAGGCGCCGGGGTGCGGCAGCGACTCCACCGACAGGTCGAGCGCGGACAGCCCCTGCGCGGACAGCCGCTGCGGCAGCAGCCCGGACAGCGCGTCCGTCAGCGCGCCGGAGTTCAGTACGCGCAGCATCGGCCCGGGCGCTTCGGCGACCTCGCTGTGCAGTGGCCGGCCCAGCAACTCCCGCTGGGACGCGGGCAGAAAGCCGCGCAGCGTGCCTCCGGTGCGCCGGCTGACCGCGGCGAGCAGGGCGCGCGCGGTGTCCCGGTCGCCGGCGAGCACGGCCAGTTCGAGGATTTCCGTCTCGCCGTCCGTGTGCCGGCTGCGCACGTATCCGGTCAGCCGCCCGGCGTCGTCCCGCGCCACGAGGAAGCCCAGCGGATCCTCGGCGAGCCAGCGCAGCTGCCCGGTCCAGTAGTCGTGGCTGCGTACGGTCGTGCCGGACAGCCCGGCGGCGTACCGCGCGGCGAACTCCTCGACCTCCGGCAGCTCTTCGGTCCTGAAGACGGTGGCGGAGACCGGGGCGCCGGGCGTGTAGCCGGGCGGCACGACGGCGGTGGTCACCGGCACGGTGAGGGTTTCGAAGCCCTGCCGCGCGTAGACCTGCGGCACGTACGTCCACAGGATCGCGAAGGCGTACGGGCGGCGCTCGGCCGCGCCCAGCACACGCCCCAGGAAGCTGCGCAGGTGCCCGCGCTCGCGCCACTCCCGGGCGGTGACGACGTTGCCGACGCCGAGCACGGGCAGCGGCCGCGCGGCGCCGCCGAGCCGCAACTCGCGCGGGAACAGCCGCAGATGGGCGACGAGGGCGCCGTCCGCCTCGGCGACGAGGGACTGCTCGGGCCGGTAGGAGGGGTCCTCGTAGTAGAGCGGCTCGAAGTGGGAGCGCGGCAGGTCGTAGTGGGTGAGCAGATCGAGGATGGGCTCCACGTCCGCGTCCGTGGCCCTGCGCACGGTGAGGCGGTGCGTCACTGTTCCTCCGCTGGTGCGTCGCGTACGCGGTGGCGGTCTGCGCGCCGGCGATACGCAGTGCGTACACCGCCATGGTGCCCGCCGGTGCCGGGGCGGGCAGCCGCGCGGCCGCCGTGTGCGGTCGGTGCCCCGGGTCCGCTACGGATGCCGATCGCGGCGCGCGGGCCCACCCTGGAGACGTGCAGCTTCATCCACCCGTACCGCTCGCTCTCGCCCGGTCCGAGTCCACCGTGCCGGACGACGACCGGTGGTCGATCGAGCCGAAACTGGACGGCTGGCGTGCGCTCGTCTTCCGCGACGAGGAGCAGGGAGTGCTGCTGCAGGCCCGCACCGGCAGGCTGATCACGGCGCACTTCCCGGACGTGGCGGACGCCGCGCTGCGGCTGCCGCCCGGGACCGTGCTCGACGGCGAGATCGTCGTCTGGCACGGGGGCCGGGCGGACTTCGCCGCGGTGCAGCGCCGGGCGCTCACGTCCGAGCAGCACGCTCCGCGGCTGGCGGCCGAACACCCCGCCGGCTACGCCGCGTTCGACGTGCTGGAGGCGGAGGGCACGGATCTGCGGGCGCGGCCGTACGCGGAGCGGAGGGCGCGGCTGCTGGAGGTGCTGGACGGGCTCGCGCCGTCGTTCCGGCCGGTGCCCGCCACCCGCGACCGGATGACCGCGCTGGACTGGTGGGAGCGCTGGACTCCGGAGCTGGGGGTCGAGGGGCTGATGGTGAAGCACGTGAGCGGCACGTACAACGGCGGCGCCAGGGACTGGCGCAAGGTGGAGCACTGGGACGCGCACTGAGCCCGCGCCGCGCACGCCCGCACGCCCGCAACGCCCGCGCTGCCTGTGCTGCCCGCGCTGCCGTGCCGTCCGGCGGAGGCCCGCAACGGCCGTGCCGGGCACGGGAGTTCACCGCCGAGGCGCCCGGACCGTCCGAACTCCCGTACACCGCCGGTCCGTTCAGCGGCCTGCCGCCGCCGCGGCCGCGGTGTCGTCGTAGACCAGCAGCCCGTCGCCGCGCAGCCGGACGCCCGGCGTCGGGGAGTGTGGGGTCAGCCGCCCGTCGTGCATCAGATGCCGCACCGGCACCTCGCGCGCCAGCACCGCGAAGTCGGCGATGATCCGGCGGTGGCAGCGCCACCACACCGACTCGCTGCACATCACCGCGGTACGCGCCTCGGCGGCCGCCGCCAGCAGCCGGTCCACGCCGCGTAGGAACTCCGTGGTGCGGGTGTATCCGGCGTAGGCGCGGAAGCTGGCGTTGCGCCACACGACGTCCGGTGAGTCCGGCGGCACGTCGCGGAAGCCGCCGAGGTCCGGCTCCCAGTGGTAGGCGACGCCGAGGTCGGCGGGCAGCCACTCGGCGAGCCGGGCCTTGAGCACGTCGGGGTTGCGCCGGCTGCCGGGCGCGGTGCGCACGTCCCACACGGCGGCGATGCCGAACGGGCGCAGCAGCGCGCCCAGTTCGGCGCGGCCGGCGGGGCCGTGGCCGAAGGTGAGGAGTTCGTTGGCGGAAACGTCGGCGGGCACTGCGGACGACTACCCGACCGGCGCGGCCCCACCCCCCGCGAGCCGTGCCGCGGAGGCGTCGGCGGTGGCGACGTCCCTCGGGTACGTACGCAGCGCCAGCGCGCCGAGCGAGCCGGCGGCGAGCAGCGGCGTGAGGAACAGCAGCAGCGTGTACTCCAGCCGGTCGCCGCCGGTGAAGACCTGCGCGGCCACGTAGCCGAAGAGCGTCGGCGCCGCCGCCTCGCACAGGGTGCGCACCGTGGTCCGTACGCCTTCGGCGGTGCCCCACAGCGTCGGCGGCACGATGTCCAGGCGGGCCGCGTCCAGCGGCGGGTTGGCGGCGCCGAGCAGCGCCGCGCCGCCGAACAGCAGCGGCAGCGCGGCGGGCAGCGAGCCGAGGTGCAGCGCGGGCGCGAGTACGGGCGGTACGCACAGCAGGCAGCCGGTGGCCACCAGCACCCGGGCGCGCGGCCGGCCGCGGGCCAGCAGCCGGTCGGCGAACCGGCCGCCGCCGAGCACCCCGGCCAGCGCGCCCGCGCCGAGCACCAGCACGAGCAGCGACGAGACGGAGACGGTCACGCCGTAGTGCCGGGTGACGAAGAGGTTGGCGAACGCGCGCAGCCCGGAGAAGAAGAAGTAGCCCAGCGAGGACGCGACGACGAGGATCAGGTTGGTGCGGATGCGCAGCACGTACGGCACCGTCCGCCACAGCGGCAGCGTGCGCGGGTCGGTACGCAGGACCAGCCGCTCGTCCGGGGCGACGCCGGCGCGGGCCACCGCGCGCCCGGCCGGGTCGGCGTCCCGGGCGGCGGTCTCGGCGCCGGAGTCCGCCGCCAGCCGGGCCTGGCCGCCGCGTACCGGCTCCGGCAGCCGGGCCAGCACCCACACCAGCAGCACCGTGGGCAGCACCGGCCACCAGAACGCGAACCGCCAGCCCAGCGCGCTGCCCACCGCCCCGGAGACGGCGAACCCCAGCCCGCTGCCGATGAGTTCGCCGCCGAGCACGTACCCGTACATGCGGGCCCGTTCGCGCGCGGGGAAGAAGTCGCCGACGAGCGAGCTGACGGTGGGACCGGCCGTCGCGCTGACCGCGCCCAGCGCCGCCCGCGACCCCAGCAGCCACAGGTACGAGGGCGCGAGCCCGGAGAAGAAGGTGGCCACGCCCCACAGCGCGACGCTGCCGGCGAGCAGCCGCGTGCGGCGCACGCGGTCGGTGAGGTAGCCGACGGGGAGCGTGCACAGGGCGCCGGTCAGCGCGACCGCCGACACCAGCAGCCCGATCTCGGTGAAGCCGACGCCGAAGGCTTTCGTGAGGGACCCGGCGGCGGTCGAGACGTTGGCCTTGTCCGCGCCGTCCAGCCCCAGTACGGAGCCGAGGGCCAGCACCGCCCGCAGCCGCGCGCGCCCGCCGGCGCTCTGCTCGGCCCGCCGGCGCAGCCCCGCGACGGCGCCGGACGCGTGCGGGCGGCACGGCCACCGGCGGTGCCGGCCTGCGCTCATGCGCCGCCCGGCGCCGCGGTCCGCGGCGGTGCCGGGCGCCTCCCTGAGTCCGGGCGGTCGGGGCCGTCCGGCCGGTCGGGGCGGTCAGGCCCGGTGCAGGTTCGCATAGACCTCGGTGAGCTTCTGCCGGAAGCCGCGCGCCGCGATGCCGGTGCGGTCCGGGTCCTTGACGCCGGCCTTGGCCGCCTTCTTGCCCTGCTCCTTGGTGATGTGCGGCGGGATGGGCGCGATCTCGTCGTCCACGACGAACTCCAGGACCACCGGCCGGTCGCTCGCCAGCGCCTCCCGCCACGCGTCGCCGACCTTCTTCGGCTTGTCGCAGAACACGCCCTTGAGGCCGGCCAGTTCGGCGTACTGCGCGTACGGGAAGTCGGGAATGTCCTGCGAGCCGGGGTACTTGGGGTCGCCGCCCATGGCCCGCTGCTCCCAGGTGACCTGGTTGAGGTCCCGGTTGTTCAGTACGCAGAAGACCAGCGGGGCGCCGCGGCCGCCCATGCGGTCCCAGTAGCGCTTGACGGTGATCATCTCGTTCATGCCGTTCATCTGGAACGCGCCGTCCCCGACGAAGGCGATCACCGGGCGGTCCGGGTAGGCGAAGCGGGCCGCGATCGCGTACGGAACGGCCGGGCCCATCGTGGCGAGCGTGCCGGACAGCGACGCCTGCATGCCCGCGCGGAGCTTGATGTGCCTCGCCCACCAGTTGGTGGCCGAGCCGGAGTCGGCGGTGAGGACGGCGCCGTCCGGGAGGAGCGCGGAGACCTCGTGCGCGACGGCCTGCGGGTTGATCCTCCCGCCGAAGCTCTGGGCGGCCCGCTTGTCGAGCACCGCGTTCCAGGCCCGTACGTCCGCCTCGATCTTCTCCCGCCACGAGCGGTCCTCCTTGCGCCGCAGCAGCGGGATCAGCTCCCTCAGCGTCTCCTTGGCGTCGCCGACGACGTGCGCGTCCATCGGATACCGGACGCCGATCATGCGCCCGTCGATGTCGATCTCGACGCCGCGGGCGGTGCCTTCCTCGGGCAGCCACTCCGCGTACGGGAAGCTGCTGCCGATCATGAAGAGGGTGTCGCAGTTCATGATCATCTCGTCGCTGGCCTTCGAGCCGAGCAGGCCCACCGGGCCGGTGACGAACGGCAGCTCGTCGGGGAGGACTTCGCGGCCCAGCAGCGCCTTCGCGACGCCCGCGCCGAGCAGTTCGGCGACCTCGGCGACCTCCTCCTCGGCGTGCGCGGCGCCCTGCCCGACGAGCATCGCGACCTTGCGGCCCTCGTTCAACACGTCGGCGGCGCGCCGGAGTTCGTCCGGATCGGGCAGCACCCGCGGCCGGCTCCAGCCGACGCTGGAGTACACGGCGCCGTGCGTACGCTCCGGAGACGGCTCGGCCTTCGCCTCCTGCACGTCCTCGGGGATGACGACGGTGGCGACGCCGCGGGCGGTCAGCGCCGTCTTGAAGGCGCGGTCGAGTACGTGCCGCACCTGCCCGGGGTGCATGCACACCTGGCAGAACTCGGACACGTCCGCGAACAGCCGCTCCAGGGCGATCTCCTGCTGGTAGTGGGTGCCCTGCGCGAGCCGCTTCTGCTGGCCGACGACCGCGACGACCGGCTGGTGGTCCAGCTTGGCGTCGTACAGGCCGTTCAGCAGATGCACGGCCCCCGGCCCGGACGTCGCCGCGCAACAGCCCACCTCTCCCGTGAACTTGGCGTGCCCGCACGCCATGAAGGCGGCCATCTCCTCGTGCCGTACCTGGATGAACTCCGGGTCGCCGCGGGCGCGGTCGAAGGCGCCCAGCATGCCGTTGATGCCGTCGCCGGGATACCCGAAGACGCGGTGCACGCCCCACTCGCGCAACCGCCCGAGGACGTAGTCGGCCACCTGCTGCGACATGTTCCTTCACATCCAGACGTCGACGATCGGCTTCGCGCCCGGGGTGTCCCGGCGCGCGGTCCGTAAACGGCACCGCGGGCGCGCGCGGGGCCGCGCCCGCGCGGCCCGGGATGACCGGGCAGGTGCGCCAAAAGGGTTGGGCGGCGTCCGCGCCGTTTTGCGCCGCCGTCAGCAGGGACACCACGGCAGCCGTTCCCGCACGGCACGTCCCCGTCGGCAGGTCCCGTCCCGCCGATACGTCCCGCTCGTCCCGTCCGCGGTACGCCCCTCCCCCACCACGTCCCTTCCGAGGTTCCCGAGGTCACCATGCGGCTGCTGCTCGTACACCCCAGCGCTCTGATGTACTCCGAGATCTTCCTCCGGCTCGAACCGCTCGGCCTGGAGCGGGTGGCCGCCGCCGCCCGGGGCGCGGGGCACGACGTGCGCGTCGTGGACCTCCAGGTGCTGTCGCACCGGCTGCTGGCGAGGGAGCTGCGCGCGTTCCGGCCGGACGCGCTCGGCGTCTCGCTCAACTACCTGGCGAACGTCCCCGAGGCCATCGACCTCGCGCACCGCGTGAAGCGTGAACTGCCCGGCTGTTTCGTGTTCTTCGGCGGCCACAGCGTCTCGTTCGTCGGCGAGGACGTGCTGGAGCAGGCGGACGGCAGCGTGGACGCCGTGCTGCGCGGCGAGGGCGAGCCGGGCGTGACCGCGCTGCTGGAGGCGGTGCGGGACGGGGGCGTGTCCGGCGTACCGGGAGTCGTCACCCGCGCCGGCGGCCGCGGGCCGGCGCCGCGGATGCTGCACGGCATCGACGAGCCGTGCCCCGCGCGGGACTTGATGCGGCACCGGCGCCGCTACTTCATCGGCGAGCTGGATCCGTGCGCGTCGATCGAGTTCACGCGCGGCTGCCCCTGGGACTGCTCGTTCTGTTCGGCCTGGACGTTCTACGGGCGCAGCTACCGCAAGG
>Ga0164243_10006800_pt1 | contig 17249 bp, 17 predicted proteins | sample OricompcompostOP_FD_108781 | JGI IMG/M metagenome (GOLD analysis project Ga0164243, IMG submission 108781) | Organic Plus compost microbial communities from Emeryville, California, USA - Original compost - Organic plus compost (OP) | ecosystem: Engineered > Solid waste > Mixed feedstock >... | reverse complement strand
GTCACGCGGGCGACGGGGTCGTCGCCGACCCAGCCGGTCACGTCGTCGGCGCGGCCGACCGCGATGACGACGTCACCGCCGTCGGGCGCGCTGGCGGTGATGCTCACACGGTCGTCGACGAGGCCGAGCACGCCGGGGCCGGTCGTGACGAGCGTGGGGCCGTCGGCGGGGAGCTGGGTGGTGGCGGTGACGGTCGAGTCGGCGCGCCACACGGTCGCGGAGGCGACGCCGAGCGCCGCGGACACCACGCCGAGGACGGCGAGGACGAGTCCGATGATGCGGTACGGCACTCGTTTCCTTCCGGTCGAGGGGTCTCGAGAGGCTCGAGGCTCAGGGCGGGACACCTCAGGATAGGGGCGGCCCCTGGAGATTCGTCCCGCATGCCCGATACCGGGGGACGCGCGCACACCCTTCGGCGCGCACGTTCACGCCCCCTCCACAGGCGCAGGCTCGCCATGTATCCTTCCGGTTCGGGCCACACGATCAAGACCGCGCCGGCAGACGGCGACTCTCGCCGCGCGTCCGCGCAGGCGGGCGCACCACGTCGTACGCGGTCACCGGGGGGACGTTCCCCGTGCGGCCGTACACATCCGTGGAGGTCTTCGTGTCCGACGAGCAGTCCCTGTTCCCGATCGTCATGCGTGGTTACGACCGCGGCCTGGTCGACAACCGCATCGCCAACCTCGAGAAGTCGCTCGACGAGGCCCACGGCCAGGTCGAGTCCCTCGACGTCCGGGTGCAGCAGCTCACCGCGGAGGTCGCGGACGCGCAGCGTCAGGCGCGCGAGGTCGAGCGCCCGTCGTACTCGGGCCTCGGCTCGCGGATCGAGCAGCTCCTGCGCACCGCGGAGGAGCAGTCGTCCGACATCCTCGCGCAGGCGAACCAGCAGGCGTCGGACATCATGGCGCGCGCGAACCTCGCCGCCGGCCAGATCCGCAACCGCGCGGAGACCGAGGTCGCCGAGCTCGTCGCGGACGCCCGCCGCGAGTCCGACGAGATCCGTTCGGCCGCGGCGAGCGAGGCCGAGACCACGCTCGTGAACGCGCAGCGCCGCGCGGAGGAGCTGGTCGGCTCGGCGGAGCGCGAGGCGTCGCGCATCCAGAGCGCCCTCGCGACCGAGGAGCACGAGCGCCGGACCACGCTCGAGCGCGAGCTCGCCCAGACCAAGGCCGTCACGGAGCGCGAGACGACCGAGCTGCGCGTCAAGACGGAGAACGAGGCCGCGGCGCTGCGCGCCCAGGTCGCCGCCGAGACGACGGCGCTGCGCGAGGCCGCCGAGCGCGAGACCAGCGAGCTGCGCGAGCGCACGCGCGCCGAGGTCGAGCGGCAGCTCGCCGACGCGAAGCGCGCCGGCCAGGAGGCCGCCGCCGCGGTCACGGCGGAGATGGAGGAGCTGCGCGAGAAGGCGCGCGTCTCCCTGGCCGAGGCCGAGATGGACATCGCGGCCCGCCGCGAGGAGGTCGAGCGCGAGGCCGCCGAGCGGCACGCGAGCGCGCAGAAGGAGACCGCGGCGCTCGTCGCGGCCGCCGAGTCGCAGGCCGCCGAGGCCGAGGAGCGCGTCGCCGCCGCGCTCGAGCACGCCGAGAAGGTCCGGCAGGAGTCCGACGAGTACGCCAAGGACCTGCTGGCCACGGCGCGCGCGAACGCGGACCGCATCCTCGCCGACGCGCGGGCGTTCGCGGACCAGACCGTCGCCGACGCGACCCTCGAGGCGGAGCAGCACCGGCTCGCGGCCACGCGCCAGCTGCAGGACCTGAGCCGCCAGCACGAGTCGATCACCACCTACCTCGACGAGCTGCGGGCGCTGCTCGCGGAGCGCGTCGAGACGCCCGAGCTCTCGATGATCAACCCGCCCCTGCCGCCCAAGCCGCCGGCCGCGTCGGGCACCCGCGCGCAGCGCGCCCGTGCCGCCGCGACCGTCGTGACGGACGAGCCGGAAGCCCCGGCGGAGGTCGCCGACGAGGCCGAGGAGCAGGCTCACGCCTGAGCCCGCGGAGGCCGAGAACGAGCGGGCGCGTCGCGCGCGCACGGCCCACGAGCTCGCCGCGCGCCTCGACGCGCGGCGGGACGCCGAGTCGGCGCAGGCGCGCCGGATGCTGGCGGAGTTCGTCGAGCGGGCCCGTGAGCACGGGCCCGCTCCCGTCCCCCTGCGTGCTCGCGCGTACGGCGGAGGCGCCTCGTACCGGACGCCGCTGCGCGGCTGGTACCTGCGCGCCGACCGGACCGCCGCCGTCGGCGAGGACGGCAGCTTCTACGTGCTGACGGCGCCACGCAGCCTGCGCGCGCGGCTCACGGGCACCACCCCGGCGCCCAGCGACCCGCCGCTCGTCCTGGGCGCGGGTGGCAGGGACGGCGAGTCGGTCGACCTGGCCGTCGCGCTCGAGCGGGCGCTGGGCACCGGCTCGGAGGACCCGTCCCGGGACGCGTGACGGCGACCGCGGTCGGCACGACCGCGGTCGCGGCGGGTCACCCCTCCAGCGCGCGGGCGCGCAGCCGGTCGAGGGCGCCCGCGACGTGCTCGGGCGCCTCGAGGGCCGCGAGGTGGCCCGCATCGGGCGCGAGGACCAGCGCCCCGTCGCTCGCGGCGCTCGTGTGCGCGAGAGTGTGCTCGGCGTCCTCGACGGGCGTGAGCTCGTCCTCGGTCCCGACGACGACGGTCACCGGGCCCTCGTACGCCTCGAGGACGGCCGTCCGGTCGGGCCGCGCCGCCATCGCCCGCTGCGCCCACGCGACCGACGCCGGCCGCTGCTCGGCGATCCAGCCGGCCACCGTCCGGACGAGGTCCGGCCGGGTTCGCCGGGACGTCTCACCGAGCATCGTCTCGCTCATGCCGCGGACCGCGTCGACCGTGCCGCTCGCGTCGGCCTCCGCGGCGATCCGCAGCCGGTTCTCTCGGGCCGCCGGGGCGTCGGCGACGGTCTTGGTGTCGACGAGCGCGATCCCGGCGACGAGCGCGGGGTGCCGCTCGGCGAGGGCGAGGGCGACGTAGCCGCCCATCGACATCCCCGCGACGACCGCGCGGCGCACGCCCCGCGCGTCCAGGGCGGCCGCGACCGCGTCGGCGAACGCGTCGACGGACGGCTCCCCCGCCGCGTCGGGAGCCTCGCCGAACCCGGGCAGGTCGACGGCGAGCGCGGGAGCGGCGAGCTGTCCCACCGTCTCGTCCCACATCCGGTGGTCCACGGGGAACCCGTGGACCAGGACGAGCGGCAGCGGAGCGGACTCGTCCCCGCTCGCGTGGAGCACCGCGGTGAGCGGGTCGGCGTTCGCGTGCTGGTCGGTCATCGGTCTCCTCCGTCCGGGTCGTACTCGGTGGGCAGCGGCACGGGGCACGCCGGGTTGACGTGGCGCACGATCTCGTCGAGGACGCGCCGCACCTGGCTCTCCCCCACCCACAGGTGCTTGCCGCCGTCGACGGCGATCACCTCGGCCTGCGGCACGCGCGCGAAACGGCGGCGGGCCTGGTCGGGGCGCAGGTAGTCGTCGTGCTCGGGCACGATCACGACGAGCGGGCGCCCGAAAGCCGCCCAGGCGTCGAGGTCGGCGTCGGTGGCGCGGTGCAGCGGCGGCGAGAGCAGGACCGCACCCTCGACCGCCGGGTCCGCGCCGTGCTTGAGAGCGAGCTCCGTGCCGAACGACCACCCGACGAGCCACGGGTGCGGCAGGTCGCGGAAGTCGACGAGATCGAGGGCCGCCTGCACGTCGAACCGCTCGGCGTCCCCACCGTCGAACGTGCCCTCGCTCGTGCCGCGCGGCGAGGACGTGCCACGCGTGTTGAAGCGCAGGACGGCGAGGTCGGCGAGCGCGGGCAGGCGCCACGCGGCCTTGCGGAAGACGTGCGAGTCCATGAAGCCCCCGTGCGTCGGCAGGGGGTGCAGCGTGACGAGCGTCGCCGCCGGCTCGCGGTCCGCCGGGAGGGCGAGCTCACCGACGAGGGTGAGGCCGTCGGCGGTGTGCAGCTCGACGTCCTCGCGCCGTGCGGGCAGCACGGTCAGGGAACGGATCGGTTCGGTGGTCATCGTCCCCGAGCCTACCGACGGGCGTGCCCTCACCGTCGACGCAGCCGGGCCTCCCAGCAGGACGCGTGCCAGTGGCGCCTGGCGTCGAGCGCCGCGTCCGCGCCGAACATCCCGTCGTTCGCCCACGCGACGACGTGCTCGACGCCCGGCGGGATCGTCTGGCGGCAGCCCGGGCAGGTGTAGCTCTTCTCCGCGGAACGCACGGTCCGGACCGTCCACTCGCCGTCGGCGCCGTGCTCGACGCGCGCGCCCCCGCGCGCCCGCTCGAGGTCGAGCGGGCGGTGTTCGGTCTGGTGGCGGCGGGAACGGCGGGACGTGGGCACGTCTCGATTCTGGCAGACCTCCTCGCGCCCGGTTCCGAGCCAGGAGCCTCACAGAAAGGTCCATTAGGGTGGCCCGAGCCTCGCAGCCTCAACGGCCGCGTCCACGACCCGAAGGATCATCCCTCGTGAAGAACCGCACCGTGCTCCGCGCCCGGACCGCGACCGGACTCGTCGCCGTCGCGCTCACCGGGGCGCTCGCCCTGGCCGGCTGCTCGAGCGACGACAACGACTCGCCGAAGGCGACCGGCACCTCCACCGCAGCGTCGTCGTCCGCCGCCACCTCGAGCGCCGCCGACGTCGCCGCGCTCGAGAAGGTCACCGTCAAGGGCGAGGTCGGCAAGAAGCCGACGCTCACCGTGCCCAAGAACTTCACCGTCACGGGCGCTGTCGCCCGCGTCGACAAGGCCGGGACCGGGACGGAGATCAAGGAGGGCGAGATGCTGTCGATCGACAGCATCGCCGTCCAGGGCTCCGACGGCACCGCGCTCGGCGACACGTACTCGAGCAGCCCGCAGTCCATGTACTTCAGCGAGTCGAGCATCGTCCCGCAGCTCGCCGCCGCGCTCAAGGGCCAGAAGGTCGGCGCCCGCATCGTCTACGCGGCACCGTCGCAGGACTCCGAGGGCAAGGCCGTCACGTACGTCTACAGCCTCGACGTCGAGTCGGCGAAGTCGATCCCGCTCCGCGCGGAGGGCACGGCCGTGACCCCGAAGTCGGGCCTGCCGACCGTCAAGCTCAACGGCACCACCGGTGAGCCGAGCATCACGATCCCCAAGGGCTACAAGGCCTCCAAGAGCCTCGTCGTCCAGCCGCTCATCAAGGGCAAGGGCGCCAAGGTCAAGTCGACCGACAGCGTGACCGTCCAGTACTCCGGCTGGCTGACCGACGGCACGGCGTTCGACTCGAGCTGGAAGAACGGCGCCCCCGCGACGTTCAGCCTCAGCCAGGTCGTCCAGGGCTGGGGCAAGGGCCTCGCCGGCCAGACCGTCGGTTCCCAGGTGCTCCTGGTGATCCCGCCGTCGCTGGGCTACGGCGACCAGGCCTCGGGCTCGATCCCCGCGAACTCGACGCTGATCTTCGTCGTCGACATCCTCGACACCCAGTCGGCCTCCTGACGCACCGACGCCCGACGGCGCCGCACCCCGGACCGGGGGGCGGCGCCGTCGTCGTTCCGGGACGGATAGGGTCGACGTCATGACGGTGTCTTTCGAGCGAGAGGTCCTCACCTGGGACCTGTTCGGTCGCGCGTCGCGCGAGCTCGCCCTTCAGGTGACCGACAGCGGGTGGCTGCCCGACGTCGTCGTCGCGGTCGCCCGCGGCGGCCTGGTGCCCGGCGGCGCGCTCGCGTACGCCCTGGGCTCGAAGGGGGTGGGCACGCTCAACGTCGAGTTCTACACCGACATCGGCCGCACCCTCGACGACCCGCGCGTGCTCCCGCCGCTCATGGACACCGACGACCTCGGCGGCAAGCGGGTGCTCGTCGTCGACGACGTCGCGGACTCCGGGCGCACCCTGCGCCTCGTCCTCGACATGCTCACGGGGCACGGGGCCGACGTCCGCTCGGCCGTGCTCTACACGAAGCCGCGGTCGATCGTGAGGCCCGAGTACTCGTGGCGCGACACCGACCTGTGGATCACGTTCCCGTGGTCCGCGCTGCCGCCGGTGACGGAGGACCGGTCGGTGGCGTGAGCCACGTCTCCCCGCGGCGCGCGGCCCCTCGCGGCTGACGGGCGCCCGCGCACCACGACGCGAAGAGGCCCGGGTCTGCACACGCCAGCAGACCCGGGCCTCTCCTCACCCCTTCCGGGTGGCGCGGACGGGGCTCAGAACTCCCAGTCCTCGTCCTCGGTCGCCACGGCCTTGCCGATGACGTACGAGGAGCCGGAGCCGGAGAAGAAGTCGTGGTTCTCGTCGGCGTTCGGGCTGAGCGCGGCGAGGATCGCGGGGTTGACGTCCGTCTCGTCCTTGGGGAACAGCGCCTCGTAGCCCAGGTTCATGAGCGCCTTGTTGGCGTTGTACCGCAGGAACTTCTTGACGTCCTCGGTGAGCCCGACGCCGTCGTAGAGGTCCTCGGTGTACTGGACCTCGTTCTCGTAGAGCTCGAAGAGCAGCTCGAACGTGTAGGCCTTGAGCTCGTCGCGCTCGGTCTCGGTGAGACGCTCCAGGCCCTTCTGGTACTTGTAGCCGATGTAGTACCCGTGGACGGCCTCGTCGCGGATGATGAGGCGGATCAGGTCGGCCGTGTTGGTGAGCTTGGCGCGGCTCGACCAGTGCATGGGCAGGTAGAAGCCCGAGTAGAAGAGGAACGACTCCAGCAGCGTGGAGGCGACCTTGCGCTTCAGCGGCGAGTCGCCGCGGTAGTACTCGAGGACGATCTCGGCCTTGCGCTGGAGGTTGGGGTTCTCCTCCGACCAGCGGAACGCCTCGTCGATCTCCTGCGTCGAGATGAGCGTGGAGAAGATCGAGGAGTACGACTTCGCGTGCACCGACTCCATGAACGCGATGTTCGTGTAGACGGCCTCCTCGTGCGGCGTCAGAGCGTCCGGGATCAGGCTGACGGCGCCGACGGTCCCCTGGATCGTGTCGAGCAGCGTGAGGCCCGTGAACACGCGCGTGGTGAGCTGCTGCTCCTCGGGCGTGAGGCTGTGCCAGCTCTGGATGTCGTTCGAGACCGGCACCTTCTCGGGCAGCCAGAAGTTCCCGGTCAACCGCTCCCAGACCTCGAGGTCCTTGTCGTCCTCGAGCCGGTTCCAGTTGATCGCGGTGACGCGGTCGATGAGCTTGAGCTTCCCGGAGGGTGACATCTGCTTCTTCTCTCTCTGTACCCCGGGAAGACCGAGGTGGGCGGATGGACGAACGTGGCGCCGTCGTGCAGGAAGGCGACCTGACGGCCGAGCGGTGCTGCGGGGGACGGTGCGCCGGGTCGTGGCTGGGTGGGCGGGAGGCCGCGAGGGACGAGCGGCCGGATGGAAGACCCGGCGCACCGTCCCCCGCGGCACCGCGGGCTCAGCAGACCTGATTCAGTTGCTCAGAGCATGCAGGAGACGCAACCGTCGACCTCGGTCCCCTCCAGCGCCATCTGGCGGACCCGGATGTAGTACAGGGTCTTGATGCCCTTCTTCCAGGCGTAGATCTGCGCCCGGTTGACGTCGCGCGTGGTGGCGGTGTCCTTGAAGAACAGGGTCAGCGACAGGCCCTGGTCGACGTGCTGCGTCGCCGCGGCGTAGGTGTCGATGATCTTCTCGTAGCCGATCTCGTACGCGTCCTCGTAGTACTCGAGGTTGTCGTTCGTGAGGTACGGCGCCGGGTAGTAGACGCGGCCGATCTTGCCTTCCTTGCGGATCTCGATCTTCGAGGGCACGGGGTGGATCGACGACGTCGAGTTGTTGATGTACGAGATCGAGCCCGTCGGCGGGACGGCCTGGAGGTTCTGGTTGTAGAGGCCGTGCTCCATGACGGAGGCCTTGAGCGCACGCCAGTCGTCCTGCGTGGGGATGTGCACGCCGGCGTCGGCGAAGAGCTGCGCGACGCGCTCGGTGGCGGGCACCCAGGTCTTCTCCGTGTACTTGTCGAAGTACGCGCCGCTGGCGTAGGTCGACTTCTCGAAGTTGTAGTACTTCTGGCCACGCTCGATGGCGAGCTTGTTCGAGGCCGCGATCGCGTGGAACGCGACCGTGTAGAAGTAGATGTTCGTGAAGTCGATGCCCTCCTCGGACCCGTAGTGCACGCGCTCGCGGGCGAGGTAGCCGTGGAGGTTCATCTGCCCGAGGCCGATCGCGTGCCCGAGGTCGTTGGCACGCCGCACGGACGGGACGGAGTCGATCGACGTCTGGTCGGCGACGGCCGTCAGCGCGCGGATGGCGGTCTCGACGCTCTTCGCGAAGTCGGGCGAGTCCATGGTCTTCGCGATGTTCAGCGAGCCGAGGTTGCACGAGATGTCGCGGCCCGTGTGCGCGTAGGAGAGGTCGTCGTTGAACGTCGACGGCGTCGAGACCTGGAGGATCTCCGAGCACAGGTTCGAGTGCGTGACCTTGCCCTCGTTCGGGTTCGCCTTGTTCACCGTGTCCTCGAACATGATGTACGGGTACCCGGACTCGAACTGCAGCTCCGCGAGCGTCTGGAAGAACTGGCGCGCGTTGATCTTGGTCTTCTTGATGCGCGGGTCGTCGACCATCTCGTCGTACTTCTCGGTGACGGAGATGTCGGCGAACGGCTTGCCGTAGATCCGCTCGACGTCGTACGGCGAGAAGAGGTACATGTCCTCGTTCTTGCGCGCGAGCTCGAACGTGACGTCGGGGATGACGACGCCGAGCGACAGGGTCTTGATGCGGATCTTCTCGTCCGCGTTCTCCCGCTTGGTGTCGAGGAACCGCATGATGTCGGGGTGGTGCGCGTTCAGGTAGACCGCGCCCGCGCCCTGGCGCGCGCCGAGCTGGTTCGCGTAGGAGAAGGAGTCCTCGAGGAGCTTCATCACGGGGATGACGCCCGACGACTGGTTCTCGATCTTCTTGATGGGCGCGCCGTGCTCGCGGATGTTGCTGAGCAGGAGGGCGACGCCGCCGCCACGCTTGGAGAGCTGCAGCGCGGAGTTGATGCCGCGCGCGATGGACTCCATGTTGTCCTCGATGCGGAGCAGGAAGCACGACACGGGCTCGCCGCGCTGCTTCTTGCCGGCGTTGAGGAACGTCGGGGTCGCAGGCTGGAAGCGTCCGGAGATGACCTCCTCGACGATGTCCGTCGCGAGCTGCTCGTCGCCGGCGGCGAGGCTGAGCGCCACCATGCAGACGCGGTCCTCGAAACGCTCGAGGTAGCGCTTCCCGTCGAACGTCTTGAGGGTGTAGCTCGTGTAGTACTTGAACGCGCCGAGGAACGTGTCGAAGCGGAACTTCTTCGAGTAGGCGAGCTCGAAGAGCTGCTTCACGAACTCCCGCGAGTACTGCTCGAGGACCTCGGACTCGTAGTAGTCGTTGTCGACGAGGTAGTCGAGCTTCTCGTCGAGGTCGTGGAAGAAGACCGTGTTCTGGTTGACGTGCTGCAGGAAGTACTGCCGCGCGGCCTGGCGGTCACGGTCGAACTGGATCTTCCCGTCCGCGCCGTAGAGGTTCAGCATCGCGTTGAGCGCGTGGTAGTCGAGCTCCACGAGCCCGGGGGCCGAGACCTCGCCGGGGGCGGTGGCGAGGCTGGTGCTCACGCCGGGATCTGCTGCTGTCGTTGCCAAAATCGCCCCAATCCGTCGCGGACGCGCATGACGTCCTCGGCTGTCCCAAGCAGTTCGAAGGCATACAGGTACGGGACCTGGCACTTCGCGGAGATGATGTCGCCGGCGATGCAGTACGCCTCGCCGAAGTTGGTGTTCCCGGCCGCGACGACGCCGCGGATCAGGGAACGGTTGTGCGGGTCGTTCAGGAACTTCACGACCTGCCGTGGCACGGCGCCGCCCTCGCTCCCGCCGCCGTACGTCGGGACGAGGAGCACGTAGGGCTCCTCGACCCGCAGGAAGCCGTCGGTGGGCCGCAGCGGGATCCGCCGGACGCCCATCCCCAGCTCGGAGAGCCGCAGCTTCTGGACGAACCGGTGCGTGTTCTCCGAGACGCTGGAGAAGTAGACGAGGTCACCCATGGTGTCCCCCCTGCGACGGCGGTGGATCGGTCGGTGCGGTGCCCGGGCGAGCGGGCGGCCGTCAGGCGAGCGCGGAGACCTTCGCGGCGAGCGCGGTGATCTGGTCGGGACGGAAGCCCGACCAGTGCGTGTCGTCGGCGACCACGACGGGCGCCTGGAGGTAGCCGAGCTCACGGACCAGGGCCAGCGCCTCGGGGTCCTCGGTCACGTCCACGACGTCGTACTCGAGGCCCTTCTTGTCGAGCGCGCGCTTGGTCGCCTCGCACTGGACGCATGCCGGCTTGCTGTAGACCGTGATGCTCATCGCTGTCCCCTTCATGTCTTCGTGGTGCCCGACTGCTGTGGCGAGGTCGGCCGGCGGTTCGCGGTGGGTCGCGTCCCAGCCCCTCGTGGGGTGGCCGGGAGGCCCTCTGACCTCGAACGACGCCGGTGGAACTACGTCTGTGTCATTCGCGAGGGGCTAGGTCTCCCCCTCGGTTCAGAACACTATACCTAGTGCCTCGACGCCGCGCGGGCACTACATGTCGTGGTCGAACTTCACCCGTCGACACGTTGCCACCCCTCTCGACCTGCGCTCCGGAGCCCCGGTGCACCCTCGTTCCAGGGTCCCAGCACCCACTGACACACGGGGTTGTCCACCGCCCGATCGGCGTCTCTCCGCGCCCGCCGTCCCGCGTCCACAGCCTGTGCAGGACGACGTTCCACAGGCTGTGCAGGCCCAGGTGGTGTCCGGTTCGACCGGAATGGGGTGGTGCGTCGAGCGCGCCTGGGAAATGGGCATACCGGACTAAACAGCGACCCGTGGCGACCGAGAAACTTCTCGGTGACCGGCGTGTCGCGCGAGTCGGCGTGTCGCCCACACCGCGCGACGGCGAGCGCGGTCAGACGACCGGCCGGCCCGCCCGCACGACCGACCGCACACCGAGCGCGGCGTCGGCCACGAGGAGGTCCGCGCGGCGCCCCGGCTCGAGCGCCCCGACGTCCGACCGGCCGAGGACGCCTGCGGGCGTCAGCGACGCGGCGCGCACCGCGTCGACGAGCGGAACCCCCGCGGCGACCGTGTGCCGCACGACGTCGAGCAGGTGGGCCGTGCCGCCCGCGATCGCCCCACCCTCGGCGGAGCCGTCCGCGAGACGCGCCACGCCGTCCGCGACGACGACGGCCATCGGGCCGAGCTGGTAGGCGCCGTCCGCCATCCCGGCAGCCGCCATCGCGTCGGTGACGAGCGCGACGGCGTCGGCGCCGACGAGCTCGAAGACGGTCGCGACCGTCCCGGGGTCCAGATGCGTCCCGTCCCCCACGAGCTCGACGACGATCTTGCCGCGCTTCGCCGCCTCCAGGCAGGCGGCGATGGGGCCCGGGTCGCGGTGGTGCAGCGGACGCATGCCGTTGAACAGGTGCGTCGCGGTCAGCCGCGGCGACCGCGCCCGCGCGCCCGCGCGCTCGAGGGCCGCCGAGCCGACGGCGATCGCCGCCTCCGTCACGCTCCAGTGCGCGTCCGTGTGCCCCACGGACGGGATCGCGCCCACCTCCACGAGCGTCTCGAGGACGCCGCCCGGGTCCTGCACGCCCGCGATCTCCGGGGCGACGGTCATGGTGACGAGGTGGCCGCGCGCCGCCTCCGCCACCGCGCGCACGAGCTCGGGGTCGCCCGCCAGCATGTCGGCCGGGTTTTGGGCCCCGCAGCGGTCCGGCGACAGGAACGGGCCCTCGAGGTGGATGCCGGCGACCTCGCCGGCGTCGGCGAGGTCCGCGAGCATCGCCGTCCGAGCGAGCAGGACGTCGCGCGGGGCCGTCACGAGCGACGCCACCAGGCTCGTCGTCCCGTGCACCAGGTGCTCCCGGACCGCGACGCGCGCCGTGTCGGCGTCCTCCGCGTCGGGGAAGCTCGCGCCGCCGCCCCCGTGGTCGTGCAGGTCCACGAGGCCGGGCAGCACCGTCGTCCCCGGCACCGGCTCCCCGGCGGTCGCGACGGCGTCGCCGTAGCCGGCTGCCGCCGCGTCGGACGCGCGGCCCACCCAGGCGATGGTGGGGCCGTCGACGACGACCGCGCCGTCGTCGAGGACCTCGCGCGGGAGCACGACCCGACCGCGATACGCGCGGGGCGGCGAGGACGAGGCGGGCTGGGCAGGCACGGACGAGGCGGCGTCGGACGTCATGGCCCGATTCTCGCGCATTCGGCAGGACTCCTCACAACCGGGCCCTCGCACCGAGCGGGGGGTGACGCCGAGCGTCAGAAGAGCCGCGACTCCACGTCGTCGACGCCACGCATCGCGTCGTAGTCCAGGACCAGGCACCGGATGCCCCGGTCCGTCGCGAGGACGCGCGCCTGCGGCTTGATCTCCTGCGCCGCGAAGACGCCCTGGACGGGCGCGAGCAGCGGGTCGCGGTTGAGCAGCTCGAGGTAGCGGGTGAGCTGCTCGACGCCGTCGATGTCGCCGCGCCGCTTGAGCTCGACCGCCACCGAGGCCCCCTGCGCGTCGCGCGCGAGGATGTCGACCGGGCCGATCGCCGTCGGGTACTCGCGCCGGACCAACGTGTGCCCGGCACCGAGAAGCTCGATCTGCGCCGCGAGCAGCTCCTGGAGGTGCGCCTCGACGCCGTCCTTGATGAGGCCCGGGTCGATCCCGAGCTCGTGCGCCGAGTCGTGGTGCACCGTGTGCAGCTCGATCTCGAGGCGGTCGTCGGACTTGTGGTGCTGGACGGTCCACACCTGCGTGACGCCCTGCGCCGCCTGCTCCTCCGACGGCTCGTGCACGAGCAGCGTGCACGGCGGGCTCATCCAGTTGAGCGGCTTGTAGGAGCCGCCGTCCGAGTGGAGCAGCACGCTGCCGTCCGCCTTGACGACCAGCAGGCGGGTCGCGAACGGGAGCTGGGCGGCGAGCCGGCCGCTGTAGCGTGCCGAGCAGTCGGCGACGACGAGACGCACGGAGGATCCTTCCGGAGGGTTCGACGGCACGGACGGCGCCGCGCGGGACGGGCCGCAGCCGCCGAGCCTAGACGACGACGCCGTAGAAGGTGGGGGGCGCGGCCTCGAGCCACGCCGCGAGGCCGGCGTAGGCGCCGGGGGCCATCGTGAGCTCGAGGGTCACGCCCTCGTGCTCGCAGCGGACCACGACGACGTCGCCCCGGGGGCCGCCCGTGACGAGCGCGCGCGAGACGACGTGCAGGCGGTCGCGCCGCCAGGAGCGCTTGGGGCGCGGGAAGAGGGACCAGCAGCGCCACCAGTCGACGCGCTCGGCCCGGAACTGGGCGAAGCCCAGCGACACGTGGCTGCCGCGCCGCGTCGTCGTGCGGAACCCGCACTCGAACGTCCCGGTGCGGCCGGAGAGGGTGCGCAGACGAGACGCCCCCAGTCCGATCACCGCGAACGCTGCGACGAGCAGCGCGAGCAGGATCCAGACCAGGGGCGTCACGTCAGGCGGTCCTCAGTGGGCCTCGGCTACCGAGCCGGTGCGCAGGGTGGCACCGTCGACGACCGCGGTGAGGCGGTTGGAGTCGACGGAGATGAACCCACCCTCGATGTCGGCCTCGACCGACCCGCCCTCGGCGAGGCGCACCCGGATGGTGCCCGGCTTGAGCACCGACAGGAGCGGCGTGTGCCCCGCGAGCACGCCGATCTCGCCGTCGGCCGCGGGCGCCACCACGAGCCGGGCCTTGCCGGCCCAGATCGTGCGGTCCGTGGTCACGAGGTCCACGTCAAGCTCTGCCACTGCTGCTCCTCAGTCGATGCGGTCGGGACGACGCCGTCAGACGCCGTACTCCTTCTGGATGCGGGCCCAGTTGCGCTCGAGGTCCTCGAGGCCACCGATGTTGAAGAAGGCCTGCTCGGCGATGTGGTCGAACTCGCCCTCCGAGATCTTCTTGAACGCCTCGACGGTCTCCGACAGCGGCACGGTCGAGCCGGGGACGTTCGTGAACTGCTCGGCCATGTAGGTGTTCTGGGAGAGGAACTGCTGGATGCGGCGCGCGCGGGCGACGATCGTCTTGTCCTCCTCCGAGAGCTCGTCCACACCGAGGATCGCGATGATGTCCTGGAGCTCCTTGTTGCGCTGCAGGATCGACTTGACCTGCGTCGCGACCTCGTAGTGCTCCTTGCCCACGTAGCGCGGGTCGAGGATGCGGCTGGTCGAGGCCAGCGGGTCCACCGCAGGGTACAGACCGCGCGAGGCGATCTCACGGCTGAGCTCGGTCGTCGCGTCGAGGTGCGCGAACGTCGTCGCCGGCGCCGGGTCGGTGTAGTCGTCCGCCGGCACGTAGATCGCCTGCAGCGAGGTGATCGAGTGACCACGCGTCGAGGTGATGCGCTCCTGGAGCACACCCATCTCGTCGGCGAGGTTCGGCTGGTAGCCCACCGCGGACGGCATGCGGCCGAGCAGCGTCGACACCTCGGAGCCCGCCTGCGTGAAGCGGAAGATGTTGTCGATGAACAGGAGCACGTCCTGCTTCTGCACGTCGCGGAAGTACTCCGCCATGGTGAGGGCGGAGAGCGCGACGCGAAGACGCGTGCCCGGCGGCTCGTCCATCTGGCCGAACACGAGGGCCGTCTGCTTGATGACGCCCGAGTCGGTCATCTCGTCGATGAGGTCGTTGCCCTCACGGGTGCGCTCGCCGACGCCCGCGAACACCGACACACCGTTGTGGTTGTTGGCGACGCGGTAGATCATCTCCTGGATGAGGACGGTCTTGCCGACGCCCGCACCACCGAAGAGGCCGATCTTCCCACCCTGGACGTACGGGGTCAGCAGGTCGATGACCTTGATGCCCGTCTCGAACATGGTGGTCTTCGACTCGAGCTGGTCGAAGGCCGGGGGCTTGCGGTGGATCGGCCAGCGCTCGGTGACCTCGATCTGCTCGCCCGGCTCGGCGTTCAGCACCTCGCCGGTCACGTCGAAGACGTGGCCCTTGGTGACGTCGCCGACGGGCACCGAGATCGGCGCGCCCGTGTCGGTGACGACGGCGCCGCGCACGAGGCCGTCGGTCGGCTTGAGCGCGATGGCGCGCACGAGCGAGTCACCGAGGTGCTGCGCGACCTCGAGGGTGAGCGTGAAGGCCTTCTCGCCCTCGCCCTGCGAGGAGAGGTCGATCTCGACCGTCAGTGCGTTGTAGATGTCGGGGATGGCGTCGACGGGGAACTCGATGTCGACGACGGGGCCGATCACGCGCGCGACGCGACCCGTGGCGGGTCCGCTGGCGTGCTGGGCCGTGGCTTCCACGGTGGTGGCGGTCATGATGTCCTCTTCCTCACGACGCAGCGAGTGCGTCGGCGCCCGACACGATCTCGCTGATCTCCTGGGTGATGTCTGCCTGGCGGGCCTGGTTCGCGAGCCGCGTGTACGTGCGGATCAGGTCCTCGGCGTTCTCGGTCGCGGTGTGCATCGCCCGCTGGCGCGCGGCGAGCTCGGACGCCGCCGCCTGGAGCAGGCAGTTGAAGATCCGGGTGCGCACGTAGCGCGGCAGGATCGCGTCGAGCACCGCCTCGGCGGACGGGGCGAAGTCGTACACCGGGAGGAGCTCGCCCTCCTGGGCGGGCACGACCTCGTCGACGACCTCGAGCGGCAGCAGCCGGATCACGCGCGGCGTCTGCGTGACCATGTTGACGAACTGCGTGTACACGACGTGGAGCTCGCTGACCCCGCCCTCGTCCGCCGGCGCCCGGAACGCGCGCAGGAGCTCGGTCGAGATCTCCTCCGCGGTCTCCGGCGTCGGGGCGTCCGAGCCGCCGATCCACTCGCCCGCGAGCTCACGCCCGCGGAACGCGTAGTACGACACGGCACGGCGGCCGGCGACGTAGAGCCGCACGGTCTTGCCCTCGGACTGCAGGTGCTCGATCAGGCGCTCGGTCTCGCGGATCGCCGACGCCGCGTAGGCGCCCGCCATGCCGCGGTCCGACGTCACGATCAGCACGGCCACCGCGTCGGTGTCCGTGCGCGGCGTCGTCAGCGGGTGCGCGACGTGCGCGTGCGTCGCGACCGCGGACACCGCGCGCGTGATCGCGCGGGCGTACGGGGTCGAGTCGGCGACGCGGTCACGCGCCTTGCCGATGCGCGAGGCCGCGATCAGCTCCATCGCCCGGAAGATCTTCTTGAGCGACTGCGTCGACTTGATGCGCGCCTTGTAGACGCGCTGGGAACCTGCCACGGGTCACGCCCTCTTCTGGCGGACGATCTGCTCCTGCTCGACCTCGGGCGTCTCGTCCTCGGTGGCCTCGCCGACGAGCGGCGTGCCGTCACCCTTGAGGAACGTCTCGCGGAACGCGTCGACGCCGGCCGCCAGGGCCTCCTCGGTGTCCGACTCGAGCTTGCCCGTCCCACCGATGGTGCTCAGCACCTCGGTGTGGCGGCGCAGGTAGTCCAGCAGCTCGGACTCGAAACGACGCACGTCCTCGAGCGGGACGTCGTCGAGCTTGCCCTTGGTGCCGGCCCAGATCGACGCGACCTGGTCCTCGACCGGGTACGGCGAGTACTGGCCCTGCTTGAGCAGCTCGGTGAGGCGGGCCCCACGGGTGAGCTGGGCGCGGGAGGCCGCGTCGAGGTCGGACGCGAACATCGCGAACGCCTCGAGCGAGCGGTACTGCGCGAGGTCGAGCTTCAGCGTGCCGGAGACCTTCTTCATGGCCTTGACCTGGGCCGAGCCGCCGACGCGCGACACCGAGATGCCGACGTCGACCGCGGGGCGCTGGTCGGCGTTGAAGAGGTCCGACTGCAGGAAGATCTGGCCGTCGGTGATCGAGATGACGTTGGTCGGGATGTACGCCGACACGTCGTTCGCCTTGGTCTCGATGACCGGCAGACCCGTCATCGAGCCCGCGCCCAGCTCGTCCGAGAGCTTCGCGCAACGCTCGAGCAGGCGGGAGTGCAGGTAGAAGACGTCGCCCGGGTAGGCCTCGCGGCCCGGCGGGCGGCGCAGCAGGAGCGACACGGCGCGGTACGCCTCGGCCTGCTTCGACAGGTCGTCGAAGACGATGAGGACGTGCTTGCCGCCGTACATCCAGTGCTGGCCGATGGCCGAGCCGGTGTAGGGCGCCAGGTACTTGAAGCCCGCCGGGTCGGACGCGGGAGCCGCGACGATCGTCGTGTACTCGAGCGCGCCGGCCTCCTCGAGGGCGCCACGCACCGAGGCGATGGTCGAGCCCTTCTGGCCGATCGCGACGTAGATGCAGCGGACCTGCTTCTCGGGGTCGCCCGAGTCCCAGTTCGCCTTCTGGTTGATGATCGTGTCGATCGCGATCGCCGTCTTGCCGGTCTGGCGGTCGCCGATGATGAGCTGGCGCTGGCCGCGCCCGATC
>Ga0164243_10006798_pt1 | contig 17251 bp, 10 predicted proteins | sample OricompcompostOP_FD_108781 | JGI IMG/M metagenome (GOLD analysis project Ga0164243, IMG submission 108781) | Organic Plus compost microbial communities from Emeryville, California, USA - Original compost - Organic plus compost (OP) | ecosystem: Engineered > Solid waste > Mixed feedstock >... | reverse complement strand
GCTGATGCGGCCCTCGTCGAGCCGCTGGGAGGCCAGCAGCAGGTGCACCCCGAGGCTGCGCCCCAGGCGGCCGATCATCGCGAACACGTCGATGAACTCGGGCTTGCTGACCAGCATTTCGCTGAACTCGTCGACCACGACGAACAGGCTGGGCATGGGATCCAGCGGGGCGCCGTTGCGGCGGGCGTTCTCGTAGTCGCGCCGCGACGTGTAGTTGCCCGCCGAGCGCAGCAGTTCCTGGCGGCGGTTCATCTCGGCGGTCAGCGCGTCCTGCATCCGGTCGACGAGTTCGATCTCGTCGACGAGGTTGGTGATCACCGCGGAGGTGTGCGGCAGCCGCTCGAAGCCGAGGAAGGCCGCACCGCCCTTGAAGTCCACCAGCACCAGGTTGAGCTCCGCGGAGGAGTGCGTGGTCACCAGCGCCAGCACCAGGGTGCGCAGCAGCTCGCTCTTGCCCGAACCGGTGGCCCCCACGAGCATCCCGTGCGGGCCCATGCCGTCCTCGGCGGATTCCTTGATGTCCAGCTCGATCGGGGTGCCGTTGCCCGAGATGCCGATCGGCACCCGCAGGCGCTGCCACGGCGAGCGTTCGCGGCGCAGCTTCGCCGGGTCGAAGGTGCGGGCATCCCCGAGCCCCAGCAGCGCGGTGAGTTCGTAGTCGGTGGTGAGTGGTTCGCTGGCGTCGCCGCCCGTGCCCGGCCGGTACGGCGAGATCGTGCGCGCCAGCGACGAGGCGGTCCGCGGGCTCAGCCCGTCGCGGGTGCACAGCCGCGAGATCTGTTCGCGGCCGGCGCGGTCGAACTCGACGGTGCGGATCTCGTCGCCGTCGACGTCGAGGTGCAGCGCCGTGCGGTCGCCCTGCCAGTTCGCCCCGCCGCCGAGGTCGATGACGACCGTGTTGCGGTAGCCGGCGCCGGCGAACGGATGACCCGCCGGAACGCCCACGCCGTCGACGACCACGACCACGAACGGCTCCCCGCTCGTGATCGGAGTTCCCGGTTCGAAGCGCGGCCGCCCGGTGAAGCTCTCCCCGCCGAGCAGCTGCTCCACGTCGGTGACGTTGTCGGAGGACAACCGCACCGGCCCGGCGCCGTCCCGCCGCTCGTCGTCCTGGTTGTGCGGCAACCACTTGACCCAGTCCCAGTGCGGACGTTCCCGCTCGCCCGCGCAGATCGCGATGACCACGTCGCCGGGCGAGTGCAGCGCTGCCAGCTGGCAGACCATGGCCCGCACCAGCGCGCGCTGGTCGTCCTCCGCGCCGCGCAGCCGCACGCGGGCGAAACCGCGCAGGTAGACCGCGATCGGGGAACGCGGCAACGTGGAGTAGGCGTGCAGGAAGCGGCGCAGGGCGTGGGCGGTCAGCGGTTCGAGGTCCTCGACGGGTTTGGTCTCGGGGGGCACGAGCTTGACCGCCGCGCGCTGCGGCCCCAGACCCAGCCGCACCTCCCCGAAGTCGTCGTGCGAGGACCGCCGCTCCCACAACCGGTAGCTGTGCACCAGCGACCACAGCGACCGGGGCGCGGGGTGGGTCCACGTCGCCGAGCGGTGCTGCTCGCCGAGTTTTTCCCGCACCGTCCGGCGAACTTGCCCGAGGTGGCGCAGGTAGTCGCGGCGGTCACCGGTCTGCTGGTGCTTGCGGTCGGTCGAGGCGCGCACGACCTGGCCCAGCAGCATGGCCACCATCGACACGGCCATCATGCCGCCGGCGACGTAGGTCATCGCACTGGAACCGCCCGAGCTGCTGGTGTTGACCAGCATCATCAGCATCATCGAACCGGACATCACGGCCATCGGCAGGTACGTGAGCACCGTGCCGAGGCTGTTGCTCTTCGGTTCGGGAACGGTCGGTGGCTCCTGCAGCTCCACCTCGTCGGCGGGCATGGCCGGTCCCACGCGTCGCGCGGGCCGACGGTGCAGCGTCGTGCTCAACGCTCGTCCTCTCGTTTGGTGCGGGGTTCCCCTCGGCTTTGACGCGGGAGCCGCGCACGCGCCCGCGGCCGGGGCGCGCTGGACTACCTTGCGTCGCGTCACGGGGCCAGTAGACGGGGCCAGCACACGAGGAAGAAGCCGGGCACCACAGTGGAAGACGTCGCCAAGGATGCCACAAACCAGCTCTGCAAGCTACGCCTGATCATCAAGGGCAGACCGCTCGACATCGCGCTGCCCGCCGATGTTCCGCTCGTCGACCTGCTGCCGACGATCCTGCGCCAGGCGGGTTCGGAGCTGGCCGACGAAGGAGTCGAGCACGACGGGTGGGTGCTGCAACGAACGGGCCAGGCGCCGCTGGACGAGAGCCGCACTCCGTCCGAGCTCGGCCTGCTCGACGGCGAGACCGTCCACGTGCGACCGCGCGCGGCGAGCCTGCCGGAAATCGACTTCGACGACCTCGTCGACGGGATCGGCGAGCAGAGCCGCAACCGCGTCGACGCGTGGACCGACCGGCTCAGCCGGTGGATGCTGCTGTCCTTCGCCGGCGCCGCGCTGCTGCTCGGCGCGCTCGTGCTGATGTTGGGCGGTCCGGCGGTGGTGCGCGCGACGGCCGCCGGAACGACCGGGCTGGCGCTGCTCATCGGGGCGGCGGGCCTGTCCCGCGGTCGGTCCGACAGGATCTCGGGCACCGTGCTCGCCCTGTCCGGAACCGGCTACTTCGCCCTGTTCGGATGGTTGGGGGCGAAGGTGGCCGGTGCCGGCGCGGACGCGGGTTCGGCGTGCGCGGGCACCTTCGCGGTGGCGGGCCTGGTTCTCGGGCTCGTCGGGGTGGCGGACGCGGCGCTGCTGTTCACCAGCGGCCTGTTCGCCGTCGTGCCGCTGGCCGCGACCGCGGTGGTCACGGCCACGACGGCGTTGAGCTGGGGGCGCGCCTGCGGGATCGCGCTCGTGGCAACGCTGATCGCGCTCGGGATCGTGCCGAGCGCCTCGTTCCGGCTCGCAGGGCTCAGCCTGCCGCCGCTGCCCACCAGCGCCGAGGAGTTCGGCGAGGATCTGGAACCGGTCCCGCACCGGGTGGTCGTCGAGCGCACCGCGCTGGCGAACCGCTACATGACCGGGCTCTACACCGCGCTCGGAGTCGCCAACACCGTGCTGCTGACCGGTCTGATCGGTTCGGCGGACATGTGGGCGATGATCACGGCGGGGGTGGTCGTGCTGCTCCTGCTGCTGCGGTCGCGCAACATCGTCGGCGCGCGCCAGCGGTGGGCGCTGCTGGCGCCGGCCGGTTGCGCCGCGGTGCTCGACCTGTGCGAGCTCGCCGCCGCGCTGCCCGCTCCGGCCCGGTTGGGCGTCTTCGGCGGTGCGCTGGTGCTGGCCCTGGTCCTGCTGGTGTGCAGCGCCGCCCTGCCGGGCCGCAAGCTCCGGCCGTACTGGGGCCGTGCGGTCGACGTCCTGGAGACGGCCTGCGCGATCGCGCTGATCCCGCTGGTGCTGGCGGTGCTCGACGCCTACGCGCTCGTGCGCGGAATGACCGGTTCCTGAGCGCCGGCACCGCGACCGGCGCAGCTGCGAGTCAGGACCGAGGGGCCGACGAGCGCCTTCCGCCGCGGCACCGTCCGCGCTTCGACCACTGGAGACAACCATGCAGTCCAGACGAGACCAGGTCCAGGCCTACTTCTTCACCGTGGGCAGGCTGGTTTCCGCGCTGATGCGGGGGCGCCCGGACGACCGGACGACCCCGACCCGGCGCTTCGCCGCGGGCGCGGTCGTCGGCGTGCTCATCGCCGCGGTCGTGACCGCGGGCTTCGGCGTCCTCGGCGCCCTGAAGCCGGGCGCGAGCACCGCGTGGCAGCAGGAAGGCGTCGTCACCGTCGAGCAGGAGACCGGCGCCCGCTACGTCACCCTCGGTGGAGTGCTGCACCCGGCGCTGAACTACTCCTCCGCGCTGCTGGCCTCGGACGAGGACTACCAGCAGCCGGTGACCGTGTCGCAGCAGTCCCTGCGGAACGCCCCGCGCGGGGCGCCGCTGGGCATCCCGGGGGCTCCGGATTCGCTGCCGGACCCGACCGATCCCGCCGCGCTCGACCGCGCCCCGTGGACGGTGTGCACGACCGGCGACGGGAGGTCGGCGCAGCTGCGCATCGGCGGCCCGGCCGGGCGGGCGCTGGACGACGGCGAAGGACTTCTGGTGTCCACAGCGGACTCGGGGCCGCGGTATCTCGTGTGGCGCGGCGGAAAGCTGCGCGTTCCGGGCAGGACGGCCGCGCAACTCGGCAATTCCCAGTCGCCGCCGTTCCGGGTCACCGCCGAGTGGATCAACGCGATCCCCAGCGCCGGCCCGGACCTGACCGCACCGACCGTGCCCGGCGTCGGCTCGACCACCACCAGCACCGCCGACGGCAAGCCCGCCGCGGTCGGCACGGTCTACGAGGTCACCAACCGGTTGAACCGGCCGCAGCAGCAGTACTTCGTGCAGCTGCCGGACGGGCTCCTGCCGGTGAACAAGACGACCGCCGGCCTCGTCATCAGCGATCCGCGCACCGCCGCGGCCTACCCCGGATCGGCACCGGCGCCCGTCCGCGCCGCGCCATCGCTGCTGACCGGGCCGCGCTCGAAGACCGCCCTGCCGCCCCAGTTCCAGAAGCTGCCCGACGCGATCGACCGGCGCGAACCCGGCTCCCAGGACGGCCCGTGCGCCTCGTTCGACGTTGCCGGGCGCGGGAACATCACGCTCACCACGGCACCGCCGCCTCCGCCCGGCCCCCGTGCCGCGGTCCCGCCGGGAGCGGGAGTGCTGCTGCACGAGCAGGCCGTGCCGGGTGGGCCGCCGGGCAACACCTACCTCGTCGACCAGCTCGGCGTGAAGTACCCGCTGATCGGCGGCGCCCAGGACAAGCTCGGCTACCGCGGACGTCCCGCCGTCACGGTGCCCAGCTCCCTGCTGAACATGCTGCCCCGCGGAACGGCGCTGGACCCCGCGCGGGCGCAGCGGCCGCACCATCCCGAAGCACAACCGGCCGGGTCCTGAGCGAGGGAATCCCCCTCGCTCAAGCGATCGGCGCCGAAAGCGTCCCGCGCCGGCGCGCAGCGGTGCTCCACTGGGATCGAGCCCTGCCGGAACGACGCGAAACGAGGAGAAACGTGGCGGGACAGACCAAGCTCACGCAGTCCGATCTCGAGAACCTCGCCAAACGGCACGACGAGGTCGCGCAGGAGATCACCCGGACCCAGCAGCAGCTCAAGACCCACATCGAACAGCTCGCCAGCAACAACCGGGGCGAGATGATGCAGTCCCTGCAGCAGGTGCACGAGCACTGGCAGAAGTCCTGCGGCGACATCGTGAAGAACCTCGAAGGCATGTCGCAGAACATCCGGCAGTCGGGCCAGAAGTACGGCCAGCGCGACGAGGAGGTCGCCGGCCGGGTCTCCAAGGTCGCGCACTCCGCGCCGGGTGCAAGGCACCTGCAGTCGTTCATGGGCGGCTGACGAACCGCCGCATCCCGATCGCAGCAGCCACTCGACGAGGAGGAGACCACCCGTGGCCGACCAGATCCAGTACCAGTACAGCGCCCTCGAAGAGGGCACCAGCGCGATGAGCCGCACCACCAGCCAGCTGCACCAGCTCACCGACCAGCTGCGCCAGCAGACCCAGCAGGCGCTGCAGAGCTGGAACGCCGCGGCGTCGCAGACCTACCACCAGCAGTCGCAGCAGATCAACAACGACTTCACCAACATGAACGAGATGCTCGGCCAGCTGCGGCAGGCCGTCCAGCACGCCAGCCAGGACATGAACGACCAGGACCGCCAGCTCGCCAAGAACTTCGACCAGTGACGGCGAACGGGTCCGGCCCGCGCCGGTGAGGCGGAAACCGCGGTGCGAGCCGGGATGACCGGCCATCCCGGCTCGCCCGCCGCACCGTTCCTTCGACTTCCGGGAGTTCGCATGGGCGCCCCAGACGCCACGCACCTCGACGGCCCGGCCGTCAGGACCGCCAGCGACGAGATCGACCGGCTCGCCGACGACCTCGACAGCTACGGCGACCTCAACGAGATCCAGCCGAAGTCCGGGGACTTCGCGGTCGGGCACTGGCTCGACGAGCTGATCGAGCAGCGCCGGGACGCGCTGCAGCAGCACTGCATCGAGCTGCAGTCGACGCTGCGCGCGACCGCCGACAAGCTGCGCCACCTGGCCACCGACATCGAGCACGTTGATCGCGACAACTCCGCGCAGGTCGCCAAGCTCAACGGCGAGATCGAGTCCACGATGGACCAGGTGCGCGCCCGCCTCACCGCGGCTGGGGCCCCGCCGCAGCAGCAGTCCTGACCATCGGCCCGCGCCAGCACCGAAGACCGGAGGAGCAGCACCCAGTGGCGGACCAGCGGAACGGGGGCGGTGCGCCCTTCGAGGACTTCAGCGCCTTCGACGCCGAGCGGATCAGCAAGGCGATCAACGGGGATCCCGCGAGCCTGCACCGGTCCGGGGACGCGTTCGCCAAGGTGCGCACCAAGCTCACCGATGCGCACGAGCGGCTTCACCGGCAGGCGGGCGAGCTGCAGAAGGCGCTGCGGGGAACCTCCGGTGACCGCTTCCAGGACTGGTGCGAGGCGGTGCTGGAGAAGAACGAGCGGGTCACCGCGGCGCTGCAGGACGGGCAGTACCAGCAGACGTTGGCCCGCGCCGGCAGCGACGCCGAGCACGCCCGCGCCGAGATCGCGGCCCTGCTGGTCAACTACTCGAAGGCGACCGTCCTGGGCGCGGTGCTGACGGCGACGTCGGGCCACTCCCCCGCTCTCGCGGCCGTGGCCGGCGTGGCCGAAGGCGTCGCCGAGGGCAACCTCCGCAAGGCCCGCACCCGGCTCGAAGGCATGGCCGCCACGCTGCAGTCCACCGGTGCGCAGCTGCGGCCGGTGCACGACGTCGACGGCGGACCCGCCGCGCAGCACGGCGCTGCTGGCCCGAACCGGGGGAGCACCGGCTCGAACCACCACCAGCCAGGCGACGAGGCATCCAACCGTTCGCGCGGGAACCAGCAGCACGGCAGCCGGCAGGAAGGCGCCGAGCGGCAGCACCAGCAGCCCGGTGACCGCGAGGAAACCCAGCAGCAGAAGCGGGAACAGAAGCAGCACGCCGCACAGGCACGCCAGGTCCTCCACCAGAAGGCGCAGACCGCAGTCGGTGACCTGCAGGGCACCACCCCCGGCGGCGACCAGGGCCACGGAACCGGTGGCAGCGCGGGCCGGACCGGTGGCCAAGGGCAGGACTCCAGCGGCGAAGGCTCCGGCCCGCACGCGGTCGGAAGCAAGGACCACAGGGGACAGCACCAACAGGACCAGAGCCAGCAGGGGCAGAGCCAGCACGACGGGGACCAGCACGCTCAGGGGCAGCAAGGGCAGAGCCACCAAAGTCAGGGTCAGCAAGGTCAGGGCCAGCAGAACCGGAGCGGCCAGAGCGCAGCTGCCCAACACGCGTCCCGAGCTGCGCAGCAGGCCGGGAACGCGATGACCGCCAGCCTCAACGGTGCGCGCAGCGGGACGTCCACGACGTCCAAGGACTCCGCGGCGAACTCGGGCGAGGGAGCCCGAGCCAAGGCGACGTCCCGTTCCGGCGAGTCCGGCTCGTCCCCCCAGCGAGCGTCCCCGCAGCACGGTGCTTCGGGCGGTGACCGGGACAGGCCGCGGACCGAGAGCAACGAACGCGACGACTCGGCGGCTGCCCGCAAAACGGCGCAGGAGGCGCAGCAGCAACTGCAGGGCATGCGCGGCGAACAGGGCGGTGCCAGCGGCCAGGCGGCCGCCGCCGGTAGCGGCCCCGCCCAGAACAGCGCGGCCCCGAACAGCCCCATCCCGAACAGCACAGCCCCGCTTCCGCCGGTGCCGGATGCCGGAGGGGGCGGCCTGGCAGACTTCCTCCAGCCCGGCAGCGGGAGCTCGTCCGCCGCCGGAGGCGGCGGTGCTTCCTTGGCGGCCAGCGGCGAAGCATCCGCGCCCGCGATGGGCGGCTCGCTCGGCGGCACCACCGCCACCGCGGGTCTGGGCGCCGACGCGACCGCGCCGGGGCCGCAGCCGCCCGTGGGACCGCAGCCGTCCGGCGGAGGCGGATCCGCGGGGGCCCCGTCCGGCGGTGCCGGTGGAAGCGGCTCCAGCGGCACCCCGATGATGCCGCCGATGGGCGGCATGGGTGCCGGCGGCGGTGGTTCCGGCGCGGGCGGTGGTGGCGGGCGCGAGCGCCAGACATGGCTCTCGGCCGACGAAGGCACCTGGGACGACGAGCACGCGCCCGGTTCGCACGTGCTGGGCCGCGATCCGGAGAACTCATGACCGCCTCCTCCGCCGGCGCGCAACAGCCCGGCGCGCAACCACCCGGCGCGCAACAACCCGGTGCATCACGGCCCGGAGATCCGCAGACGCTGGATTCGGCCTCCGCCGCGCTCAGCGGCGCCGATCCCCAGTCCCTCCACCGGAGCGGGCAACGCTTCACCGCGACCGCCGAGCAGCTGCGCAGGATCTCCGACGAGTTCCGCGGGCGTCTGCGGGAGTTGGAAGGCGCCTGGAACGGCCCGGGCGCGCAGGCGTTCGCCGAAGCGACGACCGGGATCACGCACCGCCTCGACGGTCTGGTCAGCACGCTGAGCTCGCCGGACTACGGCTGGCTGTGCCGCGAACTGGGCGATGCGCTGGCCACCGGCCAGCGCGAGCTCCAGCAGCTGCGGGACGAGCGCGCGAGTCAGCCGAGCGACGCTGCCCCGCCGCAGGCCGGCACCGCCCCGGCATCGGGGGTTTCCGCAGCGCCACCAGCAGGGGCACCACCAGCGGGGTCGAACCAGGTCTCGCCCCAGGACGACCGGGCCGGCCAGATCATGCACGAGCTCTCCAACGCCTACCGGCAGCTCGGCGGGCAGCTGCACGCCTTGCCCGGCAAGGTGCCGGGAACGCCGCGACTGCGGCAGGTGGCGCACTCCGCGACCGGGTCCGTCCACCTCGACGAAGCCTCCGCACCTGACGCCGGTGGGCGCAGTGCCGTCGAATCGACCGGTGCGCAGCACGGCGGCGGCACGGCCGCCCCGCTCGCCGGCGGCGTGCTCGGCAAGCATCAGCCGGAAGACCGCGCGCAGGAGTCCACTGCGGACCGTTCGATGCCGGTGGGAGCCCTGGGACGTCCGGAATCCGCTACCACGCGTGCCACCGCGTTCGCGCTCACCGCCGGCACGCTCGGACGTGCCCACCGCGGGCGCAGCCACAACCACCTGCCGACCGACCAGATGGCGGATGCCGAGATCGACCAACCCGGCGTCCTCGGCAACCCGGCGCGCACGGTCCCCACGCAGCCGGAACACGTCCAGCACCAGCAAACCCAGCACCAGCAAACCCAGCGCCAGCAAGACCAGGGCCAGCCAGAACAGCACGAGCGAACACGGCAAGAGAATCTCGACGCGGACTCCCCGAGCGGACAGCAGGACGCGGCGCCGCTCCCGGCGCAGGCGCAGACCGCGGAACCAGCACCGCCTCCGGTGGCCCCGCCGCCACCTGCCACGACCAGCGCAACCCCCGCGCCGCCCCCGGAGGGCAACGCGGCACCGTTGCCGAACTGCGCTACCGCGAACACCACGGCGGCGAGCGCGTCCGCCGATCAGCCGACCGCGGCGCAGGCCCCGCTGCACGGCCTCCCCGCCGCTGTTCCCACCCAACACGCGACCGGGCCGGATCCGCACGTCAGCACCGCCAGCGCCGGTGCTCCAACACCACCGCAACCGGCCCGGGCGGACCCCGCACCGGCGAAACCGGGCCCGCTGCCTCCGGCGCACCCGCACGAACCCGACACCACGATCCCGCCGGAGAACACGGCCGGCGGGGGCGGCGCACCAGCGAGCACCGGCGACGAGCGCAGCCGGAACACGTGGACGACCGAGCGCAGCACGACGTGGCGCCACGACGACCGCTCCGGCGTGCTGGGCCGGTGAAACCACGACACCGCACACCGACGCGAGAGGAGCCCCCCATGACCGACGGATCCCGGACCGACGGATCCCGGGCCGATCCGCCCGACCTCGACTCGGCGATCGAGATGGTCGAGCGGGAGCAGGCCAGGCTCGCCGACTTCCAGCGCCGGATCGGCGAAGTCGGCACGGTCGTGGAGTCGCGGAACAAGATGCTCACCGTCACCCTCGGCGGCAACGGCGAACTGCGCGACATCAGGTTCAACACCACCGCCTACCGCGCGATGGCTCCGGCCGAGCTGTCCGCGACGATCCTGGAAACGCTGCAGAAGGCGCGCTCGCAAAACCTGCGCACCGTCCAGGAGCTCATGGACGAGGCGGGTGTGTCCGACGACCTCGACGCCCGCGAGCTCACCTCCGGTGACGCCAACTTCTCCGCGGTGCTCGGCAAGGCCGCGGCGCCGCCGGCGGAGGTGCTGCGCCAGGGCGGCAGCACGCCAGGACGGTCCGACCGTCCGGACAACGACGACGGCTGGGAACGCTGAGCCGGCGCGCTGCAGCCCGCCCTCTCCGGAAGACCGGCAGGCACCGGGATCCGCGGCCCGGGCTGACCGCACGGGCTGCACCACCCGTGCACGTCACGTCTGGAATTCGCCCCGCAGCAGGGCGGCGGTGAGCTCCACGCGCGAGCGGTACCCGACCTTGGCGAACATGCGCGTCAACCGCCCCTCCACGCTCTTCTCGCTGGAGCCCAGCACGGTCGCCATCTGCCGGTTGCTGAGCCCCTCCGAGACGAGCACGGCGAGCAGCCGCTCGTTCTCGCGGGCGGCGGTGCTGCGGCCGGGAACGGTCACTTCCCGCGCACGCATCACCATCCGCATCTGCCCCCGCCACAGCAGCGCGTCGATGCGGCCGTAGAGCTCGTAGGACTCCCGCAGCAGCCGCGCGGTGTCCACTCCGCACAGCGCCGCGCGCCGGAACACGTCGGCGCACTCGTGCGGGATGTCGCGCTGCCGCGCCAGAGCCACGGCGTCGCGGGCGGCCTGCTGCTCGTCGCAGACCTCGGCGCGGGCCAGCAGCCACATGAGCTCGGCGTGGCCGGTGCCCAGCTGCTTGGCGAGCTCCTCGGTCCGCGCCAGGCACTCGCGCGCCCGCGCGAGCTCGCCGAGTGCGCGCTCCCGGCTGGCCAGTTCCGCCCACATGGCCTCCGTCCCCAGCACGAAGCCCGCGTCCTCGGCGTACTCCAGACCGCGGCGCAGCAGCGCGTCCGCCTCGTCGTCCTCGCCGAGGAAGCGCGCGACCGTCGCCTCCGCGTGGTCGAGCAGGTGGGCCAGCTGGGGGCTGGAGCGGTTCGACTCGAGCATCCGCCGCGCCCGGCTGAGCCACCCCTGCCCCGCCAGCAGCCGGGCCGAGCCGGAGAACATCAGCACCGACGCCAGCATCCTCGCGGAGCTGTTGCCCTCGGCCATGCTGCACCGCGCGGTCTCCAGCGCGGTCGCGTGGTCACCGGTGAGCCACTGGACGAGGAAGCGGTCGGGCCCGTGCAGCTGGTCGGCGCCCATCGAGGACGCCTCCAGCCGCTGCCGGGCGAGTTCCAGCTCACCGAGCACCAGCAGCATGTCGACCTCGTGCCGGCAGCGTTCGAAGGCGAACTGCGGCAGTTCTCCCGGCGGCAGCGACCCGGGCTCGGTGGTGACCCGCCGCACCGTGGACGGATCACCGAGCAGCACCCCCGCACCGCTCAGCACGATGTGTCCGAAGTAGGCGGTCGCCGGGTTGGCGGTGGACCACACCTCCCGCCACTGCTGCAGCAGCCGTTCGCCCTCGACCCAGCGCCCCAGCAGCACGAGCGAGAACGCGCGGGTGATCACCTCGTGGCCCGGTCGCCGCGCCGGCCACGGGGTGTACGTCCAGTCCGCGAGCTGTTCCAGCTCCTCCCACCGCGCGCAGGCGGCCAGCGCGGTGACGCAGACGATCTCCATCATCTGCAGCATGTCGGGAGTGAGCTCAGCCGAGAACCGCCGCAACAGCTCCCGCGAGCTCTCCACGGCTTCCGACATCTGGTCGCCGAGCCCGCAGGCCGACGCGTACACCACCATGGCGTCGGCGCGCTCCCGCTCGTCGAGCGTTCGCGCGGCGGCCGCGCGCAGGCAGCGCACCGCCCGCGCGTTGTCCGCGTACATCAGCTGCCCACCGCGGCTCAACAGCTCCTTGGCGGAGCGCTCCTGGTCGACGAGCCCGCCCGCGCCGACCAGCAGGTCCGGCAGCAGGGTGTCGTCGTCGGTGTGCGCCCGCCCCTCCCACAGCGCCGTGGCGCCGTGCGCGCACAACCGCCTGCGCTCGTAGGGACCCAGCAAGGTCTGCATGCCCTCGCGCACCACCGGCTTGCGGAACCGCCACCCTCCGCTCGGATCCCGCACGAGCACCCGGTAGCGGACCAGCGCCTCGAGTTCGGCGGCGACGGTGTCCGCGTCGACGTCGAGCGCCTCCGCCACCAGTTCCAGGAGGCCTCCGCTGACCGGGCACAGCACCGCCATGGCCGCGACCACCTGCCGGCGCAGCGGAGACAGCTCCCGGAGGTAGGCCAGCAGCGGATGGTCCTCGGGCAACGACAGCGGCTCCACGCCCGGGCCGAGGTAGGCGTGCTGGTCGACGATCCGCAGCGAGCCGCTCGCCCGGGCGTCCTCGATCGCGGCCCGCAGCGCGCTGAGGTTGCCGCGGGTGCGCTCGTGGAACCGCTCGACGAGCGCGCGGTCCGGGACCGCGGCGATCTCGCGGCTGATCAGCGCGGTGGCCTCGGCGCGGGTGAGCGGCCGCAGGGTCACCGCCCGGACCACGCCCGCGGTGAACAGCCGCAGCAGCGAACGCGCGTGCCCGTACGCGTCGAGATCACCGGGACCCGCGGTGCGCCAGGTCGCGATGATCGAACAGCCCCCGCCCGCGCACCGGCGGACGAACTGCTCGACGAGGCGCGCGGTGGCGGTGTCCAGGCGGTGCGCGTCATCGACGAGCAGCACCGCGGGGGCGAACCGGCGCAGCGCGGTGAACACGGAGGTGGCCAGCCGGGCCGCGGTCTCCTCGTCCGGCACGTCGCCGGGGGCCGCGTCCGCGCTGAGCTTGGCCACCAGCCCCAGCACCGTGTTGCGCTCGCTGGCCGTCGGCCGTCCGGTGCTGTTCTGCTCCAACTCGATGAGCAGCCGGTACAGCGCCCCGTACGGGGTCTGCCGGTCGTCCTGCCCCACCCGCAGGCGCAGGACCTGCACCTGCTCCTGGGCCAGGTCCCGGGCCACCGCGTCGAGCACCGCCGAACCGCCCAGCCCGGCCTCACCCGTGATCACCGAGGCCGTCGGCGTTCCCGCCAGCACGCCCCGGACGAGGTCGGCGACGACCGCCTCCCGCGCGGGCAGCAGCTCCTGCCGTGAACTCCCGGACGCCTCAGGCACGTCGCGCCGTCACCTCTGGGAACGTGGGTGTGGTGCTGCGAGGGCGAGAAGCGTCGGGGCGCACTGTCCGCATGCCCCCCATTGTGGTCCAGCCGAGGGTTCTCCCTGGATCTAGGTCAACTTCCGCGCGGAAGTCCCGGGACATCGTGCTGGGCAACTACCAAGGGAGTCGTGCGGACCGGTGGACGAGGCCCGGTCCGCGGCAGGGACGAGCGTGAACGGAGTGCGGGCACGGCGTGATCTTCGGACGGGACGAGGCGTGGCGAACGCTCGACGAGGTGGTGCAGTCGACCGACCGGCTCGGTTCCGTGCACCTGCTGCGTGGGCCCGCGGGCTCGGGCAAGAGCGCCCTGCTCACCGAAGCCGGTGCCCGGTGGCGCCGCCGCGGCGTCCGCGTCGTCTCCGTGCCCACCGCGGGAGAAGACCTGCTGGAGCGGCTGCGGGAAGCCACCCGCTCGATGCTGGCCGGCAACAGCGAACCCGGTCTGCTCGATTCGGTCGCGGCCACGACGCGCTCGGGGGCGGCCGGGGACGATTCGCTGCCGCTGATCCAGGGACTGACCCGCGCCCTCGCGCGGCTCGCCCGCACGCGGCGGACCGCGCTGGTCCTCGAGGACTTCGACCGCGCGGCACCGGAGTTCCAGCCCGCGCTGTCGCTGCTGGTGCAGGGCGCGCGGGCGGTGGGCAGCGTGGTGATCGCCAGCACGCGCTCCTGCGCCGCCGGTGACCAGCGCGGGCTCGCCGACGGGGTGCTGGAGCTGCCCAACCTCACCGCGTCCGACGCGCTGTCGCTGATCAGCCGCTGGTGCGGCCGCAAGGCCGTCGACCCCGCCGTCACCTCCGCGCTGAGCACCGCGCTCGGCCCGCTCTACGGCAACCCCGGCACGCTGCGGTCGACGCTGCGGGCGCTGGACGACGACGGACGGCTGGTGACGCTGGACGGGCACCTGTGCCTGCTGCGGCCGCAGGAGCCGATCGCCCTGGCCGATGAGCACGAGCTGCTGACCGCCATCCGCCGCCACGGTGCCGCCGCCGAACGGCTCGCTTCGGCCATCGCAGTGCTCGAGGGGGCCACCGTGGACGAACTGCCGCTGATCACCGCGGCGTTCGGGGTGGACGTGCACTCGCGCGGCTCGCTGCTCGACCAGCTGATCGCCGCCGGCGCACTGCACCTGGACCAGGCCGGGCGGCTGTCCCCGGCCGTTCCGGCGCTCGGCGCAGCGCTGCGCCGCAACAACGAGCAGCAGGTGCGGGCGGTGCGCTCGACGCTGGCCCGCCACCTGCTCGACCGCGCCGAACACGGCGGCCCGGTGGACCGCGAGGACCTGGCCGACCGGCTGGCGCGCGCCGACCAGCACGTCTCGGGCCCGCTGGCGATCGATCTGCTGATCGAGCAGGCCGACCGCTTCCAGCGCTCCGAACCGGAGCGGGCCGCCGACTGGTACCGGGCCGCCGCGGTGCGCCTGCCGGACACCGATCCCCGGCGTCGCCGGATCCTGCGCGCCGCCGTGCGGTTCCAGCTGCGGCTGGGCCGCTACCGGCAGCTCGCCGACGACCTCAGCGCCATCGCGGCGGCACGACCGACCGGTCCCGTCCGGGCCAGCAGCGGACCATTCGGCGCGGTCAGCGGGAGCGCGCTGACCGAGGTGGTGGCCTGCTGGATCGCCGCGGCGCTGCACGAGGAGCGCAGCGACGGACTCCGGGAGGTGCAACGGCTCTTCCGCCAGCGCTGCCGACCGTCCACCGCGTGCTCCGACGGCGGTGGTCGCGGCGGGTGGCGGCGCGGCGACATCGGCGACGCGGGAGCGCTCCTCGAAGAGGTGATCGCCCACCACGGGCCGCCGAACCGTCCGCCCGGCCTGGCGCGCGCCGTCGTCGACCTGCTGGGCGTGCTCGACGCGCTCGAAGCCGACGACCACGAGTTCCAGCAGGCCTGGCAACGCTGGCGAGCACGCAGTCCGCTCCCCGTTCCCGAGCCCGAGGCGGTGCGGGAGGCCGGCGCCCTCGGCGACCGCTCCACCGTCCTGGAGCTGCTGCTCAGCTCCGGCTACGGCCGCCCCAGCAGGGGGCCGCTGATCACGTACCAGCGGCTGGTGCGCGCCTACCACGCCGGCGACTGGGACGCGGCGCTGTCGGCCGCCCGTCAGATGGCCACCGACGGCGACACCGCGGCGAACTCGCCGGCTCTGCGGCTGTCCCGGGCGTTCGCCGCCGAGATGTGCACCGTGCGCGGCGCCCACCACCGCGCCGCCGAGTGGTTGGCCGACGTCGCCGACGACCGCCCGGGCGGGCACCTCGTCAGCTGGGCGCGGGCCGGGCTGCGCCACGCCTCCGGAGACGTCGAGGCCGCCGTCCGCGAGGGCTGGCAGGACTACCTCCGCCACCTCGACGCCGGACGCCCGGCCGGGCTCGAGCGGCTGCTCGGCCGGATCACCGCGTACGCGCACCGCGCCGGAGAGACCGACCGCGCCCGAGCGATGCTCGCCGAACTGCGGTCGCTGCACGAGCGCACTCGCACGCCCTCGGGCGGTGAAGTGCTGCTCATGGCGACCGGGCTGGTCGAGGGGGACGGTGAACTCGTCACGCGCTCGGTCACCCGCGCCCAGGAGCGCGGTGACCCCTTCCGGGTCCTGACGGGGTGCGTGTTCAACGGCGAGCTCGCCGCGGACCCGGAACCGTGGCTGCGCGAGGCGTACGGGCTCGCCAAGCAGCTCGGCTCGCCCGGCACCCGCTCAGCGGTCGGTGACCGGATGCGCGAACTGGGCATTCCGCTGCCGCGCAGCCGCACCTCGCAGGCTCCGTTCTCGGACACCGAGGTGCGCATCATCGGCCTCGTCAGCGACGGGCTCACCAACCGCCGCATCGCCAGCGCCGTCGGCATCAGCGAGAAGACGGTGGAAAGCCACCTGACCCGGCTGCTCGCGCGGACCGGTTGCCGCTCCCGCGTCGAACTGGCGGCCGCCCACCTGGAGGGCCGGATCACCAGCACGGCCGGCTGAACCGCCCGTTCGCGCACCACCCCGGCGCCGCAGGCGCCATCCCGCTCGCCCCGGCGCCGCAGGCGCCACCCCGCTGTGAGGAAGGTTCGACTGATGCTCACGGTCTCCCCGAGCGATCCCCGCGGCCACCGCTCGATCAGCGAGGCCGTGGCTGCCGCGCCCCCGGCTGCGGTGATCTCGATCGTGCCGGGCCGCTACGCCGAGAACCTCCAGCTGACCCGCCCGGTCACGCTCGTGGCCGAGGACGGCCCGGGAACGGTGGAGCTCACCTGCGGCAGCGGCAGCGCGATCAGCGCCGCCACCGCGGCAACGCTCAACGGCCTGTCCGTGCGGGGTGCGGACCCGGAGCGACCGGCGGTGGTCGTCGGCGACGGCGCGCTGGCGATGGTCGAGTGCTCCGTCGAGGGCGCCGCGTGGGCCGCTGCCTACGCCTACGAGCGCGGCGCCCTGGACCTGCGGGCGTGCCGGGTGACCAACCCCGGCGGGGCCGGTGTCGTGGTCACTTCCGGTGCGGGCAGCTCGGTGCAGGACGGCGCGTTCGCCGATCTGGGCACCACGGCGATCGTCGTCGCCGAGCGCGGCGTGCTCGACGTCCGCTCCACCGCGGTCGAGGGCTGCGGCGCCAACGGGGTCTGTCTCAACGGGCAGGGGCACCTGACCGGCGCGAACCTGACGATCTCCGGCGCGGCCAAGCCCGCGCTCGCGGTCGAGCAAGCCGCCACGGCGCAGCTGCGCGACACCGAGGTGCGCGACGCGGGCGACATCGGGATCTACCTGTGCACCGCCGGTACCGCGGAGCTCACCGCGGGCGCTGTCCGCGGCAGCGGTGGCGAGGGGATCCTCGTCGCCGACACCACCTCGCTGGCGCTGGACGGCTGGGACGTCCAGCGCTGCTCCGGCAGCGGGATCCGGATCACCGGGGCCTCGGCGGGTGCGGTGCGCAACT
>Ga0164243_10006797_pt1 | contig 17253 bp, 11 predicted proteins | sample OricompcompostOP_FD_108781 | JGI IMG/M metagenome (GOLD analysis project Ga0164243, IMG submission 108781) | Organic Plus compost microbial communities from Emeryville, California, USA - Original compost - Organic plus compost (OP) | ecosystem: Engineered > Solid waste > Mixed feedstock >... | reverse complement strand
TCGTCGTCTTCCGCAAGAAGAATTCGTGCCATCACGTCTACCGAACCAGTTCCCGGCCCGCCCCGAGCCGCCCCAGCTATATGTTTTCGCCAGGGTAAATATCAAGTGAATGATGGCCTGGGGCAAGCCGGAAACCATCTCTCCTGCACTGGACATAAGCCGGGCGCGATGGCAGGCTCTTTTCCAAGGGCATCAAGGGCTTCCCGGGAAATGAGGGCATAATGGACGCGGCGGTGGATTTTTCGGAGATCCCGGCATTCCAGGTCGTGAAGCCGAGCGAGCAACGCGTCCCCTTCGTCTTCAACTCACCTCATAGCGGCCGCTGCTACCCGCCGAGGTTCCTCGCCATGAGCAAGCTCGACGGGGCTACCATAAGGCGCTCCGAAGACTGTTACGTGGACGAGCTCTTTGCCGACGCAGCCTCCTTGGGGGCGCCGCTGCTTTCGGCCAACTTCCCGCGAGCCTATCTCGACGTGAACCGCGAACCGTGGGAGCTCGATCCCCGCATGTTTCGGGAGCCGGTGCCTTCTTATGCCAATATCCGCTCGCCGCGCGTGGCGGGGGGGCTCGGCACTGTTCCGAAGCTGGTAGGCGAGGGGCTCGATATCTATCCCGCGCGGCTTCCCCTGGCGGAGGCGCTGTCGCGCATCGATCATATCTACAAGCCTTATCATGCTTGTCTCGCGGAGCTTCTCAGCCAGACGCGCGCCAAATTCGGCTACGCCATCCTGATAGACTGCCATTCGATGCCCGCCAGCATCCGGATAGCTGACGGTTCCGTGCGACCGGATTTCATCATCGGCGACCGTTTCGGCTCTTCAGCCGTACCGGCGTTGACGGAGCACGCGATCTCGCTCCTCATAGCCAAAGGCTACAGGGTGGTGCACAACAAGCCTTACGCCGGCGGGTTCATAACCGAGCACTACGGCAGGCCCGCCGAGCGCGTGCACGCGCTGCAGATCGAGATCAACCGCGGACTTTACATGAACGAGCGCACCCTGGAGCGCAGCAGCCGCTTCCAGGCGCTTGCCAATGATCTCAAAGAATTTGCTCAGGGGCTCACCTCGATCCCGGAACAGCATTTCCTCGCCTGGCCACTCGCTGCGGAATAGCCATAGAACGCCCGCGTGATCGCCTTAAAAAGAGACCGTATCGTTTGCACGACACGGTCATAAGTCTAGGGAGGAAACGCCCAAGGTGGGCACGGACAGAACCAACTGTCCGAATCAAACTTTATGCTGCGCTGCACAAATGTCAAGCCCCTTGTGCGGATATGTGCCAAAAAAGGACTGGATAAGTGTCCCGTTATGGTTCTCTTCCGAAATGGAGCGGGATTCTTGCAATTTCCTCCGGTGGAAAAATGCCCTAAGGGACACAAATGAGCCAAATCCCCTCGCCTGACTTTTTACGCAGAATCGCCGCCGCGGCGGCAGCCGAAACGCTCCCGCGCTTCCGCCAGGGCGGGGATGTCATCAACAAGCGGGAGAGCGGCTTCGACCCGGTGACGGAGGCGGACAAGGCGGCCGAGCAGGCCATCCGCCGACTCATCCGCGAAACCTTCCCCGAGCACGGTATTGTCGGTGAGGAGTTCGGCGAGGAAAAGGCCGGCAACAGCCACATCTGGGTCATAGACCCGATCGACGGCACACGTGCCTTCATCTCAGGCCTGCCGCTTTGGGGCACATTGGTGGGGCTCACCGTCGATGGGGATGCGGTCGCCGGCATGATGTCCCAACCCTTCACGGGCGAACTCTACTATGCCGACGGCGGCGGCGCCTATTACGAAGGGCCGGGTGGGTTCCGTCGGCTTTCCGTACGCCGCACGACAGCGCTCAGCGATGCAACGCTCTGCACCACCACGCCGGCGCTCTTTGACATGCCCCGCCGTGCGCTCTACGACCGGGTGGAGGCCTCGGTTCGGCTGCCGCGCTACGGAACGGATTGTTACGCCTATGCCATGCTTTCCGCTGGGCATGTGGATCTCGTCATCGAATCCGGCTTGAAGCCCTACGACATTGTCGCGCTGATCCCGATTGTCGAGAAGGCGGGCGGCGTGATCACCACATGGGAGGGCGCGCCGGCGGAAGCAGGCGGGGACATCATTGCCGCCGCCACTCCGGAATTGCATTCAAGGGCACTCGAATTCCTGCGGGCTTGAACCCGCCGCCGCTCAGCCGAGCAGTGGCGGAATCGCGTTCGCGCTGTCCTGCCGCGGCCGTGAAAAAGCCTCGAAAGCCGCAAGCACCTGCTCGCGATACGAGTCCCTCTCCTGCAAGAGCTCATGCCGTGCGCCGTCAATGGTCAAGATCTTGGCCGACCGCAGGCCGCGCGCATAACGCTCGATGGCCGGCGTGGAGACCACCCGGTCCATGCCGGCGGCCAGGAAGAGGATGGGTACGTGGACCGATGCCATGAAATCCGGATCGCGGACGCGCCTGACGGCGGCGCAGGCGGCATTGAGCCAGGCGGCCGTAGGTCCGCCCACGAAAAGCTCGGGGAAAGCGGAGACGAGCTCCTGATTGCGTGCGTAACGGGTGCCGTCGCTCGTCAGTCGGTTGGGCCGGAACGGCATTTCTTTCCCCCGACGGCTTTCACCGGTGATGTAGACCTCACCGAGCCCGATCGCATGGAGGAAGCTTGCAAGCCCACCTATGAAGGGCATGGGCAGCGACGTGCAGATTTCGAGCAGGGGAGCGCAGAGCACCATGCGGCGCACGCGATTCGCCAGATCGGGAGCTGCGAGCAGGGCGATCAGCGCTCCCGTGGAGTGCCCCAGCACCGTATAAGGCGGCTTGCAGTCGGGCAGCACGATCTCGCGAAAGAATTGATCGAGGTCCGACACATATTCGTTGAAGCTCTCGACGTGACCGCGCCGGGGGTCGCGAAGGAGCCGTTCCGAGCCGCCTTGGCCGCGCCAGTCGAGCGCCACGGAGGCAAAGCCGCGCTGGGCGAGGTCGCGGATCGTCTCGAAATATTTCTCGATGCACTCGTTGCGGCCCGGCAGGACGACCACCGTCCCATGCTTTCCATGCAGCGGAAAACGGGCATAACGTATCTTCCGGCCGTCGCGGGCCGTCATAATGTCCGCAAGCGCGCCTTCAGGCGCGGGATTTTCCGGAATTTCGCGAAGCAGGTCGGGCATCATCGAACGAACGCTGTATGGCCCTCGGAGGTGATGGAGAGCCATTCCTAAAGCATTTCGGCGCAGCGTTCCAGAAAACGCGACCGAGGGCAGCCTTGCGACCACCCTCGGCCTTGCCCGGACCGATGGAAGGGACGGATGCATGCGGTCCGAAGGTTACATGATCATGATAGAACGGCTTGTCTGAACGTCAGGCGAAGGCGCTGTTCAGCTTGCGTTCATAATTGTCTTTTCGGCTAACTGGCCGCTCTCTGCCGGGTAGTCTTGAAGGCGAAAGAAGAAATTCCCAAATAACGCGTACGGCCGCCGCTTAAGGGGCCGTTGGCCGAAGTGGAAACGCCAAGATGGGTTTCTGACAACGGCTAAACGCAAACTTGTTGCTCAACAGGAGGACAGACCATGCGTCATGTCGACTTTTCTCCCCTCTACCGTTCGACCGTAGGGTTCGATCGGCTTTTCACCATGCTTGACTCGCTTGGCCAGCTTGATGGCGGCCAGACCTATCCGCCCTACAATATCGAGCGTACGGGCGAAGACGCCTACCGAATTTCGATGGCCGTCGCGGGCTTCTCCGAAGACGACATCTCGGTCGAGGCGCATCGCAACGTGCTGACGATCAAGGGCGAGAAGCGGGACGAGCAGAACAGGGACAACAGCGAGTTCCTGTATCGTGGCATCGCCTCCCGCTCCTTTGAGCGACGCTTCCAGCTTGCCGACCATGTGGAAGTGGCGGGCGCTGCGCTGAAGGACGGTCTGCTCCACATTGATCTGGTCCGCAACGTTCCCGAGGAGATGAAGCCGCGCCGCATTCCCGTTGCGCGCGCCTCCGCGGACGGTGCCAAGCAGATCGAGGCGAAAAACGCCGCCTGATCGCCATTAACTTCGCATCTGTGGCGGCGCCTTCGGGCGCCGCTTTTCGTTTGGCGGCGGAAGCCTTCGCTTCCCCATCAATCCCGCAGCATCTCGCCGACGTTGTCCACATCCTCCACCGTGGTCGCGAAGGACGTGACAAAGCGGTAAAGCTCTTCATCCGCTCTCAGCGCCAATTCCGCGTCGTGCGGCACCTTCCACGGATAGAAGAACACCCCTTTTTCGCTGAGCGATTGTGCGGTTGGCTTCTTGATGATCGCAAACAGTTCGTTCGCCTGCGGTTGCCAGGCGAGGCGCGCTGTCTCCGACCGGCTTATGCGTTCCGCCAGCCGCGCAGCCATCGAATTGGCGCGGGCCGCGTTCTTGAGCCACAGGTCATCCCGGAAATAGGCTTCGAACTGGGCGGCTATGAAGCGCGACTTCGAGAAGAGATGTGCCGCGCGTTTGCGGATGAAGGCCAGGTCGCGCGCCTTGGCGGGATCCATCACCACGATCGCTTCCGCGCACCAGCACCCGTTCTTGGTCGCGCCGAAGGAGACGAGGTCCAATCCGCGCTTCCATGTCATTTCAGCGGGTGTGGTGTTCAGGGATACCAGCGCGTTGGCGAAGCGCGCGCCGTCCATGTGCAACGGCAGCCCGTGCGCGCGGCAGACCTCCGCGATGGCCGCGATCTCATCCAGCGAATACACGGTTCCGATTTCCGTCGCCTGTGTGATGGAGACGGCCATCGGCTGACCGGAGTGGACGAACTCTGCTGGAAACAGGCGGATTGCCTCGTCCAGCGCCTTCGGCCCCATGCGGCCGAGCGCGCCACTGACGCCATGCGTTCTGCCGCCACCGGTCAGAAATTCCGGCGCGCCGCCTTCATCCTCGCGCATGTGAGCTTCGCTGTGGGTGAAGATGACGCCGCCCGGGCGGTTGAGAAGCGCCATGGACAACGAGTTGGCCGCCGTCCCGGTGCCCACGAAAAAGACGGCCACCTCACGCTCAAAGATCTCACAAAATCGCTTTTCGACACGTCGGTCGAGTTCGCTTGTGGCGTAGGCAGAGGCAAACCCGACCGAATGCTCCATCAATGATTCGCCGATCGCCGGGTGCGCCCCGGCCCAGTTGTCGGACGCGAAATTGATCGCCATCAGTCACCTCAGTCGTTGTGGCGGCACCCTTGCTCGTTGCCGGAATGGATTCAAGGATTAAGTAAGGCGCATATTGCCGCCGCTTGTGGAAACGCAAGCAGGGTCGTGAACTTGCTGATGCAGGCGGATTGCCGCAACTTTGTTGCTTGCCTCACGTTTATTTTTTGCAATTTCGTCTTGTGCGGAGCGCGGTTTTCTGGCAATGAGAGAAATAGGACAGCACTACTGTCTTATTTATCCGAGTGTTCGCGGGCCGTTTGCGCTATAGTAGCGCTGCGGTCCATAAGGATGCGCGGAAGGCGACGGCGGAGGTAACATCTGCGCGCCGCTCACTAGAAGGAACGCACCCCGGGGAGAGGGAGAAGCGTTCTTCCGGCTTTTCGAAAGATATGCCGACCTGTTCACCGGGATGAGCCGCCATGAAAAGGCCGCCCGAAAGCCAACGGCGCCCGAGGGCGTCCAGACTGGAGGACGAAGCGATGACGGAACTGACGCCATCTGTATCGACCGGGCGCGTGCCCGCCGTGCAGGCTGGGGCGACGACCGTCAAACGTACGGGCTTCAGCGGCTTACCGGACGCGCGAGGGCTCTACGATCCCCGTAACGAGCACGATGCCTGCGGTGTCGGCTTCGTCGCCCATATGAAAGGTGTGAAGTCTCACGGCATCGTCGAGGACGGGTTGGCGATGCTCGAAAACCTGACGCATCGCGGTGCGGTGGGCGCTGATCCGCTGGTGGGCGATGGCGCCGGCATCCTGGTTCAGATTCCCGACGAATTCTTCCGGGAGGAAATGGGCAGGCAGGGGGTGGAGCTTCCAGCCCCCGGCCATTACGGCGTTGGCCATCTGTTCATGCCGCAGGATGCTGCGCTGCGCGCGCACATTGAGGAGGTGATTGCGGAGGTCGCCCGGGCCGAGGGGCAGAAGCTTCTCGGCTTCCGCGATGTACCGGTCGACAATTCCTGCCTCTCGAAGGCGCCGGACATCGTGGCCTCGGAGCCGGTTCATCGACAGGTTTTCATCGCTCGCGGCGAGTCGATTAGCGACGATGAGGATTTCGAGCGCCGGCTCTACATCCTGCGCAAGGTCGTCTCCGGCCGGATCCATGAGGAGACGGGCGGCCGCGACAACGGTTTCTATATCGTGTCGCTCTCGGCGCGCACCGTCGTCTACAAGGGCATGTTCCTGGCCTATCAGCTGGGCGCCTACTACAAGGACCTGAAGGATCCGCGCTTCGAATCCGCGCTGGCGCTCGTCCATCAGCGCTTCTCGACCAACACCTTCCCATCCTGGAAGCTGGCGCACCCCTATCGCATGGTCGCGCACAATGGCGAGATCAACACCCTGCGCGGAAACGTGAACTGGATGGCGGCCCGCCAGGCCTCCGTCGATTCGGAGCTGTTCGGCAACGACATCTCCAAGCTCTGGCCGATCTCCTACGAGGGACAGTCGGATACGGCGTGCTTCGACAACGCGCTCGAGTTCCTTCACCAGGGCGGCTACAGCCTGGCGCATGCCATGATGATGCTGATCCCGGAGGCGTGGGCCGGCAACAAGCTGATGAGCCAGGAGCGCAAGGCGTTCTACGAATACCACGCGGCCCTGATGGAGCCGTGGGACGGGCCGGCTGCGGTGGCGTTCACCGATGGCCGTCAGATTGGCGCCACGCTCGACCGCAACGGCCTCAGGCCAGCCCGTTACGTCGTGACGGACGACGACCGTGTCATCATGGCGTCGGAAGCCGGCGCTCTTGCCGTGCCGGAGGAGAAGGTCGTCACCAAGTGGCGCCTGCAGCCTGGCCGCATGCTGCTGATCGACCTGGAACAGGGCCGCATCGTCTCCGACGACGAACTCAAGGCGGAAATCGCGGCCAAGCACCCGTTCCTTGAGTGGCTGAACAACACGCAGCTCATTCTCGAGGAGCTGAAGCCGGTGGCGCCGCGTGCGCTGCGCCAGGACGTGTCGATGCTCGATCGGCAGCAGGCCTTCGGCTACACGCAGGAAGACGTGAAGATGCTGATGCCGCCGATGGCCACGACCGGCCAGGAGGCGATCGGTTCCATGGGTACCGACACGCCGATCTCGGCGATGTCGGACAAGCCGAAGCTGCTCTATACCTATTTCAAGCAGAACTTCGCGCAGGTCACCAATCCGCCGATCGATCCGATTCGGGAGGAGCTGGTGATGAGCCTCGTCTCCTTCATCGGCCCGCGTCCGAACATCTTTGATCTGGTCGGCAATTCGCGGCGCAAGCGGCTCGAGGTGCGCCAGCCGATCCTGACGAACGGCGATCTGGAGAAGATCCGCTCCATAGGCCACACCGAGGACCGGTTCGACACCAAGACGCTTGATGTCACCTATTCCTCTCTGGAAGGTGCAGCCGGCATGACGGGCGCGCTCGAGCGGCTTTGCGAGCGTGCGGAAGCGGCGGTTGCCGGCGGCTACAACATCATCATCCTGTCGGATCGGCAGATCGGCCCGGACCGCATCGCCATTCCCATGCTGCTCGCCACCGCGGCCGTGCACCACCACCTAATTCGCAAGGGGCTGCGCACGTCCGTCGGCCTCGTGGTGGAATCGGGCGAACCACGCGAGGTGCATCATTTCTGTTGCCTCGCCGGCTACGGCGCGGAGGCGATCAACCCTTATCTCGCCTTCGATACGCTCAACGACATGCATGCCAGGGGCGAGCTTCCGCCGGAAGTCGACGCCGAGGAGGTCGTGAAGCGTTACATCAAGTCCATCGGCAAGGGCATCCTCAAGGTGATGTCCAAGATGGGTATCTCCACCTACCAGTCTTATTGCGGCGCGCAAATCTTCGACGCGGTCGGTCTCAGGTCGGATTTCGTCCAGCGCTATTTCACCGGCACCGCCACTACCATCGAGGGCGTCGGTCTGGAGGAGATCGCGGAGGAAACCGTAACGCGCCACAGCGCAGCCTTCAGCGACGATCCGGTGCTGCGCATCGGCCTTGAAGTTGGCGGCGAGTATAATTACCGCATGCGGGGCGAAGACCATGTTTGGACGCCCGACGCTGTTGCCACCCTGCAGCACGCAGTGCGCAGGGGATCCTGGGAGACCTATCAGGAGTTCTCCGGTCTCATCAATGGCGAGAGCGCCAGGGCCAAGACCATCCGCGGCCTCTTCGAGATCAAGACGGCGGCGGATGCTGGCCGCAAGCCTGTGCCTCTGGAAGAGGTGGAGCCGGCTGCCGAGATCGTGAAGCGCTTCTCGACGGGCGCCATGTCTTTCGGCTCGATCTCCAGAGAGGCGCATACCACGCTCGCGCGTGCCATGAACGCCATCGGCGGCAAGTCCAACACCGGTGAGGGCGGGGAGGAGTCGGACCGCTTCCGCCCGCTGCCCGACGGCACGCCCAATCCGGAGCGTTCGGCCATCAAGCAGGTGGCGAGCGGACGCTTCGGCGTGACCACCGAATATCTCGCCAATTCCGACATGATGCAGATCAAGGTCGCGCAGGGCGCAAAGCCCGGCGAGGGCGGCCAGCTTCCCGGCCACAAGGTGGATGCCACCATCGCCAAGGTGCGCCATTCGACGCCGGGCGTGGGTCTCATCTCGCCGCCGCCGCACCACGACATCTACTCGATCGAGGACCTGGCGCAGCTCATCTATGACCTGAAAAACGTGAATCCTGCGGCCGACGTGTCCGTGAAGCTCGTTTCCGAGGTCGGCGTGGGCACTGTGGCGGCGGGTGTCGCCAAGGCGCGCGCGGACCACATCACCATCGCCGGCTATGACGGCGGCACCGGTGCCTCTCCGCTCACCTCCATCAAGCACGCGGGAAGCCCTTGGGAGATGGGCCTTGCCGAGACGCACCAGACCTTGGTCTTGAACGGCCTGCGTTCGCGCATTGCCCTCCAGGTCGACGGCGGACTACGCACGGGCCGCGACGTCATCATCGGCGCCCTCCTGGGCGCGGACGAGTTCGGCTTTTCCACCGCGCCGTTGATTGCGGCCGGTTGCGTTATGATGCGCAAGTGCCATCTCAACACCTGCCCGGTCGGCGTGGCCACCCAGGACCCGGTGCTCAGGAAACGCTTCAAGGGAGCGCCTGAACACGTCATCAACTACTTCTTCTACGTCGCGGAGGAAGTGCGGCAGCTCCTCGCCGAGATGGGCTTCCGCAAGCTCGACGAGATCATCGGCCAGTCGGAACTCCTGGAAAAGAAGGCGCTGATCGCCCACTGGAAGGCGAAAGGACTCGATTTCAGCCGCGTCTTCTTCAAGCCGGAAGCGCCGCGCGAGGCGATCCGTTGGACCGAGCGGCAGAAGCATCCGATCGAGGATATCCTCGACCGCAAGCTCATTGCCGCCGCCATGCCTGCACTGGAGCGGAAGGAGCCTGTCGCGCTGGATTTCAGCATCTGCAACACCGACCGCACGACGGGTGCGATGCTCTCGGGCGAGGTGGCGAAGCGCTACGGCCATAAGGGGCTCAAGGACGATACCATTTCGGTAAAGTTCACAGGCACAGCCGGTCAATCCTTCGGCGCGTTCCTTGCCCGCGGTGTCTCCTTCGAACTGGAGGGTGATGCCAACGACTATGTCGGCAAGGGGCTTTCGGGCGGCCGCATCGTCATCAAGCCCTCTGGCAAAGCGAAGATCGTGCCCGAGCGTTCGATCATCGTTGGCAACACGGTGCTCTATGGCGCGATCGAAGGCGAGTGCTACTTCCGCGGTGTTGCCGGCGAGCGCTTTGCCGTTCGCAACTCCGGCGCTGTCGCCGTCGTGGAGGGTGTGGGGGACCATGGCTGCGAATACATGACGGGCGGGCTTGTCGTGGTGCTCGGTCAAACGGGCCGCAATTTCGCCGCCGGCATGTCGGGCGGCGTGGCCTATGTGCTCGATGAGGCTGGCGATTTCGCCGAGCGTTGCAACATGGCCATGGTTGAGCTGGAGCCCGTGCCGGAAGAGGACGAGATCCTTGAAAAGCTGCATCATCACGGCGGCGATCTTGCGCATATGGGCCGGGTGGATGTCTCCGGCGATATGACGCGGCACGACGAGGAGCGTCTCGCACACCTCATCTCCAACCACTACCGCTTCACGGGCTCCGAGCGCGCTCGCGCCATCCTCGACAACTGGGCGGAATACCGGCCGAAATTCCGCAAGGTCATGCCGGTCGAATACCGTCGCGCGCTTGAGGAGATGGAGCGCATGCGCATGGGTATCGCGGCCGAGTAGGCAATCACTTGAACGGAGGTATCCGCAAATGCGGATGCCTCCCTGCGGACCGATGTCGAATGGGCCGCAGCGGGGAATTGGCTGTGGGCGTAAGCCTTCAGGAACAAGGAATGAGCATGGGCAAGGTAACAGGCTTTCTGGAGATCGACCGGCAGGAGAACAAGTACCAGCCGGCTTCGGACCGCATCCGGCATTTCCGCGAGTTCACGCTGCCGATGTCGGAGCAGGAGGTCTCGAAACAGGCCGCGCGATGCATGGACTGCGGAATCCCGTATTGCCACGGGCCCACGGGCTGTCCGGTGCACAACCAGATTCCCGACTGGAACGACCTCGTCTATCAGGGGGACTGGGAAGCGGCGATCCGCAATCTCCATTCCACCAACAATTTCCCGGAGTGGACCGGCCGCATCTGCCCGGCGCCCTGCGAGGAGGCCTGCACGCTGAACCTGGAAGACTCCCCCGTCGCCATCAAGACGGTCGAGCAGGCGATCGGCGACAAGGCTTATGAGCTGGGCTTCATCCGGCCACAGCCGGCGGAGAAGAAGACGGGCAGGCGCGTCGCCATCATCGGCTCCGGCCCCGCGGGCATGGCCGCCGCCCAGCAGCTCGGCCGCGCCGGACACGACGTTCACCTCTATGAGCGTGAGAGCCGTCCGGGCGGGCTGATGCGCTACGGTATTCCGGACTTCAAGATCGAGAAGCGTTATATCGACCGTCGCGTGGAACAGATGCAGGGTGAGGGCGTCACCTTCTTCTGCGGCGTGAATGTCGGCGTCGACAAGCCTGTAGCCGAGCTTCTCGCTGAATATGACGCGGTGCTCTATTGCGGCGGCTCGGAAAAACCCCGCCCGGCGGGCATCCCCGGCGTAGAACTGAATGGCGTGTACGACGCCATGCCTTATCTCGTGCAGCAGAACCGGCGCATCGGCGGCGAGGACATCCAGTCCGTCGCCTGGCCCTCGGAGCCGATCGTGGCTGGCGGCAAGCATGTCGTCGTCGTGGGCGGCGGCGATACGGCGTCGGACTGCGTCGGAACGGCCTTCCGACAGGGCGCGGTGCGCGTCACCCAGCTCGATATCCGCCCGAAGCCTCCGGAGAAGGAAGACAAGCTCACCGTCTGGCCGTATTGGGCAACGAAGATGCGCACCTCCTCCAGCCAGGCCGAGGGCGCGGAGCGCGAGTTCCAGGTTGCGACGCTGGAGTTCGTTGGTGAGGACGGACAGCTTACAGGTGTGAAGTGCTGCCAGGTCGACGAGAAGCGCAAGCCCATCGCTGGTACGGAGTTCGTCATCCGCGCCGACCTTGCTTTCATCGCGATCGGCTTCGCCGGCCCGACGGAGACGGGCGTCCTGCAGGAGCTTGGTTCTTCACTCACCACCACCGTTGACCGGCGTAGCTCCACCAATGTGGTTGCCAACGATCGCGACTACCGCACCAGCCTGGACAGGTTTTTTGCCGCAGGTGACATTCGTCGCGGGCAATCTCTTGTGGTCTGGGCGATCCGCGAAGGCCGGCAGGCCGCGCGCGCTATCGACGAGTTTCTGATGGGAAGCTCTGTGCTGCCGCGATAGCATCACTTCGTCCCCCGGCCGGCAGATATAGGGACGAAGCGCACGCCCATGATCCTTAGCCTGCAAAGGCTCTAAGGGCTGATCGCGCTCGTCGGATCCGAACGATCGGACGCCAGGCGCTTGCGAAGCAGGAAATCGTCAGCTCTGCCCGGTTGAGCAGAGGGCTCTTGCTTTTTTTTACTGGGGGGCGATGGCGCGCTTGGTGCCCCCAACAGCTCGCTCCCGCCGTCGAGGTCCGGGCCTGCGAGGGAAACAGGCTGAGTGCGCGTGAGATCGGCCGGCGTGCCCAGCGCTACGCCTGGCTGAGGAAGCGCCTCGATTCCTTGTTCGGTAGCTTCCGGAGCGACGGCCGCGCCCAGGATCTTCGCAAGCGGTTTTTCGACATAGAAAGCGACCTTCCGCTTGGCGGCACGCGTGAAATTGATGCCGTCGCTCGAGCGTAAGCGGACGGGCTGACCATTCATATCCGGGCCGGTGAAGGTGAAGGCGCCGTTCTCGTCCACGAAGCCTTCCCATATATCGACAAAACTGCCGTCGGCAGCTTCGGCCGCTTGCTTGTAGATGTCGTTGAAGGCAAGCATGTCGGAGGACATGGATGACGATTTGAAAGGGGGGACGCCGGTCCAGATCAGTGGAACGCCCTTCGCCTTGATCGCTTCTGCGAAGGCGTCCACCCGCCGCAGATATTCCTTTCGCCAGGCGTCCGTTTGAGGCCGCTCGGCCTGGCCGTTGACCGTAAGCGACTGGCGGTCGTTGGAGCCGATCATGACCACAACTGCGGCCGGCTTCACGTCCTCCAGGATGGGGCCGATCTCGCTTCCCCAATTGTAGAAGTCATCGCGGACGAAGCCGGAGGAACCGTTGCTGCGGTCGACCACCCGAACGCCAGGGGATTCGGCGTAAGCCGCTTCCAGGCCTTCGGCCAAGCCGCCTGCGAGAAAGTCTCCCACCACCAGGACCGTCCGCGCGTTTTCGAGCTTTTCGACGGCTGGCTTTTCTGGTTCGGCAGGCACTGCCGCTGCCGCCGGTCCCCTCCGGCGCGAGCGCTGTTCCCGCACGACCGGCTGACCGCGGCGGGGCCGCAGAATGCGCCTCTGCTGAGGCGGAGGCCGCAGAATCTCCCGGCGCGGCGGGCCGCCGAACAGGCGGTCGAGTATGCCCACCCGACGCACCACCTCCTGGGCGGAGGCCGGCTGGTTCAGCGATTGAAGGGAGGCGAACGCGACCGCGAGGCCGAGCACAATCAATGCTCGGCGCATAAAGCGGCTTATCCCGTTCACGCCCCCGGCCATTCTATCTCCTCAATGGTCCCGCAGCACGTTCAGCACTTCCTTGCTGGGGTGGCCGTCCTGCGCCAGACCCATGCGCGATTGGAACGCCCTGATCGCTTCGCGCGAACCCTGTCCAATCTTGCCGTCGATCTCGCCGCTATAATATCCTAGGGCACCGAGCCGCTTCTGCAACTCCTGCGTCTCCTGGAAGGAGAGCCGCTGGAAAGGCCGGTTCCAGTCCCGCACCAAGCCACCATAGCCCGCGATCTGGTCGGCAAGAAGGCCGACGGCCAGGGCATATTTGTCGGAGTTGTTGTAGCGCTTGATGACGAAGAAGTTCTTGGTCATCAGGAAAGCTGGGCCGGCGCGGCCATCCGGGACTTTCAACTCGGCATTCTGCGACGGCCGCGGGAAGCCTTTGCCGTTGGCACGCACGACGCCGATCGATGCCCAGCGGTTAAGCGACATGGAACCGGCGGGGAACTTGCGGCCCTCGGGCAGCATGACCTCGTAGCCCCAGGTCTCGCCCGGCCGCCAACCATTCTCGTGAAGAAGGTTCGCTGCGGAAGCGAGCGCGTCAGGCACCGAATTCCAGATGTCCCGCCGTCCATCGCCGTCCGCATCGACGGCGTACGCCTGATAGCTCGTGGGGATGAACTGCGTGTGTCCCATTGCACCGGCCCAGGAGCTGGTGAGCTGCCGCTCGGAAACATCCCCCCGCTCCAGGATCTTCAGTGCTGCAATGAGCTGCGTGCGAGCGAATTTCGCGCGCTTCTGGTCGGCATAGGCGAGCGTCGCAAGCGAACGCGGCAGGTTGCGCATCACGCGATCGTTGGTAAGCACCTCGCCGTAATTTGATTCAATGGACCAGATAGCCAGCAACACGTAGCGGCTGACGCCGAACTGGCGCTCGATGCGGTCCAGCCAAGGCCCCCACTTGCGAGCGAGTTGACGGCCGGCCGAAACCGTATGCTCATTGATCCTGTTGTCGAAATATTCCCAGGATTCAGCGCGGAATTCCGGCTGAAAGCGGGCCTTTTCCAGCACTTCGTGATCCGGCTCGCGGACACCACGGAAGGCGCGGTCGTAGGTCGCGCCCGAAATGCCATTCTGGATGGCCACCGAGCGGAACTCGGCGACCCAACGCTGGAAGCCTGCATCGGCCGAGGATGCACTCACCCCCAGCGCCATAACGGCTGCGGTCAAAAGAAGCCTAGCGGCGACAAAGCTGAAAGCGGCTTTGCTTGCGGACATTACATAACCTCCATCCGACGGTTTGGACGGGATTGTCGCCAGTTGCGGTAAGGAAAGAGTTTACCATATATGCCGATCCACGGCTCGACCCGCGGGGATGGCGATGTTTTTTCATGAATCTGGTGCAGGAACCGCCAACCCCAACCCAGCATTGTCTGAAGCCAGACCAACGTCAAGTAATCTTGAGGGACGCCCGAAATGAAGAGAATCCGCAAGGCCGTTTTTCCGGTTGCAGGGTTGGGCACCCGCTTCCTGCCGGCCACGAAGGCCCTGCCCAAGGAAATGCTCACGGTGGTGGACAAGCCGGTCATACAATATGTGGTGGATGAGGCGCGCGAGGCGGGCATCGAGCACTTCATTTTCGTGACCGGCCGCAACAAGACGGCCATCGAGGACCACTTCGACGTTCAGGTGGAGCTTTACGAGACGCTCTCGCGGCGCGGAAAGACCGAGATTCTCGAGCGTCTCCAGTCCATGCAGCCGGAGCCCGGCCAGACGAGCTACACGCGTCAACAGGTGCCGCTCGGCTTGGGCCACGCGGTCTGGTGCGCGCGAGAACTGGTCGGAAACGAGCCCTTCGCGCTGCTTCTTCCCGACATGATCATGCAGTCGGAGCCCGGCTGCATGAAGCAGATGGTGGAGCTTTACGAGGAAACCGGCGGCAATGTGCTGGCAGTGGAGGAGTGCGATCCCTCCCAGACCCACAAATACGGCATCGTCGGCTGCGGCAAGGACACGCATACCGGCTTCGAGATCACTGAAATGGTGGAGAAGCCGAAGCCTGAGGACGCCCCTTCCAACTTCTACATCAACGGCCGCTATATCCTGCAGCCAGAGATTTTTCCGCTCCTCGAAAACCAGGAGACAGGCACGGGCGGTGAAATCCAGATCACGGATGCCATGCTGCGGCTCCACGCGGAACAACCCTTCTACGCCCATATCTACAAGGGCAACACGTTCGATTGCGGATCGCCGGAAGGGTTCATCAAGGCCAACATCGCGCTTGCGCTGCAGCACGAGAACATGAAACCGCAGGTGCTGGACTTCCTCAGGGATTTCCTGAGCAAAGAAGGACTGGCCTGAGCCAGCTTGGCCCGTCGAAATCAGCGGCGTTCTAGCGCTGCAGCCGCAACCCCATGAAGAAGCTGGTCGTGTCGTAATCGCGGCCGGGCAGGCTGCTCGTCTGGCGCTCGTAGCTGGCCCGTCCTATAAGGCCGGCATAGCGATTGAACCACCAGGTGAGCGCAGCCTCGCCGTTCAGGATCAGGTCGTGGCCGCCCGCCTCGTAGTCGCGATAAGCTGCGCCAAAGGCAAGATCGCCCGTGAGGTTGGAACGCATCTGCCGTTCGAGCCGCAGCGTGCCCGCGTAAAGCATGGAACCGCTCTCTCCAGGATCCGTCGAACCTTCGACGGTAGTCGAGGCGTCGAGACCCACGATCGTACCGCGCATGGGCGACCAGTCCAGGCTTGCAGCCAGCGCCAGACCCGAAATGGACCGAAGCCTCTCGTCTTCGAAATCCTCGCTGATCCAGCCCGCAGACACCTCGCCGGAAAGCTTTTCCGACAGGTCGACGGCCACGCCGGCGCGGGCGCCGAGCCGGTCCGCAGAGCGGGCGTAGCCGGCGCTATCACGCTCCTCGTCATAGAAGCGGCGGCCGCCCTCAAGTTCGAGGAACGGCATGAGGGCAGGTGAAATCTCGTAGCCCGCCCGCAGCCGCAGCAGGGCAAGCGTTGAATTGCGGTCGGATTGGGAGAGCGTGCCGCCGCCGATCAACTCCGCGTCGCCGTACTGGTCGCGCGAGACCTCTCCAGTCAGCCCGAGGCGCAGTGGCCCGAGCGCCTTTTCCAGGCCCATCGAGCCGTCAATGGTGTGGCGCAACGGCTGGTCTTCGACACCAGCGATGCTGACGGGAGAAGACGCCCCTTCCCGTCCGACGGAATAGGCGAGAGAGGCGCGCCCGATCAGGCCATGGGCGATGTCGAGTTCCAGATTCGCGTCGCCGCCGCCCTCGATTTCCTCAACCTCCTGACCAGACAAGGTTCGGCGGATGGTACCGAAGGCATTCAACGTCGCCCGGTGCCTGGACCAGTCGGACGTGGCATTGAGGCGCAGCGTGCTCTCTGAAAGAATGGCCTCCTCGCCGTCGGGGCTGTCGTTGGCGTTCGAGGTCCAGGTGAGCCCCTGTTCCAGCGTCGGAACGACCACGAAGGTGCCGAGGCGCAGGCCGAGAGGTGCAAACGGATTGTCCTCCCTCTCGAATTGCTCGCCCTCGATGGCAATCTCGCGTTCGTTCATGCGGCGGGGAAATTCGAGCGCTTCTTGCTCGTCTACAGTTGCGGCGCGGGCCGTTCCCGTCCGAATGTCATCGAGCGCAGCCCCGGTTCCCTCCGGCTGCTGCGGCGCTTCGGCGGATTCGGGTTCGGCGGCACGCTGTTCCGTACGCTCCGCCGCGGTAGCGGAAGCCGGCGGCGCATCGAGCGGCGAAAAGGGATCGTCCGATCGAGGCGAGGGGGCAGCGATATCGTCGAAAAGATCACCATCCGCATCGGGCAACGCACCGGGGCTTATGGGCTGATATTCGCGGGAGGGCGTGCCCTCGGCTTGCGAGAGCAGCGCCCGGTTCACATCCGATTCGCTTACGGGTCCGCGCAGGCCGTTCTCCTGGCCGGCGGCCGGAAGCAACGCGACGAGGCTCCCCGCAGCGCCGGCCAGACACAGCACCGTCCATTTCCTGCCAATGCGCGACATCGCCACCCGACAACTCTTGCGGCGCATTCAGCGCCAAAGTAACCAAACGGTAAAAG
>Ga0164243_10006796_pt1 | contig 17255 bp, 13 predicted proteins | sample OricompcompostOP_FD_108781 | JGI IMG/M metagenome (GOLD analysis project Ga0164243, IMG submission 108781) | Organic Plus compost microbial communities from Emeryville, California, USA - Original compost - Organic plus compost (OP) | ecosystem: Engineered > Solid waste > Mixed feedstock >... | reverse complement strand
GAACGACAGCTATCACGAAACCGTGCTGCCCTTTACCAACAACATCCCCCAGCGCGACGGCGGGGCGCACCTGGCCGGGTTCCGCGGGGCTCTGACGCGGGTCATCAACAATTACGCCCAGACCAATGCCCAGGCGCGCAAGGAAAAGGTCGATTTCACCGGCGACGACGCGCGTGAGGGGCTGACCTGCGTGTTGTCGGTCAAGGTGCCGGACCCGAAATTTTCCAGCCAGACCAAGGACAAGCTGGTCTCGTCCGAGGTGCGGCCGGCCGTCGAGGGGCTGGTGGGCGAAAAGCTGGCCGAATGGTTCGAGGAAAACCCGGCCGAGGCGAAAGCCATCCTGGGCAAGATCATCGAGGCCGCCCTGGCCCGCGAGGCGGCGCGCAAGGCGCGGGAACTCACGCGGCGCAAGACCGCGATGGACGTGGCCAGCCTGCCCGGCAAGCTGGCGGATTGCCAGGAAAAGGACCCCGCCCTGTCGGAACTGTTCATCGTCGAGGGCGATTCGGCCGGCGGCTCCGCCAAGCAGGGCCGGTCGCGGCAGAACCAGGCGGTGCTGCCCCTGCGCGGCAAGATCCTGAACGTGGAGCGCGCCCGCTTTGACCGGATGCTGTCGAGCGACCAGATCGGCACGCTGATCACCGCGCTGGGGACCGGGATCGGGCGCGACGAGTTCAACCTGGGCAAGCTGCGTTACCACAAGATCGTCATCATGACCGATGCCGACGTGGACGGCGCGCATATCCGCACGCTTTTGCTGACCTTTTTCTTCCGGCAGATGCCGGAACTGATCGAGGCCGGGCATCTCTATATCGCGCAGCCGCCGCTTTACAAGGTCAGCCGCGGCCGGTCCGAGGTCTATCTGAAGGACGAGGCGGCGCTGGAGGATTACCTGATCGAACAGGGCATCGACGGCGCCAGCCTGCGGCTGGGCAATGGCGAAACCCTGGCCGGCGCCGACCTGGCCCGCGTGGTCGAGGAAGCGCGGGTCGTGCGCCGCCTCCTGCGTGCCTATCCGACCCATTACCCGCCCCATATCACCGAACAGGCCGCCATCGCCGGCGCGCTGGTCCAGGGCCGGGTCGATGCCGATGCGCAGGGCGTGGCCAATGCCGTGGCCCAGCGTCTGGACATGATCGCCGAGGAATACGAGCGCGGCTGGACCGGCCGCCCGACCCAGGATGCCGGCATCCGCCTGACCCGCCTGCTGCGCGGGGTCGAGGAAAGCCGCACCCTGGACGGCCCGATGCTGCGCAGCGCCGAAAGCCGGCGGCTGGGTGCGATGACCGATGCGCTGCGCGAGGTCTATGGCCAGGCCGCGCAGCTGATCCGCAAGGATCGCGGCATCCCGGTCCATGGTCCCATGAGCCTGCTGCAGGCCATTTTCCTGGAAGGGGAAAAGGGCCTGTCGCTGCAACGCTACAAGGGTCTGGGAGAGATGAACCCCGAACAATTGTGGGAAACCACTCTGGATCCCGCGGCACGCACCATGTTGCAGGTGCGGGTCGAAGACCTGTCCGAGGCGGACGATATCTTCACGAAACTGATGGGCGATGTGGTAGAACCGCGACGCGATTTCATCCAACAGAATGCCCTGAGCGTGGAAAATCTGGACATCTGAACCGCATCGTCGTCAAATCTGTCCCGGCGAATCAATTACCTGCCTTCGTATCATGCGGCACAGCTTGATGCCGCGCATGTTCGAAGGGCGCCGTTAGTTGTTGCCTGTCGCCTTGGTTGCGCAGGATCAGGTTCAGTTCTTGTTCAATTCCGATGCGTCAGGGCCTCGCGCCTTTTCGGCATCACCATATATAGGAGATGTGGACATGTGCGCAGTTCATGTGAATGCCCGCTTTGCCGCTGCGGTTGCCACCGCGCTGACGCTTGGCACCGCCATGGCCGCGAATGCCGGGGGATATGTGGCCCCGGTCGTCGATACCGGCGTGGCGGCCCCGGTGATCCAGCCCGCCCCGGTCGCCGACTGGGCCGGCGGCTATGCCGGTCTGACGCTGGGCTATGCCTTTGGCGGCGATGACGAAGTCGGCATCAACGGCACGGCCGTCGATACGCTGGAGCTGAGCGGCGCGAATGCCGGTGTTCGCCTGGGCTATCGCTGGCAGCGCGACCGCTGGGTCTTCGGCCCGGAACTGGGCCTTGAAGGCGGCGACATCACCGACAGCTTCTCGACCGACGGCTTCGATGCCGAATCGAAGATCAAGAACACCCTCGCCCTGCGCATGAAGACCGGCTATGTGCTGGACAACGGCATGCTGCTTTACGGGATCGCCGGCGTTGCGCGCGCCAAGGTCGATTATTCGATCACCGGCGGCGCCGATATCCGCGACGATTACTCCAAGACCGGCTATATCGTCGGCTTGGGCGCCGAAAGAAAGATCACCGATCGCATGTCGGTGACCGGCGAATACGAATATGCGAATTTCGGCAAGGAAACCCTGTCGGATGGCGTCAACGACACCAATTCGACCGCAGATTACCACAATGTGAAGCTGGGTCTGAATTTCAAGTTCTGATCCGATCCGGCCGATCCGGCCTTGCCAATCGGAATGGGTCGCCTTGCGGCGGCCCGTTTTTTTTCGCCGCTTACCGCCGGCCGCGCCGCAGTAGCGGCAAGGCGATGGCACGGGGGCCGCAGGCGATGGCCAGCCCCTGCGGCACCAGCGCCGCCAGCGCCGGATCGTCCTGCGAAAGCCCGCCGGTATAGGCGCCAAAGGCCGGCAGCAGCAGATGGTCGCGGCCCAGCAGAAAGGCGCGGCGGCGCTCTCCGGCCAAGCGCAGGACGGGGTGGAAATGGCCGGAAATATCGGGCCCCTGCCCCGCCTGATGACGCAGCGCCACCCGGCCCAGCATCGCGCCATCGCTTGCCCGTCCCGGCAGGTCCACCGGCATGCCTGGATCGTGATTGCCCGCAACCCAGATCCAGTCCCGCCCTTGCGCCAGCCGGGCCAGGGCGGCCGCGACCCGCGGCTCCAGCGCCTCGGCCGCCGCCAGGTCGTCGAAACCGTCGCCCAGGCTGACCACCACCCGCGGGTCCAGCGCCGCGATCTCGGCCTCCAGCCGTTCCAGCGTCGCCAGCCCCTCATAGGGCGGCAGCAAAGGGCCGCCGCGCCGGGCCATGCGCTCGGACTTGCCCAGGTGCAGGTCGGCCACCACCAGCCAGCCGCCAGCCGCCCACCACAGCGCGCCCGAACCCCGCGCCTCCAGCCGCAGGCCGTGGAAATCGAACCCGTATCCGCTCATGCGATCCCTTCCAGCCCGGCCTCGGCCATCAGCGCCTCGGCCTCGATCTGCGCCAGCCGCTCGCGCCCCTCGCCGCGGATCGGCACCCGGCCCATTTCCAGCAGCAGGGGCGCGGCCAGGGGCGAGACGCGATCCAGCATCCGATGCTCGCGCCGGGACGAGCGGTCCAGCATTTCCTCGATCCGGCCGAAATCGACAAGGCCCCGCCCGGCCTCGTCGGCGGTGATCCGCAGCATCAGGTGGCCGGGGTCGTATTTGCGCAAGGTATCGTAAAGGATATCGCTGGAAAACGTCGCCTGCCGCCCGGATTTCCGCTGTCCCGGCATGTTGCGCTGGATCAGCCCGGCAATGGTGGCGACATTGCGGAAGCTGCGCTTCATCACCGCATTGCCGGCCAGCCAGTCGCCCAAGCCCGCCCGCAGCCGCGCCCGGTCCAAAAGCGGCGCCGGATCGCGCAGCGCATCCAGCGACCAGACCAGCAGCGCGTAATCGGTGGACAGGAAACCCAGCGGGCCCAGCCCCTCCTCCTCCATCTCGCGGGTCAGCAACAGGCCCAGCGTCTGCAAGGCATTGCGCCCGGCGAAACCGTAAAGCGCGAAATGCCACAGCCCGGCATGGGGAAAGCTTTCCGACAGCAGCAGCCCCGGTTCCGGCAGCGCCGAGACTTCGGCCTGCAAGCCCAACCAATCCCGCACCTGCGCGGGCAAGGCATCGTGCCGCGACGGATCGCCGATCAGCGCCAGCACGCGATGGGCAAGCTGCGTGGACATGGCCAGCTTGACGCCGGAATAGACGGCGATCTTGGGCTGGTGGGTCGGATCCGGCGTGACCTCGATCACCATCTCGCGCATCGCATCCATGCGCACCACCCGGCCGCCGATCAGGAAACTGTCCCCCGGCGTCAGGCTGGCGGCAAAAACTTCCTCGACCTCGCCTAAGGGCGCGCCGCCGCGGCCGCGCAGGCGGACCTTCATCATCTCGGCCTCGACGATGGTGCCGACATTCATCCGCAGCAGTTTTGCCGCCCGCGCGTCGCGCAACTGCCACAGGCCCCCGCGCAGCATCAGCCGCTGCCAGCGATCATAGGCGCGCAGGGCATAGCCGCCGGTGGCGGCGAAATCCAGGCAGGCATCGAAATCGGCACGGGACAGCCCGCGATAGGGGCCGGCGGAGACGATCTCGGCATAAAGCGCATCGGCATCGAAAGGCGCGGCGCAGGCGGTCAAAAGGATATGCTGGCACAGCACGTCCAAGGGCCCCGGCCCGCGCGGATCGCCGTCCAGGTCGCGTTCGCGCACCGCCTCCAGCGCGGCCAGGCATTCGATCTGCTCGAAACGGTTTGCCGGCACGATCCGCGCCTTCGAGGGCGCGTTATAGCGATGGTTGGCCCGGCCGATGCGCTGCACCAGCCGCTTGACGTTCTTGGGCGCGCCGACCTGGATCACCAGATCGACCGCGCCCCAGTCGATGCCCAGGTCCAGGCTGCCGGTCGCGACCACGGCGCGCAACTGCCCCGCCGCCATCGCCGCCTCGACCCGCGCCCGGCTCTCGCGCGCCAGACTGCCATGGTGCAACCCGATGGGCAGGTTCTCGTCATTCGCAGCCCAAAGCGCCTGAAAGAACAGCTCGGCCTGGGCGCGGGTATTGATGAAGATGATGGTGGTGCGGGCCGCCTTCACCGCCGCCAGCACCTCGGGGATGGCATGATGTCCGCCGCCGCCCGACCAGGGCGCCGGCCGCGCGGTGGGCAGCATGGCAATGTCGGGATCGGGGCCGGGATCGGCCTCGACCACCGTCACAGGCCGCGCAGCCGCCATGAACCCGGCCAGCGCCTGCGGATCCTCGACCGTCGCCGACAGGCCCGTGACCCGCAGCCCCGGCGCCAAGGCCCGCAGCCGCGCCAGGCCCAGCATCAACTGGTCGCCGCGCTTGCTTTCCGCCAGGGCGTGCAATTCGTCCAGCACCACCCGCCGCAAGCCGCCAAAGATCGCCGGCGCCTCGGGATAGCTCAGCATCAGGGCCAGGCTCTCGGGCGTGGTCAGCAGGATCTCGGGCGGATCGACGCGCTGGCGCCGGCGCTGGCTCTGCCCGGTATCGCCGGTCCGATCCTCGACCCGCAGCCCCAGCCCCAGTTCCGCCACCGGCCGCGCCAGGTTGCGCCCGATATCCGCCGTCAACGCCTTCAGCGGCGAGACGTAAAGCGTGTGCACCGACCCTTTCGCGCTTTCACCGTTTTCCAAATACCCATGCGACCGCCCCACCTGCGCCAGTTCCACCAACGAGGGCAGGAACCCCGCCAGCGTCTTGCCGCCGCCGGTCGGCGCGATCAGCAGGCTGTCGCCCGTCGCCGCCAGCAGCGCCAACTGATGCGGATGCGGCCGCCAGCCCTGGCGCGCGAACCAGTCCAGGAACTCGGGCGGCAGGATCACAGCATCGCCTCAAGCGTCGCCAGATGATCCGCCTCGGCCGCCGGCTTGTCCCAGCGGATGCGGCTGATGCGGGGAAAGCGCATCGCCACCCCCGAACGGTGCCGGGCCGAGCGGTTCAGCCCCTCGAAGGCCACCTCGACCACCAGCTTCGGCGCCAAGGCGCGCACCGGCCCGTAACGCTCGACGGTATTGGCGCGCACGAAGCGGTCCAGTTCGCGCAGCTCGGCATCGGTAAAGCCGAAATAGGCCTTGCCCACCGGCACCAGCTCATCCCCGTCCCACAGGCCAAAGGTGAAGTCGGAATGAAAGCCCGACCGCTTGCCATGGCCGCGCTGCGCATAGATCAGCACCGCATCGACCACCATCGGGTCGCGTTTCCACTTGAACCAGGGCCCGCGCGGCCGGCCGGCAACATAGGCGCTGTCGCGGCGCTTGATCATCACCCCCTCGATCACCGCCGCGGGCGGGTCGGCCCGCAGCGCCGCCAGGTCGTCCCAGGTGGCGAAATCCAGCAGCGGCGAGACGTCGATGCGCGGCCCGAAATCCGCCGCTTCCAGCACGGCGCGCCGCGCCTCCAGCGGCTCGGCGCGCAAATCGCGGCCCTGCCACAGCAGCAGGTCGTAAAGCCGCAACCCGGCCGGATGGCTGGAAAGCAACCCCTTGCCCACCGTCTTGCGGTTCAGCCGCTTTTGCAACTCGCCAAAGGGCGCGATCTCGCCCTCGCGGCGCAGGATCAGTTCGCCATCGACGCTGCCCTCGAACTCCATCGCCTCGATCACATCGGGAAAGGCGTGCGAAATATCCTCGCCGCTGCGGGAATATAGCCGCCGCACCCCGCCTTCGGCCACCGCCTGCACGCGGATGCCATCCCATTTCCATTCCGCGACATGATCGCCGGGCGCCAGCGCCCGCAATTCGTCCAGATCGGTCGCCGTGGCCAGCATCACCGGACGGAACGGCGCCAGCGCCGCGCTTTCCGGCCGCGCCCCGCCGCCCAGCCAGCCGAACAGCGGGCCATAGGGCGGCGCAAGCCCGTGCCAGATCTCCTCGATCTCGGGGACCGAGGGCGCGCCCATCCCCGCCAGCGCCATCCGCGCCATCCGGGCCGAGACGCCGACGCGCAGGTTGCCGGTGGCCAGCTTCAGAAAGGCCAGCCGCTCGGACGGGCCCAGCCGGTCCAGCATCGCGGCAATGGCGCCAGGCAACGCCGCCTTGCCGGTCCCCTGCAACAGCGCCACCGCCTGCGACAGCGAGGGGTCATCCTCGGCCCCCTCGGGCCAGAGCAGCGCGATGGTCTCGGCCAGGTCGCCGACGAAATCATAGCTCAGCGCCAGCAACGCGCTGTCCACCCGCTCGGCCGCCAGCGCGCGCAAGAGCGAGGGCGTCACCCGGCGCAATTCCAGATCGCCGGTCAGCGCCGCCAGGGCCCAGCCGCGATCCGGGTCCGGGATGCGTTCCAGGTAATGGCGCAACAGCCGCAACTTGGCATTGCGCGCCGGCGTAAAGGCCAGCCGTTCCAGCAAAGCGGCAAAGGCTTTCATTCCGCCTCGTCCTCATAGCCGACCAGCCGCAACGGCCGGGCGGGGATCTGCGCCAGCTCGCACCAGCGCATCACGCCCTCTTCGGCGCCATGCGTGACCCAGACCTCGGCCGGCGCCAGTTCCGCAAGCGTGCCGGTCAGCGCCGGCCAGTCCACATGGTCGCTGATGACCAGCGGCAGTTCGGCCCCGCGCTGCCGCGCCCGCGCCCTGACCGCCATCCAGCCCGAGGCGAAACCGATCACCGGGTCGCGGAACCGCTGCACCCAGGGGCTGGCGAATGCCGAGGGCGGCGCGATCACCAGCCGCGCCGCCACATCCTCGGCCGTGGCGGGCACCAGCGCGCCCAGATCCACCCCGCAAGAAACGTAGTAATCGCACAGCGTCTTCAGCGCGCCATGGATGGCGATGGGCGCGTCATAACCTGCCTCGCGCATCAGCGCGATGACATGCTGCGCCTTGCCCAGGGCATAGGCGCCGACCAGATGCGGGCGGTCGGGAAACTCGGCCATGCTGGCCAGCAGCTTTTCCACCTGCGTCGACGGCTCGGGAAAGCGGAACACCGGCAGGCCAAAGGTCGCCTCGGTCACGAAGACATCGCAGGGCACCGGCTGGAAAGGCGCGCAGGTCGGGTTCGGCTGGCGCGCATAATCGCCCGAAACGACGATGCGGCACCCCCCGGCGGTAACGGAAATCTGGCTGGAGCCCAGCACATGCCCGGCCGGGTGAAAGCCGACGGTGACGCCGCCGATGCGCGTCTCGGCCTCGGCCACCTGGACCGAGCCCGCGAAACCGTCGCCCATGCGCAGCCGCATGATCTCCAGCGTCTCGGCGCTGGCCATGACCGTGCCATGGCCGGAACGGGCATGGTCGGAATGGCCATGGGTGATCAGCGCACGCTCGACCGGCTTGAACGGGTCGATGTGAAAGCCGCCAGCGGGGCAGAAAAGACCGGCATCGGTCGGGAACAGGATGGAATCGGCGCGCATGACCCGAAGATGTAGAACATTTCGTGAAAATCAAGCGGGCACTCGTTCCAGGCCGCCGGGCTGCCCTTGCGGCGCCATGGCGGCGGGCGGCTTGGGGCGGATCGCCGGGCCGGTCGGGTCGGATGCCGGCGCGCGCGGCAGGGCGCGGTCAGTCGCGCCCCTCGATGGCGCCGGCGGCGGCCCGGGGCGGCCGAGCGGTCGCCGCGGCGGCCGGCAGCTTGGCCATCTGCACCGCCAGGATGCCCGCGGCCACGATCAGCGCGCCGATCACATCCGCAAGGCCGAACCTTTCGCCCAGCAGGGCGGCGGCGATGCCGACCCCGAAGATCGGCGACAGAAAGTGAAAGGTCGCGGCCCGCACCGCACCGATGCGGTTGACCAGCAAAAACCACAGCCAGGTGGCGCCGATGCCCGGCGCGATCACCGTATAGGCAAAGGCCCAGAGCAGCCGCGGGCTCCATTCCACCGGGCGCCCCCACTCCATCGCCAGGGCCGGGACCAGCAGGGCGACGGCCCCGACCGCCATCTGCAACCCGACAATCATCATCATGTTGCGGCTGCCGCCGGCACCGCGCGCCGCCAGCGTGGCAAAGGTCAGCGCCACCATGCCGATCAGGCACAGCACCACGCCCCCCAGGTCCAGCCCGTGCTGCAATCGCACCCCCATGATCAGCGTGACGCCGGCCACGCCCGCGACCAGCCCGGCCACGGCGACGGGGCGCAGCCGCTCGGCATAGAGCAGCCAGCCCAGGAAGGCGACGACCAGCGGCATCATCGAGGCGATGATGGCCGAGACCGAGGCCCCGACATATTGCATCGCGACCCAGCTGAATCCCAGGTAAAGCGCATTCTGGCACAGGCCGAACAGGATCACCGTGCGCCACTCCCCCCGGCTGAGGCGCCAGTTCTGCCCCATGGCGCAAGCCAGCGGAATCGCCACCGCCGCCGACAGGGCAAAGCGGATGACCAGCGCGGTCAGCGGCGGGGCGGCCGTGACGATCATGCGCGTCGAGCTGAAGGCCGAGGCCCAGACCGCCGCAAAGCCGAAGCCCATCAGAATGGCCCTGAAATCCATGTCGTCCCCCTGCTGGCACCTGCATGGGCTAGCAGATGCGCCGGCGGGCGCAAGAGCGGAACGGAAACGAAAAAAGGCCGCGCAGGTCATGCGCGGCCCCTTATGCGGCAAAGCCCGGATCAGGCGTTGACGCTGTCCTTCAGCGCCTTGGCGATGGTGACCTTGACCACCTTGTCGGCGGGCTTGGTCATCATTTCCTGGGTTTGCGGATTGCGGACCTGGCGCTCGGGACGGGCGCGGCAGGCGACCTTGCCGATCCCCGGCAGGGTAACGGCGCCACCTTCGGCGACCGTGCGCGACACGACGGCCGAAAGCGCGTCCAGAGCCGCCGCGGCGGTCTTCTTGTCGCTGCCCATTTCATCGGCCAGCGTGGCGACGAGCTGAGTCTTGGTCATCGGTTTGGAAGCGGCCTGGGCCATTTTCTGTCTCCTCGTTGTTCCCCGTTCGGGAAATTTTCGGACGCCACCTTGGCGGCACGCTTGCCGCTACACAAGCTTTTTAAGCGCAGATCAAGCTTTTTCGGCGGTTTTCCCCAGCAAACGCTGCGAAATTCGCCGCCAAAGGCCGTTCTAGAGGAAGGCTGTCTCGTTGAACGACCGCAACTTGCGCGAGTGAAGGCGTTCCAGGGGCGTGGCGCGCAGCTTTTCCATGGCGCGAATGCCGATCAGCAGATGGTTGGCAACCTGGGTGCGGTAAAAATCGGTGGCCATGCCGGGCAGCTTCAATTCGCCGTGCAGCGGCTTGTCGCTGACGCAAAGCAGCGTGCCATAGGGCACACGAAAGCGGAACCCGTTCGCGGCGATGGTCGCGCTTTCCATGTCCAGCGCGATGGCGCGCGATTGCGACAGGCGCTGCACCGGGCCGGACTGGTCGCGCAACTCCCAGTTGCGGTTGTCGATGGTGGCCACGGTGCCGGTGCGCATGATGCGCTTGAGCTCATAGCCCTCCAGCTGCGTGACCTCGGCCACCGCCTCTTGCAGCGCCACCTGCACCTCGGCCAGGGCCGGGATCGGCACCCAGACCGGCAGGTCGTCGTCCAGCACGTGATCCTCGCGCAGATAGGCATGGGCCAGCACGAAATCGCCCAGGCTCTGGCTGTTGCGCAGCCCGGCGCAATGGCCGACCATCAGCCAGGCATGCGGCCGCAGCACGGCGATATGGTCGGTCGCGGTCTTGGCGTTTGACGGTCCCACGCCGATATTGACCAGCGTGATGCCGTCCCCATCCGCGCGCTTGAGGTGATAGGCCGGCATCTGCGGCATCTTGGCCCCGGTGGCGATGATGTCCTCGGGCCGTTCCAACACCTGGTTGCCCGGCGCGACGAATTCCGTATAGCCCGAATGCGGATCGGCCAGCGCCCGGCGGGCGAACAGTTCAAACTCGTCCACATAGAATTGGTAATTCGTGAACATCACGAAATTCTGGAAATGCTCGGGCAGGGTCGCGGTGTAATGCGCCAGCCGCGCCAGCGAGTAATCGACGCGCTGCGCGGTAAAGGGCGCCAGCGGATGGCTGCCGTCCGGGTGCGGGCCGGCGGTGCCGTTCACGATGTCGTCGTTCATCGTGTTCAGGTCCGGCACGTCGAAGACATCGCGCAGGGAATAGCCCAGCACGCCTTCCTGCGGCACGTTCAGGTCGCTTTGCGTCGCCACGGCGAAATGCACCGGCATCGGCGTGCCGCTGTCGCCGATCGCCACCGCCACGCCGTGATTGCGCATCAACAGCCCGATCTGTTCGGTCAGATAGCCGCGGAACAGGTCCGGCCGGGTGATCGAGGTCGAATAGGTCCCCGGCAGCGCGACATGGCCAAAGGACAGGCGCGAATCCGTCTTGGAATGGACCGGCACGGTCATGCGCAATTCCGGGTAGAAGGCCCGATAGCGCGCCGCCGGCCGGCCACCCTTCAACGTGGCCAGAAAGCGGTCCAGCAGGAAATGCGAGGCACGGTCGTAAAGCGACACCAGCTGCGCCACGGCGGCGGCCGGGTCGTCGAAGTGGACGCGCTCGGCGGGTTCGGGCGTCTCGATAGGAAGTCTCCGCCTGTCGGTCATCATGCACGCACTCCGGTTTCGGCCGAGAGTGCCAGCGCGGCCCCGGACTGGCAAGCCGGCATCAGAGGGCTTATCTGGAATGGGCAAAGGAGTGACGCGCATGGAATTTTCCATTCTCGACCTGGCGGTGGTGGCCGAGGGCTCGGACGCCCGCCAGGCCATCGCCAATTCCGTGGCATTGGCGCAGGCTGCCGAGGGCTGGGGCTATAGCCGCTTCTGGCTGGCGGAACATCACAACATGCCCGGCATCGCCAGCGCCGCGACCTCGGTGCTGATCGGCCATGTCGCGGATCACACGAAAACCATCCGCGTCGGTGCCGGCGGCGTCATGCTGCCCAACCACGCGCCGCTGGCCATCGCCGAACAGTTCGGCACCCTGGCCACCATCCACGGGCCGCGCATCGACCTGGGCCTGGGCCGCGCGCCGGGCGGCGACGGGGCGGTGATGCACGCCCTGCGCCGGTCCATGCAGCGCAACGAGGATTTTCCCAACGACGTCGTGGAACTTCTGCGCTATCTGGGGCCACCCCGCCCCGGCGCCCCGGTCGCCGCCCATCCCGGCGAGGGCACGGATGTCCCGGTCTGGATCCTGGGCTCGTCGCTTTACGGCGCCAGCCTGGCGGCGGCGCTTGGCCTGCCCTATGCCTTTGCCAGCCATTTCGCGCCCGGCGACCTGGACCAGGCGCTGCGGCTTTACCGCGAACGCTTCGAGGCGACCGAGTTCGGCCAGCGGCCGCGCTTCATGCTGGCGGTGAACGTCATCGCCGCCGACAGCGATGCCGAGGCGCAGCGCCTGCGCAGCAGCCAGCAGATCAGCTTTGCCCGGCTGCGCACTGGGATGCCCGGCCTGCTGCCGCCGCCGGTCGATGACGTTCTGGAAGCAATCCCGGCGCGCATCCTGCCCGCGGTCAATGCCGCGCTGGCCGTCAGCGCCATCGGCAGCCCCGACACCGTGGCCGCGGAACTGGACCGGCTGATCGCCCGCCACCAGCCCGACGAACTGATCCTGATCGGCAATATCTACGACCAGGCGGCGCGACACCGCTCTTTCGCCATGGCGGCCGAGATCCTGCGGGGGCGCGGATGACAAGGATGCTGGTGTTCGGCCATGGCTATTCCGCCGGCTTCCTGACCCCCCTGTTGCTGGCCGAGGGCTGGCATGTCACCGGCACCACCCGCGCCGACACCGATCGGGTGGCGCGGGCCGGGGCCGAACCCCTGCGCTGGCCCGGCGAGGACGAGGCGGTCCGCCGCGCCATCGCGCAGGCCGATGCGATCCTGGTCTCGGCCGGGCCGGAACAGGGCGCGGATCCGGTGCTGGCGGCCTTTGGCGCCCAGATCGCGGCCGCGCGGCCGCGCTGGCTGGGCTATCTGTCCACCACCGGCGTCTATGGCGACCGCGACGGCGGCTGGGTGGACGAGGACACGCCCTGCACCCCCTCGACCCGGCGCGGGCGCGAGCGGGTCGCGGCCGAGCAGGGCTGGCAGCGGCTCGCCGCCGAACAGGGCCTGCCGCTGCACATCTTTCGCCTGGCGGGCATCTATGGGCCGGGCCGCGGCCCCTTTGCCAAGCTGCGCGAAGGCACGGCGCGGCGCATCGTCAAGCCCGGCCAGGTCTTTTCCCGCATCCATGCCGAGGATATCGCGCAGGTTCTGCTGGCCTCGATCCGCGCGCCGCGGCCGGGGGCGATCTACAATGTCTGCGACGACGACCCCGCCCCGCCCGAGGCGGTGATCGGCCATGCCGCGGAACTGCTGGGCCTGCCCCTGCCGCCCGCCGAAGACTACGCCAGCGCCGAGATGACCGCCATGGCGCGCAGCTTCTATGCCGAGAACAAGCGCGTCGCCAACGACCGCATCAAGCGCGAATTGGGCGTGACCCTGCGCTATCCCGATTATCGCGCCGGGCTGGCCGCTTTGGCCCGCGCCGAAGGGATCCTGGCCTAGCGCGCGATCGAGCAGCAGCCGGTCAGCATCCGCGACGGCTGGTCCTGACCTTCGAGGATGATGCTGACCGCCAGCGCATGGCTGCGATCCGACATGCCGTCCGAACAGCGTTCCGGCCGCAGAAAGGCCGTCAGCCGCCCCTTGTCGTCGCCGGCGATGATGCCGCGCGTCGGTTCGCCCTCGATGCCGCGATCCATGACCTTGCGCAGCGAAAGCTGGCGCTCGGGCTGGTCGGGTTCGCTGAAGACCAGCCCCTTTTCGACCACGCCGACCGACCAGAAGGGCTCGGTGCCGCCGCAATGCAGCGACAGCGGCAATTCGGCGGGTTTCCAGACCGTCGCCTGCGGCTTGAGAAAGCGCAGCGCGACCCAGCCCGTGCCCTCGCCTATGTTCACCCGGCCCCATTTTCCGGTGGCGTCGCGTTCCAGCAATTCGATGCCCTTGGCGGTCGAGGCCAGGGTGCCCACGACCTTGGCCTTGCCGTCCGGCGCGGCGCGCACGTTCAGCTTGTCCCAGGTCTCGACCACGGTGACATCGAAAAGCCGGGGCAGATAATCTTGCGCCAGCGCCGCGGCGGGCACCGCCAGCGGGACGGCCAGGGCAAGCCAGGTCAGAAGGATGCGCAGCATGGTCACCTCTCAGGCACGCTTGGCCAGCGCCACGCCCAGAACCTCCAGCACCCGGGCCTCGATATCGGGGGCGGACATGCGGGCAGAGCGATACATCGCTTCGGGGCTGGCATGGTCGATGAATGTGTCGGGCAGCACCATCTGGCGAAAGCGCAGCCCGCCGTCGAATACGCCCTCGTCGGAAAGCAGTTGCGCAACCAGGCTGCCGAAACCGCCCACCGCGCCCTCTTCGATGGTGATCAGCGCCTCATGCGTGCGGGCCAGGCGCAGGATCAGCTCGCGGTCCAGGGGCTTGGCGAAACGGGCATCGACCACGGTGGGCACGACCCCGCGCGCCGCCAGCGCCTCGCGCGCGCGCATCACCTCGGCCAGCCGGGTGCCAAAGGACAGGATGGCGACGCGCTTGCCCTCGGCCACGACACGGCCCTTGCCGATTTCCAGCACCTCGCCGCGCTCGGGCATCTCGACGCCGGTGCCCTCGCCGCGCGGATAGCGGAATGCGATGGGGCCTTCGTCATGGGCGGCGGCGGTGGCGACCATATGCACCAGCTCCGCCTCATCGGCGGCCGCCATCACCACCATGCCGGGCAGGTTCGCCAGAAAGGCGATGTCATAGGCACCGGCATGGGTGGCGCCATCGGCACCGACCAGCCCGGCGCGGTCGATGGCGAAACGCACCGGCAGGCGCTGGATCGCCACGTCATGCACCACCTGGTCATAGCCGCGTTGCAAAAAGGTCGAATACAGCGCGCAGAACGGCTTCATCCCCCCCGCCGCCAGCCCAGCCGAAAAGGTCACGGCATGCTGTTCGGCAATGCCCACGTCGAAGCAGCGGCGCGGGAAACGCTCGGCCATCAGGTTCAGCCCGGTGCCGTCCGGCATGGCGGCGGTGACGGCGACGATGCGGGCGTCGCGGGCGGCCTGATCGACCAAGGCGCGGGCAAAGACCGAGGTATAGCTGGGCGCGTTCGATTTCGCCTTGGCCTGCGCCCCGGTCTGGACGTCGAATTTCGCCGTGGCATGGCCCTTGTCGGCGGCGCGCTCGGCCGGGCCGTAGCCCTTGCCCTTTTTCGTCACGACATGCAGCAGAACCGGCCCCGTGGCCCGCGCCTTGACCGTGCGCAAAAGCGGCAGAAGCTGGTCCAGGTCATGGCCATCCACCGGGCCGATATAGGAAAAGCCCAGCTCCTCGAACAGGGTGCCGCCGACGGTCATGCCCTTGAGCATCTCCTTGGCGCGCCGCGCGCCTTCTTGCAGGCTGGGGGGCAGAAAGCCCACGGCACCCTTGGCCACGGCCTTCAAGTCCTGGAACGGCCCCTCGGCGTAAAGCCGGGTCAGATAGCGCGACAGCGCCCCGGTGGGCGGCGCGATGGACATTTCGTTGTCGTTCAGCACCACGAACAGCCGCTTGCCCAGGTCGCCGGCATTGTTCAGCGCCTCGAAGGCCATGCCCGCGCTCATCGCGCCGTCGCCGATCACCGCGACAGCATCGCCCGGATCGCCGCCCAGTTCACGCGCCATGGCAAAGCCCAGCGCCGCGCTGATCGAGGTCGAGCTGTGCCCGGCCCCGAACGGATCATAGGGGCTTTCCGACCGCTTGGTGAAACCGGAAAGCCCGCCCTCCATCCGCAGGGTGCGGATGCGGTCGCGCCGCCCGGTCAGGATCTTGTGCGGATAGCACTGATGGCCCACATCCCAGATGATCTTGTCGCGCGGAGTATCGAAGACCGCATGCAGCGCCACGGTCAGTTCGACCACGCCCAGGCCCGCGCCCAGATGGCCGCCGGTCACGGAAACGGCGCTGATCGTCTCGGCCCGCAACTCGTCGGCAAGCTGGCGCAGTTCGCGATCGCTCAGATCCTTCAGATCAGAGGGCAGATGCACCCGGTCCAGGATCGGCGTCGCGGGGCGGTGGGGATCGTCTTGGGTCATCGCTTGCCCCTCTCCGGGCGGGCTGTCAGGCGTCGCGTTCGATAACGAAACGTGCAAGCTGCCGCAAGTTTCCTGCGGCCTCGCCATAGGGGTCCAGCGCGGCCTCGGCATGGCGCACCAGCTTGCGCGCCAGATCCTGCGCGCCCTCAAGCCCCAATAGCGAAACGAAGGTCGCCTTGTTCGCCGCCCCGTCCTTGCCGATGCGCTTGCCCGTCTCCGCCTCGACCCCGGTCAGGTCAAGGATGTCGTCCCGGATCTGGAAGGCCAGGCCCAGGTTGCGCGCATATTCCGCCAGCGGCGCGGCATCCTCGCCCGCCATGACCGCGCCCGCCGTGGCGGAAAACTGGATCAGCGCCCCGGTCTTGGCCTGCTGCAGGCGCTTGGTCGCAGCCAGGTCCAGCGGCTCGATCGCGGTCTCGGCGGCGATATCCAGCGCCTGGCCCCAGACCATGCCCCGCGCGCCGACCGCCTCGGACAAGCCGCGAACCAGCGCCAGGCGGATCTCGGCCGCCCCGACCTGCGGTTCGGTCAGCAGGCCGAAGGCCAGGCTTTGCAGCGCGTCGCCGGCCAGGATCGCGGTGGCCTCGGACCATTGCACATGCACGGTGGGCAGGCCGCGGCGCAGGTCGTCGTCATCCATCGCCGGCAGGTCGTCATGCACCAGGCTATAGGCATGCAGCGCCTCCACCGCCGCAGCGACCGGCAGGGCAGCGGCGTCGCGCAGCCCGAAAAGCCGCGCCGATTCCATCACCAGAAAGCCGCGGATGCGCTTGCCGCCGATGCAGGCATAGCGCATGGCATCGGCCAGCTCTCCGTCGGGCAGGCCGGCCATGGCCCCCTCCAGCGCGGCCTGCAGCTGCGCCTTCACCTCGTCAAGGCGCTCCCGCATCACAGGCCCTCGGCCGGAACGGTGCCCTGCGGCTGGCCGCTGGCGGCCAGCGTGATCTTTTCCACCCGCTCCTCGGCCTCGCGCAGGCGCTTGTCGCAATGCGCCCGCAAGGCCGCGCCCCGCTCGTAAAGCTTGATCGATTCCTCCAGCGTCGCTTCGCCATGCTCCAGCCGGCCGACGGTTGCCTCCAGCTCTTTCATCGCGTCCTCGAAGGACATGTTCTCGATCTCGGTCCCGGTCACGCCGCAGTCTCCCTCAGCACATCGACATGGGCGCGCGCCGAGCGGCCCAGAGCGGCCAGATCATAACCGCCTTCCAGCGCCGATACCACCGGGGCCGAACAACCCGCGGCGGTGTCGCAGATCATCCGGGTGATGGCGGTGAAATCCGTCTCGTCCCAGGTCAGCGAGGCCAGCGGATCGGCGGCATGGGCATCGAACCCGGCCGAAACCAGCACCAGCTGCGGCCGCCAGGCCGCAACCCGGTCGCAGATCGCGCGCCAGGCGGCACGGGCCTCG
>Ga0164243_10006794_pt1 | contig 17256 bp, 12 predicted proteins | sample OricompcompostOP_FD_108781 | JGI IMG/M metagenome (GOLD analysis project Ga0164243, IMG submission 108781) | Organic Plus compost microbial communities from Emeryville, California, USA - Original compost - Organic plus compost (OP) | ecosystem: Engineered > Solid waste > Mixed feedstock >... | reverse complement strand
GGTGTCGAGCACGAGCTCACGGCGGCCGATGACCGCCTCCAGAACATCGCGTTCCTGAAGCTCTACGCGATGTGGACGGACGCCGAGGACGCTCGCTCGGACTACATCTTCGTCCCGGTCACGCAGAGCACGCACGAGGTCGGGTTCGGAGACGCTGCGCGGTACCGCCTGACCGAGCACCTGGCGCTCAAGGCGAGCTACGAGTGGGCGACGCGGCTGCCGCCGGTCGACGAGATCTTCGGCGACGGGATCCTGATCCAGCCCAACCTGGCGCTCCGTCCCGAGCGCAGCCACAACGTGAACCTCGGCGTGCGTTACGAGGTGGAGAGCTCGCGCGGTGCGATCACGGCGGAGACCAATACCTTCGCTCGGCTGGTCGAGGACCTGATCGCCGCGCTCGGCACGGATCGGCTGATCTCGAACCAGAACGTGGCAGCCGCGCGCATCCTCGGCGTCGAGGGCAGTGCAGGCTACGTCGTCCCGGGCGACTGGGCCTCGATCGACGCCAGCATCACGCTCCAGGACATCCGGAACGCGTCCTCGAGCGGACCGTACGGAGCGTTCGAGGGCGACCGCCTCCCGAACCGTCCGTGGCTGCTCGGCTCGCTCGGCGGCACGCTGCGCAAGCGGAGCCTCGTCCGCAGCGACGACGAGCTCTCGGTGTTCGCGAACAGCCGGTACGTCCGGGAGTTCTTCCTCGGTTGGGAGAGCGCGGGGCTCGCCGACACCAAGGCCGTGGTCGCGTCGCAGCTCGTGCACAACGTCGGCGTCACGTACGCCGTGCGCAGCGCGACACCGGTCCTGACGACCGTCGAGCTGCAGAACGTCACCGACGCGCGGGCGTTCGACTCGTTCGGCGTCCAGCGGCCGGGGCGCGCTCTCTACGTCAAGGTGTCGACGGAGCTGTGAGCGGGCCGCGCGCCGCGCGCTACTCGATCACGATCGCCTGGGTCCACTGGGCGATGTGATTGGCCGTGTTGACGTCCTGGAACGGGACGCGGAACGCCGGGCCCGTCGGATCGAGGCCCATCGCGGCCCGCGCCGGGAAGAACGGCGTCATCCAGATCTGCGGGCGGCCGCCGTTCGGGATCCGGACACCGAACGGGCGCTTCGTCGAGAACGTCAGGTAGAACAGCGGCTCGTCGTCCTCGCCGAACGTCTGACCGAACGGTACCCAGCGCGCCCACGAGGACGTCAGGTTGGGCGTCGCCGTGTTCGCGGTGGCGAGCTCGATCGGCGGCATCGAGCCGTCGGCCTTGATCACCCACGTCCGCGCGCTCGGGTGATCGTAGGAGTGGTCCGTCGTGCGCGTGAACACGATCCACTGACCGTCCGGCGAGAACGACGGGTAACAGCTCGACAGGTTCGTCGCGGCCTCGAACGGCACGAGGGTCGTCGGCGCGCCGAACGTGTTCGTCGCGCTGTCGAACGAGCGGATCGTGATCGATCCCCGCTGGGCGTAGTAGTCCTGCCCCAGCGGGAAGTCGACGCTGACGAGCCGCGAGTCGTCGGGAGACAGCTCGGGGTGGGTGATGCCGTCCGTGCCGTTCACCGAGGGCAGCGGGCCGGCGAGTATCGTCCCGTCGATGGTGCGCAGGTACATCTGCCCGTTCTCGATCGTGACGAGGCGGGTCGCGCTCGCATCGAACGTGGCGAAGTTCCAGTACGGCTGGGTCGCGGTGGTGAGCAGCGGCGTCTGCTGCGCGACGTCGTACACCGCGCCGCGCCCGAACGCGCCGTCGAGCGTGAGCGCGAGCTTGCTGCCGTCACGCGACAGCGCGTGACACCCCATGCAGGTCGACGGCTGGTTGTCCACCGGGAAGTATGGCTCGGGCGGGACGTCGGGACGCGCGATGTCGTAGCGCCAGATCGACGACGTCGTCGTGCTCCAGTAGTAGACGCCGCCCTGCGCGTTCTCGTTCGTGACGTCGACGTGCTGCGCCGCCGCCGTGCCTTTGGTCGCCGGGTTCGCGGTGTCGAGACCCGAGACCGTCAGCGTGAGTTGCCGGCGCGAGCTCGCGATCGGGTACCAGGTGTCGGGCTGGAACACGGTCCAGAACGGCTGCGGGTTCTGGGGATCGAGCCCCGTCGTGTACAGCCGGATGTCGACGTACTCGTTCGTCAGCTGGACGCGGAACAGGTTGTTGTTCGTGCCGGTCGGGTTGCGCCAGTGCACGTCGAACTGGCCGAGGTTCGGCGGAACGAGGATGTTGTCGGCGGGGTAGGCGATCAGCGGGGCGATCGCGGGGTCCTCGGTCGCGTCCTCGAACAAGGTCGGCGCGTCGGGAGGCGCGGACGGATCGACGACGGTGCGCCGCACGTGCACCGTGAGCCCGGTGTCGCCCGTGACCCCGTCGGCGACCGCGTACACGCGCGTCGGGCCGGACCCATTGCCCGTCACCGACAGCGTCGCCGCGGAGAACGTGCCGTAGCCCGAGTCGATCGAGAACGAGGCCTCGTCGGTGATGTCGCGGCGCGAGCCATCGAGGGCGACGAGCGTCGCGGTGTACGGCTGCATGACGGCCTGGCCGTCGACCACCGTGATCGTGAGATCCGCGGGCTCGACGATCAGCTGGGCGGAGCCCGGTGCATCGGGCAAGCCACCCTTGTCATCGCCGCCGCATCCGGCGAGCACCACGAACGCGAGCGCAAGGCGCCTCAACTCGACCTTCATCGCTCGCATCGTAACCCGATCACCGGGACGCGATGTTGTATTCTCGAACACCGCTGACGATTCGCGTGTGCACACCTGCGGTTGCAGCGGACGTGTTGTGCACGAACATGCACCATTTGCCGCTTCTCTCGTCGAGCGGTCTTGGCTATAGCGTGCGCGTGTCGACGGTTCGCGAGCGGATCGGCGAGTACCGCATCGTCGGCGAGATGGTGCGCACGCCGACGCACGTGACATACGAGGGCGCGCACGTCGTGCTGCCGCGGCGCGCGCTGCTCAAGGTGATGGCGGCGCCGACGGAGTGGCTCGCGGTGCGGGCGCTGCGCGAGGCGTGCTTCCTCGAGATGCTGCAGCAGCACCCCGGCGTGGCGCGCGTGTACGAGTGCGCGCGGCTCTCCGATCGCCGCCCGTGGTTCGCGCGCGAGCTCGTCGAGGGGCCGACGATCGCGACCCGGCTCGGCGCCGGCGGGTTCGAGCGCATCGAGGTGCTCTCCGTGATCCGCCAGCTCGCGGACGTGCTCGCGCACGCGCACCAGCGCGGCGTGATCCACGGCGGGCTGCGGCCCAACCGGATCATCCTCTGCGACCGCGCGCGGGGGTTCCCGCTGTGCATCGCGGACTGGAGCGACGCGCGCGCGCACGACGCGGCCCCGATCGCGTACACGCCCGCGGCGGGATCGTGGCACTACGCGGCCCCCGAGCTGATCGCGGGCGAGCGCGTCGACGATCGCGCCGACGTGTACTCGCTCGGCGTGCTCGCGTACCAGATGCTGACCGGCGCGCTGCCGGCGCGCGGCCCGGGCGAGCACGTGCCCACCGAGCTGCGCTGTCCCGACGCCCCGCCCGAGCTCACGCTGATGATCGACCAGATGCTCGCGTTCGAGCGCTGGGATCGCCCGAGCGCGGCGGAGATCCGCGCCGACCTGACGTGGCTCGGCGAGATGCTCGCGACCTCGCCGCTGCGCATCCGCCGGCCGCGCTGGACTCCCGAGCTGGCGTTCGACGAGCCCGGCGCCTACGCCTTGCCCGTCACCACGAGGACGATAAAGCCGGCCAAGTGACGTTTGGTGAGCCGGGCTACGCGAGTTGCGTGCCCCGGTGCGGCACCCTCGGTGATAGGTTCCGACCGCCTTCGGGGAGATTCCATGCGGAAGTACGTGCAGCCACGCCTCGCTCTGTCCAACGCCTTCGGCAACGCCTTGGTCCTGTGTGTTCTCGTCGGCGCTGCCGCGTGCGGTGACTCCGACGGCAGCACCAACACCACGGGCATCCCCGACGAGTGCAACCCGCTCGGCGGAGAGGGCTGCCTCAAGCCGTGGCCGTCCGCGACGTACCTGACGGTCGACGACACGTCGGCGACGGGTTTCCGCGTCGATCTGCCGGTCGCGGCGATGCCGACCAACATCGACGACCGTCCGGTCGACCCGGGCTGGCTCAACCGCTGGGATGGGTTCTCGCCGAGCGGGCCGATGCTCGTGAGCTTCCCCGGCGGCGTGTCGACCGACGGGCTCCCGCCCCACACCGATCCGGACGCGTCGCTCGCGCCGACGTCGCCGATCGTGCTGCTCGACATGGACCGCGGCGAGCGCGTGCCGTTCTTCGCCGAGATCGACCAGAACACCATCGAGGTCACCCGCCGCGACCTGATCATCCGGCCGCTCGCGCGCCTGAAGGAGAAGACGCGCTACGCGGTCGCGATCACCCGCGGCGTGAAGGCGGCCGACGGCAGCGAGCTGTCGCGCTCGCCCGGGTTCGCGGCGCTCGTCGAGGGGGCGGAGTTCGGTCACCCGCGGTTCGGCGCGATCAAGGAGCGGTGGCCGGCGATCGAGAGCGCGCTCGCCGCGGCGGGCGTCGACACGAACGATCTCGTGCTCGCGTGGGACTTCGTCACCGCGTCCGACGAGTTCCTGCGCTCGGACCTGACGACGATGCGCGCGCAGGCGCTGCCCGCGATCGGAGACACCGGCGCGAACCTGTCGTTCACGATCACGAGCACCGAGCCGAACCTGCCGACGACGTACAAGCGCTACCTCGGCACGTTCGAGTCCCCCGACTTTCTCACCGCGGGGGAGACCGACGCCTCGGTGCTGCGCCGCGGCGACGATGGCCTGCCGAAGATGGACGGCATGCGCGACGCCCGGTTCGCCGCGATCATCCCGCGCTGCATCGAGGACACCGAGCGGTACCCGCTGCCGCGGCCGACGATCGTGTTCGGCCACGGCCTGTTTGGCTCGTCGGAGGAGTACCTGAGCGACGGCTTCGTGATCGACATCGCGAACGAGTTCTGCTTCGTGATCGTCGCGGGTGACTTCATCGGGCTGTCTTCGCGCCAGCTCCAGCTCGCGCCGCTCGCGGTCAACGACATGAACCGCGGCCCGCAGATCAGCGAGAAGCTCGGGCAGGCGATCATCGACTTCATCGCGCTCGAGCACGCGGTGCGTGGCCCGATGGCCAGCGATCCGGCGTTCCAGGTCGATGGCCAGGCGGTGATCGATCCCACGAACGTCCACTACCTCGGCGGCTCGCTCGGCGGGATCATGGGCAACACGCTCCTCGCGTACGACCCGTACTTCACCAAGGGCGTGCTCGCGGTGCCCGGGGGCGTGTGGTCGATGCTGTTCGAGCGCTCGGCGGCGTGGTCCGCGCTGCTCGGCGCGGCGCAGGGTAGCTACACCGATCCGGCGCTCTACCAGCTCGTCGTCGCGTTCCTCGGCATGGCGATGGAGCCGTTCGACCCGATCACGACCGCGGCCCACGTCACCAAGGATCCGCTGTTCGGGCAGCCCGCCAAGGAGGTCCTGCTCTGGTACACGCTCGGCGACTGCCTCGTCACGAACATCACGACCGAGATGATCGTGCGCGAGATGGGGCTGACCGTGCTCGCGCCGACGGTGAAGGAGCCGTGGAACACGCCGATCGCCGAGGGCCCGCTCCAGAGCGGCGTCACGATCTACGACGAGCACCCGACGCCGCTGCCGCCCGACACCAACGTGCCGCCGATCGACGACAACGGCACGCACTCGGGCGCCAACCGCAACGGCGCCGTGCTGCGCCAGGTCGAGCAGTTCCTGCTGTTCGACCAGATCGTCCCGACCTGCATGCAGGGCGACGAGATCGTCGCGTGCGACTGCAACCCGGACGGCGGCGGCGTCTGCGACTGACCTCGTGAGCCAGGGACGGAGTCGCCTTTGACTCCTTTTTGGACATCCGGACACGCTCCTGTCCGGCCTGTCCGAAAAGGCGACAAAGGAGACACCGTCCCTCGCTCCGTGGAGGGTTGGCGGGCTGGCACGAGCGCCGGGCGGGGGGCGAAGAATGCACGTTCAGCCCGTGACGGCGTGTGATAGCGTGCGCCGGATGTGGGTCCACATCCGCTGGTTGTTCACCTCGTGTCTCGTGCTCGGTCTCGGCAGCGTCGGCTGTGGGCCGCCCGATCCACAGGGCCACGGGGATGCGGGACCGGGCGTCGACTCGATGGGGGGAGACTGCAGTGACGGGCAGCGCCGCTGCAGCGGCAACGCCTACGAGATCTGCAGCGAAGGGCAGTGGGCCACCGCGCAGGAGTGCGAGACGGCGTGCAACGCCGACATCGGGTGCGTCGTGTGCTCGCCCGGTAACGACGTCTGCGCCGACGGCAACGTCCACTCGTGCACGCCGACGGGCGAGATCGGTCCGGTGGTCACGGAGTGCACGGGCCAGGAGGTGTGCCAGAGCGGCCAGTGCGTGAACGCGTGCGAGGAGGCCGCCGAGAACCGCAGCTACACCGGCTGCGAGTACTGGGCGGTGGATCTCGACAACGCGGTCGAGGTGATCGGGGCCCAGGGCTCGTTCGACTGCATCCTCACGCCCGGCGCCAAGAACACCACGCTGCCCGTCTGCACCAACGGCACCGCCGTCGCGGGCCTGTGCGATCCGCCGGGCAACAGCTGCCCATCGGGCTACACGTGTCAGTCCACGGCCGTGTGCGTCCTCGACGCGCAGGGGTCGCCGTTCGCGATCGTGGTCTCGAATCCTCAGGCTCGCGCCGTCGACGTCACCGTCACTGGACCGAACGACGAGACGTTCACGCGCTCGATCGCCGCGGGCCAGGTGCAGGCGCTGATGCCGCAGCCACCGGGGATGCCCGCGCTGATCCCGGACCAGTCGGTCGACGGCACGGGCACGGCGCGCAAGGCCTACAAGGTCACGTCGACGCTGCCGATCATCGCGTACCAGTTCAACCCGCTCGACAACGTGAACGTGTTCTCGAACGACGCCTCGCTGCTGATCCCGCGGACCGCGTTCGACACCGACTACTACGTGATGAGCTACCCGACGCTCGAGCGGCGCACGCCCGCGCCGGGGAACCACCCGTACTACGGCTACGTGTCGATCGTCGCCTGGGAGGACGGGACGGAGATCGAGGTGACGCCGACGGCGGCGGTGCAGGCCAGCGCGACGCAGACGTCGATCGCCGCGGGCACGCCCACGATGTTCACGCTGAACGCGCACGAGGTGCTCACGCTCCAGGCCTCGGGCGTCGGCGACCTCACCGGCACGCGCGTGCGCTCGACGAACGCGAAGACGTTCGGCGTGTTCGGAGGTCACGAAGCAGCGGCGTTCGGCGAGACCACGCCACCGAGCCCCGGCCAGAGCGGCCCGTGCTGCGCCGATCACGTCGAGGAGATGCTGTTCCCGACCTCGACGTGGGGCAAGTCGTTCGCGATCACGCGCAGCCAGAGCCGCGGCACCAACGAGCCCGACCTCTTGCGCATCATGGCGCAGAAGCCGGGCACGACCGTGACGTTCAACCCGGCCCCTGCGTCGGGCAGCTGCGGCACGCTCGGCGCCGGCGAGTACTGCCAGGTCAAGATCAGCGGGGACACCGCGATCACGGCCAACGAGCCGATCCTCGTCGGCCACTACCTGCAGTCGGCGATCTGGCAGGACTTCCTCGGAGGCTCGGTCGGCGAGGGTGATCCGTCGATGGCGATCGCGGTGCCGACCGAGCAGTACCGCAACGACTACACGATCCTCGTGCCGAACGCGTACACGAAGAACTTCCTCTCGATCTCCGCGCCCGCCGGTGGCACCGTGTTCGTCGATGGCGCGCAGGTCTCGCTGACGCCGTTCGCCGGCGGAGCGTTCGCCGGCACCCGCATGATGGTCGCGGCCGGCCAGCACAAGGTCACCTGCCCGTCGGGCTGCGGCATCACCGTATACGGCTACAGCGACGCTGTCTCGTACATGTTCGCCGGCGGCCTCGACCTCAAGCAGATCGTCATCCAGTAGGGACGGAGTCGCTTTCGTCACCTTTTCGGACATCTCGGACACGCGATGTCCGGTCTGTCCGAAAAGGAGTCAAAGGAGACTCCGTCCCTCACTCCGCCGCGACGCGACGGATCGCCTGCTCGAGCTGGTGGACGTGGACCGGCTTGGTCAGGTGCGCGGAGAAGCCGACCTCGCGGCTGCGGACGAGATCCTCGTCGCGGCTCCAGCCGCTCATCGCGATGCCCTTGACCGGAGACGTCGCGCGCAGCTGCTTCATGAGCTCGTAGCCGCTGGCGTCGGGGAGCCGGAGGTCGCTGATGATCACGTCGAACGACATCGTGCTCGCGAGGCGCAGCGCTTCTCCCGCGGTCGTCGCGATCTCGACTCGATGTCCACGGCGCTGGAGCAAGCTCGCGAGGAGCTCGGCCGTATCGACATGATCCTCGACGACGAGCAGACGAAGCGATCCCATCACCAGCGCACCCGACATGGAGGCTTCGTACTCTCGACGAGTCAGTCGGTGACCGCAAGTCGAAACGTCGTTCAGGACAGTGCGACAGCTGCGCGCTCGAGTGCGGCAGCCATGTCGCAGGCCGTCGGGAACCGATCGCTCGGGTGCTTCGCGAGCGCGCGCTGGACGACGACGTCGAGCTCGGGCGGGAGTGCAGCATCGAGCCGCGGTGGTGGCGCGTTGAGCTGGGCCTCGATCAGCGCGTAGTCGTCGTCGACGGGAAACGGCGGCGCGCCGGTGAGCAGCTCGTAGAAGATGACGCCCATCGCGTAGAGGTCGCTGCGCTGATCGATCGGCTCGCCGCGCAGACGCTCCGGAGCGATGTAGCGCAGCGAGCCCACGACCGTGCCTTGCGCGGTGAGCTTCGCGCTGCCCTCGAAGCTCGCGAACCCGAAATCGATCAGCACGACGCGTTCGACGGGGCCGGGCGACGGCTCGAGCATGATGTTCGCCGGCTTCAGATCGCGGTGCAGCACGCCGGCGTCGTGCACGGCGCCGAGGCCCTGGAGCGCTTGCCACGCGTAGCTCGCGGCGCGCCGCGGCTCCACGCGCCCCTCGTGCTTGAGCACGCCGCGCAAGGTCTTGCCGCGCAACAGCTCGTCCACGAGGTACGGCTCGTCGTGGTCGGTGACCCCGGTCGCGAGCAGCGTGGCGATGTTGCGGTGCCGCAGCCGCGCCTGTACCTCGCCCTCGCGCGCGAACCGCTGCAGGACCGCCGGGTCCCCCGCCACGGAGCTACGAAGGATCTTGACCGCGACGTGGGCCGCCGTCGCGAGGTCGAGCGCCTGGTAGACGTCGGCCATCGCGCCTTTCCCGATCCGGCGGTCGAGGCGAAACCGGCGGTCGAGCACGTGGCCGCTCCGGTCGCCCGGGGCCGCCTGCGGGGTGGGGCGATCTGCGGGCACGGCACCACCTTACCACCTCGCTTCTGCTATATGAGGGGCGTGCCGCGCCACCTGGTCAGCATTGCCGACCTCGATGCTGCCGAGATTCTTGCGATTCTCGACCACGGCGATCGTTACTGGCCGCTCGCAGACGAGCCGATCAAGAAGCTCACGTCGCTGCGCGGGCGAACGGTGATCAACCTGTTCTTCGAGAACTCGACGCGCACGCGCACGTCGTTCGAGCTCGCGGCGAAGCGACTGTCGGCGGAGGCGATCAACATCACCGCCTCGGCGTCGTCGACCTCCAAGGGCGAGACGCTGATCGACACCGCGCGCAACCTGATGGCGATGCACCCCGACGCGATCGTGGTCCGCCACTCGTACGGTGGTGCGGCGGCGGTGATCGCGAGGACGGTCCCGTGCTCGGTGGTCAACGCGGGCGACGGCCAGCACGAGCACCCGACGCAGGCGCTGCTCGACGCGGCGACGATCCGGCGGCACAAGAACCTCGACGGTACGTTCGAGGGGCTCGAGGTCGTGATCGTCGGTGACATCGCGCACTCGCGGGTCGCGCGGTCGAACATCCTGTGCCTCGCCAAGCTCGGCGCGCGGATCCGGCTGTGCGCGCCGTGGACGCTGATCCCGCGTGGCATCGAGGAGATCGGCGGCGAGCTGACGCGCGAGCGCGTGCGCGTGGTCACCCGCCTCGAGGACGGCCTCGAGAACGCGGACGTCGTGATGATGCTGCGGGTGCAGAGCGAGCGCTTCGAGGGCGAGGCGAGCCGGTTCCCTAACACGCGCGAGCTGTCGCGGACGTTCGGGCTGTCGGAGCGCACGCTCGCCTACGCCAAGCCCGACGCGATCGTCATGCACCCGGGTCCGATGAACCGCGGCGTCGAGATCGCACCCCAGGTCGCCGATGGGCCGCGCGCCGTGATTCTCCAGCAGGTGTCCTGGGGGGTGGCCATTCGCATGGCAGTGCTCGAGCGCTGCATTCTCGGAGATACTCCAGCTCCATGAACGACTCGGCGCTCGCCGTCCGCGGCATCGTCAAGCGGTACGGCAATCACGTGGCGGTGGACGGCGTCTCGTTCGAGGTGCCTCGAGGGGTCGTGTATGGCGTGCTCGGCCCGAACGGCGCTGGCAAGTCGACCACGCTGCGGATGATCAACGACATCATCGCGCCCGACGCGGGCGAGATAAGGATCCTCGGCCGGCTGTCCCCGGGCGCGGCGGCCGCGACGAAGATCGGCTATCTGCCCGAGGAGCGCGGCCTCTACCCGAAGATGAAGGTCGGCGAGATCGTCGAGTTCATGGGCGAGCTGCGCGGGCTGTCGCGCGCCGAGGCGAGGCGGCGCGGTGGTGCCTGGCTCGAGCGCCTCGGGCTCGCGAAGTGGACGAAGAACAAGGTCCAGGACCTGTCGAAGGGCATGCAGCAGAAGGTGCAGTTCGCGACCGCGCTCCTGCACGAGCCCGAGCTCGTGATCCTCGACGAGCCGTGGAGCGGCCTCGACCCGATCAACGCCGAGGTGCTGCGCGAGGTCGTCGCCGAGATCCGCGCGAGCGGACGCACCGTGCTGTTCTCGACGCACCAGATGGAGCAGGCGGAGAAGATCGTCGACGCGCTGTGCATCATCGCGCGCGGCAAGCTCGTCCTCGAGGGCAACCTCCGCGAGATCAAGCGGGGGCTCGTGGCGGAGGGCTGGATCGCGCTCGCGTTCTCCGATGACGCCGCGCGCGAGAAGGCCGCGTCGCTCGTCGCCGAGCGCACGCTCGTCGCCGAGGTCCGCCCGCCGAGCCCCGGCGCGGTCGCCGATCTCGAGGTCAAGGCCGCCTCCGGCGTGAGCTCGCAGCAGCTCCTCGCGGCGCTGCTCGCCGCGGGCGTCGCGCTCCACAAGTTCGAGGTCGTCGTGCCGACCCTGCACCAGATCTTCGTCGACAAGGTCGGCCCCGAGGCCGCCGTCGCCGAGCGCACGGAAGGAGAGGCCGCGTGAGCACGCTGCGAGACACCCTGGTCGTCGCGCGTCGCGAGCTCGACGAGCGCGTGAAGTCGAAGTGGTTCGTCGTGGTGACGCTGCTCGGTCCGCTGTTCATGGTCGCGCTCGTGGTCGTTCCGGCGCTGATCGCGGTGAAGGGCGCGAGCGGTGCGCGCGTCGAGATCGTCGACCACACCGGCAAGCTCGGCGAGCCGATCGCGCAGGCGCTCCGCGCGGTCGACTGGGACGTGAAGGTCGTGCCCGCGAGCACGCCCGAGCGGACCGAGCTCGACCGCATCCGCGACGGCGCGATCAACGGCTTCCTCGTGGTGCCGGTCGACGCCCTCGACCGCGGTCAGATCCTCTACCGCGGGGACAACGCGAGCAGCCAGGCGGTCAGCGGGATCCTGAAGTTCGTGGTGACCCAGGTGGTCCAGCGCCAGCGCGCCGACGACCTGAAGCTGACGAAGGAGCAGGCCGACCGCATGCTCGCGGAGGTCAACTTCGTGCCGCAGCACTCGACGGGGGAGGCCGAGGGCAGCTCCGGCATGGGGGCCTTCTTCATCGCCTACATCCTCGCGTTCATCCTCTACATGGTGATCACGCTCTACGGCGTGAACGTCATGCGCTCGGTGGTGCAGGAGAAGACGAGCCGCGTGATGGAGTTCCTCGTCGCGGTGGTCAAGCCGCGCTCGCTGATGGCCGGCAAGATCCTCGGCGTCGGCGGTGCGGCGCTGATCCAGCTGACGGTGTGGCTCGGGATCGGCGCGGCCGCGCTCGCGTACCGCGAGGAGCTGCTCGGGCTGTTCGGCGTGTCGGGGGCGGGGGTGGCGCTGCCTTCGCTCGCGCTCGCCGAGATCTCGGTCGTGCTCGTGTACTTCGTGCTCGGGTTCTTCTTCTACGCGGCGATGTACGCCGCGGTAGGTGCGATGGTGTCGTCGGAGCAGGACACGCAGCAGGTCCAGCTGCCGGTCACGATGCTGCTCGTCATTGGCGTCATGTGCCTGCAGGTGGTCTCGAACGACCCGCGCGGCGACCTGTCGGTCGCGATGACGATGATCCCGATGTGGTCGCCGATGCTGATGCCGATGCGGTACGTGCTGGGAGGTGCGACGGCGATCGACCTCGCGCTGTCACTCGGCATCCTGCTCGTGTCGACGCTGCTCGTCGTGCGCGCAGCGGGGAAGATCTACCGGGTCGGTGTGCTGCTGTACGGCAAGCGACCGTCGGTGCGCGAGCTCGTGCGCTGGCTTCGATACTGAAGCACGCGTCGCCACGATCGCTTCATTCGTGAAGCACGGGCGCCGCTAATGAAGTCACTTCGACTGGATCTCCGGTCTGGAAGGCCCGTACACTGATGTAGATGCGCCGCCGGTGGGGACTCGCAGCCTTCCTGTGCTCGCTCGTCGTCAGCCCCGCCGCGCGCGCGCAGTCCGAGGACGTCGTCGCGAGCGCCCCGGCGGCCGACGAGCCCGCGCCGGTGCAGGCGATCGGCTACGGCGCGCTCCCCGGTGGGCTCCTCGCGCCGAGCGCGCAAGGGCTGCCGAAGGGCTCGGTCGCGGTCGCCACGCTCGGCGGGTTCGGCTGGCGGTCGGGGCTGCTCGCCGAGAACCACCGGTTCGGTCGCGGCATCGGCACGTTCGCGATCGGCTTCGCGCCGCACGAGCTCGTCACGGTCGCGCTCTCCCTCGACGGACGCTACGACCGCCACTTCGGGCTGCCGACCTCGGGCGACGACGGCTACGTCGGTGATCCGCGGGTGCTCGTGCGCGTCGCGAAGCCGGTGGGCAACCTGCGTGTCGGCGGTCAGCTCGGCGTGTGGATCCCGGGGCGCGACGCCCCGTCGCTCGTCGCGTCGGCGATCTCGTTCGACGCGCGCGCGCTGGTCTCGCTGCCGGTCGGCCCCGGGCTGCTGTCCGTGAGCGCGGGGTTCCGCGTCGACAACAGCTCGAAGTCCGTCGTCGACGCGGACGGCAACGACAACCGGCACAGCCTGTCGTTCCAGGACCGCGTCTCGCTCGGCGTCTCCGAGTTCCACGCCGTGCTCGCGGGCGCGCAGCTCGCGCTGCCGTTCGGCAAGGCGTTCCTCGGGCTCGAGGCGAACATGGATCTGTTCGTCGGCGCGGGCGACACGCCGATGGGGAGCACCGAGGCGCACGAGGCGACCGGGCCGATCCTCCGGTTCGGCGCGACCGCCGGCTATCACGTCACGCCCGCGGTCTCGGTGCTCGCGTTCGTCCAGGGCGCGAAGGTCCCCGCGGTCGACGCCGCCGAGCTCGCCGCCAACGACCTCCGCCTCGTGCCCTACGAGGCGATGATCAGCGGTGGCGTCGGGCTGCAGGCGCGGTTCGGCGGCTCCGCGCGGCGGGGGACGATCCGCGAGAACGCGATCAGGGCCGACGTCGCGGTGGTCGAGACCGCCGACCTCTCCGGCGAGATCGTCGACGACACCGGCAAGCCCGTCGTGGGCGCGAAGGTCGAGGTCAAGCTCGCGAACGTCACCGGCACCGGCGTCACCGACGCGCAGGGCGTGTTCGTCGTCGAGCGGCTGCCGATCGGCAAGACAGTCGGCGGCGTCACCACGCTCGACGACACCGCGGCCGAGATCCACGTCGCCGTCGACGGCAAGAAGCCCGCGACCGAGACGCTGACGCTCGCCAAGGGCGCGAACACGGCGCCGAAGCTGACGCTGGAGCCGCTGCTGCCGCCGGGACAGCTCCGTGGCCTCGTGCGCTCGGTGGTCTCCGGCAAGCCGCTGGCGGGGGCGGCGATCACCGTCGAGCCCGGTGGCGCCAAGGTGACGGCCAACGCGGAGGGCAAGTTCGAGATCGATCTGCCGCCCGGCCAGTACCGGATCACGGTGAGCTCGCCGGGGCTCGCCGCGCAGAAGCTCGACGTGACCATCGATCCCAACGGTGTCGCGATCAAGAACATCGAGCTCCACAAGTAGAAGCGCCCCGCTGGCGGTTCTGCTCGTGGCGCTGCTCGGCGCATTCGCGCTGCTCGTCGCGTGCGGCGGCAAGGACGCGCCCGCGATCGCCGAGCTGACGAGCGCCGAGGGGCCCGTCGACAAGCAGGTCGGCACGGGGCCGTGGGCGGCCGCGAAGGTCGGCACGACGTTCCGCCTCGGCGACGCCGCGCGCACGGCCGATGGCGCCGCCGGCCTGCTCGTCGCGGGCGGTGCGCAGATCGCGATGCAGCCGCACACGATCCTTCGCTTCGGCGGCGACGCGGCGGCGAGCAAGATCGCCGTCGAGCTCGGCGCGATCGAGCTGTCGGGCACCGGCAGTTATGGGCTCGACGTCGGTGACGTGCGGCTGTCCAAGGGCAAGCTGCGGATCACCGCCAAGGGCGGCGGCGAGAGCTCGGTCGAGCTGCTGATCGGTGAAGCGCAGGTCTCGACGCTGTCGGGCACGAGCATCGAGCTCGAGATCGGCCGGGCGATCGAGCTGTCGATGGACGTCGAGGTGCGCTCGATCGACGCGGGCGTCCCCGACGCGGCGGTCGCGGCCGCGAGCGATGCAGCGGTCGCGGATCCCACCGACGGTGCCACGATCGAGATCACGGGGCTCGACGCCGAGGTCCAGGCGCCTGGGGCCTCCACGTGGACGCGGCTCCCCGCCGGGCCGGGCGTGCTCGCGAAGGGATCGAAGGTCCGCGTCGGCAAGCGCTCGTCGGCGAAGATCACCGCGGCCGGGACGACGCTCGCGCTCGGGCGCGGCGCGCGCATGCAGCTCGGCGAGGACCTCGTGATGGTGCTCGAGGCGGGCAACGCGACCGCGACGACCGGCGTCGACGGGCGAGGTCAGGTGCGCCTGCCCGGTGGTGCCGTCGCGCTCGCGGGTACCGCGCAGACCGGCGCGGGGGCCGAGCTCGACGTCAGCCCGCGCGAGAGCCGCGTGTCCGTGGTGCGCGGGACCGTCACGCTCACCGGGGCGAACGGTGGCGAGCTCGCGATGAGCCGCGGCGAGAGCGCCCGGCTCGCGAAGGCGGGCACGATCCGCGTGATCGATGCGATCCCGACCTACTTCGACTTCCGGGTCGCCGCCGGCGAGACGCTGACGATCCACGACCCGAAGGGCGTGACCGCCGTGCAGTTCGCGTTCGGCGGCAAGTGCGCGGACGGTGGGTTCATCGAGCTCGATCGCGACGCGCGGTACCGCACCGCGAGGATCTCGAGCGGCAAGGACAGCGCGAACATGCGGATCGAGCGTGGCAGCTGGGCGTACCGGCTGCGCTGCTCGACGCGCGGTGGCGACACCGCGGCGGTCGCCTCGGGGCGGATCGTCGTCGTGCGCGACGCGGGCCGCCGGCCGCTGCCGAAGCAGGAGGCAGAGAACACGATCGACGCCGACGGCCGCACCTACCGGATCTCGTACCAGAGCGCGATCCCGAACCTCGCGGTGCGGATCAAGGGCGGCGGTGGACCGTTCACGCTGCACGTGGCGCGTGGCGGCTCGGCCGAGACCTACAGGGGACCCGGCCCGACGATCACCGTGCCGGGCAAGAAGCTCGAGGAGGGTACGTACACGTACTGGATCGAGCGCAACGGCGTGAAGGATCCGAAGGTGTCGACGCTGACGATCGACTTCGACAACGTCGCACCGCAGGTCTACATCGAGGCGCCGGTCAACGGCCGCGCGTGGGGGAACACGCTCGATGTCCGCGGTGCGGTGCTCCCGGGGTGGACCGCCGCGATCGAGGGCATCACGATCCCGATCGATCGCCAGCGGCGATTCCGGGCGACCGTCGATCGCCCTCCGGGCAAGGCGCTGGCGATCAAGCTCGCGCATCCCAAGCGCGGCGTGCACTATTACCTGCGCCGCGAGTAGGCGTGCGAGCGCGCACAGCGTGACCGACGGGCGCGTGGCCGCCGTCGCGGTCCGGTGGTGGCTTCGCTCGACGGCGCGATCCTGGCCCCGACGGTGCAAGACCACCCGGTCCATGCGCTGGGCAAGGCTGAGTGTGCTCGCGATCGCGAGCTGCGGCGGGGAGAGCGGCGGGCCGTACTTCGAGACCGAGATGTTCTTCAACCAGCTGGCGGTCGATGCGCCGGTGGCGCCCGACAGCGAGTCGATCCTCGCGGGCCTGCGCGGAGCGGGCGGGTGGGGCCACGGCGATCGGTTCACGATCAGCTTCGACTTCGACGTGCTCGTCGCCGATGGGAGCACGCCACGCCGCGCGTTCACGCCGGACGACGAATACTTCTACGTACCCGACTGCGATCACGTCGAGGTGCCGGTCCCCGTGCAGGGCAACCTCGAGGGCGAGGGCGGCTACGAGTGTCGCAACGGGGGCGACTGCCACCTGATCGTGCACGATCCCGAGAACGACCGGCTGTACGAGATGTGGCGCGCCAACCTGGTCGACGCGTACTTCGAGGGTGGTTGCCTCGCGGTCTGGCACACGAGCGCGGAGTACGGAGAGTCGCTGCGCGGAGATCAGTGCTCGAGCGCCGACGGAGCCGGGTTCCCGATCGCGCCGCTCCTGTTCACGGCGGACGAGGTCGCCGCCGGCTCGATCGATCACGCGATCCGGTTCGTGTTGCCGAACGACCGCGTGCGCCGCGCGTTCGTGCGGCCCGCGACGCACGGCACCGACACCACCGGCCCGGCGAACGCGCCTCCGTACGGCGTTCACCTGCGGCTGCGCGCGAGCTACCCGGTGGAGACGCTGCCGACCGAGGGCGCGCGGGTGGTCGCGCGCGCGCTCCAGCGCTATGGCATGTATCACGCCGACGGCGGCGAGCTCGTGCTGACCGCGCAGAGCGACCGTTACACGACCGCGAAGTGGGAGGGCCTCCTCGGCGAGGGGGATCTGGCCGCGCTCCAGGTCGAGGACTTCGAGGTCATCGACCACGGCCCGGCGATCCCGCTCAACTTCGAGTGCGTACGGTGATCCGCGTGTAGACTCAGCGTGCCATGCGCTGGGTGTCACGCCTGACGACGATCGCGGTCATCGCGG
>Ga0164243_10006793_pt1 | contig 17256 bp, 9 predicted proteins | sample OricompcompostOP_FD_108781 | JGI IMG/M metagenome (GOLD analysis project Ga0164243, IMG submission 108781) | Organic Plus compost microbial communities from Emeryville, California, USA - Original compost - Organic plus compost (OP) | ecosystem: Engineered > Solid waste > Mixed feedstock >... | reverse complement strand
GTCGGTCCCCACGTAGAGCACGGGGTATACCTGGTCCGGCGAGGTGTCCTGCGGGGTGTTGGTCTCGGCCACCAGTGTTCCGCTGCCACCGCTGGCGGTCTTGAACCACAGCTCGATCGCCATCCGCGGAGTCGTGTTGATCAAGTAGCGTGGCAACTCCACCCGCGACGGCGACGTCGCTGCGAAAGCAGCCGACGCATCCGTCGAGCCCGCCGGCGCGCCTGACTGGCCCAACGCAACATTGCTGTAAGCAGCGTCGAGACTGCCCGACGCCTGCGCGGCCGCATTGACCGCCACGACTCCCGAACTCTCGCCCAGCGGCCAGTAGCCGATCGGGTTGTCGTTCAGGACGACCGATCGGTAGTGCGAACTGGCGGTGTAGGTGTAGCTGGTGCAGTGGCTGGGCCCCAGCGGCGTGCACACCGACGACAGCAGCCCGTTGGTGTAGCCGTAGGTCCAGACCAGCGGCTGCCCACCGGAGACGGGATCGGTAGCCACCGCCACGACGTTGCGACCCGACCAGGTCAGGTGCAGTGCGCGACCTGAAGCATCGTCGGTTACCGAGAGCAGCAGCGGGTCGGAGGCGTTCGCCTCGATCTCGTAGATGCGAGCGGCCGTGTCCGTGGTTTGCGTCGGGGTGACGATGTTGAGGCGGATGTATCTGGCCAGGGTGGCACTGAACGTGTGGGTGGTGACCGAGTCGGTGTTGCCGGTCACGGTCGCGACAGTTGTCCAATTGGTGGCGTCCGTGCTGGTCGCCAGAGAGAAGTCCTTGGTGTTGAAGGAGGTCGGCTCCCAGCCTGCTCCCGCGTGGTGGACCTTGACCGACGACACGTACCGGGCGGAGCCGAGGTCGACCTGCAACCAGGGTGAGGACGCCTGGGAGCACCACTTATCCGACGTACCACCGGTCACGCTGCCATTGACAGCCTTCTCCGGCCCCTCGCCCGATGAGCACGCCGTCGAGCCGGTCGCAGGGGCGCCCGCCGCGAGGTTGCCGGGTGGGGGGCTGTAGGTGAATGTCTGACTTCGGGAGACCGCGTCCACCACGCGCCGCAGCTGGCCGGATGGGTAGTGGTATTCGCGGACGGTCCCGGAGGGATCGCGCAACTTCCACACGGCGTTGGCCGCGTCAAGTTTCAGGTCCAGAGTCTCGCCCGGCGGAGCTGCGTAGCTGCCGTCCGGGTTGAGCCCGAACCGGAGCTGGCGTCCGGTGGCGAGGTTGACCACGACATTGTTGCTGCCATCCGGGTCGGCAACGATCCGTTGGTCCCACGGCGAAGACCAGCCCGGTCCGAACATGCCGTCCGTGCGCGGGTCCTGGGAGTTGTAGGTCCGAACGGCCGACAGCGCAGGACCCACCGAAGCCACCTTCGCGTCGACAGACGTCGTCGCATAGTTGCCGACCTGCGGGTTGACCCCGACGATGTCCGAACCCTCCGCGGCACCCTGCAAATGGGCACCCACGGCTGGCTGCACTAGCGGCATGAACGTGAATCGACTCGACCAGTCCGACTCGTAGCTGCCAAGCTTGAACTTGACCCGCCACCACACCTGCTTGTTCCACGCCGACACCCAACCCGAAGGCAGTTGGAAAGACGTGGCCCCAGCCGCGCTCCACCCCGAGGTGTGACAGTTGGTCAGGTCCGACTCCGACGGCCCCTCACACACGTCAAACTGTGCCTGAACCTGGCCAACCGTCGATGTCACCCACAGCGTCGGAGTCAACGTACCGACCCGCGCATACATCTGCGGCGAGATTGCAGACACCTGCGGCTGCGAGGTAAACGTGATCGCCAGACGCGGGTGGTAATTCGAATCCGAGTAATTCCGCGACCAGAATCGCTTCCAACCCAGCGAATCTGTCGACGACGCGGCAATGCGCAACCCGTAGAACGAGCCGGGGTTGTTCACCCAAGCCTGCGGCCGAGCCGACCCCAAGTACCAGGAGACCCAGTCCCCGTTAGGACACGACGAGTTGTAGCCGTGGGCGAAGTTAGCCTCCCCCAGCGCGGTCGAGTTGTACGGCGCCCGATTCGCCCACCGAATCGTCGAACCCGACCACGCTGCCGCCACCTCGAAGACCCAAGCCTTCGACGCCGCACAAGAATACGAGTAGTGGTTGTAGACATCCAGCGTGGCACCGACGACGGCCAACCCTTGGTAGCCGGACACATCGAAGTGCAGGTACGACGCGGTGACCTCTGTACCACCGTCGTAGGTGCCCACCTTCAGCTCGTCGAAGCCGGAAGTGTCCGTGTACGCATAGTTGCTACTGGAGACGAAAGCGTCATCCGCGTTCGCCAGGAATTCGAGTTTGACCTGCGGATCCAGGGTCACCGGCCACCGCCGCTCCGCGGCATCCAGCCAAGCTGAGTCCAAGTCCACCGATAGCAACCACCCCATCGGCAGACCTTCCCGCGCCGACCGGGCTCGATCCACATATGACAGGCTATACATTACATTTCTATACTTCGGTCCATCAGGACCGTCCGCCGAATCCTTCAAGAAGCCCCGTGGAATCCAGACCCGTGCCGTGCCACCCGCGTCACGAAACTCGACCCCACCCGTCTCATCCACCACCGGCGTCAACCCGGCTGGCACCTTCAAGGGGAAGGTGAACGAACGCGGTGCCGACGGCGCGCGCAGCACCACCCCGTCCTTGATGCCGTCACCGATCGCCCACAACAGCACATCCGTATCCCGGAACACGTCACGGTAGATCAGTTGGGTACCGTTCGTCCCCTCCACGATCTCGGCGTCGACAGCCGCCGCGCCAACCAGGCCAAACCCCACCGTCCGCCCGTCGGCCAACTGAGCCTGCGCCAACACCGCGTCCGACGACGACGCTGCGAAAGACGTTGGTGTCGCCGCCGCCGCAGGCGTCCAACGACCTGTCACCTCACGCGACAACACCGTCGACAATGGACGAAGCCAACCCTCCGTCGAGTTCGGATCTGGCACATATGCCGTCGCCTGATGGAACACGCGGGTGATCGTTCCGTCCGGGTTCACCAACTCCGTCGAGGTACGCGTCCGGGCAGACGGATTCTCTACCGGCTTACCCGTTTCCTTGGCCTGGGCTACGGCGGCCAGCCGCATCGGCGTCGACGGCACCCGCAGACCCGCGCGGATCGCCGCGTCATCCAACGGCGCCGCCAACTCCGCCTTCGCCGGCAGATCACCCTCAGGCGCGCCAGGACCGGGTCGCCCCTGGGAGTCCCGCGCTGATGTGGGCTCCAACGGCACCGCCGAACCCGTGGCCTGCTTCGGTGGGTCCCTGGTCGCGCCGGGCGGCAACACAGGGTCCGCCGATGCCGGCACCGGCAGCGATACCACGAGCGACAACGCCAAGACCAACGACAGCGCCGATGCCAACCACCAGCGCCACGACCGCCGATTCAGCACGATGAAGAACTCGCCTACACGGCTACCCGGACGCAGGATGACCACGACAGCCCCCCGATCTTGAACACGGTCCGACCGCGACTCTAGGAACTGCTATGGATCAAAGGCAAGAGGCATGAATGTCTCATTGCCCCAACGAACGCCTATGGGTGTCAATGGCCGGTGTGCGGCCAGGCGACGCGTTTGGGCCGATAGCGCCGGACACCACCGTTTCTGCGAACTCTGCATGCGATCGGCGGTGACTTCGCACGCCCGCACCCTTACGTCGGCAGGCCAGGCAAATATGACTATCAAGCGGTGTAGGAACCGCTGCGTTACTGGCCCTCGGGCGGGCCTGCCACCGCGGCGGCCGGCGTGGAACGGTCGGCGTGGGGGCGCGGCAGCCCAACCGCGCCCGCGCCACGCCGACCTCGGGGGAGAGAGCCCGCCGGCCAGCCCCGGTTCCGGCCGGCTCCCCCGGAATGGTTGCTTCCTCACGTCCGTCGGTGCGGAGCAACCTGGTTCATCGGCTAGCGGCCACGCCGCCGACGGGCACCCGCGGACGCACCGACGAGCTCTTCGTCGTCGTCACCGCCGCCAACCGGCTCCTCGCCCGATGGATCGGCCAGCTCCGCCTCGCGCATCGCCGCCATCGCGTCGATCTCCGCCTCCGGCGCGATCTCCGACCCGTCCTCCGGGTCATGCGGCAGCACCAGCCCTTGCGACCCCACCGGGTACGACAGCTCCCCGCCGATGCGGGCGTCCGCCTCGTCGTCCTCCACCACCGACTGCGGCGCGGCGACCAGGGTCTTGGTGAAGTCGGTGACGCCACGGGACAGGTCGTGGCCGACGGTGTCCGCGTCGATCTCGTAGTACAGGCGCAGCTCCCCCTGCTCGCCCTGCCACTCCCGCGTGAAGATCCGCCCGATCACGATGACCGGGTCACCCACCCGGATCGAGCTGTAGACGTGCTCGCCCAGGCGACGCCAGCAGTTCACCTTGACGCGGAACAGGCCGTAGTCCACCCACTGCTGCGTGACCCGGTCGACCCGGCGGTAGTTCATCACGACCCGGAAGGTCGTCACCACGGTGCCGGACTTCTCCAGGACCCGCTTCTCCGGAGCCGTCAGCGCGGTGCCGACGATCGGAACCCGCATGTCGTACATACTCATCTCCCCGTGTAGTTCATCCACTGTGGACGCTTGAACCGGTCCGGCACCCAGCATGGCCGACGGCCGGCGCCCGCGGTTTCGTGGACCGAAATCTGTGGATAACTCGGACCCCTGTGGATAACTCGATCGCCGGGACACCCCCGCTGACCAGGCACGGAGCGGGTACGGGTCGAAAAACGGGTACCGGCGTGTGGTTCCGTCAGCGGGCCGTGAAAGGTACCGTGCGAGCGTGGAGACAGACGTCCTCGGCGCCCCGTACCAGCAACGGCGCATCGACCTGCCGGCGGACTACGAGGGCCCCGTCGTCGCGACCCTCGTGTCGCTGCGCGCTGCCGCGCCGACCCGGCGCGCCGTCCTGTATGTGCACGGCTTTGTCGACTACTTCTTCCAGACCCACATGGCCGAGTTCTTCACGGCCCGGGGGTACGACTTCTACGCGGTGGACCTGCGCAAGTACGGCCGCAGCCTGCTGCCGCACCAGACCCCCAACTTCTGCAAGGACCTCGCCGAGTACTACCCCGACCTCGACGAGTCGCTGCGCATCATCCGGGAAGAGGACGGCCACGACACGGTCCTGTTGATGGGCCACTCCACCGGCGGCCTGATCACCTCGCTCTACGCCGACCGGGTTCGCGGCCAGGGCCGCGTCCAGGGCCTGCTGCTCAACAGCCCCTTCCTCGAGGTCAACGCACCGTGGTTCGTCCGGCGCGGCCTGGCCCCACTGGTGCGGCTCATCGCCCGGGTCAACCCCAAGAGCGGCATCGGCCAGGAACTCGGCGACGTGTACGGCCGCACCATCCACGCGGACTACGACGGTGAGTGGCACTACGACCTGAACTGGAAACCGTTGGCCGGCTTCAAGGTGCACGCGGGCTGGGCCGCCGCGATCAGCCGGGCCCAGCGGCACGTGCAGCGCGGTCTGGCGATCGACGTGCCCGTGCTGGTGGCCTCGTCCGCGCGCAGCTACGTGGGCAAGCTCAGCGAGGCGGCGCACCACGCTGACTCGGTCCTCAACGTCGAGCACATGCACCGGTACGGTCCCGGACTCGGGTCTCAGGTGACGCTCGTACGGATCGAGGGTGGCCTGCACGACCTGGCACTCTCGGCACCCGCCGTGCGGGCGACGTTCTTCGACGAGGTGGACCGCTGGCTGCGCACCACGCCCGGCCTCGGCACCGACGCCGTCGCGACCGCCTGACGACAGCACTCCGAGACACCCACGATCTTGGGGTTTTCCGCGTGATTGGAGATCAACTCACGCGGGAAACCCCAAGATCGGCGCAAAAGGGGGCTAGCTGAAGCGGGACCGGGGGCCGGTGGGGAACTCGGAGCGGTTCGCCGACTCGGGCCCACTGCCCCACGAGGAAGGGTAGGCCGGACCGGGCTGCCCGGCGCGGCTGCGCTCGGCCGGCCCGTACTCGGGTCCGGAGCGGCCGCCGGTCGCGGCGTACTCGGGGTAGTCGACGCGCGGCATCGAACCAGTCGTGTAGCCGTCCCGCGCGTACCCGGCCGGAGCCGCACTGTACGGCACCGCACTGTAGGGCACGGCGCTGTACGGCATCGCCTCCGCGGCGCGGTCGTACTCGTACCGGTCGTCGTAACGGGCGCCGTCGTACCGGGCGTCGGGACGGGCCCCGGGCGGGTAGGGCACCACGGAGTACTGTGCGGCCTCGGCGACGTCCGCGGCGTAGTCGCGGTAGCCGGGCTCCGGCTGCCGGTAGCCGCCGTCCCGGTAGGCGGGCTGCTGCCCGGTCATGCCGAGCCGGTGCGAACCCGTCTGGTCGAGCCGGTGCGAACCCGTCTGGTCGAGCCGGTGCGAACCCGTCTGGTCCAGTCGCTGCGGCCCGGTCTGGTCGACGCGCCCAGGGCCGAACTGGTCAAAGCGGTGCGAACCGGTGTGATCGAGGCGGTGCGATCCGGTCTGGTCGAGCGAGGCCGGGGCCATGCCCGGCATGGGCCGACGGCGGACCGGAGCGTGCCGGCCGGGCATCCCGGGACGCTGCCCGGCCTGGGGCGGGATCCGCTCCCCCGGCCAGGACGGGTGCTCCTGGAACTGCCGCGGCGGCTGGCCCACGCCGTGCAGGTGCGCCGGCCCGAAGGTAGGCCGACCGCTCGGCCGTGCCGCGCGGTCGAACGGCTCCCACGTGCCCCCGCGCCGCACGAGCAGGCCACGGGAGATGAGGTTGTCCCCACCGGCGAAGAAGACTCGCTCCACGCAGCGCTTGGCCTTCTCCAGGCCCGGTCCGGACTGCGAGCCGGTCACCACGACCACGTCGCGCGCGGGAACACCGACGACCAGCTCGCCCGGCACCGCACCCTCCAGGCGGGTCCAGAAATCACTGGCGAGCAGCAGGCTGGATTCGAGACCCTCGAACGACAGCATCAGCGCCGGTGGCTGGCCGTGGAACTCGGCCCGGGAGGAGAGCACCTCCAGGTGCTGCAGCGCGGACTGGCGGAGCATCCGGGGGTGGAGCTGGAGGTGGTCGAGGTCGGCGTGCGTCACCAGCCGACGACCGAAGTCGGGGCCGTGGGTGTAGACCACGGTGAGGTCCGCAAAGCCCTCGTCGCGCACGGCCGACGGATCGACACGGTCGGAGTGTGACGATATGAGCAGAGGGATGAACGTCGCTCGGGTCACCTGCACACGAGGAACCTAGCGGCTGCACGTGCACCGGAAAAGTCCCTGGTGCGCAATGTACGTTTTGTCCCACAACCTTTTTCGACCCCGTAACGTCGGTCGCGATCCGGTCGTTGATCGGACTCGCGGTAGTCTCGCGTAGCGGCTGGCCACCGCGAATCACCGGCGCCCGTAGCTCAGCGGATAGAGCAACGGACTTCTAATCCGAAGGTCGCAGGTTCGAATCCTGCCGGGCGCGCCACAATGCCTCTCCGTAAGCAGAGGAACACTTTCCGTAACGCCCGGCAATGCGCCACCATCAACAACACCCCGATGCCTCGCACCCGCCCCAGCCGCACGACTTCCACACCGAGATTACTCAGCCGTGCCGGCGTAGGCCAGTCACATATTCAGGAATAGAAATTACCGGCATAGCGACCCGAGTGAGCCGACGCACACCGCACGGAGCCACTACCGGCTCATCGCCGTCGGTGTCACCATCCGGAGCCTCGAACCTGCCCCGCTCGTCGTCTCGGTGGCCGACACTGCCGAAGGGCCGCCGCGCCGCGACTACGCGATCCGGGGCGACCGCCTCGACTGAGACGGCCAACCGTACGGTCCCGACCTCAGACCTCGATGCGCGACCCGAGGGTCACGGTCCGGTCGCGGGGCAGGCGGAAGTGGTCGGCGGCGTCGGCGGTCAGATGCGCGGTCGCGAGGAACAGGCGTGTGCGCCAGCGGGAGAGTTGCTCGATCCTGCCCGCCTTCAGCTCCACGGCGGACAGGAAGTATGACGCCTGCTCCAGGTCGAGCCCGTCCACCGTCTCGGCCGGCACGCCGCGCAACGCCCGCGCCACGTCCGGCGTCTCCATGTAGCCCGACCGGATCGTCACATGGAAGATCCCGTCGTCACGGTGGCCCAGGTCGTCGACCACGACGCGCTGGTCGTCGGGCACGCGCGGCACGGGCTGCACGTCGATGGAGACGATCAGCACGTTCTCATGGCGCACCTTGTTGTGCTCGACGTTGGCCCGCAGCGCCAGGGGCGTGGTCTTCTTGCCACGGTTGAGGAACACCGCGGTGCCGGGCACGGTCGCCAGCGAGTCACCGCGCTGGCGCAGGTCATCGACGAAGTCGCGCAGCGAGCCCTCCCGGCGCTCGCGCTCCTCGCTGACGATCCGCCGGCCGCGATGCCACGTCGTCATGACGGTGAACGCCGCCAGTCCGATGAGCAGGGGCAGCCAGGCCCCGTGCAGGAGCTTGCCGACGTTGGCCCCGACGAAGAGCAGGTCCACGGCAAGCAGGACGACCGCGCCGGGGACGAGGATCCACCGCGAGGTCCGCCAACGTCGCCGGGCGACGAAGAAGAACAGCAGCGTGCTGATCGTGATCGTGCCGGTCACCGCCGCCCCGTAGGCGTAGGCGAGTTCGGTCGACGAGCGGAAGGCGACGACGAGCGTGAGCACCGAGACGAGCAGCATCCAGTTGATCCACGGCACGTAGATCTGCCCGATCTGCGAGGCGGACGTGTGCGTGACCCGCAGCCGCGGCAGGTAGCCCAGCTGCGCGGCCTGGGACGCGACGGAGTAGGCGCCGGTGATCACGGCCTGGGAGGCGATCACCGTCGCCGCGGTCGCCAGCAGCACCAGCGGAATCCTCGCCCAGTCCGGCGCGAGCAGGAAGAACGGTCCGGAGACGGTGGCCGGGTCGGCCAGGATCAACGCGGCCTGCCCCAGGTAGCAGAGCATCAACGCCGGGAAGACCAGCACCAGCCAGGCTCGGGTGATGGGCCGGCGGCCGAAGTGCCCCATGTCGGCGTAGAGCGCCTCGGCACCGGTCACGGACAGCACGATGGCGGCCAGCGAGAAGAACGCGATGCGGGGGTGGTGGGTGGCGAACATCAGCGCGTGGGTCGGCGACAGCGCGCCGAGGATGGCCGGGTGCCGGGCGATCGACGCGGCACCGAGCACGGCGATCGTCACGAACCACACGATCATGACCGGCCCGAACAGCCGGCCCACGAGCGCCGTGCCCCGGCGTTGGAGCAGGAACAGCACCAGGATGATCACAACGGTGGTCGGCACGATCAGACGGTCGAGCGACGGATCGACGATCTCGATTCCCTCCACCGCCGAGAGGACCGAGATCGCGGGCGTGATCATGCTGTCGCCGAAGAACAACGCCGCGCCGAACAGCCCCACGCCGGCGAGAATCGCGCCAGCCCGGGTGCCCTCCCGGGCCGTCCAGCGCCGCAGCAGCGTGATCAGGGCCATGATCCCGCCCTCGCCGTCGTTGTCGGCACGCATCGCGAGCAGGACGTAGGTGACGGTGACGATGATGGTGACGGACCAGAACACCAGCGACGCCACGCCGAAGATGTTCTCGGTGCTGACCGGTACGGGATGGGGATCGGCGGGGTTGAACACGGTCTGGACGGTGTAGATCGGGCTGGTGCCGATGTCGCCGAAGACCACACCGAGCGCACCGACGATCAGCGCGAGCCGCACCGGGTCGCGCCTGGCCACCGGACGCGGCTGACCGTTCATGGCTCCCCCTCGCCCCTCGGTCATGCTCGCACCGCTGCACGGTGGGTGAGGGCCGAACGCCCGGCACGGGGTGGCATCCTCCCCCGCGTCATGACGGCGGGCGCGTCCCGCGCCCGGGCCCCGAGGAGGCAGGATCCGGGAATGGCTCGTCTGGACCCCACCGCCCTGGCCACCGCGCCCCTCACCTATGCCGAGGTCGGCGCGACAGCCGGCCCCCTCCCCGCGGGATACCACCACGTCGACCGCCGGGCGCTGATCGGTTCCGGGCGGGAGGCCTTCGACCGTACGGCGGAGGCGCTCTTCGCCTGGCAGGCCCAGCGCGGCGCCGGGCTGACGGTGGTCCACGCCCCGCAGCGCGCAGCCGTCGGCGCGGTGATCGTCTCCCGGCTCGGGCCGCCGGTCGTCGGCCTGGTCCTGCCCTGCCGGGTGGTCTCGGTGGTCGACGAGCCCCACCGGCGCGGCTTCGCCTACGGGACGCTGCCCGGGCACCCGGAATCGGGTGAGGAGCGCTTCGAGGTCGAACTGGGCGACGACGGCCGAGTCGAACTGGTCATTCGCGCCTTCTCCCGGCCGGCCAGCCTGTTCACCCGGCTCGGTGGACCCATCGGGCGCCTCGGCCAGCGCCTGGTGACCGACGGTTATGTCCGAGCCCTGCGCCGGGTCGCCCAGGCCCGGGGGTAGGGTCAGCGGCCGGAGGCGACCTGGTGCTAGGAATGCACGTGCTCATCACTGCTCGGCGCCGGCTGGTGGCCGGCATCCTGGCCGGAGCCGTCGTGCTGGCGGCCGGGATCTTCGTCGCTGTCTGGTACACCGGCAACCGGCTCAACGACGCGATCCCCCAGACCGATCTCTTCGGCACGCCCACGCCCGTCGCGGGGCCTGCGACGCCGAGCACGCGGCCGAGCCCGGGTGGCTGGGACATCAAGGGGCCGCTCAACATCCTCATCGCCGGCGAGGACACCGACCCGAACGAGCGCGGGCGGGAGTTCCCCCACTCCGACGCGGTGATGATCCTGCACCTGGACGCGACCCTCACCCACGGTTACCTGGTGTCGCTCCCCCGTGACCAACTGGTGCACGTGCCGGCGAACCCGGTCTCCGGCACCGGAGCGGACTACACCAAGCTCACCCACGCGATGACCTACGGCTCGCGTGTCCCGGGGTCGAACAAACCCAACTTCGCCCAGGGCTTCGCGCTGCTGGCGCGCACGGTCAGCGCCTATACCGGCATCGACCACTTCGACGCCGGCGCGATCATCAGCTTCGCCGGCTTGGTGAAGCTGGTCGACCTCCTCGGCGGCATCGACCTCTACGTCGACCACAAGGTGACGTCGATCCACATGAGCCCCGACGGTCGCAACGTCTACCACTCGGGCCCGTACATGGTCTACAACGTCGGCCCGATGCACCTCAACGGGTGGCAGGCGCTGGACTACGCTCGTCAGCGCTACAGCCTGCCCAACGGCACCTACGACCGGGAGCGGCATCACCGGCAGATCATCGAGGCGCTGCTGGCCCGGGTGCTCAGCTTCGACAACCTCCTGCGTTACCCCTATCTCGCCCCCTCGCTCATCGCGGCCCTCAGCGGCATGATCACCGTCGACCTGCGCGGACGGTCGGTGCAGGACTATGTCTACGCGCTGCGCAACCTGCGGCCCGAGAACCTGACCCTGGTCGGCCTGCCGGGGCACGGCGTCTACACGAACGGGCAGTATCGCGGCGAGGACCTGTTCCCGATCCAGGCCGACTACTTCAAGGCCCTGCGCGCGGACACGCTGGACACCTTCCTCGCCGCGCACCCCGAACTCGTCAACAAGGACAACCAGCCCTACTGATCAGCGCCGCGTGCCGCCAAGGCCCGGACCTAGACTGAGCGCATGCCAGGCGCCGTGCGGGCGAACGAGTCGGTGGCCGCACTGCTCACCGAGTACGCCGAACTGCTCGCGCTCACCGGCGGCGACCCGTTCCGGGCGCGGGTCTACGAGAAGGCGGCCCGTTCCGTGGCCGGGCACGCCACCGACGTCACCCGCCTCTCCAGCGCCGAACTCCGCAAGATCCCCGGCGTCGGCGCCTCCATCGCCGAGAAGATCGAGGAGTTCGTCCACACGGGAGCGATCCGGGCCGTCGACGAGCTGAGAGCCAAGGTGCCGGCCGGCGTGCTGGCCATGACCGCCATCCCGGGGCTTGGGCCGAAGACGGCCATGCTGCTCTACGAGAAGCTCGGCATCGACTCGGTCGACGCGCTCGAGTCCGCCCTCGACGCGGGGGCGTTGGCGGGCATGAAGGGAATCGGCCCGAAGACGGCCGCGAACCTGCGCCACGGCATCGCGCTGTCCCGCGCGCAGACCGGCCGCTTCACCGTCGACGTGGCGACGCGCACCGCTCTGGACATCGTCGAGGCGCTGCGGGCGCTGCCGGAGTGCGAGCGCTGCACCTACGCCGGCTCGCTGCGCCGCAAACGCGACAGCATCGGTGACATCGACATCCTGGCCGCGGCCCAGGATCCGCGCCCGCTGATGCGGCGGTTGGTGGAGCTGCCGATCGTCACCGAGGTCATCGTCGCCGGGGACAAGAAGACGTCGGTGCGCACGGTGTCGGGCCTACAGGTGGACCTGCGGGTGGTGCCGTTGGCCTCGTGGGGAGCCGCCCTGATCTACTTCACCGGCTCCAAGGAGCACAACGTACGGCTGCGGGAGATGGCCGTACGGCGTGGCCTGAAGCTCTCCGAGTACGGACTGTTCACAGTGGACACCGACGAACTCATCGTCTCGGAGACGGAGGAGGCGGTCTACGAACGCCTGGGTCTGGCGTGGATCCCGCCCACGCTGCGGGAGGACCGCGGCGAGATCGAGGCCGCCGCCCAGGGCACCCTGCCGATCCTGCTGACCGAGCAGGACATCCAGGGCGACCTGCACACCCACACCAACCTCACCGACGGTGTCTCCACACTGGACGAGATGGTGGCCGCCGCCCGGGCACGTGGGCTGGCGTACCTCGCCATCACCGACCACGCCAAGAACCTGCCGATGCAGCGCATGACCGACGCGAAGATGCTCCGGCAACGCGAGCAGATCCGGTCGATGGATGCCGGGGACATGGTGCTGCTGCACGGCACCGAACTGAACATCGACCCCGAGGGCGATGTGGACTGGGACGCCGAGTTCCTCGCCGGCTTCGACGTCTGCGTCGCCTCCGTCCACTCACACTTCACCCAATCGTCCGACGACATGACGCGCCGCTTCATCCGGGCGTGCGAGAACCCGTACGTGCACATCATCGGTCACCCCACGACCCGGCAGATCGGTCGCCGCCCAGCGGTCGAGGCGGACTGGGACGCGGTCTTCGAGGCCGCCGGCCGCACCGGCACCGCCATGGAGATCAACGCCTACCCCGACCGGCTCGACCTGCCCGACGAACTCATCCTGCGGGCCAAGCGGCACGGCGTGAAGTTCGCCCTCGACACCGACTCCCACTCGACCGTCCATTTCGGACACCTACCCTTCGGGGTGGGGCAGGCGCAGCGGGCGTGGCTCACCGCCGACGACGTGATCACCGCCTGGCCGCTGCCACGGCTCCGGGAGTTCCTGCAGGCCAAGGCGAATCGGTGACGAGAGGTCAACGAACCCCGGACGGCGCCGCGTCGACCGTGTCCGCGACGGGCATCGGCTCCAGCCCCGGGCCGAAGCGGGCGATCACGATGACCTCATCCTCGGCGCTGAGTCGCAGCTTGCTGCGTTTGGCCGGATTGAGCCGGACGCCGTCGTTGCGATAGTAGTTGTCCCGTTCCGTCGCGACGCGATAGCCGATCGCCGTCTGGCCACGCCGGCGAGCGGCCTCGACCACGGCACCGAAGGTGACCTCGACACCGATCTGCACGTATTGCCCGGCGGGCGCCAGACAGACGTCCTCGTCACCGGCGTGGAAGAGCGACTCGACCAGGTGGTTCAGCGGCTTGCGGTGCGGGTTCTTCGCGTACTGCACCGCGAGTGTGCTCACCAGCCGGCGGCCGACCACGAGGTCGTCGGCCGCGAGGGTCCTGGCCAGCCGCCGGTTGCCGTCATCACCAAGCTCGCAGATGATCCGCCGATCCTGCACCTCGCCCGTGACCTGTTCCAACTGCAGCATGGTGATCAGGACCTTGTCGTCGAGCCCGCTACGCTCGTCTCCGGTGCCGATGCCCACGGTCGAGGCCGGGGCGGCAAGGATGAGGATCGAGGTAAATTCTTCGATGTTGCCCAGTGTCCCGGCGCGCGCGAGGTCGGCCAGGACTCCGTGCTCCGCCGGATCGGCCACATAGCCGCCGACAGACAGGTTCCCGCCCGAACGCGCGACCTTCTCGTCGTAGCCTGGGCCGACGATCAGCATGGTCGAACCCGGGAGCGCCACGCGGGCGAGTTCATCGATGATTGTGCCCACCCGACCGTTCCAACCCAGCACCAGGATGCGGTCGGGCCGAGCGGGCCTCGGCGCGGCCGGCGCAACCAGATGCTCCTCCCGCCAGGACGGCCCGGCGTTCTTGCCCACGGTGTGCATGTCGTACGAACCGGAGCCGTAGGCGATGAGGATCGGTCGGTCGTCGGGCCTGATGGTCAGTTCGTCGGGATCGTCGGCCGATGGCGCCGGCCCGGCCGCAGAGGTTCCGCCGAAGGGACTGATCAGATAGCGCTCGCCCCGCTGGATTCCGATGAGGCAGGCGCGGTCGAACGCGTGCAGGGCGGCGCCGTAGGTCATTCCGGCGAGGCGGCGGCTCACGGTCGCCTGGACCGCGTCGTCGGGCTGACGGATCTCGATCCCCTCGAAGCTCAGCAGTTCCCGGCACACCACGGATACGCCCGGGTAGCGCAGCGACTGCACGAGGACGCGCGCGACGATCATCTCCGCGTCGATGATGTGGCCGGCCAGCTCACCCTTGTTCGACCACCTCCGGATGGCGGTCCTGGCTGGCGCGACGTTGGCGGCGGACGAGATCACGGCGACCAGCGGGGGCCGGGTCGTGCCGGCCGGCCAGGCACGGCCGGCAATCGCGAGCAACGTGGTCAGCACGCGCGCGTCGGGATCCGCGCCGACGGGGCGCGGCACGATCACCGCCTCCGCGGTCTCCAGCGAGATGAGGTCCAGGTCATCGATGTTCTTCGGATCTCCAATGCGGTAGATGACCCGCAACCGTTGCAGCACCCGCAGCTTGCGGGCGACCTCGCGACGGCGTTCCCTCCAGTCGGCCGGCACGTGGCGCAGGTCCAGCCGCACCTTCGCCCGCATCCGGGTCATCACGCCTTCGACCAGTTCGGGCAGGCGCGGATCCGGGTCAAGGACGACCAGACACGGGCGCCGGTCGCCCGCCTCGGCGATCTCCTCGACAATCGCCTCCATCGCGTCCGACCAGCCCAGCACCACGAGGTGGCCGCGTTCGCCGATCACGGAGCGACCACGGCGCAGCTCGACCAACTTGTCGTTCAAGGCGGTGGTGAGCACACCGATCAGCGTGCTCACGATGAGAATCCCGCCGATCGTGGCGCTCAGAGCGAAGACCCGATACCAGAACTGATGCTCGGACTCGTCGTTGGCGATCGTGCCCGGGTCGAGCACGAGGAGCAGGCTCTGCCAGGCGGTGTGCCATTCGCCGCCGCCGGCGTCATCCGGAGTCACCCGTACGACCAGCGCCGTGATGCCCGTGACCAGCAGGACACAGGCGAACAGGAGCAGACTCATCAGCGCCCACGTGCGTTCGGCCACCCAGTCGACGACCCAGTAACGAAACCAGTCCCGCCGCCTCGTGACCATGAACAACCCCCACAAAGCCGCCGATGAATATTCACACCCGGCCGACAACACTAATGGAGCATCGAACGCCAGCCAATCGGTTCCGAATCTCCCCCAAGTAGGCGAAATATCGGTAATATCCTCGGTCCTGCGATCACGGCGCACGGCACCCTGTCACCAGGCGACCTGCCGGCACCATCACCCGAACAGCGCCGGGTTGACACGACCGTGTTGGATCGCCGTGCCGTGCGAGGATGGCGTGCGGATCCACCCTGCCGTGACCTCCGGAGGTTCCGCCGTTGAGTTCCGCCGAATCCCTGGGCTCCCAGTTGCCCCTCTGGAGCGCGGTACCTTTCGTCGTGCTTCTGGGAGCCATCGCCGGATTTGAGATATTTTTTCCCAACTGGTGGGGATCGCTGCGCAACAAGGCGGTGGTGGCGTTGGCCGTGGCAACACCGGCCGCGGTCCCGCTTCTGGCACTCGGCTCCGACGGCCGGCACGCCCTGGCTCACTCGTTGACGGACTACGTCTCCTTCATCGCGCTGCTGACCGCGCTGTTCGTGGTCGCGGGCGGCATCGAGGTGCGCGGCTCACTGGCCGGCACGCCGCTGGCGAACACGGCCATGCTGGGCATCGGAGCGCTGTCGGCGAACCTGGTCGGCACGACCGGCGCAGCGATGGTCCTGATTCGTCCGTTCCTGCGGGCGAACAACGAACGCGGCCGGCGCGCGCACCTGATCATCTTCTTCATCCTGATCGTCGCCAACTCCGGCGGTCTGTTGACGCCGCTGGGCGATCCCCCGCTCTATCTGGGTTTCCTGCGCGGCGTCCCCTTCACCTGGACGCTGAACCTGTGGCTGCCCTGGCTCATCGTGAACGGCCTGCTGCTGTTGATCTTCGCAGTGGTCGACCACCTCATGCTCGCGCGCGACCAGCGGGAGCGTCAGGACGAGCCCATGCAGGGACTGACCAAGCACGAACCTGTGCGGGTTCATGGCCTGCGCAACGTCGTCATCCTGGGCGCGATCGTGGCCGTGATCCTGGCATCCGGGACCGGCCTGGGCAACGGCGGTCAGCCCTGGCCGACCTGGCTGCAGGGGCTCCTGCTCGCCGGCCTGGCATTGCTGTCCTACCTGCTGACCCCCGGCCGGATCCACGCCGCCAACCAGTTCAGCCTCCACCCCATGGCCGCCGTCGCGGTGCTCTTCTTCGGCATCTTCGTGGCCATGACGACGCCGCTCGTGCTGCTCAACGCACACGCCGACGAGCTCGGGTTGGTCCATTCCTGGCAGTTCTTCTGGACCGCGGGCGGGCTCTCCGCCGTCCTGGACAACGCTCCGACGTACCTGAGCTTCGCCAGTGTCGCGGCGGGCCAGGAGGGCATCGCCACCGATGGGGCCTATCTGCATAACCTGATCGCCACCGACCGCGGCGCGAGCCTGGTGTCGGCGATCTCGGTGGGCGCGGTCTGCATGGGCAGCCTGACCTACATCGGCAACGGCCCGAACCTCATGGTCCGCGAGATCGCGGTGCACCGCGGCATCCGCATGCCCAGCTTCTTTGCCTACGCCTTCGCGGCCACCGCGATCCTCGGCCCGATTCTGGTGTTGATCACCTTGATCTTCTACGTGTAAGACCGGGTCAGCTCTTCTCCGTGGAGACCGGGGTCAGCGCCGCAGCTGGTCGCGCAGCCAGGTGTAGCTGGCCCGCGGCGTGCGAGCCTGCGTGGCGTAGTCGACGTGCACGAGGCCGAACCGTGGCTCGTACCCGCGTG
>Ga0164243_10006792_pt1 | contig 17260 bp, 18 predicted proteins | sample OricompcompostOP_FD_108781 | JGI IMG/M metagenome (GOLD analysis project Ga0164243, IMG submission 108781) | Organic Plus compost microbial communities from Emeryville, California, USA - Original compost - Organic plus compost (OP) | ecosystem: Engineered > Solid waste > Mixed feedstock >... | reverse complement strand
GCGGCGGTCGGTGGTACGGGTGTCCGGCTGGGCGGTACGGCGCTGCGCCTTTGCGGCCTGGCGGCGTTCCTTGCGGAGGCGGCGGCGTTCCGCGCGGGATGCGGACTTCTCCGGGTCGCCGGGGGCGCCTCCGCCGGACGGCGGGCTGGGGATGCGGCCGGGCGGCGCGGAGGACGGGGCGGAGATCTCCACGGGCGCGTCGGGGGCGGTACCGAACGCGGCGATGGTGCCGTCAGCGGGGGTGGGCGCCCCGGGACGGGCTCCATCGGGGGTGGGCGCCCCGGGACGGGCTCCGTCGGGGGTGGCCGTGCCGGGGGTCGCCGGGCCGCCCATGCCCGGCGCGGCCGTCCCGGGCGCGGGCATGCCGGGCGTCGCCGGGCCCGGCCAGGTCGTCCCAGGGGCCGCGGTGCCGGGAGCGGGCACGCCAGGCCGCGCCGTACCGGGCGCCGCGGTGCCGGGCGCTGCCATGCCGGGCACCGCCGTACCGGGCCCTGCCGTGCCAGGCGCTGCCATGCCGGGCGCTGCCATGCCGGGCGCCACCGTGCCGGGCGCCACCGTGCCAGGCGTGGTCACGCCGGGGGCGGTGAAGGCCGCTGGGGCGGTCGTGATTGCTGAGGCCGGGAGGGTTTCCGGCTTGGGGGTTACCGCGCGGCGGCGGGTGCGGGACTTGGCGGCGGCGTGGCGGCCGGGGGCGGTGGCCAGGGCGGTGCGGCCGCGCCAGACGCGGACGACCACGACCAGTTCCGTGGGTTCCCGGGCGGGGGTGAGGCGGCACCAGGTGCGGGGCTCGCCGATGTAGCGGAGCTGGGACTGGAGGAGCTCGGTCAGCCGCTTCTGCTCGATGACGGGGCGGGTCGCGAGCCAGGTGAGCAGGCCGGGCGGTACGAGGTACAGGATGTTCCAGCCGGCCGCCATGAACGGCACGCCGATGAGCTTGAGCAGCACGATCCATGGAACGAAGATGCCGACGAACACGCCGATCTGGCCCAGCGGAAGCGGCATGGGGAGCTTGAAGTCGTACAGCTTGTAGAGCCGCTTCTCGATGCGCCAGATGTTCGTGTAGGTGGGCAGGTCCAAGGCCGCACTCCTCCTTTCGCCGGGGCTGGGACCCGAGGGGTGGGTTACGGCTTACGACACCCCGAGTGCCTTGGCGATCGTGCGCGCCGTGACCTCGATGATGTTCGGGACGTAGAAGATGATGCCGATCGCGATCGCCAGGATGAGGAACTGCACGAACCGGGTGATCTCCCGGGTGAACAGGAAGAAGATCGCGACGATCGACACCACCACAAGGAACAGCGGGCCGAAGAATTTACGCAACCAGTCGGCGAGGCCCGTGGGATCGAGGCCACCGCTGGCGGCGATGATGTGGTGGAGCATCTAGTGAGTTCCTCCTGGCTCGGGGGCGTACCTGTCAAGACCTCGATGTGACGTCACGGTCCGGCCGGTTCTGTTGATCCGCGAAGCTGCTCGACGTCCCACTTGTCCTGGTTCCGGACGATGGTCAGGTCGTAGGTCTGGTCGAGCTCGCCGGCCGGTGCCTTCCGTGCCGTGCTCGGAACCTGCCAGGCCACGGTGACCGTGGCGTGGCGGCGGTCGCCCCCCTCGGGCACCACGACTTCCTTGATACCGCCGAACTGCACCGCGCCGCCGAGGCCGCTGAGGCTCACGTTCGGCGCGAGGAAACGGTCGAGGCTCGCGGTGTCGCTCGCCGCGTACGCGACGAAGAAGCCCTTCAGATCGGTTTTCAGCTGCGTCTCGACCGCGCTGTCCTCGGTGATGCTGGCCGCGTCGGGCACGGTGGCCTTGCGCGGGGTCGGCATCAGCGCGGGCTGTCCCTTGATGGCCATCGCGCCGCCGGAGGTGTACACCGGCACCGCGAGCTGCATCCAGGTGCCGTTCACGGAGACCGCGAGCGTCACCACCGCGTTGTTCTTGTCGCGCACGTCGACGCCGGCGACCTGGGCGGAGTCCAGCGTCATCGACCCGGAGCCGTTCCAGCCCAGCTGCTGGTCGGCGTTCTCGGGAAGGTACGGGGCCAGCTTCGTGGCGCGCGCGGCCGGGTTCTTCTCGTCGTAGTTGAGGTACGCGCTGGCGAACTGCAGCGCGTACGCGGACGCCTCGACGGTCGGGAAGCTGGTCTTCGGCGACGCGCTGGTGGCCGGCTGGGAATCGGGCTGGGTGAACCGTTCGAACGGCGCACGGATGCCGTTGACGACGACCACGATGATGAAGGCCCACAGCACGGCGCGGCCGACCCAGACCCACCACCGGCCGCCCGAGCCGCTCCAGCGGCTGCGGCCACGCCCGCCACGATCACCCATCGCGTCGCCGCCGTATCCCTCTGTCATCGCCATGTCGTACGCCACGTCGCCCTCGGAGTCGGAACGGCCCGGCGCGTGCCGCGTTCCGCGCTCCGCGGTCGCCCTGCGAGCCATCACCCCTCCGCTCGTTCCTCCACTGGTCAGCGCCCATTTCCCGACGTCACACCATGTTCCGGCCTCCACCGCGGATCGGGGCCGATATCCATCGTGCGGCATTTCCGTCGGTCGTGCGGCTCAATTGTTCCAGGGCGCCGACGGGATGCACAGCCCCGACGCACCCCATGTGGACGAACAATGCAGGCTACGCCGGGATTTGGGCCGATCGGATTACCTAGGCGTCACTGATCCGTAGCCTTCCATGCGTCCTGGCGTGTCCTGTCCTTCTTGCCCCGGAGCGTCCGCACACGTCGGGTGACGGTGGTCGTCACGGAGCGCCATGACTTCCGGATCGCGTGCGGATGCGCGCGTCAGACATTGAACCGGAACTCCACGACGTCTCCGTCCCGCATGACGTATTCCTTACCTTCCATCCGGACCTTGCCGTCCGCACGGGCCGCCGCGATGGATCCGGCGGCCATCAGGTCGTCGTACGAGACGACCTCGGCCTTGATGAATCCGCGCTGGAAGTCGGAATGGATCACGCCCGCCGCCTCGGGGGCCGTGGCGCCCTTTCGGATCGTCCACGCGCGCGCTTCCTTGGGACCGGCTGTGAGATATGTCTGCAGACCGAGGGCGGCAAATCCGATCCGGACAAGTTGCGCCAAACCCGGTTCTTGTTGACCGGTCGACTGAAGCAATTCCAATGCCTCATCTTCGGGCAGCTCGATCAGCTCCGACTCGATCTTCGCGTCCAGGAAGATCGACTCGGCCGGCGCGACCGCCTCGCTGAGGCGTTTCCTCAGGTCATCGTCGGCGAGCTCGGACTCGTCGACGTTGAAGACGTACAGGAACGGCTTGGCGGTGAGCAGATTCAGCTCGCGCAGCGCGGCGATGTCCACCCGGTCGGCGGCGGCCGACAACGGCTTCCCCTCGTCCAGTACGGCCTGCGCGGCCTTCGCCGCCTCCACGGTGGCCGTCTTCGCCTTGTCCTTGGCGAACTTGGCCTCTTTCTCCAGCCGCGGCACCGCCTTCTCCAGCGTCTGGAGGTCGGCGAGGATCAGCTCGGTGTTGATCGTCTCGATGTCGCGCGGCGGGCTGATGTCCCCGTCGACGTGCGTCACGTCGGGATCGGTGAACACGCGGACGATCTGGCAGATCGCGTCGCATTCGCGGATGTTGGCGAGGAACTGGTTGCCCAGCCCCTGACCCTCCGAGGCGCCCTTCACCAGCCCCGCGATGTCGACGAACCGCACGCTCGCCGGCACCACGCGCGCCGAGGAGTACAGCTCCGCCAGCCGGTCGAGGCGCGCGTCGGGCACCCCGACCACACCGACGTTCGGCTCGATGGTCGCGAACGGATAGTTCGACGCGAGAACATCGTTCCTGGTCAAGGCGTTGAATAGCGTCGACTTCCCGACATTCGGCAGGCCGACGATCCCGATCGAAAGACTCACGCGGGAATTCTAGTGGCGACCAGGTACGATCACGGCCGCCCGAACGAATGTGCGAGTCGGTCCACGATCCGCATCGACGGGACTGACAGCATTTCCCCATGGATGTGGCATCGCTCGTCATCGGACTGCTCGTCGGCCTGGGCGCGGGCGTGGTCGTGGGCCTGGCGATCGGCCGCTCCCGGCAGGCGGTCGCGCAGGCGCAGGCGGACGCCGCGCGGGACAAGGCCGAGTACGTGGAGACGCAGCTCGCCGAACGGTTCCGCGCGCTGTCCGCACAGGCCCTCGACGCCACCAACCAGCGGTTCCTCGACCTCGCCGAGGGCCGCCTGCGCGCCGCCGACGTCCGCGCGACCGGCGAGGCGGACCGCCGGCACCAGGCCGTCGAGCATCTCGTCGCGCCGCTGAAGGAGACGCTGTCCCGCGTGGAGACCCAGCTCCGCGAGGTCGAGGCGAGCCGCCGTGCCGCGCATGCCGAGCTGGCACAGCAGGTGGAGTTCGTCCGCCGCAGCAGCGACCAGCTTCGTACGGAGACGCAGTCGCTGGTCACCGCGCTGCGCCGCCCGGAGGCGCGCGGCCGGTGGGGCGAGCTGCAGTTGCGGCGGGTGGTGGAGATCGCCGGCATGGCCCGCTACTGCGACTTCGAGGAGCAGGTCTCGGTGACCACCGCGGACGGCGCGCAGCGCCCGGACCTGGTGGTACGGCTCGCCGGCGACCGCAGCATCGTGGTGGACGCGAAGGTGTCGCTGGCCGCGTACCTGGAGGCCGCGCAGGCCGACGACGAGACCACCCGCGACTCCCGCATGGACGCGCACGCCCGGCACGTACGCCAGCACGTGGACCGGCTCGCCGCGAAGTCGTACTGGGCGGCGTTCAGCCCGTCACCGGAATTCGTCGTGCTGTTCATCCCCGGCGAGGCCTTCCTCGCGCCCGCCCTGGACCGCGACCCGCAGCTGCTGGAGTACGCCCTGGCCAGGCGGGTGCACATCGCCACGCCGACCACGCTGATCAGCATGCTGCGCACCGCGTCGTACGCCTGGCAGCAGCAGGCGCTGGGCGAGAACGCGCGGGCGGTGTTCGACCTCGGCCGGGAGCTGTACGAGCGGCTCGCCACGATGGGCCGGCACGTGGACGCGCTGGGCAAGGCGCTGAGCCGCACGGTGGCCACGTACAACCAGGCCGTGGGGTCGCTGGAGAGCCGCGTGCTGACCAGCGCCCGGCGGCTGGCCGACCTCGACGTGGTGTCGAGCGAGCTGCCGGCGCCGGATCCGGTCGAGGAGACGCCCCGGTCCCTGTCGGCTCCGGAGCTGGTCGAGGCGGCGGAAGCGGACAGGGAAGCGAATGCTGACCGGATCGGGCCAGCACCGGAATGTGACCGATCGCCTACACGCTGAGCTGCCATTACGCCGCGCCATTCGACAAATGTGGAATAGCGCCTGGTACGGTCCGACCGTAATGGCCTTTTGCACGCGTCGTCTTACACGTCAGTAGGCTGCGCCGTCAGACGGGGTACGACAGTATGTGCCGCGACGTCTCCGTGAGGGCGGCGCGGGTGGGGAAAGGGAATGGGGGCCGAGCCGATGAGCGCAGCGCGCCGTTCACGTGGTTCCCGGACACGTCAGGCACCACCGGCGAACGGAGCGGCCCGGCTCACCGCGCGCGGCGCGATCGCGATCCTGTTCATCGTCACCGTGGTCGGCATCGTCATCTCGAACCTCACCGACCAGACGTGGGCCGGCGGTGTGGTGTTCGTCATCGGCGTCGCGGCCGCGTGCCTGTGGGTGCGGCCGTCCGACACGCCGATGCTGGTCGTCGCGCCGCCGCTGGTCTACTTCCTGGCGCTGCTGGTCGTCGAGGCCGTCTCCGGCCTGCTGGCGGGCATGTTCGTGCAGGTCGCGGCCATCGGCATCGCGCTGAACCTGTCGGCCGTGCTGTTCTGGCTGCTCGGCGGGACCGTACTGGCCGTGGTGATCCTGCTGCTCCGCGGCCTGCCGGAGGCATGGGCGACGCTGCGCGCCGAACTGCGCGGCGAGCCGGACGAGCCCGAGCCGCAGCCCGAGCCGTACGGTGCGGAGCCGGGTTACGGACAGCCGCCGCCCCCGCGTCGCCCCGCGCCCCAGCCGTACCCGGGCGGCCAGCCGTACCCGCCGCCGCGCCGCGGCCCGGCGCCGGCTCCCGGCGCGGGCGCGCTGCCGCCCCGCCCGCAGCAGCGGCCGCCGCAGTGGAACGCTCCCCGCCCGGACGCGCCGCCGCCGCGCGGCTACCCGCCCCGCCGGGGCGGCTATCCCCCGCAGCCCGGCGGCTACGCCTGAGCCACGCGCTCAGTTCGTACTGGACACCTCGTCGCGGCGCCGGCGGCGGAACTCCGGCGGCAGCGCGAACACCAGCCGCTCCTCGGCCGCGTCGATCTCCTCGACGTCACCGAACCCGGCCTCGGCGAGCCGGTCGAGCACGCCGCGCACCAGCTCCTCCGGTACGGACGCGCCGCTGGTGACGCCGACCGTGCGCACGCCCTCGAACCAGGCCGGGTCGATCTGGTCCGCGTTGTCCACCAGGTGGGCGGAGTCGGCGCCGCCGTCCAGCGCCACCTCGACCAGCCGGACGGAGTTGGACGAGTTGACCGATCCGACCACGATGACCAGCTCGGCGTCCTCCGCGATCTCCTTGACCGCGACCTGGCGGTTCTGCGTGGCGTAGCAGATGTCGTCACTCGGGGGGTCGAGCAGGTTCGGGAAGCGCCGGCGCAGCGCTCGTACGGTGGCGACGGTCTCGTCGACCGACAGCGTGGTCTGCGACAGCCAGGCCACCTTGTCCGGGTCGCGGACCTCGACGGAGTCGACCGACTCGGGGCCGTCGACCAGGTGGATGCGGTCGGGCGCCTCGCCGGTGGTGCCGACGACCTCCTCGTGGCCGTCGTGGCCGATGAGCAGGATGTCGTAGTCCTGGCCGGCGAACCGGCGGGCCTCGTTGTGCACCTTGGTGACCAGCGGGCACGTGGCGTCGATCGTCCGCAGCTCGCGGCGCTTGGCCTCCTCGTGCACGACCGGCGCGACGCCGTGCGCGGAGAACACCACCATGCCGCCCTCGGGCACCTCCGAGGTCTCCTCCACGAATACGGCGCCCTGTTCTTCCAGCGTCTTCACGACATGGGTGTTGTGCACGATCTGCTTGCGGACGTAGACCGGGGCGCCGTAACGCTGGAGCGCCTGCTCAACCGTCTGCACCGCGCGGTCGACACCGGCACAGTAGCCGCGGGGCTTGGCGAGGAGAACACGGCGGTTGCTTGCGGACATGCCCCCATCGTACGTACCGGCCACGCCGGACCGGACTTTCGGTCGTGCCGCGTTCCCGAGACGGAAATAGGGCACAGTGGATCAGGACGGAGAGGAGACGACGTCATGTCACTCGCGAACAAGGTGGCGAGTGCGGCCAGATCGGCCGTGGACAACGCCAGGAAGACCGCTGATGAGGCGTTGCACGACCGTGAGGCGCTGCGGAAGAGGATCGGCACCCAGGTCCGCGACCTGCCGCTGACCGCCGTGCAGTTCACCGTGAAGGGCGTCGGCCAGGCGCTGCTGCTCGGCGACCGGGTCCGGCAGGAGATCGGCCGGCTGGCGGGCCGCGACGGCCACGGCCCGGAGCCCAAGGAACGGCACCAGACCGGCGCGCCTGCCGCACCCCCGCAGCGCAGCGCGTTCGAGGAGGCCGCCCGCCCCGAGGGCGTGCGCCCCGCCCGCAAGGCCCGCTCCGCCCAGGGCGGCACCGCCCCCGAACCCCCCGCCGAGCTGCCGATCCCGGACTACGACGAGCGCACCGTGCCGTCGCTGCGCGCCCGGCTGAAGGGCCTGTCGGTGACGGACGTACGGCAGCTGCTCGAGTACGAGAAGACGCATGCCGGCCGCGCCGAGGTGATCGGCATGTTCGAGCGGCGCATCACCAAACTCCAGGAGGAGTGACCGCCGTGGGCCGCCGCCTGGAATAGGGTCCCGGCATGCCCATGGAGACGTCGGCGGAGTCGCCCGTACCGGTGCGGACCGTCCTGCAGATGATCGGCGGGTGGATCGGCCGGCTGGGGCGGATCTGGGTGGAGGGCCAGATCGCCGAGCTGTCGCCGCGCGGCTCCACGGTGTTCCTCACCCTCCGCGACCCGGTGTCCGCCGTGTCCGTACGGGTGGTGTGCCCGCGCCGTACGTTCGAGGCCGCCACGCCGCGCCCGGAGAACGGCGCCCGCGTGGTGGTGTGGGCCAAGCCGGACTTCTACATCAACCGCGGCTCGTTCGCGCTGACCGCGCTGGAGATCCGCCCCGTCGGCGTCGGCGAGCTGCTCGCCCGGCTGGAGCGGCTGAAGGCGGTGCTGGGCGCCGAAGGCCTGTTCGCCCCCGAGCGCAAGCGCACGCTGCCGTTCCTGCCGCACGTCATCGGCCTGGTCTGCGGGCGCGAGTCGGCGGCCGAGCGCGACGTGCTGGAGAACGCGCGGCGCCGCTGGCCGGCCGTACGGTTCCGCGTCGAGGAGGTGGCCGTCCAGGGCTCGTACGCGGTCGCCGAGGTCACCGACGCGCTGCGGTCGCTGGACGCCGACCAGGACGTGGACGTGATCATCGTGGCGCGCGGCGGCGGGTCGCTGGAAGACCTGCTGCCGTTCTCCGACGAGTCGCTGGTCCGCGCGGTCTCCGCCTGCCGGACGCCGGTGGTCAGCGCGATCGGGCACGAGCAGGACACGCCGCTGCTGGACCTGGTCGCCGACGTGCGCGCGTCCACGCCCACGGACGCGGCCAAGAAGACCGTCCCGGACGTCGGCGAGCAGCTCGCGCTGGTACGGCAGCTGCGCGACCGGGCCCGGCGGGTGCTGAACGGCCGGGTGGAGCGGGAGATCGCCTGGCTGCGCGACGTACGGTCGCGGCCGGTGATCGCCGACCCCGTCCGGGAGCTCGAGCGGCGCGGCGAGCAGGTCCTGCAACTGCGCGACCGGGCGCGGCGCTGCCTGGAGAACGGCCTGCGGCGCGCCGACGACGACCTGCGGCACACCCGCGGGCGGCTGCTCGCGCTCTCCCCCGCCGCCACCATGGAGCGCGGCTACTCGGTGGCGCAGCGGGCCGACGGCACCGTACTGCGCTCGGCCGAGGAGGCGGCCGCGGGCGAGGAACTGGTCATCCGGTTCGCCGCCGACCGGCTGAACGTCACCGCGCACGACCCGAAGGAGACGCGGGAATGAGCGAGGCGGCGGCCGAGCCGGAACAGCGGGTGAGCTGGCTCGAGCTGTTCTTCGACCTGGTCGTCGTGGTCGCGGTGGCGCAGATCGCCGGGCGGCTTGAGGAGCAGGCGACGCCGTGGGGGGTGGGCCTGTTCGCCGTTTTATACGGCGCGGTGTGGATGTCGTGGACGTCGTTCACGCTGTACGCCAACGTCAGCGGGGGCGCGGTACGGCAGCGGTCGTTCCTGATGGCGATGGCGGCCATGGCGGTGATGGCCGCGGCGATCCCGGAGGTGACCGGCGAGCGCGCGGACGCCTTCGCCGCGATGTACGTCGTGGTGCGGATCATCGCGCAGCGCGTGTTCGGCACCACGCACAAGGTCGTGGTGGCGTGGTCGTCGGCGCAGGTCCCGTACGGCCTCGTCCCGTGGGTGGCGTCGTTCTGGTTCGACGCGCCCGCCTGGCGGTACGGGCTGTGGGCGTTCGGGCTGCTGATCGAGTTCACGCTGTCCGTGCTGCGCAGCGGCGACCCGGACCAGGTCCTCGCCGCGGTACGGCAGCGTCAGGAGCAGGACCGGATCCGGTACCAGCAGCGGCAGGAGCGGCGGGCGCACCTCGGCGGCGGTGGCCGGCCCGGGCTGCCGCGCGGCTTCGAGCGGATCACGCTGGCCACACTCAACATCGGCCACCTTGGCGAGCGGCTCGGACTGTTCGTGATCATCGTGCTGGGCGAGGCCGTCGCGCAGCTCATCGGGGCCGCGGCGCACGCCGACTGGACGCTGCCGCGGGCCGCCGCCGCGTTCGCCGGGTTCGGGCTGCTGGTCGGCCTGTGGTCGCTGATCTTCCGGTACGGCTTCACGTCCGTTCCGCAGTTCGGCGTGGCGTCGCTGCCGCCGCGGCTCGCCCTGCCGATCCACTTCTTCACCACCGGCGCGATCGCGGCCCTGGCCACCGGCCTGGGCGCGGCGACGCACGACGCGGCCGAGCATCTGCCGACGACCATGCGCTGGGTGCTGTGCGCGGGCACCGGCGTGTACGTCCTGGCCACCGCGGTGGGCGCGGTCAGCATGCACGCGCCGTGGCACTGGCTGCTCGGCTGGGCGCTGCCCGGGGTCCTCGTGCCGGCCGCCGTCGGCGCGCTCGGCGGGCCGCTGCCGGCCTGGTCGGTGGCCGTGCTGATGACCGCCGTCGTGCTGTGGCAGGTGTACTACGTACCGCTGCGCGAAGCGTGGACGACGCGGACGCGGTTCAAAAGAGCGGCGTGACCGGCTCCAGGGCGGCGCGCATCTCCGGCGGGACCTCCCGCTTGCCGCTGCCGTCGGTGGCCACCACCACGTACACGGTGCGCCCGGTGACCCGTACGTCGTCCTCGCCCGCCAGGCGTACGGCGAAGTCCAGCGTGAAGCTCGTGGTGCCGATCCGGGACGGGCTGACCGCGATCTCGGCGTCGTCCTGCCAGCGCAGCGCGGCCCGCCAGTCCAGCTCGCTGTGGACGAGCTGCACGTCGTAGCCGCGCGCGATCATCTCGGCGTACCCGGGGCCGCGGGCGTCGAGGTAGGCGTTCATCGCCTCGTCGAAGTAGCCCAGGTACCACATGTTGAACACGACGCCCTGCTGATCGGTCTCCAGGTAACGGACGCTGGTGCGGTACGTGAAGATCTCGCCCATGCCGTGAGCCTACGGTGTCGTACCGAACCCCTAGGGTGGCGGTGTGGCTGAGGAGCAGGAGACCCCGTCGTACGAGCGGGCCCGGGACGAGTTGGCCGAGGTCGTGCGCGACCTGGAGAAGGGCGGGCTGACGCTGGAGGAGTCGCTGGCGCTGTGGGAGCGCGGCGAGAAGCTGGCGAAGGTCTGCGAGCAGTGGCTCGAGGGCGCCCGCGCGCGGCTCGTGGCCGCCCAGGCGGTCGAGGAGGACGGGGAGGAGAAGGCCGGGAAGGACGGCGAGACGCCGTTCTAGGCGTGCAGCGAGCGGGCCAGCAGCGTCAGGTCGGCCCAGCTCGCCGTGCCGGTGACGACCAGGGTGACGCGCCCGGAGCGGCGGACCAGCGAGCGCTGGTCCTTGTCCTCGCGGGACCGGCGCTCCCAGTCCGCGCCGCCGATCCGCTGGTGGCCGTCCACGGCGGCGGCGTTGGCCATGCGGGAGGCGAAGGTCGCGTACGGCTCGTCGCTCTCCTCCAGCGCCGCGTGCCCGCCGCCGGGCAGCACGAAGTCCAGCGACCAGGCCATCGGAGGCGTGTCGAGCCCGGTCAGCCGGGACTGCACCGGCCACCACGTACGCGGCAGGCGGGACGGCGTGTACACGGGATAGGGCGCCGCGGACCGCAACCGGGCCGCGTCCGCGCCGTACGCGACCATCGGGCCGGGGATGGCCGTACGCCGCGGCGTGAGCACCACGACGACGGCCGTGAGCAGCACCAGCACCAGTACGGCCCGGGCGATCCGGCCCCAGCCCAGCCCGGCCCGCGCGCCGACGACCGCGCTCACAGCGTCCCGGGCTCCGGGCTCTCGATGTTCGCCATGATGTCCAGCACGCGGGCGGCCAGGGCGCGGGCGTGCTCCTGGTCGTCCTGCACGCTGATCTCCGACACGGCGCTGACCATCGCGCCGGTGAGCACCACGACCAGGGCCTCGTCCGGCTTGCCGGACTTCTCGAACATCGCGATGTTGACGTCCGCCCAGCGCCGCAGGCTGCGCCGCATGATCACCTCGAAGCCGGGCGGGCCGTCGCCGCTCTGGAACAGCCGGGACAGCCGCTGCTCCTCGAAGCAGCCGTCGAGGTACGCCTTGGCGCCCGCCATGAAGATCCGCTTGGGGTCGTTGTCGCCCTGGTCGAGCAGGGCGCGCGCGGCGGTGCGGGTGCGCTCCTGCTGGCGCTTTTGGAACTCGTCGAACAGCGTCAGGAACAGATCGGCCTTGCCGCTGAAGTGGTGGTACAGGCTGCCGACGCTGGCGCCCGCCTTCGCCACGATCTCGGTGACCCCGGCCTGCGCGAATCCCTCCTCCGCGAAGACCTCGGTCGCGGCGGCCAACAGGGCGTTGCGTGTTGCCGTACCGCGTTCGGAGGTGCGGTGCTGGACGACGTCACTGCTCATGGAGGCAGAGATTACGCCCGATCGCGGACCATCAGCGCCATCAGTGCCGACTTGCCGCCCCGCTGAGACTGGTGTCCGCGGGTGTCCGACTTACGATTTGGGGGAGTCTACGCAGATCGGCCGCGCGGCTCGCCATCGCAGAGAGGGGTTCCGGAGATGAACACGCCCAATCAGTTGCGCACCGACGAGGACGCACCTGACCGTAATCTCGCCCTGGAACTCGTCCGCGTTACCGAAGCCGCCGCGATGGCGGCGGCGCGCTGGGTCGGCAAGGGCGACAAGAACGGCGCGGACGGCGCCGCGGTGAACGCCATGCGCCAGCTGATCAACACGGTGTCGATGGACGGCACCGTGGTGATCGGCGAGGGTGAGAAGGACCACGCCCCCATGCTGTACAACGGCGAGCACGTCGGCGACGGCGAAGGCCCGGAGTGCGACGTCGCGGTCGACCCCATCGACGGGACGCGGCTCACCGCCAACGGCATGCCGAACGCGGTCTCCGTACTCGCGGTGTCGCCGCGCGGCGCGATGTACGACCCCTCCGCGGTGTTCTACATGTCGAAGCTGGTGGCCGGGCCGGAGGCGGCCGACCTGGTGGACATCAACGCCTCCGCGGCGGACAACGTACGGGCGGTCGCGAAGGCGAAGGGCGGCTCGCCGCAGGACGTCACCGTGGTGATCCTGGACCGGCCGCGGCACCAGGAGCTGATCCAGGAGGTCCGGGAGTCCGGGGCGCGCATCCAGCTGATCACGGACGGCGACGTGGCCGGGGCGATCATGGCGGCCCGCGAGGGCACCGGCGTCGACCTGCTGCTCGGCATCGGCGGCACGCCCGAGGGCATCATCGCGACCTGCGCCATCAAGTGCCTGGGTGGCGTCATCCAGGGCAAGCTGTGGCCGCAGGACGACGCGGAGCGGCAGCGGGCGATCGACGCCGGGCACGACCTCGACCGGGTGCTCACCAACGACGACCTGGTGTCCTCCGACGACGTGTTCTTCGCGGCGACCGGCATCACTGCCGGGGAGATCATGGGCGGCGTACGGTTCCGCGCCGGTGGTGCCACGACGCACTCGCTGGTCATGCGGGGGCGCAGCCGGACCATCCGCAAGATCGAGAGCGAGCACCAGCTGTGGAAACTGCGTGCGTACAGCGCGGTGAACTTCGACTCGATCGGCTGAGCGCCGCCGCTGCGCGGGTCACTCCCGGGTGAACCCGCGCAGCCAGCGCGACGGGCGCTTGGGGTTGCGCGCGACGACGCTGCCGAGCAGGCAGAACGCCTGGATCTCGATCACCGGGGCGTTCGGGTCGGGGGCGGCGCGCACCTTGTTCTCCTTGGAGCCGAGGACGGCGGCGCCGCCGGTGAAGCGGACCTCGACGCCCTCGGGGACCAGCAGGTCGACGGTGCCGAGCACGGCGCTGGCCTGGACGACCACGTGCTTCTGCTGGAGCAGGGCCTCGCGGAAGTCGAGCTGTACGGTGCCGAGGATCGCGGTGGCCTGCTGCTTGGCGGGCACCACCCAGCGGCCGTCCCGCTTGTCCGTACCGAAGATGGCCACCATCGGCCGGGCCTCCACGTCCGGGAGGCCGTCGGCCATCGGGCTCACCCGGCCCGTACGTTCGTCCGGGCGTACGAGGTCGCGGGTGAGGTCCTTCAGGTCGCCGAGGGTCCGGGCGGCGTACGCCTGCTCGACCCGCTCGGTGTGCTCCTCGAGCGTCAGGCGCCCGTCCGAGGCCGCGTCGCGCAGCAGGTTGACGACCTTCTCGCGGTCGGCGTCGGACGCGCGCAGGTCGCGGGGCTCAGGCTGGGAGGACGGGCTCACGGTCCAAAGATAGCCCGCCTGTGGAGGACCGGATAATCGTTCGAATTCTGTCGTACCCGGCCCGTAGCTTGGGGTCATGGCGGTCACGGGCGTGGGGGAACCGAAGCGGCAGGGCGCGGCGGCGGAGCGCGAGGGCGGCCCGGCCGCGATCTCGCTGCGCGACGTCGTGAAGGTGTACGACACGACGACCGCCGTCGACGGCCTGGACCTCGAGGTGCCGGTCGGCGTCTGCCTGGGCCTGCTCGGGCCGAACGGCGCCGGCAAGTCCACCACGATGCGCATGCTGACCGCGCAGACCCGCGCGACCAGCGGCGCCATCGAGGTGCTCGGGCTGCCGATCCCGGCGCGGGCCAAGCGGGCGCGGGCGCTGATGGGCGTCGTACCGCAGGAGGACAACCTCGACGAGGAGCTGTCGGCGCGGGAGAACCTTGAGGTGTTCGCCCGGCTGTACCGCGTGCCGCGTGGCGAGCGGGCCGCGGCGGTGCGGCGGGCGCTGGAGCTCGCGCAGCTCGTCGACCGGCAGGACGTCCGGGCCGACAAGCTGTCCGGCGGCATGCGGCGGCGGCTGCTCATCGCCCGCGGCCTGGTGCACGGGCCCCGGCTCGTACTGCTCGACGAGCCGACGGTCGGGCTCGATCCGCAGGTGCGGCAGGAGCTGTGGTCGCTGATCGCGCGGCTGCGCGACGAGGGCGTCACCGTCCTGATGTCGACGCACTACATCGAGGAGGCCGAGCGGCTGGCCGACGAGGTGGCCATCATGTCCGGCGGCCGGGTGGTCGCCCGCGGCGTCCCGGCCGACCTCATCGCCGAGCATGCCGGCGAGCGGGCGGTGGAGCACCTGACCGCACCGGCGGCGCGCGCGGAGATCGAGCGGCTGGCCGCCGAGCACGGCGTGCCCACCCGGCGCACCGGCCCGGCGCTGTCGCTGCTGCACGCCGAGAAGCTGCCCGCCGAGCTGCGCGCCCGGCTCGACGGCGCCGCCGTCCACCGCGCCAGCACGCTGGAGGACGTGTTCGTGCTGCTCACCGGGGAGGACGTGGGATGACGACGGCAGAGGCGCGGGAGACGCTGGAGACGCTGGAGACTCCATCGCGCCGGTTCGAGTGGGCCGCGCTGACCGGCATCTGGTACCGCGAGCTGACGCTGTACAAGCGGTACTGGATGCCGTCCACGTTCGCGGCGATCGTCGAGCCGGTGCTGTACCTCCTGGCGTTCGGCTTCGGGCTCGGCTCGCTGGTCGGCGTGATCGGCGGGTATCGCTACATCGACTTCCTCGGCACCGGCATCGTCGCCATGTCGGTCCTGTTCGTCTCGGCGTTCACCGCGCTGTTCGCCACGTTCGTGCGCCGTACCTTCCAGCACAGCTACGAGGCGATCCTCGCCGCCCCGGTCGACGTGCACGAGGTGGTCACCGCCGAGGCGAGCTGGATCGCCGTACGCGCGGGGGTGTACGGCTGCGCACCGCTGGTGGTGGCGCTGCTGTTCGGGCTGACGCCGTCGTGGGGCATGCTCGCCGTGCCGTTCATCGGCGTGGTCACCGGCATGGGCTTCGCGCTGTGGGGCATCTGGATGTCCTCGATCGTGCCGTCCATCAACACGATGGACTACGTGATCTCCGGCGTGATCACCCCGCTGTTCCTGGTGGCCGGCACGTTCTTCCCGCTCAGCCAGCTCCCCGCGTGGCTGCGCTCGCTGGCCGTGGTCAACCCGCTGTACCACACGGTCGAGCTGGTGCGGCATGCGGCGACCGGCTGGCGTCCGCTCGCCGACCTCGGGCACTTCGGCGCGCTGCTGCTGTTCGCCGTGCTGGCCTGGCTGGTCGCGGTCGCGTACATGAAGAAGCGGCTTATCGACTGACGAGCGGCGGAGCGCTACGCTTTCGTGAATATTTCTCGCGTCCGGAGGCGGAGCGATGAGCGCAGAGCTGCTGGACCGGCGCGCACGCGCGATGACGTACGTCGTGTTCTTCGTTCAGGGCCTGTGCTTCGCGGTGCTGCTCACCCGGGTGCCGACGCTGAAGGCGAAGTTCGCGCTGTCGGACAGCGAGCTGTCCCTGGTGCTGCTGTGCGTGCCGGTGATCGCCGGCGCGGGCAGCCTGCTGGCCGGCGCGCTCGGCTCCCGGTTCGGCAGCGCGCCGGTGCTGCGGGTGGCGCAGCCGCTGGTGTGCGCGGCGATCGTGCTCGTCGGCGCGGCGCCCACGCTGGTCGGGCTGTTCGCGGCGACCGGGCTGTTCGGGCTGTCCGTCGGCGCGGTGGACGCCACGATGAACCAGCAGGCGGTCACCGCGGAGAGCCGGTACGGCCGCAACCTGCTCACCGGCTTCCATGCGGTGTGGAGCGTGGCCGGGATCCTCGGCGCGCTGTGGGCGTCGCTGTCCAGCCGGCTCGGCCTCGGCCTGCTGCCCGCGTTCGCCATCCCGGCCGCGCTCGGCGCGCTCGCGTCGATCGCCGGCGGGCCGCTGCTGTTCCGCGCGGACGTCGAGGTGAGCGCGGAGCCGGGCGCGGGCACGGCGGCGGCGAAGGCCATCCCGTGGCGGCCGATCGTACTCATCGGCATCGCGGTGACCTGCATGTACATCGCGGACTCGGCCACGTCGAGCTGGAGCACCGCGTACCTGGAGGACCCGCTGGGCGCCACGGCGAGCGTGGCGCCCCTCGCGTACGCGGCGTACCAGGCGGCGATGGTGCTCGGCCGGCTGATCGGCGACCGCGCGGTCGGCCGCGCCGGGGCGGCGCGCATCGTCCGGGTCGGCGGGGTGATCTCGGTGGCCGGGCTGCTCGGCGTGGTCCTCGCGCCGGCCCCGGCCGCGGCCATCGCGGCGTTCGCGGTGGCCGGGCTCGGGCTGTGCATCGTGGTGCCGCAGTCGTTCTCCGCGGCCGGGCGGCTCGACCCGGCCGGCACGGGCGTCGCGGTCGCGCGGGTGAACCTGTTCAACTATCTGGGCTTCGTACTCGGCGGCGCGATCATCGGCCCCGTCGCCGACCTGGCCGGCCGGCGGGTGGCGTTCGCCGTACCGCTGGTCCTCGCGGTCTCGATCATCGTGCTGGCGCGGTCCTTCCAGCCGGCCGCGCCTACCCCAGGTCGGGCAGCACCCCAAGCTGGGTGAGCATGGTCATCCGGTCGGCCACGCCGCGCATCTCAGTGATCTTGCCGTCCCTGACCGTGAACACGAAGATCGACTCGCTCTCGAAGGCGCGGCCGGTGGGCGCGGGCGTCCGCGGGTGCCAGGCGCTGTTCACGCCGGTCTGCACGAAGCGGACCATCACCTCGTCCCGCTCGGCG
>Ga0164243_10006791_pt1 | contig 17264 bp, 28 predicted proteins | sample OricompcompostOP_FD_108781 | JGI IMG/M metagenome (GOLD analysis project Ga0164243, IMG submission 108781) | Organic Plus compost microbial communities from Emeryville, California, USA - Original compost - Organic plus compost (OP) | ecosystem: Engineered > Solid waste > Mixed feedstock >... | reverse complement strand
GAGGGCGCGCGACCTCACCGTCAGCGGGACGCTCGACGCGGCGGAGGGTGTTCGCCTCACCACGTCCCGTACTCGACCGGAGTGTAACGAGACGACCCAGGGCCTGCTCTGGCTCGAACCTAACGCTGAGCCGGAAACAGCCCCGCTCGAGCCGGACCGCCTCTGGCTCTGCCGCGACGGACGCGCGCGTATCAATGGTGAAGAGATCACCACAGGGCCGGGATGGGAGCGCCTCTCGCGTGGTGGCGAAATCGGTCGCGGCGATTCGACCAAGCGTCCCGCCTGCACCGACGCGAACGTGGGCCAGCTCTGGCTCTTCTGGCGCGACGAGGCGGTCAACAATCGCGAGGTGCTCCAGATCTGCGCGACCACGACTTCGGCGGTGGATCTGGATTGGCAGAACGTGGGCGATAGCAGCGGCCTCTTCGTTCAGCGCGCTGGTGACACGATGACCGGGGCGCTTGACCTAAACCTCACGCCGACGCCTGCGGCTGTGGATGCAAACGTCACCGCCTACTGGAACTTAGACGAGGCCACCGCTGCGTCCAATGCCGCTGATCTCTCCGGTAACGAACGAACTCTGACGGTTAGTGCCACAAAGCCGGTAGTAGTCCCAGGCATCACTGGCAATGCGCGCGATTTCAGCGGCGGCAGCAACAGCTGGTTCGCGCGCACGGGAGATGCGACGCTCAACGCACTTTTCGACGCCGGGAACTTCACGGTTGAGCTTTGGGCGAAGCAACTCGACGCGAGTTCAGACCGCTGGATAGTCGGTACTGGTGACAGTGCAACAAGCAACTTGAACGGCGGACAGACTTTCGGAATTGTGACGGCCGGCGGTGGTAAGATTTTCACTCGCTGGAACGCACAGACAGGGTTTGTTGACTGCGGGAAGAGCGGCTGGGCGGCGGGCGGGGGCAAGCTCTTGGATGGCCGTCTGCACCACCTAGCCGTGACGGTCGAAGCGGAAGACGACGGGCAGCGTACAGTCAAGATCTACGAAGACGGCGCACTACAGGTAACGTGCACGAACCTCGACGCGTCGATCGTGTCATCGAATATTTTTCGTCTTGCCACACACCCCGCGAACGCATGGACGAGTTACTATTTTCGCGGTGTGATCGACGACGTGCGGATTAGCGACAAGGTTCGTTCTGCGGAAGAGATCGCGGCGAGCTACGCAGCACCCGCCGCCGCTTCCGGTGTAGACGCACTCAAGGTGAGTCTCGCGGGCAGCCCGGTGATTCGCGGCAACACGGACGGCTCGCTGACGGCTACCGGAAAAGCTGCGTTCGGTGGCGACATCACCAACAACGGCGTCCACCGCACTACCGACGCGTCGGCCAGCCACACGTTCTACAACTCTGGCGGTTCTGTTCTCTCCCGCTGGTTCAACGATGGGACGTTGCGCCTCGGCAGCACCAATACTGACGCCTCCGAGCGTCTGTACGTCGACGGTGCTGCGTTCGTAGGTGGCTTCCTGACGGTGAACGGCTACGTTGGCGCGAACGGGTTTGGTCCTATGTCGACAGCAGACAACAACAACCGTCTGACCATTAGTACGGGCGGCGGTGTCGGCTACTGGATGGGCGGTGGCGATCTCGTACTGATGCTGGACAGTAACAACGACAGCAACAACGCATCGTTCCAGCTGCGGAAGGACGACACGGCCAGCAATGGCGGAACGCTCCTCATGCACCTGAAGGAAAGCGGCAATCTGCACATCGGCTATGCCAACGCGAGCGTCGACAACGGCTACAAGCTCGATGTGAATGGGAGCGCGCGCAGTAGTGCACTCACGGTAGACAACCCGGAGATCGTAGAAGCTGCGCACATAGCCGACGGCAGCACGGCACTCCTTTACCGCCTCGACGGGAATGGGAACAGCGCCGTGGGCGACTATCCGCTCTCCGGCGACACGCCGAGCACGAACACGCAGTGCGCCAGTAATCAGTGCCTCGCGCCTGCAAAGAGTATGTGGCGCGCAGACAGCCCGCTCGTCACGCGATTCAGAGACGAACAGTGGACGATCGAACTCTGGACGTACCGCACGGCTGCTGGCGCAAATGTGTACGTCTCGAACAACTGGTTCGGATTCGCGGGCGAGCAGTACAACACCGTCATGTGGGTGGGTACAGATACCGTTGGGCATCTCGTTGCCGGTTGGCAGGCGGGTGCGGCAGGTCGTTTTGAGTATTGCCAGTCTCCAGATCCGGTGCCGCTAACAAAGCTCGCGCACGTGGCTGCGCGGAAGACGGCAGAGGCCGGATCGACCTATCAGATCGACCTATTCATTGATGGTAGCAAGGTCGCCGCATGCACGGGTCTGCCCGCGGCGACTGGCGGCACCACTGCAAACCGGCTCCAGATCGGCACGGGCGTATTCGCTGACGGATCTACAAACCTCCCTGCTGGCTGGTCTGCTGGAACGAATGGCAACCCCAAGTCGTATATCGACGACGTGCGGATTAGCTTCACATCGCGGCCAGATGCCAACATCGCAGCCGCGGCGGTAAGCAGCCCGGTGAATGCGCCAGAAGCCGCAATCAACGTGCAGTTCAATGCGAACGAAGTTTTCCGCGTGACGAAGGCTGGCAAGATCAAGACGCAGTACGGACGTATGCAGGGACTGCGGCTCCCCGTCAGTGCCGCTGCGCCGGCACCGGACGCGGCCTTTACCGAGGAAGGCGACATCGTCTGGGACAGCACCGGAGACAAGCTCTACGTCTACGACGGCGCGGCGTTCAAGGAGATCGGAAGCGGTGGTAGCGGAGCCGCGACGAACCACACGTTCACCGTCGTCTCGGTGGCGACCGGCGCGCACACGATTTCCGCGAGCGACAATACGCATGTCGTCTTCTGCGATGCCAACGCCAACGGCGATACAGTGATCACGTTGCCAGCAGCGAGCGCCGTGCCGGGGCGGGAGATCCGCATGGTGAAGACCGACACGTCGGCGAAGTATTGCTCGCTCGAGACGGTCGGCGAGAACGTGTGGGAGCCGGGCGATGCCGCCGGCGCGAACACGCAGGTGCGCACGAACCTCGCACGCGCGGGCTCGTGTACCGTCGTCTCTGACGGACAGGACTGGTGGGTCGTCGCGGGCGCTGCCTGCGAAGGCGCGCCGAAGTAGACAAGGTGCATGGGGCGGCAGGTGCGCGGACAGTACGCATGCCTGCCGCCCAGCAATGCGGAGGATGGGCGATGGCACGTGAACTGGTGTGGGAGCAGCAGCCCAGTACGGCAGAGCGCGGCCGGGCAATCGAGCCGGCGCCGCGTGTGGCGATCTACAAGGACGGCGCGCTCGAAGCGATCAACGGCGCCGACATCTCCGTCGAGCTGGCCGCAGGTGACGGCGTGCTCGCCGGCGCGCTCACGCAGAAGACCGTCGGCGGCGTGGCCTCTTTCCCGAACCTACACCTCTCGAAGTACGGCAGCGGGTTCAAGCTCCGGGCACTGTGCGACGACGCGCAGCCAGTGTTTGCGCCGCGGCCGACGCGCTACACATACACGGTCGCGAGCGGAAGCGCCGAGTCAGCCGCACCTATCGGTGGCGTGTTCGCTGTTTCGCGGTTCGGGTACACGCCCTCGAACAACAACAACGATTCGCGCGAATACTACACGGTCGCACGCGTGGTTGCGAAAACCGCAACGACGCTCACACTCGAAGACGCGCCCGACCTCGTCGGCACCCCGGATCGCTATTTCCCGGCACAGTGGCAGGTGCCCGCTTGGACCACTGGCGTGTGGTGTCTGATGTTCCAAAATCCGGGCTACGGGTGGTCTCCCGGCGACATGACGTCGACCGGCGCCACGTCGTTTCGTGTCGCCGCTGACGCTCCGGGGATTGACGCAGCGAGTGCGTGGGCGCTATGGCGCCTGAATGAGGTTACGACCCTTTACAAGGACTCCGCAGGTAGTCTCGATTTGAGCGGCACCATCAACGGTACGACGACGGGCCCTACGGGAACGCAGGCGTTGAAGTTTGCAGGTACGGTGATTCGTTCAATTCCACTGTACGACGCCAACCAAGCAGCGCACGCGCTGGTAATGGACGGAGAGTACCAGATCGCTGCTTTAGTGCGTGCGGAGAAACCAAGCAGTGAGGGAACGATCCTCGCTGTGCAAGGTGCGCCGCCTTCGGTTCCCGCACGGTGCATCGCTAAGCTGGTTATCGGCTCTGACGGAGTTCCGTTCGCGTGGCACGAGAATGTCGGATCTTCCTTCCCGAAAGGTTCGACCGCAATCGCCACTGGAGCCACGCCGGAGTCGTGGTCGTTTGTCGGCGTCCGATGCTCTGGCGGGAAAGGTGCGATATTCGTGAACGGGGAGTGGGGACCGGAGACGGTGATCGGATGCCTCGGCGCGAGTAACGTGTCCGCCGCGACGGGTTCCTATGTACAGGTAGGCGGGCAGGCTGGGTTGAGTCGGAACCTCCGCGGCGAGATCGACGAGGTGTGGTTCGGGCCACCGCAGGACCCATCGTGGATGCTCGAACAGGCCCGTCGCTGCGGCGTTGCCGCGTAAGGAGGAATTGCAAATGGCAATCATCACCTCACCGGATTCTGACGCTTTCGACGTCACTCCGCAGCTTTTCGTTCCAGTAGCAGGCCCAGCGATCCCCGAAGACGAGCTGGTGCTCGTCGACGCGGCGGGCAATCCCATTGCCGCCGGTGGCCGAGTGATCGGCGTCACCGGCGCAGTCGACGTGCCGCCGCTGCTCGAGGGATACACGGCCGGTGGCGCCACCGCGTTCGCAGGCGCGCACCGGGTGCGCCGGCGCGTGGTCGCGCCGAAGACGCGGCCGACGCGGTGGACGATCTCCGATCCTACATGGACAAACCCTCCGACGACAGGTTTTGTTGTTTTGTACGTCGCCAATGACACCGCATCCGCTGTTTGGGTCGCTGTGTCGCCTGCGACCAGCGCAGGGCGGCTCGTGGTCGAGCGCGCAAGCGGTCATGCGGATCCGACGGCGATCTTGCTGGACGCACGCAACGTGCGCGTCGGGCGCTTGAGTGACGGCGCTAGCCTAGAAGATGGCAATGTCACCGCAGCGGCCACGCTGCGTACGACCACTCCTGCAATGCGCATGGCCGTCGACGCACCGGGGCTCGACACAAGCGGCTGCTACGAATTTCTGCGCTGCGACTCGCTCGCCACCGGGTTCGGCACCAACCTCGGCGTGAACGGCGCCTTCCGGCCCGTCGTCGAGCCCGGCTGGACGGTGGACACATCCAGCCCGGTCGGCTACTCGATCGTCGGCGCAGTCGGGGCAAATGCCGTGCAGGGGGCAAACAACAGCCCGACGCTGCGCAGCATGTGGGCGGCTGGCTTTTGCCTACAGATGCTCGCACGCGCCGGCGCAGCGATCGAATGGCTCGGCATGTCGGATGGCGAGGGGTCGACGTACAACTTCGGATTGTCGTTCCGCAAAGATGTGGGCGGGGTGCTGTACCGCACCGCGAACTCGAGCACGACGATGAGCTCGACCGCCACCGAGATCAATCGCTGGCATCTCTGGACGTACAACGTCCACGGAGACGGCCGCTGCGAAGTGTTCTGCGACAAAACCAAGGTCGCAGAGAACACCAGTGCGGGAACCGTCCCTTCGCCGCCGACGTCGCTACGCCTCGCCGTGGGTAGCGCTCACGGCGGCGGCACGCTCGCAGCGGACATTGCGGTCGCGCAGATCTCGCTCCGTGCGGCGTGGCGTACGGCTGCCGAAGTGCTGGAGGACGCGCGCCGCTGCGGCGTCGCCGCGTAGCCGCGGAGGTTACGGCGTAAACTTTACGGGCCCTGGGCGTCCGGCCGGGGGCTTTCTCTACGCTCCTGGGCCTATACTTCGGGGCGTAGGACCACTCCACACGGGGAACACTCTGATGTCCTTCATCTACGACGACAAGGGTGCGCCTGCGCCCAACCCGGAGACGCCGGCAACCAAAGTAGATCTGCGACCGCTTCCTCCTGGAGCGGACCCGACCAAGTACGTGACTGCGGCGGACTGGAATACCGTGAACCAGATGCACGTGGACACGCGCGACGCCATTGTCCGCGGTCTGTTCCACGGACTCCAGGTCCTCACCGCGCCGCCAGCTACACCTCCGACGGGGCAGATTCTCTTCTTCGCGCTGACCAACGGCCTCCCGTCACCGGATACGGTAGTATCGCTATGTATCCTCTGGCCAAACGGAACCTACTCCGTCTGGTTTGAGTCTGATCCACACTGATTTGATCTTAGGGGGGTCAATGTGAATAGACTGGTAGCGGTTGCAGTGCCTCTACTGTTTCCAGTGTTGGCTGCCGGAGCGAACATCGGGTCGTCGGCTACCGACGTAAAGTCCCGCAACATCAGCACGTCCGGTGGCGTGCGCTACCTCACCGTGGGCGCGCCACCGGTCTGTAACGAAGGCCGTAGCGGGCTCACGTGGTACGTCGCCGGAGCCGCCAGCGAGGGAGACACGCTTCAGCTGTGTGGTAAGACGGCCGACGGCACCTACGCATGGGCGGCAATCGGTTCAGCGGGGCCGATCGGACCGGCGGCTCCTGACGAGATCGTTCCTGCTGACCGGCGTACCGTTTGGAATCCGGGCATCCCCGGGGGGATCCCGAAGACCCGGCAGGTCTACAAGGCATTCACTGTCGACGAGCTCCCGGCGGACGGAATCGGCGACGCGTACCCTGCGATCGACAAAGTTCTGGCTGAAGCGGGGCAGCGGTATCTCGAAACAGGTGTGATCCAGGAGGTCGTCCTTCCCGCAGGAACCTTCCGGCTCACCGAAGAGCTTGCCGTCGCCGCCTCGGGAGTAGTCCTCCGCGGGCAGGGGTGGAGCACGCGCTTGCGCTCCGACCCTGCGATCGGCAGTACGGCGATTGCTGCCGTGCGTATCGCCAGAAACCGCTTCGGCTCCTTCGGAGACCCGGGTGACGGACCGTGGCTACTCACCACCGACGCGCGGCGAGGCGAGCGGACTATTACACTCAGCAACGCAGACGCCGCCAACGTAGAGATTGGAGATCTGCTCACCATCGACGAGGAAGACGACCCCCTCTTTGTGAAGCGCGGCGACGCCTGGTATGGGAAGCGACAGCCGGGCACGGTGCCGGATACGCACGGGCCTACGCTTCGCGAAGGGGGTGAGCCGCGCTCGGTTACGTCGATCATCCGTGTCACCGGTAAGACCGTAGGCGTGGACGGCACCGCACTCACGCTTGCCGACCCCCTCCACATGAACTTCCGCACCCGCCTGTACGCACAGGTGTGGCAGGTCGCTTCAGAATACCGTCCCTCCAGGCCGTATCTCGAGGGCGTTCACCATAGCGGTGTGGAAGATCTCTACGTCACCGGAGGCGGCGTTGTCGTAGCGCGCGCCGCGTACTCGTGGGTGAAGGGCGTCGAAATCGACGGGAACCCGGGTACGCCGAATATCGGCGTGTACGAAACGACGGGCGGTATCGTTGGACGCTCGCTCGACCTGTTCCAGTGCTACCGCTGCGAAGCTCGAGAGAACTACGTCCACCACAGCACGCAGATCACACAGGGCGGTGGTTCGTACCTCATCTCGCTCAGCGCCTACACGTCCGAATCGCTCGTCGAAGACAACATCTCCGTGTTCGGCAACAAGCCGATCGTCGGCAACGTGATGGGCGGCGGCAACGTCATCGCGTACAACTACGCCGACAACGCTCGCACGTGGCACCCGCGCTGGCAGGAAGGAGCCATCGATCTCTGTCACCTCTCGTTCTGCCATAACGCCCTTGTCGAAGGGAACTGGGCGACGAACATCACCGTCGACTCGACGCACGGCAATTCGGGCTATTACGTGTTCTTCCGCAACTACACCATGGGAGTGAACACGTCCCCGATCTGGGGTGCGTACCCCTACAACACGGGTGATCCTGACGCGCAGTTTCGCCGCTCCGCGAGCGCCGACGCGTACGTGCTGAAGACGGCGTGGATCGGCAACGTCCTCAACACACTCCCTGGAAGTGCGTACCAGTCGGATGCGCGCAACTCCTACATCGACCTTCCGACGATCTGGACATTTGGACTCTTCTGGGGCGGTGGTGGTGACGACCGGGACGCGCCCACCGGAGCACTTGCTAACGCGTACCGCCACGCGAACTGGGACAGTTCGACCGGACTCCTGGCCGACTCGGACGCCAGCCGCTCGGCAGAGCTGCCGGACTCGCTTTACCTGAAGGCGAAGCCTGGGTTCTTCGGGGCCCGGCGGTGGCCGCTGGTGGACTCGTTCGGGACCACTCCTGCGGCACGCGTAGGCGTCCTCCCCGCGAAGGAGCGCTGTGATGTGATGAAGTGTACGGAGATCGTCACCACACCGCACGGACCCGGCCCGTCCACACCGACGTGGCTGGAAATTCCCTTCGACACTCCGGTTCCGATCGAGGCTGCCAAGGACTATGTCGTTTCGGTCTACCACCCTGACGGCATCTATCCGTTCCGGTCCAAGGCCATCGCCACGGCACCGATCGTCAGCGAACCGCTCACCGTGCCGGCACACACCGATGCACCCAACGGGCTGTACGTTTACCGCAACGCGGTACCTACCGACGTGAGCGCCGGTAACCTGTTCCTCGTCGATGTGTTGTTCGACGGGGGTGGTGAGATCGTGAACATGCTGCCAGCGACGGTACCTGCGGACGCACAGTATGGGAACGACGGTCTCGCCATCTCGATCGGTCTTCGGTTTAGGAGCACAAGCGCCGGCTTGATCCGCGGTGTGCGTTACGTGCGCGCGGAAGGTGACTGGATGCCTCACACCGTGCGCATCTCGGTAGCAGAAGACGGGACGGAGCTTGCCCGCGTCGTCGATGAAAGCGAAGGTGCCGGAGGTAGCGGTGGTACTGGGGGCGGGGGCGCCGGAAGCGGTGGCACGACCGGGGGCGGGGGTACTACGGGCGGCGGCGGAACCACCGGGGGAGGCGGGGCTGGCGGGACTACGGCGCCGAGCGAGTTCCTCTCCTTCTTCACGAACGAGCCGCCGACTTCAGCCGAAAACGACGGACAGCCGATCATGATCGGTCTGAAGTTTCGGTCATCCGTGCCCGGCAAGGTGTACGGCGCACGCTACTACGGAATGCCGGGCGACACGGCGATCCACACGGCGCACATCTGGACACTCGCAGGCGACGAGCTCGCCATCAAGAACGAGTTGACGCCGGGGTCTGCGGCAGAAGGATGGAAGGAGATCCGCTTCGACACGCCTGCGTCTATCGCAGCCGACACACTCTACATCGTCGGCGTGTTCCACCCGGACGGCAACTACCCCTACCGCTCCACGCCGCTGGGCACCGGGCCGCATACGAGTGGACCCCTCACCGTCGTCGCCACGAGCGAGAGCCCGAACGGCGTATTCGTCTACGACCACAACAACTTCCCGGTGAGCACGAGCCCCGGTAGCATGTTCCTCGTCGACGTGCTCTTTACGCCCGACCCCTGAGCCGCGGCAATACCGCGTAAACCAACGGACGCCCTCGGCACTTTCAGCCGGGGGCGTTCTTTTTTGGGTATAAGCCCCCGGTTTGGTAGAGTGTCGCACCGTCGACACGGGAACGAGGGGTACAGATGAGCGAACTGACCGATAAGCAGCTCGACAAGGCCACGCTCGAGCACGTGCTCAACCTGACCGCCAAGATTGCCGGCGAAGCCGGTGACATCGTCGATGCCGGCGTTGACCCTGATACGGGCGAGCGACTCGACCACGAGAGCGAGATCTACAACGACGGAATCTCCGAAGGCGCCGGACGCGTCTGCTACGAGATCCGCAAGCTGCTGGGGAGGGGGTAATGATCGAGTTGCGCAGAGAAGTTCGCATCTTCGCCGAAGCCATGGAGCGCCAGCTCCGCAAGCACGACACCACCCGCGGTACCACTGGCTGGAAGAACGACACCGTCGCGTCGCTGATGGAGCACGCCGAGGAAGAGTACGGTGAGCTCGTCTGGGCTGCCGCGGCAGAGCGGCCGGCGGAAGAGGTCCTCGCCGAAGCAGCCGATCTCGCCAACATGGCCATGATGGTCGCCGACGTGTGCGGAGGGCTGGAGGAGACCGGTGAGACGGCTGGCTGAAGTGATTCCTCGCCGCTGCGAATACTGCGGGACCGCGTTCTCACAGCTTGCGTGGAGGTCACGTCAAGGGGAGCCGGGGCGTTGGTGCTCTACCGAATGCGCCGATCTTGACAGGGTCAAGGACTTCCACCTCAAGGCAGCCGTCGACGGTTACCGCGAGGGACAGTCGCTGCGCTCTCTCGCGCACGCGCACAAGGTCTCGCATGAAACCATCCGACGCTGGCTCCAGAAGGTCGGCGAGCCCATCCGTTCGAGAGGCCGCCCCCGCTCCGCCTGATACGTGCGAAGCGTGCGGAGGGCCGAAGGACCAGAAGATCCGCCTCGAGCCGTGGGGGCAGAAAGTAGACGGCGTGTGCCTCTGCCTCTTCTGTCGGAACTGCCGCCATCACAAAGAGGCGCACTGGAACAACGGTCAATGCCCCTTCAGCTCGACCCGCTTCACCCCGGATAACCAGAAGTGACGATCACCGAAGAAAAGTACCGGCGGCAGCAGGATCTTTGTTGCACCTGTCCGCCGGAGACCGACGCCCACGAACCGCAGTGCCCTCTCGTGATTGAAGTCATCGCCTACGGCCGTCAGTACCAGTGCGCTGAGTGCGGAGACAGCGGCTACACGCGGGCGGTCGGATACGACAACGAAATCCTCGAGCCGCCCTGCCACTGCACGAAATGCGCGCACTGTGGTAGGTACTGGGCTGACCACGTCAACAAGAAGTGCCTGTTCTCGCCTGCGACATTTAGATCATCGAACCCCGACGTGAAGGAGGTGTGGCCTCCGGAGGGGTACGTTCCGCCGCCTCCTGTAAAGTGGGAGCCCCCAGAGGAGTGGACACCGACATGGACGGAAGAAGACTTGATGACCTGAGGGAAGAGCTCAACGAAGAGAACCTGTCCCTAACGTACAGAGGCATTCCGCTCGAAGAGCTGTACCAAGCGCACAAGGAGCTCAAGGATCTGCGGTTCAAGAACCAGGAGCTCCGCAAACAGATCACCATCCAGCAGGAGGCGGCGGAACGGCGTAACCGCCAGCTCGACGCCCTCCACGTGGTGTGGTGCGACGGGGGCTGTGAGAACGGCGTCCACCGCTTCCAGCCGGCGTGCTCGAAGATCATCAACCGCATCGTCGACATCGAAATCACCGAAGCTGTGGTGAAGACGGCCGAGGAGAACACCGCCCGCCTGCGCCGCTGGTGGAACAACCGGCAGTACAAGCAGAGCTCTAAGTGGGGTGTGTTCGAGGTCAGTCTCGCGGACAACTCGTCGCGGTGCATCAAGCAGTACGGCTACCAAGATCTTGACGAGGCCCACGCGCACGCGAAGAGGAATAGCGCTGATGCTCACCACAAGCGCTACTACTACGAGGTGGACCGCGCCTGTCCCGCGACCCTCTCGGGCCACTTCTGCGAGAAGCGCTTCGCCCACGAAGGACGGCATTACAACACCATAGCCTTGGACTGGTGATGAAATACAAGATCCGCAAGAACCTGCTCATCGAAGGTCCGTACAACGAAGAGGGCGGAGGCGAGGGCCTGGAGCGGCTCTGGGGGCTCATCGCCACCGAGGGGGTCGCCGCCCTCCGCAAGGTCCTCGAGCCTCACGGCTTCACCGTGGGCGAGGGGGACACCAAGGTGGAGATCTTGGAGCGCAAGAACGGAAAGAAGTACTGCCAGAAGACCGGATGCGGCAAGGTGGCGGCGAAGGGAAAGGATCGCTGCCGCACCTGTGCCAAGACCACCCCCAACCTCACGCTGGTGAGTTGATCATGCGCGGACTCACCCTGATGGAGCTGCTCATCGTCGTCATCTTCGCAGGACTTCTCGGGTCGATCGTCATCGGCTCGTGCGGTGGGTGCGGCGATGGCTCGGGCGCGGCGCGCGCCGTCGAAGCCCACGGCTTCAAGGACGTCCGCCTCGGAGACCACCCGTGGTGGGCCTGCGGCAAGGGCGACTCGCACTGGAACTCCTACGAGTTCACCGCGATCAATCCGGCCGGCAAGCCCGTCTCCGGCGCGGTGTGCTGCGGCGTCTGGGCCAAGGCGTGCACGGTGAGGTTCTGATGCGCGAGCCGTACGGCGAGTCGCCGGTCCAGACCTTACGGCGCGCCTACGCCGCCCCGCGGTCGGTAGGAAAGTCCACCCTCTACGGACGCCGGCCACGGCAGATGTTCGTCGACGAGCTCGTCGGCTGGCCTGGTGACAAGGACGTCGTCGCCGAATCCGCCCGGCTCACGCACCACGACACCGGCGCGGCGGTGGTTCGCCTGAGTGTCTACCGCCTGCCCGGATGAGCTGCCTCAACTGCAAGATGCCCGAGGAGGCGCACGCCAAGGGGAAGTGCCTCTTCTTGCCCACGTACTACGCCGACCCGCTCGCCGCCCCGAAGGCGGCGCAGCGGTGGTTCCGGCAAGCCCAACGTACTCTGGCAGCGATCGGCGTGATGACGGTCACGCAGGGTCCTGCGCACGAGGACGTGTTCTCAGTGTGGGGTGCCGCCTACGTAGCCTCGCTGGCGTACATCTTCGGATCTGCGTGGCAAATCATGCGGCGGGGATAGTGGAGAAGAGCAAGGGAGGCGGACACCCTTGCTCTTTTTTTGTCCCTAGCCAAGCAAACACGATGTCGAGTATTTTACACCTCATGGTGTACAACCCTTACATTGCACGCCGGGTTGCGCGTCTACACACGATCGAAGAGATCGCGCGGGACATCTACGTCCACGCGCTCGCCCGCTTGCCAGGGCTCCCTGACGACGACAAGCTAGACCTGTTAGCGCGCCACTGCTTGAGAGCCGCTGAGGTTCTCGAAAAAGCGATCTTGCACCACCGCGGGGTCGATGAATTCAGAGGGAAATAAACGTGAGCGACTTCAATGAAGGCGATGTTGTCTACTGCACGTACGAGCTAGGGAAGATCCGCGAAGGGCGCTACCTGAGGCAGTCGAGGGCAGAGGGGCGGCACGTAGTCGCGCTCAGCCCTCGCAATTCTTGGGACACCGTATGCGTGGCAACCGCCGAGGTAACGAAAGATCTTGACGAGGCGCGGGCGCGTGTTCTTTCTGCATACGAGAAGAGGGAGCAGCTTCTCCGGCGGAATCTCGAAGATCTTGAGAAGAGGAAGCTGAAGGTTCCGAAGCTTCGCGTAACCACGCGCTTCAAGTAACCCAGGGAAGGCGGGGCTTGCGTCCCGCCTTTTGTTTACTGCGGGGCAAACCGGGTATAAGCGAGAGGTTACAGCCAGGAGGCGGATATGAACGTGATCATCTTTTTTGCTGTCGGTTTCTGTGCCCTGCTTATGCTCTTCGTCCCGCTCCACAGACTTTCTCGGCGTACAGATCTGCAACCGAGGGAAGGCGGGCGTAAAGCCCCCTCCCCGACGTGCGGGTTCAACGCCTGCCGCCTCAACGGATCCTGTCTGGGTCACGCAGGAGGTAAGAAATCGAAATGAACGCACATGCAGTCAGTAGGAAGTTCACCAAGATCGTCGCGACGCAGTTCGGTGTAGACTGCAACGAAATCTCGGGGGAGACGCGGTTTATTGAAGATCTTGGGGCCGACTCTCTTGACCTCGTGGAGATTGTGATGTCCACCGAGGATGCGTTTGACGTAGACCTCGACGATGAGCGGGTATCGGAGATCTTCACGGTCGGCGACGCCTGCGCCTATGTTCGCGAAAAGGTTCAGGGCAAATAAAAAAGCGGTCGTAAACCCCACGGCGGGCCTACGACCGCTCACAACAATGCCGGGCACTCCTAGCGCAGGGGGCGACCTCCGGAAGGAAAAAAGGCGCCCGGCGGAACCCACGATACCATGGACCACAGAAAAGTCATCTTCCTCGACGTAGACGGCGTGCTGAATTCCGCCGCCAGCTGGCAGCGGGGCTGGGAGATGGGCGACCCTGTGGTAGGGATGCTATCATGATCGTTCTGGCACACGCAGGAATCCCCTGCGATCTCGAAACCGCTCTCGGCGTCGGTGGTGTCGGCGCCGCTGTCTTCGCCTTCCGCTGGATCTGGGCGCGGTGGACGGTGTTCAAGAAGATGTTTACGCGGTAAAGCACATGGACCACAAGGGCCTCTACAGTATGCAAGGCGAGAAGATGGTCGACGAGGTGTTCAAGGAACGCCTAGAACGAGACTACGTCTGCAAGAACTGCGGGCAGTCGAAGACGGCGCACATGCCGGACGAGCGCTGCTTGTTCAGCCCCGGTACCTTCTTCCTCCTCGACCACAAGCGGTCCAAGCCGGAGTTCTGATGAGCAGCTACCGAGACCCCGAGGACATGCGCCGACTCCTCTCGAGCTCGTGCTCCGACTGCTTGGAGCGAGGAATCATTCTGGCCCTGACGGATCCGAAGTACCACGCCGAAAGCAAGTCGATTCGCAAGCAACTACGCGGACTGTTCCGCCTGCACGCGCATATGGGCTTGGTGCCTGGAACGACGAAGCGCGCCTACGCCTACTTCATCGAGTTCCCCCTCCTGACGAACGGCGTGTACACGCCCGGGATTTCCGACGAGGACACGGATCTCGCAGCCGCCGTGACCAAAGCGGCAGACCTCCTCAAACGTATATACGGGGACCGTAAGTTATGAGCCTCGCAGCCATCGCCAAGGAAATCAGACAGGACCTAAAAGACCACGCCATAACCGGTGACCTACCGGACCTGAAGTACACCGTGCGCGTGAAGGATCGGAAGATCCTCGTAACGGTAGGAAGCAGGCCGCCCTTCCCCATTTGGCAGAAGCGCGGTCGCTACATCGCCTATACCGACAGGGCCGCCCGGCTCTTGGACAAGGTTGAGGCGATCATGCGGGAGTACCAGCAAGACGTCGTCGAGGAGGGTGGGACGAAGCCGAACTTCCGGCCCCTCGCTCTTTTCGACGACACGCTCAAGGAGATCGAATGAAGGACATCAAGGACGTGTGCGACGGCCTCTCGAAGGCATGCCAGCACCTGAAGGACGTGGCAAACCTCCGCGCGCAGGTGGACAGTGCCTACGCGGAGCGCAACCAGGTGGTCGCCGCGCTGGCGAAGATGGCGGTGGCGCTGGGACTCAACGCCGGCCTCGGAGACCACGTCGACAAGGAAGGCGAGGCGCCCTGGGAGCCGGAGTGGCGGAACGTCGTGTACATCGACCTCCCAGGAGCAGCCCAGTGCTCGTGGCACTTCCACTCACGCGAAGCGCACCTTTTCGAGGGCCTGCCTCGGTATCGGGGCGTGTACGACGGCCACAGCACTGAGCTCAAGTACGAGCGCCTGAACCGTCTCTCGGTGGGGCGGCTGCTATGATCGGGTGGCTGCGAGACCGTCTCATCGGTATCCATCGTCGGAAGCCCAAAGACCAGGCCCTCATTGCCAACGCGGTAATCCCCGCTGCCAAGGACATCGCCAGAGCCAACCTGGAGATCGCCTTGCGCAACCTAGACGACACCGCAGGTAAGCCGCTGCGCCACCAGCGCGCGCAGCTCACCGCGATCCTGATGAGTGTTCAGGCTGCACATGCGGCCCTCGACACCGCGATCCACCAGGTGAACCGAGCCTGCGGGGAGGAGTGCGAATGACGAAGGTCTACGTTCGCAAGTACCCCACCGCCGGGGTTGTGTCGCTCGACGAGGACGGGCAGGAGAGGTTCGGTGCCAGGGCTACAATCGACGGGCCCTCCGAGCTCATCTGGGACCAGACGCTGATGAAGCACGTCCTGGTCACCACCGCCCCTGTCGAAGTGCACGACGAGTAGCCAACGCCCAAATGACTGGTGTACAACAAAGGGCGCCGCTTCACAGCGGCGCTCTTTTTTTTGCCCCGGAGGGCGCGTGGACTGGATGCGAATGCTCTGCTTCGAAGATACCCAGGTCACCGACGACACCGTCGAGCTCTGGAGCGGCACGGACGGCACGCGCACCGCATTCCTCCGGTGCCGAGACCTCGGCGACCGTCGCCTCTGGGAGCTTATCGACCGCAAGGGCCTGCCGGTCTGCGACCCACAGTACGATCTTCCTGGTACGCAGCTAGGTGCACCGCTTCAGTGGGCCGAACGGCAGCTCGAGCGGCGGCGGGGCAAAAAGAAGCGTTTACCCCTTGACGACTAGTACCCGTACAGGAGTACAACTCCCAAATCGTACACTCACCCACGACCCCCGATGCCCCAGGCCCTCCTAGACCACCCCCTCTACTGCCTGTTTGCCGTCGCCACGGTCGCCTACGCACTAAGATCGCGAAGGGAAAAAAGTGACTCGCGAACAGATCCTCGAAATGGTTTCAGGCTGGATCGATTCCGCCTGTCATCCGAACAGCACCGACAAGCGCCTGATCATCGAAAAGGCGAGCCTGGTTCGCTCTGACCCGAACCAGCCCAACCCCTCCCACGCCCTTTTCCGTATTCACGTCGAGGTCATCGCCGGCACGAGCCAGCTACCGCTCGGCGAGCCCAGTCGAATCATCGCGCCAGAAACAGCGGCGAAGATCCAGCTGTAAAAAAACACTGTCCCAGCGATCAGGGACAGGTCATCGGGGGATACGATGAAGATCATGGATTGCCACGTCTGCGGGGTCTCGGTGTTCCACAAGGAAGGCGAGCCTCTTTTCAGCGGCACGGACTTCGTCGTAGCCATGCCGGTCCGGCACCAGGCGCCCTGCGGCGCTGCGTGCGGCGGCGGCCCGGTGTCCACGCACGACTACACCAACGGTCGCGTCCATCTGTCCACAGGCTGCCCGGTGTGTGCTGAACCGGCAGCGCTGACTGCTTGATCAGCACCACCCACAAGGAGAAAACCATGGCCACGAAGACCACGACCGCGAAGAAGACCCCCGCGAAGAAGACCGCCACCAAGACCACGGCCGCGAAGAAGACCACCGCAACCAAGGCCCCGGCGAAGAAGACGGCGACCAAGCGCGCCGCGAAGTAAGCGAAGTGATCCGGCGTCCCCCGCTTCGGCGGGGGCGCCACAACCGGAAGGGGTGTCCGATGCCTTGGTGGGTGCGAGCATACGTCGTAATGTCGGCGCCTCTCTTCATCCTCTGGGGGTTGTGGCGGATCATTACGGATGGCAAAGAAGAAAGATCTTACCCCCGATAAGCTCGAGCGTAAGCGCGAGGCGTGGCGGAGGTGGTACGCGAAGAATCGGGAACGGATGAACGCGTACTACAGAGAGCGCTACTACGCGAAACGGGCTGCGGAGAGTGCG
>Ga0164243_10006789_pt1 | contig 17267 bp, 17 predicted proteins | sample OricompcompostOP_FD_108781 | JGI IMG/M metagenome (GOLD analysis project Ga0164243, IMG submission 108781) | Organic Plus compost microbial communities from Emeryville, California, USA - Original compost - Organic plus compost (OP) | ecosystem: Engineered > Solid waste > Mixed feedstock >... | reverse complement strand
TCAGCATCCATGCCTGAGCATGTCCGTCTGGAACAGTGGCGCCGACAGGCCCAATGGACCCTCGCCTGCGCGAGGGTGACGGGGGAAGGGGCTGGTGCCTACCCCCCTATCGTCATTCCCGCGAAGGCGGGAATCCATACTCAACCATCCGTCTGGTGGAAACTCTCAGGCATGGATGCTGAATCGAGTTCAGCATGACTTTTTGGGAGAGGCGGAGCGCAGCGACTATGCGCCGACTGGCGCGCGCGCACGTTTGCGCGAAAGCCAAGGGGCACGGAGGTGCCCCGCCCGGCGTCTGAGGGACCAACAAAGATAGAGCGCAGCGACTATGCGCCGACCGGCGCGCGCGCACGTTTGCGCGGAAGCCAAGGGGCACGGAGGTGCCCCGCCCGGCGCTTGAGGGGCAAAACAAAAAAGGGCGAGGCCCACGCCCGATTGCGTTGACTTCCCGAGGCAAGCGCACTATACAGCGAGCCTTGATTTCCAGGCGGCGGCGAACCGGCGATGCCTGTCCGCTGCCCCAACTTGAACGGAGAATTCGGTGAAACGGACTTTTCAACCCAGCGAACTCGTCCGCAAGCGCCGTCACGGTTTCCGTGCGCGCATGAAGACGGTTGGCGGGCGGCGGGTCATTGCCCGGCGGCGGGCCCGGGGACGCAAACGCCTCTCGGCCTGATGATTCTCACGCCTCCCGCAGGAATGCCGGGTGGCAGACATGATTCGGACGATCCAATTGAAGCGGTTGACGCGAAGCGCAGATTTCCGAAGGGTACGCGCCGGGCGGCGGTCTTGTGCCATGCCCGGCGTCGTCGTGCAGGCGCGCCCGCATGCGCCGGACAGCCGGGAGCTCGACCCCGCCAGTGAGGCCCGCGTGGGCTACACGGTCAGCAAGAAGGTCGGCAACGCCGTGGCCCGCAACCGCGCCAAGCGCCGCCTGCGCGCCGCCGCCGCCGACGTGCTGCCCGGCGTGGCGGCTCCGGGCGTGGATTACGTCCTCATCGGCCGGCGCCGGACCCTGGACCGTCCCTACACCGCCCTGAAGCAGGATCTGGAAGCCGCCCTCGGCAAGCTGGGCATGTGCCGGGCGCGGGAGGGGGAGCCGGTGCAATGAAGCCCGTCGCCTTCCTCCTCAAGGCCCTGATCGCCGCCTATCAGTATCTGATTTCTCCCGCCCTCGCTCCGCGCTGCCGCTATTATCCGACCTGTTCCGCCTATGCCAGGGAGGCCATCACCCGGCATGGCGCCCTTTACGGCACATGGCTGGCCGTCAAGCGGCTCGCCCGCTGCCATCCTTGGGGGGACTATGGGTATGACCCGGTCCCCGAGGCGCACCGGTGCGGCCAGCCCCATGCGCACGCTGCGAGAGGCGGCATGACAAAGGAGTCCTCATGACCGACCAGCGCAATATGATCCTCGCGATCATAATCTCCTTTCTCTTCCTGGTCGGCTACGACTACTTCTTCGCCAAGCCGCGCGTGGCGGAGCAGCAGACCGCGCAGCAGTCCGTTGAGACGCAGCAGCACACGGAGCAGCAAGCGGGCGGGCTGAAGGCCCCTCCCGCCCAGGGCAACGCCGCCATGCCGGCGCAGGAGGCGACGGCGACGGGCGTCGCCCGGGCCCGCATCAGTTCGGCGCGCCTCACCGGCAGCATGACGCTCGCAGGAGGGCGCATCGACGATCTCCTGCTGAGCGACTATCACGAGACGGTGGACCAGACGAGCCCGCCGGTCAGGCTGCTCTCGCCCGTCGGCACGGAGCATCCCTATTTCGCCGAATTCGGCTGGCTGGCCGCCTCCGGCACGTCGGTTCCGCTGCCCGACGCCAACAGCCAGTGGCAGGCCTCCGGCAGCGAGCTGGCGCCGGGCAAGCCGCTCACCCTCACCTGGGACAACGGCGCGGGGCTCACCTTCACCCGTACCTTCTCGCTGGACGAGGATTACATGTTCACCGTCACCCAGACGGTCACGAACAACAGCGGGCAGGATGTGGACCTGGCACCCTATGGGCGTATCGCCCGCTCCAACATCCCGAAGACCCGCAGCATCTACATCCTGCATGAGGGTCCGGTGGGCGTGCTCGACGGCGTTCTGAAGGAAGTCGATTATGATGACCTGAAGGATGATGGCGACCAGACCTTCGACAGCCAGGGCGGCTGGCTGGGCATCACCGACAAATACTGGCTGACGGCGCTCATCCCGGCGCAAGAGGACATGTTCACCGGCGGCATGCGCCACGGCATGACCGGCAGCGCGGACCGCTATCAGGCCGACATGCTCTATGCCACCCGCACGGTCCCGGCGGGCGGCAGCGTTTCCGTAACCTCCCGGCTGTTCGCCGGCGCCAAGGAGGTGGACCTCATCGAGGGCTATGCCGAGCGGCTCGACATCGACAAGTTCGACCTCGCCATCGACTGGGGCTGGTTCCGCTTCCTCACCAAGCCCATCTTCCACGCGCTGGACTTCCTCAAGGGCGTGCTCGGCAATTTCGGCCTGGCCATCCTGGGGCTCACGGTCATCATCCGACTCCTCTTCTTCCCGCTGGCCAACAAGCAGTTCCGGGCCATGAGCAAGATGAAGACGCTGCAGCCGAAGATGAAGGAGATCCAGGAGCGCTACAAGGACGACCGCGCCCAGCAGCAGCAGGAAATGGCCAGGCTCTACAAGGAGGAGAAGGTCAACCCGGTTTCGAGCTGCCTGCCGATCTTCATCCAGATCCCGGTGTTCTTCTGCCTCTACAAGGTGCTCTACGTCACCATCGAGATGCGCCATGCGCCGTTCTACGGCTGGGTCCACGACCTGTCGGCGCCCGATCCGGCACTGTGGCTCACCGGCTTCGGCCTCTTTCCCTGGAACGTGCCGCAGCTTCTCGCCATCGGCGTGTGGCCGGTACTGATGGGCATTTCCATGTTCCTGCAGCAGCGCCTGAACCCGCAGGCCACCGACCCGGCGCAGCAGAAGATCTTCATGTTCATGCCCGTCATCTTCACCGTCATGCTGGCGCAGTTCCCGGTGGGCCTGGTGATCTACTACACCTGGAGCAACCTGCTCACCCTGGCGCAGCAATGGGTCATCATGAAGCGCGTGGAGCGGCAGGGCTGATGACCTTGCTCGGCTCGTCATGCTGAACGTGATTCAGCATCCAGTCCTGAGCCTCGTCTTCTGCTATAGAGGTGTCGGCACCTCTCAGGAATGGACCCTGAATCGGGTTCTGGGTGACAGATCGGGCGGAAAGGCCCAAGGCTGAATGCCGGTTGAACCTGAGAACGAGAGTGCAGACGCGATCACCCGCGCGCTTTTCTCCGGCGAATGCCGGTTCCTGCTGGGCGCCACCAGCATCGCCAGCCTGCCGGTGCACGATCATGTGGAAGTGGCCTTCGCCGGCCGCTCCAATGTCGGCAAGTCGAGCCTCCTGAACGCCCTTGTGGGCCGGCAGAACATGGCCCGCACCTCCAAGGAGCCGGGACGCACGCGCGAGCTCAATTTCTTCCTGATCGACGGCAGGAACGGTGCCAAGGCGGTGATCGCCGACCTGCCGGGCTACGGCTATGCCAGGGCGCCCAAGGACGTAGTGGCCCGCTGGACCCGGCTCACCAAATCCTATCTGGCCGGCCGGCCCAATCTGCGGCGCATCTTCCTGCTGATCGACAGCCGGCATGGGCTGAAGGCGACGGACCAGGACATCCTGGACCTGCTCGACAAGAGCGCCGTCTCCTACCAGGTGATCCTCACCAAGTCCGACAAGGTGACCAAGGCCGAGCAAGCGGCGGTGCGCGAGCAGGTGCTCGCCGCCCTGGCCCGGCACCCCGCGGCCTATCCCGAGGTCATCCTCACCAGCTCGCTGAAGTCCGCCGGCATCGACGACGTGCGGATGGCCATTGGAAAGCTGGTTCAGGACCGGTGATTTCGTTATAAGGCGAGGAGACGTGAACCCCGAGGCCCGGATGACCGAAAAGAGCGAGACCGCCAGAACCATGACCTCCACAGCCCATATGCTCTCCGAAGCCCTGCCCTATATGCGCAAATATGCCGGGCAGACCATCGTCATCAAGTTCGGCGGCCACGCCATGGGGGACGACGCGCTGTCCGAGAAGTTCGCCCGCGACATCGTGCTGATGAAGCAGGTGGGCATGAACCCGGTGGTGGTGCATGGCGGCGGTCCGCAGATCGGCAGCATGCTCGACCGGCTGAAGATCAAGAGCGAATTCGTCAACGGCCTGCGCGTCACCGACCGGGAGACCGTGGATATCGTCGAGATGGTGCTCTCCGGCGCCATCAACAAGTCCATCGTCAGCGCCATCAACCGGGCGGGGGGCAGGGCGGTCGGCCTCTCCGGCAAGGACTGCAACATGGTCCTGGCCCGCAAGATGCTGGAGGTCTCGACCGACCCCGATTCCAACATCGAGAAGGTGCTGGACCTCGGTTTCGTCGGCGAGATCGTCGAGGTGGACCCCCATGTGGTGAACGTGCTCACCTCCTCGGATCTCATCCCCGTCATCGCACCCATCGGCGTGGGGGAAGGGGGCGAGACCTACAACATCAACGCCGACACGGTGGCCGGCGCCGTGGCCTCGGCGCTGAAGGCCAAGCGCCTCCTGCTGCTCACCGACGTCAAGGGCGTGCTGGACGGCGACGGCCAGCTCATCACCGACATGTCGGCCAAGCAGGCGCGCGACCTGGTGGAAGAGGGCATCGTGAAGGGCGGCATGATCCCCAAGCTCGCCACCTGCCTGGATTCGGTCGAAGCCGGCGTCGGCGCCGCCGTCATCCTCGACGGCCGGGTGGAGCACGCCGTCCTGCTGGAACTCTTCACCGACCACGGCGTGGGCACGCTGATCGAATATGTCTGACGAATCTCGCTCGGATATTCAATCAGGTGGAATGCGGTTTCGGCCGCCCGTGCCTCACGAATCAATGGCCGCTTGATCCATTTGGGCCTTTTTCCGCCGTAATGCTGCGGCTTATAGACGATGGAAGAGATATCAACGCCATATATTGTAGCGCATTGTCCCAGCATAACGATTTCGGAAAAACCGCTTGGGCTTGTTCCACGAACATGAGATTCTACATCTAGTATCTCAGGCGCTCATTACGCAGTCATTCATCGGATAAATCGTAAGATTCTCAACATGCACGACATCATTTCGATCCAAGTCACCGCCGAATGGGACCCCGAAGCGAATGTTTGGGTTGCAACCAGTGCAGATGTGCCAGGTCTTGTTGCTGAACATTCCGATTTCCGTGAACTTCAGAAGATGGTCAACGAGCTGATTCCGATCCTGCTGGTCGAGAACAACATGCTCCCGGACCATGACAGGCCGAAACAGTCAATTCCGGTGCATATCGCGGCACAGGCTATTTCCAAGGCATGCGTTACCGCGTAATATCGCCACATTGTGGCGGACTATAAAAAGAAGCTCATCAAAATACTTAAGGAGCATGGTTGTTCGTATGTACGTCCCGCGAACGGCAGTCATGAGCTATGGGAGAGCCCCATCTCCCGGACGAGATTTGTCATTCAGCATGACCTGAAATCCCGCATTGCGGCCAACACCATCCTCAAGCAGGCCGGCATCAAGAAGAAAGTGAAATAAGGGGCCTGTTCCCGCAACATCTCGGGAGACGGAACCTTCCCCCTACACCATCCCCTTGGTGTAGATGTCGAGCTGCCATTCCATGTCTTCCTCGGAGAGGGGGAAGTCGACGCCGCCCTTGGCGTTGAGGCGCCGGGCGGGGGGCACGGAGGCGAGATCCGTCTGCATGAACATGGCGGTGCGCATGTTGAGGCCGGCCTTCCAGGCGAGCGCCGTCACGGCCTCGGGCCGGCCGATCTCGATGATCTTGCGGACGATCTCGCGCGGCAGGCCGGCCCGCAGCGACAATAGCTCGATCACCAGGCCCTTGCGGCGCTTGTGCAGGAGCGACGTCACATAGGTATCGGTGATCTCGCCCCGGTCGAATATGCGCTTGGCCTGCCACTGCACATCCTCGTCCTCCACGGGTGCGAACTCGTCGGAGCGGATGCGCTCCACCACCCGCTCCCGCAGGTCGCGCACGATATCGTCCGGCAGGCCCCGGCTCTCGACCATGCGGTCGATCAGCGAGGAGGCCACGAAGGTGGAAATGCGCCGCATGGCGCGGATGGACAGGTTGGGCCGCAGGACGATGGGTTCGTGCCACTGCTCGATGGAGGCGGCATTGTCGATGATGGCGTCCAGCGTTTCCTCGCGGATCTGGGCGCTCTCGTTGGCGAGCAGGGCGGCGACGGCCGGAATGTCCAGCGTGGCGGCGATATCGGCGGAAACGTCGGCATCCAGGTTGGTGCGCCGGGCGATGGCCGTCAGCGCCCCCTGCACCCGGGTGGTGGCGATGATCTCGCGCAGGTCGTCGGCGTTGAGAAGCGGCGAATATTCGAGGATCGGCGCACAGACCGCCAGCTCCACGTCGTGGGCAAGCTGCATCACCACATGCCGCGGGATATTGTCGGCACTCTTGAGCTCCTCGGCGACGATCTGGCGCACCCGGGGCAGCTGGTCTGAGGCCAGGCTCTCCAGCACCTCGATGGCCTGCTCGCGCAGCTTGACCTGCTCCGTCTCGTCGAGGCCGGGGAGGAGGGTGCTGATCTTGCGCGCCAGCTCGCAGCGCACTTCGTCGTTATTGTCGTTGGCCAGTATCTTGCAGGCCGGCTGCGGCGTGTTGGGATTGCGCACCACCGAGAGGCGCACCTCGGGCGAATCGTCGCTGGCCAGGTAGTAGAGCATTTCCGGCCGGGCGTCCGGATGCTGCGCCAGCGCGCGCCGGGCCTCGGCATCCTTGGTGGCCAGGATGTCCCGCGCCTGCTCATAGGTCAGCGGCTTGGACTCCTCGGGTTTGGCCGCCTTCGGCTTTCTGGACAGAAGTCTCCTCAGCATGATCAGCCTGTCCTCTTCATGGTCACCGGCGGCGCCAGCACGAAGGACGATTTGCCCCGGCGCTTGACGCCATACATCGCCTGGTCGGCCCGGTCGAGAAGCGTTCCCAGCGTCTCCTCGCGCTCGGGGTCGGTGATGACGATGCCCACCGAAAGGGAGAGCGGCACGTCCGTCTCCCCGGCGATCTCGTTCAGCTGATCGGCCAGCTCCAGCAGTTCCTCCGCCCGCTTGACGGCCCCCGCTTCCGTGGTGTTGTCCAGCCAGATGGCGAACTCGTCGCCGCCCAGCCGGGCACAGTAGTCGCTGCCGCGGGTGTGGCCGTCGAGATAGATGCCCAGCGTGCGCAGCACGGCATCCCCCCGGTCGTGCCCGTAGCGGTCGTTGATCTGCTTGAAATTGTCGAGGTCGATGTAAAGGAGGGCGCTGCGCCGGCGCGTGCGCGACAGGGCGGCAAGCCGCGGTTCCACCTGCTCGATGAAGCCGCGCCGGTTCATCAATCCGGTCAGGTCGTCGGTGCGGGCCAGCATCTTGAGCTTTTCCTGGGCCGCGAACTGCGCGATGGCGATGGCCAGGTAATCGGTCACGCCCAGGAGCAGGGAGCGGTCCTTCTCGGTCCAGGGGCCTGCCTCCATGGGCCGCGCCACGCACAGCGCCCCGTTGATCTTGTGGTTGTGGCGGGTCAGCACCGCCGCCATGTTGAGGCCCCGGCCCGTGGTCTCGAAGATGGGCTGGGCCAGGTCCTGCGGCAGGCCGATCATGCGGCTCACCTGGCGTTCGGCATATTTGGTGAGGAAGTCCACACCCTCCTGGCTGCCGTCGTCATGGGTGTAGCTGGCGGTGAGCGTCACGTGCGGCGTGTAGCGCATCACGGCGCAAAGGGGGGCATCGAGCGCGTTGGCCGTCTGCCGCGCCGCTTCGCGCAGCATGGATTCCGGGTCCACGCAGTCGCGGATGGACTTGATGAGCGTATTGAGGAGATGGGCGCGCTCGCGGGCCTGTTTCAGCGCGTCCTCATGCTCGCAGATCAGCGTGATGTCGCGGCAGACGCCCCGCGCGCCGATCCAGTTCCCGTCGTCGTTGAAGATCGGCACGACGCAGATGCTCACCGTCGCCAGGTCGCCGTTATGGTCCTTCAGGCGGAACTTGGCCTCGTTCAGCGGCTCCTGGGAGGTGAAGGGGTTGGTCTCCTCGCCGTCCGGCAGGAGCGAGCGGGAATCCAGCCCCTCCAGCCAGCGCGCGGGAAAGCCCAAGGCGCCCATGCTGGAGACGAAGCTCAGGATGCCGTTGCGGTCCGTTTCCCAGGCGAAGTCCACGCTGCATTCCACAAGATCCTTGTAGCGCTTGCGGGATTCGGTCAGCATGTTGCACAGATTGACTTCCAGCGTGATCTCGCGGGCGGTGACCAGAAGCTGGCGCATGCCGGCGGCGCCGCTGTTGAAGAGGGGCACCACATGCGCCTCGAACAGCCGCCCGCCGTCCAGTCCGCCGCTTGCGCGGGCCGGCGGCAGGTCGAAAGTGACCACGCGGGCATCGCCGGTCTCGCCGGCCGCCAGGATGGCATCCTCGAGAGGGTCGGGCAGCCCGTCCTCGGGCAGGACGGCGGCAGGGGCATTGCGGTAGATGACGCGGCCGTTCGCGTCCGTCACCACGGCGAGCAGGCTCGACCGGTCGACCAGGGAGAGGATTTCCGGTGCGACGGGAAGAGCCTCCTCCACCGGAGACCGCTCCCCCCGATGAAAGTGTCTCAATATGTTGCGCGACCGCCAGGACACTCTTGGGCCAATCCTTCACAATGGGCGCCATGAGGCGCGGCTTTTCGATTCCGGGACTGTACGGCAGTCTAGCCGGGAGCTCTTAATACAGCTTTAATATGGCGTTTATGGCAGGCCGCGCTGTCGCATGTGGCGTTCCAGGCAAGAACGACCTCCCCATAGGCCATTGCCCCGGTTGACAGGACGGGGCTGGATTGTATCTTCGGGCGACCTTTTGAGACCCCGCCGACAAGACCGTGAGAGGAGCCGCCCCGTGCCGGACAATCTGAAGAGCATCATCGAGGACGCCTGGGAAAACCGTGCCGAGATTTCCACGTCGACGGACGGCGCCGTGCGGCAGGCGGTCGATGATGCCCTGGACGGGCTGGACTCCGGCACCTTGCGCGTGGCCGAGAAGACGGACGGCCAGTGGACGGTCAACCAGTGGCTCAAGAAGGCCGTGCTGCTGTCCTTCCGCCTCAACGACATGCAGCCCATCCCCGGCGGGCCGGGCGCCAACACGCCCTGGTTCGACAAGGTGCCCTCGAAGTTCGAGGGTTGGGAGGATGCCGAGTTCCGCAAGGCCGGCTTCCGGGCCGTGCCCGGCTGCTTCGTGCGCCGCTCGGCCTATGTGGCGCCCGGCGCCGTGCTCATGCCCAGCTTCGTCAATCTGGGCGCCTATGTGGGCAGCGGCACCATGATCGACACCTGGGCCACCGTCGGCTCCTGCGCGCAGATCGGCCAGAACTGCCACATCTCCGGCGGCGTGGGCATCGGCGGCGTGCTGGAACCGCTGCAGGCCGGCCCGGTCATCATCGAGGACAATGTGTTCATCGGCGCGCGCTCGGAAGTGGCGGAAGGCGTGATCGTGGAAGAGGGCGCGGTTCTCTCCATGGGTGTCTTCATCGGCGCCTCCACCAAGATCGTCGACCGCGAGACCGGCGAGGTGCACCAGGGCCGCGTGCCGGCTTTCTCGGTGGTGGTGCCCGGCAGCCTGCCCGGCAGGCCGCTCGGCGACGGCACGCCGGGGCCCAGCCTCTATGCCGCCGTCATCGTCAAGAAGGTGGACGCCCGCACCCGCGAGAAGACCTCCGTCAACGACCTGCTGAGAAGCTGAGATGAGCCCGTCCGGCGCCACAGAGGAGACCGTCGGGCCCGATCCCATTGAGCTGGCGCAGGAGCTGATCCGCCGCCCCAGCATCACCCCGCGCGACGCCGGCGCCCTGGACGTCCTGCAAAAGGCATTGGAGGCGCTGGGCTTCGCCTGCACGCGCCTGCCCTTTGGCGAGGGAGCCGAGCGGGTGGACAATCTCTATGCCGCCATCGGCGAGGGGCGCCCCCATTTCATGTTCGCCGGCCACACCGACGTGGTGCCGCCGGGGGACGAGGCCGCCTGGGAGAGCGATCCCTTCGACCCCACGTTGCGGGACGGGCTGCTCATCGGCCGGGGCGCCGCCGACATGAAGAGCGCCATCGCCGCCTTCACCTCCGCCGTCGCCGGCCATCTGGCGGGCGGCCGCACGGGCACCATCAGCCTGCTCATCACCGGCGACGAGGAGGGTGACGCCGTCAACGGCACACGCGCCGTCCTCGACTGGATGCGCCGGCAGGGCATCCGCCCGGACCATTGCCTGGTGGGCGAGCCCACCTCGGCGGCCGTCCTCGGCGATACCATCAAGATCGGCCGGCGCGGCAGCATGACGGTGAAGCTCACCGCAAAGGGGCGCCAGGGCCATGTGGCCTATCCCGACCGGGCGCTCAACCCCATACACGCCCTGCTGCCGGCGCTTGAGCGGCTGGCCTCCAGGAGGCTCGACGACGGCACGGAATTCTTCTCCCCGTCCTCCCTGCAGGTGACCACCATCGACGTGGGCAACCCGGCCACCAATGTGATCCCGGGCGCGGTCAGCGCCACCTTCAACATCCGCTACAACGACCTGCACACTTCCCAGTCGCTTCTCGCCTGGATCGAGGAGGAATTGGCCGCGGTCCCCTGCGCGCTGGAGAAGACCGTGCAGGTGAGCAGCGACGCCTTCCGCACCGAGCCGGGGGAATGGACGGCGCTGGTGAGCGACGCGGTGGCCGCAGTGACCGGCCGCCGGCCGGACTTCACCACCGGCGGCGGCACGTCGGACGCGCGATTCATCAAGGACCTGTGCCCGGTCGTGGAATTCGGTCTGGTGGGTGATACCATGCACCAGGTGAACGAGCGTGTGCCGGTGGCGGATGTCCGCACACTCCGGGACGTCTACCGCCGCCTTCTGGACACCTATTTCGGAGCCCGACCATGAGTGTGACGCACGACATCAGGCGCGGCCTCGCCGGCGGCGTCCACATGGCCCAGTTCAAGAAGGACGGGGTGGGGCTCTTCGATATTTCGGCGGACGGGTTCTGGAATTCCTTCATCGCGCTTCCCCTGTGCGCCGCCATCCAGGTGGCGACCTTGCTGCTGCCCGCCATGCTGCCGCCGGAGCAGCGCAGCATCGGTTATCTGGCGATGACGGCCATCGCCGTCATGGTGACGCAACTGGTCATCCTCGGCGGCATGCTGCTGATGACCAGGATCATCAAGCGCCAGGAGCAGTTCTCGGTCTTCGCCATCGTCTTCAACTGGACCAGCGTGGCCATGTTCTGCGCCACGCTGCTGATGAGCCTGGTGGAAGGCTTTCTCTCCGGCACGCCGGTGGCAGGCGCCGGGCTGCTGCTGGCCTTCATCTACACGCAGGTGCTCACCTGGTTCGTGCTCTATGAAACGCTGGCCAGGGACATGCTGCTGGCCTTCCTGCTCACCGTCTTCATCCTGGCCGTCCAGCTGCTCACCAATTTCGGCATCGGCTGGCTGACCCAGACGGTGGGCCGGGCCTTGGCATAGAGCATGCTGCATCCAGACTGAATCGCCTCACCCTCTATCGGTCACCCCCACCGTCTGTCCGGCACCCTCGCCCCCATTCGTCACCCCAACCCCTCCTCGTCACCCCAGCGAAGGCTGGGGTCCATACGATATCCCAGCCAGCACTAATGGGGGAGACGATGGGGAATTTGGATGCCAGCCTTCGCTGGCATGACGAAGAAGAAAGCACGTCCTCCGGCCAGCGAAGCTGGACCGGGGGAGGCGGGTGACGATAGAAGAAGGCCAGGGGAGGCTTCTGACGGAAGGCAAAGCGGTCAAACCTGATGTCACCGCCCTAATCGTAAGTCACAGCCGTCAGATACAGCCCCTGGGGCGGGGCGTTGAGGCCCAGCGCCGCGCGGTCCCGGGCGTCCAGCGCGGCTTTCACGTCCGCCTTCGTCCATTTGCCTTCGCCCACCAGTTTCAACGTGCCCACCATGGAGCGCACCTGATGGTGCAGGAAGGACCGTGCGGCGGCGGTGACGTGGATTTCCTCTCCCACCCGCGAGACGGTGAGCGCGTCCAGCGTCTTCACCGGCGACCGGGACTGGCACTGCTGGGCGCGGAAGGTCGTGAAATCATGATGGCCCACCAGGACACGGGCCGCGTCGTGCATGGCATCGGCATCCAGCGGCACCGGCACATGCCACACCCGGTTCATGTCCACCGCCGGCGGGCCGCGGCGGTTGAGAATGCGGTAGAGGTAGCGCCGCCCCGTGGCGCTGAAGCGCGCATGCCAGCCTTCGGGCGCAATATCGGCCTCCAGGATGCTCACCGGCTCCGGCCGCAGATGGAAATTGAGCGCCCCCATCAGCCGCTCGGGCTCGAACTCGTCCGCCATGTCGATCTGGATGACCTGGCCCGTGGCGTGCACCCCCGTATCGGTGCGCCCGGCCGCCATGAGGGCCGGGGTGGAGCGGATGAATTTCGAGAGCGCCGTCTCCATGGCCTCCTGCACGGTGTAGCCGTTCACCTGGCGCTGCCAGCCCACATAGGGCGTGCCGTCATATTCGATGGTCAGCCTGTAGCGCGGCATCAGCCCGCCCTGTCCGCCGTGATGCGCGTGCCGCGCAGGAACGCGCTCGCCTCCATGGCGGCCTTGCCCTCGCGCTGGAGGCGGGTGGGGCGATACGCCCGGTCGCCGCAGGCGATGGTGAGCGTATCACGATTAAGGATGTGCCCCGGCGGGCCGCCCGCGTCCACGATCTCGCCGGCCAGTACCTTGACGCGCACGCCGTCCAGCATGAACCAGGCGCCGGGGAAGGGGAAGAGGCCCCGGACCTGCCGGTCGATCTCGACGGCGGGCCGGGTCCAGTCGATGCGGGCTTCCGCCTTGTCGATCTTGGCGGCGTAGGTAATCCCGTCCTCGGCTTGCGGCCGGGGGACGATGCGCCCCTCCGTGAGCCTGTCCAGCACGTCGACCACCAGCCTCCCCCCCATCTCCGCCAGGGCGTCATGCAGGTCGGCGGTGGTGCTGTCCGGGGTGATCATCAGGGGCCACATGGCCAGGATCGGGCCGGTGTCCAGGCCTTCGGCCACCTGCATGATGGAAACACCGGTCTCGGCATCTCCCGCCATGATGGCGCGGTGGATGGGAGCGGCCCCCCGCCAACGCGGCAGCAGGGAGGCATGGATGTTCAGGCAGCCAAGGCGCGGCGCGTCGAGGAAGGCTTTCGGCAGCAGCAGGCCATAGGCCACCACCACCGCGGCATCCAGCTCCAGCGCGCGCCAGCGGGCCAGTTCCCCTTCGTCCTTGAGGGAGCGGGGGGTCCTGACCGGGATGCCCGCCGCCTCGGCCGCCCGGTGAACGGGGGACGGGCGCGGCTTCTGGCCCCGGCCGGCGGGGCGGGGCGGCTGGGAATAGACGGCCACCACATCATGTCTGCTGGCGATCAGGGCCTTGAGGGCCGGCACCGCGAAGTCCGGCGTGCCCATGAAGGCGAGCCGCAGGCCGCCCGCTGCCCCCCCGGCGGCCAATCAGCCTACTCCGCGGCCTTGAGCCGCCGGGCCTTGCTCGCACGGCGCAGGATCATGTTGCGCTTGAGGGAAGAGAGATAGTCGATGAAGAGGATGCCCTTCAGATGGTCCATCTCATGCTGGATACATGTGGACAGCAAACCCTCGGCCTCCAGGACCTGTTCCTTGCCGTCATAATCGAGGTATCTCACGCGGCACCGGGCCGGGCGCTGCACCTCCCAATATTCCTCCGGCACGGACAGGCAGCCCTCATTATAGCTGCTGAGCTCTTCCGAGGTCTCCAGAATCTCCGGATTGACGAGGAAGAGCGGCTTTTCCATGCCCTCGTCCGGCCCCAGGTCGATGACGATGATGTTCTTCGCCACGCCCACCTGGATGGCCGCCAGGCCGATGCCCGGCGCCCCGTACATGGTCTCAAGCATGTCGTCCATCAGCCGGCGCACATCGTCGGTCACCGCCTCCACAGGCTCGGACACCTGTTTGAGGCGCGGATCGGGTGCGGTGATGATGGGCAGAATCGCCATTTGTTCTCTACTCTGGATTACCGGAATCTCTCGATATACGGTAGGTAATGCCAATGGGGAGAAGAATCAAGTGAACGCCGCCCACCTCCTGAACGATCCGCTGGCCCTGGCCCTGGGCTCGGCGGGCTTTCTGCTGCTCCTGTTCCTTCTCGGGATGGGCCTGATGCTGCGCGCCCTGAACCGCCGCCGCGCCGAGGACACGGCGGCCCAGGCGGAGAACCTGACGGCCACGCAGGCGCAGACCCTGGCCCTTGCCAATCACATCGCGGAACTGGGGGGCCGGCTCTCCCAGCTCGCCGAGGGCCAGAGCCATCTCTCGCGCCAGATGGAGGAGCGGCTGGACAAGGTCTCGCAGCGGATGGGCCAGAGCCTGGAGCAGTCCGCCGAGAAGACGGCGCAGACCATGGCCGACCTGCAGAAACGGCTCGCCCTCATCGACCAGGCGCAGAAGAACATCACCGAGCTTTCGGGCCAGGTGGTGGGCCTGCAGGACATCCTGGCCAACAAGCAGGCCCGCGGCGCTTTCGGCGAGATTCAGATGGCGGATATCGTCACCGCCGCGCTGCCGCCCAGCGCCTACAGTTTCCAGACCACCATGGGCAACGGCAAGCGGGCCGACTGCCTGGTGCTGCTGCCCAATCCGCCGGGGCCCATCGTGGTGGACGCCAAGTTTCCGCTGGAAAGCTATTCGGCGCTGCGCAACGCCCAGGACGACGGCGCGCGCACCCTGGCGGAGCGCAGCTTCCGCACCGATGTGCTGAACCATGTGAAGGCCATCGCCGAGCGCTACATCATCCCCGGCGAGACGGCGGAGAGCGCCTTAATGTTCCTGCCGTCGGAAGCCGTCTACGCCGAACTGCACGCCAATTTCCGCGACGTGGTGGAGAAATCCTACCAGCGCCGCGTCTGGATCGTCTCCCCCACCACGCTGATGGCCACCCTGAACACCGTCCGCGCCGTATTGAAGGATGCCCGCATGCGCGAACAGGCGGGCGTCATCCAAAGCCAGGTGCTGGAACTGATCGGCGACGTGAACCGCCTGCAGGACCGGGTGGACAAGCTGCGCACCCATTTCAGCCAGGCGGAAGGCGACATCAAGCAGATCGACATCTCGACCTCCAAGATCGTCCGCCGCGCCGAACGTATCGAAGAGGTGCAGCTGGGAGACCTGGAAGAAAGCGTGGCCGACAAACGCGGCGACGTGCAGAACCTGTTTGCGGCGACGGAAGAAGGGTAGAGCGGGATGAAATCAGGTTGATCACCCTGCTCTGTTGTCATTCGCCGACTTGATCGGCGAATCCATGGACTCGCCGGTCAAGCCGGCGAGTGACGAAGGTATCGAACGTCCAAACCTCAAAACCATCCCGCTTAGCGCCGGAAGCGCAGATGGCGGCTAAGGCTTCTCCACCTCCGACAACAGCCGATCCAGCGCCTCCTCGTCGAGTTCCGTGATGCGCTCGGAGAGGCGGTTGGCGAGGTGGGTGGCTTTTGGGGACAGGCCCGCCGTGTCGATGACCACCCTGGGGTGGGAGAGCCTGGCGAGGCGGGCCAGTTCCTCGGCGTCGTCCCAGATGATGTCCAGATAGCGGGTGATCTCCTGCACCATGAACCAGGTGGGGCGGCCGCGCCGGCCGTGCTCCAGGGCGGAGAGATAGGCGGCCGAGACATCCAGGTCCGCCGCCATTTTCTTCAATGTGATGCCCTTGGCCTTGCGCAGGGCCCGCACCTTGGCGCCGAAGGGGGTCATTTCTCCCTCCGCCGGCGCAGGAGCACGTAGAAGGCGCCGCTGCCGCCGTGCTTGGGCTGGGCGGGCTGGATAGAGAGGATCTGCCCGGCATGGGGCCCGCGGTCCAGCCAGCCGGGAAGGTTCGCGCGGATGGCGCCGGGGCGCGGGCGCTCGGGCATGTAGTCCCGCTCGTGCGGGGCTGGCGGCAGCGCCCCCTTGCCGGTGATCACCAGGATGCAGCGCGCGGCCCTCGCCAGAGCCCCCGCGACATAGCGGTTCAGCCGGTCTTCGGCTTCCCGGAGCGTCAGGCCGTGCAGGTCGATGGTGCCTTCGATGGGCACTTGTCCACGGCGCAGCTTCTGGGCCAGGTTGCCGTCCATTTCCGATGAACCGGGCCGGGCGGGACGGGGCAGGGGGCCGGCGTCTGCACTCAAGCCCATTGCCTCGGGGTTGCGCATGGGGCGGCGTCTCGGGCGGGGCGTTTCCGGCGGCCCCAGCACATTTGCCCGGTCGAGCGGCCGGTCGCCCCGGGTGGCGGCATTCCACAAGGCTTCCTCGGCCTCGGTCAGCGGTCGCTTGCGGCGTGACGCCATGACGTCACCTCGCATCCAGCCGCGCGGCCACGGCCTTTGGCACCAAGACGAAATAGCGGCCCTGCGCCTGCATGCGTCCGGCGATCTCCCCGGCTTCGTTCCCCGTGCCCCAGAACACATCGCCCCGTATGGCCCCTTCGATGGCGCCACCCGTATCCTGCGCGATCATCAGGCGGTGCAGGGGCCTTGTGGCTTGCGCCGTTACCGGCGCCTCGGTTTCCAGCCATATGGGGGCGCCCATGGGGAAGACCGAGCGGTCCACCGCCAGCGAATGGCCGGCGGTGAGGGGCACGCCCTCGCTGCCGATGGGACCTTGGCCATCGACCGGGCGGAAGAAGATGAACGACTGATTGGCCTGCATCACCTGCGCCGCCTCGTCGGGGTGATCCTCCAGCCACTGGCGGATGGTCTGCATGCTGATATTGTCCGGCGCCAGTGCGCCCTCTTCGCGCAGCACGCGCCCGATGGCCGTATAATCCCGCCCGTTCTGGGCGGCGTATCCCACGCGGTAGCGCGTCCCGTCCTCAAGCAGCACCACGCCCGAGCCCTGGATATGCAGGAAGAAGGCGTCCACCGGATCTTTCAGCCAGGCCACCACCTGGACGTCACCGTCCAGCCCGCCATCCTCGATGGCCTTGCGGTCGGGATAGGGCACGAGCGCCCCCGCCTGCACGCGGCCAACGATGCGCTTGCCCGAGAGGTCGTCGCTGAAATCCCCCAGATTGACGGTGATCAGGTCCGCCGGGCGGCCATAGAGGGGGACCGGATAGTCGGGGTTTTTCTCCAGGCTGCCCGGATATTCCGGCTCGTAATAGCCGGTGAAGAGGCCGATATCTCCCTGCTCGGCGGTAACGGAGAGGGGGGTGAAACGTCTCTCGAAAAAGGTGCGCAGCGTCTCG
>Ga0164243_10006788_pt1 | contig 17268 bp, 16 predicted proteins | sample OricompcompostOP_FD_108781 | JGI IMG/M metagenome (GOLD analysis project Ga0164243, IMG submission 108781) | Organic Plus compost microbial communities from Emeryville, California, USA - Original compost - Organic plus compost (OP) | ecosystem: Engineered > Solid waste > Mixed feedstock >... | reverse complement strand
TGCGCTCCTGGAGGACGCGGACCTCTGCTTCGCGCCGGTGCTGTCGATGACCGAGGCGCCGCGGCATCCGCACAACCGCGCGCGCGAGGCCTTCGTCGAGCTGGCGGGCGTGCTGCAGCCCGCCCCCGTCCCGCGATTCTCACGGACGCCGGGCCAGGTGCAGACCCCGCCTGCGGACGAGGACGTGTTCGCCGCCTGGGGCGTGGAGCGGACCTGACTTCTGCGCTGGCGCGGCCCAGGCCGTCTGGTACTAGCTTCGCCGTATGAAGATCGCCATCACCGGCGCGGCCGGATTCCTCGGCCGGGCCCTGTGCGCCCGCCTTCTCGGCCGGCAGGCTCCGTTGCCGATCGAGGAGTTGCGGCTGACGGACCTGAACCTGTCCTACCGGCCCGAGCACCCGCGGGTCAGGAGCTTCGCCGGCGACCTGCGCGACCCGGCCCTGCGGGCGGACCTGGTCTCGGGGGGGCTCGATCTGCTGATCCACCTGGCGGCGCTGCCGAGCGGCGCGTCGGAAGGCGAGCCGGGCATGGCCAAGGCGGTCAACCTGGACGCCGCCATCGCGCTGTTCACCGAGGCCGCGGCCGCCCGCCCCGGCGTGCGCGTCGTCCACGCCAGCTCGATCGCCGCCCTGGGGCCGCCCCAGGGCCCCGTGGTGACCGACGACGCGCCCCTGCGCCCCACCCTCACCTACGGGGCGCTGAAGGTGATGCTGGAGACCTGGCTCACGGACATGACCCGGCGGGGGGACGTGCGCGGCCTGTCGCTCAGGCTGCCCGGGCTGGTCGCCCGGCCGCTGGTGCGCACCGGCCAGGCCTCGGCCTTCCTCAGCGACATCTTCCATCACATGCACGCGGGCGAGCCCTTCACCGTGCCGGTGTCGCCGGACGGGACCACCTGGCTGATGAGCGTGCAGCGCTGCGTGGACAACTTCGTGCACGCCGCCACCCTGCCCGCAGAGCCCGCGCTGGCGGCCATCACCCTGCCGGCGGTCCACACCTCCGTCCGCGCCCTGGTCAGCGCCCTGGCCGAGGCCACCGGCCACCTGGCCTCGCTCGCCTCCTACGCGCCCGATCCGCGGCTGCAGGCGGTGTTCGCCAGCTACCCGCCGCTGAACACGCCCGTCGCCGAGGCGGCCGGCTTCCGCGACGACGGCTCGGTCCAGTCCCTCGCCGGGCGGGTGCTGCGGCAGCTCCGGAACGAGGCGGCGGCGGACTGACCGCGGCCGGGGCGCGGCCTCACTTCACCGCCGCACGGGCCAGCCGGTCGCCCCGATAGGTCCCGACCCAGACCTCGTCGCCCACCTGGACGGCGCCCGTCGCGTCGCTGAACGCCTGGGTCCCCGTCTCGCGCAGCACGGGGGTGATCTTCATCGTCGCCGGGTCCAGCTTCGCCACGGCCCAGTCGTGCGGGCAGCGCTCCTGCTTGCAGTCCAGCAGGGTCTTCATGTCGGCGACCTGGCCGGCGACCAGGATCGAGCCGTCGGGCGCCCAGTGCAGGTTGTCGGGCATGAAGTCGAGCGCGACCGACGCCGGCTCGGCCTCCCCGCGCCGCGACAGGCGGATGACGCGCTTCTCGGGCCAGGCGTTGACGAACACCCAGGCGCCGTCCGGCGAGACCGCCACGCCGTTGTCGCCGGAGAACCGGGAGCGCGGGATCTCCCGGAAGCCCTGGCCGGGCGTCCACTCCAGCACCGCCCCGGTGACCTCGCCCGCCGCCATCTTGGCGAAGCCCTCCGCGTCGTTGGCGTCGAACTTGGACACGACGAAGCCGCCCTCGGGCGCCGGGGCGACGGAGTTGGGGTTCACCTCAGGAGGCATGACCACGCAGCCGATCCAGCGGAGCCGCGGCGCCGCGGCGCCGGAGGCGTCGACCTCGAACAGCTCCACCGACTGGCGCCCCCCGTGGTTGACCGCATAGAGCAGATGCCGGCCGCCCGTCCCCGGCCGCAGCGCCAGACCGTGGGGCGCGAGCACGGCCGGGTCGGGCCCGCCCGGACAGTCGCCGTACGGCGCGCGCGCCGGCCCCGAGAGATCGGGCTTCAGCACCGAGAAGGTCCTGGCCCCGGTGTCGACCAGATAGAGCTCCCCCGCCTTGGCGCCCGAGCCGCTCATGCCCGACACCACCATGAACGGCGACCCCGGCAGGGGCGCCATGTCCTCGGCGTTGTTCAGGCCGCAGAGGTAGTGGACCTCGCCCGCGGGCGCGCAGGCCTCGGCCGCGGCGGCCGGGCGGGCGCCGAACAGGCAGAGCAGGCCCGCGGCCCCGAGCAGGCCCCTCCACAACAGGGACATCGCCTCCCCTCCTCGTGTCGTCTTGCGGGAGGCAGTGTGGCCCGGCGCGCCGCGGGCGTCGAGCGGCGGCGCGGCGCGCCGGATCAGCCCGAGGCGCGCTGGCCGAGCGCCTTGGCCAGCATCCTGCCCGCCTCGGCCTTGCGGCCGCGGTCGGCGATCGCCATGCCAGGGCGCGGCGGGGCGTCGAGGACCCGCTGCAGGAAGCGCACGGCGCCCTGCTCGTCGCCCTGCTGCAGCAGGAACTCGCCGTACAGGTAGTTGACCTCGAGCTCCTCGGGCCCCTCGGCCAGAGCCAGGGCGAAGTAGCGCCGGGCCTTGCCCTTGTCGCCGAAGCTGATCGGCCCGCCGGGGACCTGGGCGTAGAGCGCCCCGAGATTGGCGTCGATCACGCCCGGGCCGATGGCGTTCGGGTCGATGCTCCGGGCCCTCTCCAGCAGGCTGCGCGCCCGCCCCGCGAGCGCGAGCGAGTGCAGGCTGTGCTCGGCGTCGGCCTGGACGAGCAGCAGCAGGGCCCGCCAGGCCAGGGGCTCGGCCCGGCCCGGATAGCGCTGGGCCAGGGCCGCGGCCTGATCGGCCAGCCGCCCCGCGTCCGCGGCCTTCTGCCGCGACGCCTGGACCTCGTAGGTGGCCCGCCCCCAGCCGTAGGCCAGGGCCGACACGCCGGACTGCAGGTCCGACCCCTGGGCCAGGGCCGTCCCGCACGCCAGCGCAAGGGCCAGCACCGCTCCGAGGGTCCGCTTGGCTGCGGCCATCAAAATCCTCCGTCCACGTCGGATGTCCCCCGGCGACGCCTCAAGGCGCCACACGGCCAATGTATGCAGGCTGAACGGGGGGCCAAGCGCGGCGGCGCTTCCCCGCCCGCGCGCGGCTTCTCAAACGCTCTTGCACTTTGTCGCGAGCAGGCATCCATTGCCGGCGGTTTTTTGTGCGCGCGATGCGGGGGACGCTCGATGCGGTCTGTGACGATTCTCGGCGCCTCCGGCTCGATCGGGACCAGCGCGGTCAATTTCCTGCGCCTGCACCGGGACCGCTTCGTGCTGAGCAACATCGCCGTGAACGGCGACTGGGAAGCGGCGCTGAGGATCGCGCTGGAGTTCGGCTGCAAGGCCGTCGCCGTCACCGACCCCGCCGCGGCCTCGGAGCTCAGGCGCCAGGCGCCGGCCGGGGCCTTCGAGGTCATCGACGGGCCGCAGTCGGCGGCGGCGATCGCCGCCGCCCCGGTGGACGTGGTGCTGGCCGCGGTGGCCGGCTCGGCCGGCCTGCCCTCGGTCCTGGCGGCGCTGCGCGCCGGCAACCGCGTGGCCCTGGCCAACAAGGAATCGATGGTCTGCGGCGGGCGCGCCCTGCTCGACCTGGCCGCCGCCAACGGGGTGGAGATCCTGCCGGTCGATTCCGAGCACAGCGCCATCTTCCAGGCCATGCTGGCCGGAAAGCGCGAGGAGGTCGCCTCAATCGTCCTGACCGCCTCGGGCGGGCCGTTCCGCAACACCCCGCTGGAGCAGATGCGCGCCGCCACCCCCGAGCAGGCCCTGGCGCATCCGAACTGGAGCATGGGCGCCAAGATCACCATCGACAGCGCCACCCTGGCCAACAAGGGCCTGGAGCTGATCGAGGCGGCCTATCTGTTCGACCGGGACGAGCGGGACGTGGAGGTGGTGATCAACCCCAGCTCGATCCTGCATTCGGCGGTGCAGTTCCGCGACGGCTCGATGATCGCCCAGCTCGGGCTGCCGGACATGCGCCCGCCGATCGCCCTGGCCCTGAGCTGGCCCGACCGCCTGGAGACCGGGGTGAAGTCCCTGTCGCTGGCCGAGCTCGGCAAGCTGGAGTTCCAGGAGGTCGACTACGAGCGCTTCCCGTGCCTGGGGCTGGCGCGGGCCTCGCTGCGCACGCCCGGCGGGCCGCTGCTGTTCAACGCCGCCAACGAGGTCGCGGTCGCCGCGTTCCTGGAGCGCCGCATCGGCTTCATGGAGATCCCGGAGTTCGTCGCCGAGTGCCTGGAGGCCGGGGCCGGCCGCTTCGCCTGCGCGCTGGACGACATCCTGGAGGCCAACCAGGCGGCCCTGGCCTTCTCCCGCTCGCGGCTGCTGGCCCGCGCGGCCTGAGCGGCCGCGCCCTACCCCCGCCGCTCCGCCCGCCGCCGGGCGGCCTCCCGGCCCTCGGCGACGTACCAGGCGATCAGCGACGGCGCGCCGAACACGAGGTCGCGCGCACGCAGGATCAGGGACAGGGCGATGGCGGTGGTGGCGTCCACGCCCAGCGCCGCGCCGACCAGCATGAAGCCGCCCTCCTGCACCCCCGCGGCCATCGGCACCAGGAAGAAGGCGGCCCGCGCGGCGGCCACCAGGCTGGCAAGGGCCACGCAGGCGCCCAGGTCCAGGGGCTCGCCCAGCGCCTGGGCGGCGGCCCAGACCTGGACCGCGGCCACCACCCAGCCGGCGAGGTGCAGGATCACGGCCAGGGCGGTCTGGCCGCGGTGGATGTAGATGGCGTGCACGGCCTCGGCGAGGCCGCCGCCCTCGGCGGACTGGACCGGACGGCCGAGCGCCTTGAGCGCGAGCCGCTCGGCCAGGCGCAGCGCGCCCTTGTGCCGGCTCAGGACGTAGACGATGACGATCGGGACAGCCGCGACGGCCACGGCCAGGGACCAGCGTGCGGCGTCCGCCACGCCCAGATAGGGCATCAGCAGCAGAAGGCCGATCACGCTGTAGAGTCCGAGCGCGAGCTGCTCGGCCGCCACGTCCACGATGGTGCTCGCCGCCGCCTCCCGCCCTCCGGCGTCGCCGAACAGGGTGAGCGCGCGCGAGCTGATGGCCTCGCCGATGATCGGGATGAAGCCCACGAGGTTGGAGGTCCCGTCGCGGATCCAGCGGGCCATGAGTGTGGCGAACAGGTTGACCCGGCCGGCCACGGCCCTCCAGGCCAGGGCGCAGAGGACCAGGGCCAGGACCTGCAGGCCGCACACGGCGGCCAGGCCCCTCCACCCGATCCGGGCCAGGGCCTCGGCGATCGCGCCGAGGCCCGCGTTGACCGCCAGCACCGCCGCCGCCGCCACGCCGACCATGAACACGAGGGCGGGCCCGTAGCGACGGATCACGCCACCAGCTCCGAGAACCGGCCGAGCCGCACGCGCGCCGCCGCGGCCTTGACGTCCGGATCGAGCAGGGCCTGCAGCTCCTCGACCCCGCGCCAGCCGGGCGGCGGCGCGAACGGGCCCGACAGGGGCCCGCTGGCCGGGTGCAGGCCGATCTCGCTGACGCCCGGCGGCAGGTTGGCGATCATGCCCAGCAGCAGCTCCCGGCCGACGTGGCCGCCGTCGTTCAGGCCGAAGAACCAGTCGTTGGCGCCGATCCCGGCCCGCTTCAGGCGGCGGCGCATGAGCGCCCAGAGCCCCGCGTGGGCAGCGGCGGTCCGCAGGCGACCCGCCAGCCCCCTGCGCCCTGCGGCGCGCCACGAGGCCAGGGCCGGCTCGCGCGGCACGCGCACGGCCCGGACGCCGTAGCGGGGCGCCATCTCCGAGATCAGCATGCCGGTCAGCGTCGGGTGCTGGTGGAAATGCCAGTGGCCGTCCACATGGTCGAGCTCGAGGCCGGTCCGTTCGAACAGGTCGAACTGCGCCCGCATCTCGGCCCGGGCCTGGTCGCGAACGGACCTGGAGAGCGCGATCCCGGTCCCCATGCGGGCCGGCTTGTCGTCCAGGCCCTGGACGGCGGGATCATAGAGGTCGGGCACCTGGTCCGGCGGCAGGGCCGAGGGCGCGTCCAGCAGGGCCAGGTGCAATCCCACCCCGAGCCCCGGCATCCTGCGCGCCCGTCGCACGGCGTCCTCGGCCGCCTCGCCGGCCACGACCAGGCTGGCGCAGGTCAGGATCCCGTCGCGGTGCGCCTCCTCCACCGCCTCGTTGACCTCCACCGACAGACCGAAGTCGTCGGCGGTGACGATGAGCCCAGGCGCCGCGCTCACGGCGCGCCCTGCCCGGCGAGCCGCCCGCCGGCGCGGACCAGCAGGGGATGGCCGCGCCAGCTGATCCGACCGCCGAAGAAGGCGGCGGCCCAGATCGCGAAGCAGAGGGTCTCCCGCGCGAACAGCACCCACGGCGCCAGGCGGTCGTCGTCGATGCGGGCGTCGAGATGGCGCGCGACCTGCAGGGCCAGGGTGTGGCGGAGCACCAGCAGCCAGGCCAGCACCAGGATTCCCAGACGCAGCTCTCCGGCGCCGAACAGCAGCAGCGCGATCAGGGGGGCGGGCCAGGTGATCACCGAAAACACGTAGGCCACGGGCTCGGTGGCCAGGGTGGTGCGCGCCCACCGCAACTCGTGCCGGAACAGCTCCCCGAACGAAGGCTCCTGGCAGTGCGTCGGCACCACACAGGGCGCGAGCTCCACCCTCAGGCCCTGGCGGACGGTGATCTGACCCAGTTCGTGGTCGTCCGCGAGGAGCTGGGCCATGCGCGAGAAGCCGCCGGCGGCCTCGAGCACGCTGCGCCGGATCACGGTGAGCGGCCCGTAGCAGCCTTCGACGGGCCCGAGCCCGGCCGCGACCACGGCCGAGGGCAGGATCCAGCCGTCGATGTAGAGGGCCGCCAGCCGGCCGGCCCAGCTGGTGTTCGCTCCCAGGGTCGAGCGGTAGAGGCAGGTCACCGCCCCGATCCTGGCGTCGCCGAGCGGCGCCACCGCGGCAGCGAGATCCCCGGGGGCGAGCGCGGTGTCGCTGTCGGACACGGCGATCAGCCCATGCCGCGCCACCAGGGCCATGTTGGCCAGATTGCCGGCCTTGCGGTTCGGACCGTGGACGGTGGGATCGACCACGATGGCGATTTCGAGTTCGGCGAACCGGCGGGCCAGCCGCCGGGCGACCGCCAGAGCGGGATCGTCCTCCGACTGGACCCCGAACACGATCTGCAGCGGCCCCGGATAGGCCTGCGTCAGGAAGGTGCCGAGGTTGGCCTCGAGCTCGGCGTCCTCTCCGTACAGGGGCTTCAGCACCGTCAGGCCGGGCAAGGCGTCTCCCGGTTCGGGCGCCGCCCGGCGGCGGCGCCCGAACCGCCTCACGGCCCAGAGCGCCAGGGTCAGGTAGGCCGCCGCGGCCGCAGCCAGCACCAGCGCGACGGTCCGGGCCGCCTCCTGCAGGAAGGAGAGGTGCATGTCAGGATGAGGTCAGGCGGCCGAAGGCGCCGGACGCCGCTCGAACAGCCGCATGACGCGCCGGGCCAGCCGGGCCACGCGCGGCATGAAGGTCGGCCGGATCAGCCGGGGGTCGTAGGCCGACAGCCGACGGTCGTTCTCGGCGATGCACAGGTCGAGCAGCTTCTTCAGGTCGACCCCGTCGCCGAGCTGCTGGGCGCCGGTGACGGTGAAGTTGTTGTCCTCGGCCGGGCCGGCGTCCAGGCCCCTGGCGATGGACATGCGCTCCCAGGCCAGGAACAGCCAGACGGCGATCACCTTCAGCTCGAACCAGGGCCTGCGCCACCAGGGCATGTTGCGCCTGTGCCAGGCGACCCAGTTCACGAAGAAGAGGATGTGGCGCCCCTCCTCCTTGATCACCGGCTCGAAGGTCTCCACCAGCGGCTCGGGAAAGAAGCCGGACTCCCGCGCCGCCGCGAACAGGCCGAAGGCGAAGAAGCTGTCGATGCATTCGGAGAAGCCGGTGACCATGAAGGCCCACTCCGGGTCCTTCGGCGTCCTGTATTCCGGCTCGGGCTCCAGCTTGATGCCGTAGGCCTGGACCAGGTGGGACAGCACCACCTTGTGGCGCCCCTCCTCGTAGGCGTTCAGCGCCACGGCCTTGTTGAGCAGCTCGTCCTGGATCAGGTCGCCGTAGGCCTTCACCCGCCGCATGGCGCGGCCCTCGGTCTGCACCGCGATGTCCCAGATCGGCAGGCTGGTCAGGCGCTCGAGCGTCTCCGGATCCAGCCTCGGCCAGTCCATCACCGCCGGGCGGTAGGGGTCGAAGGTGTCGAGCAGGGTCCGGCAGAACAGCCGCTTGTGCGCCTCGCTGCCGATCCGGAAACGGCCTCCGGGCGGGGGCGAGGGCCAGGCCTCGGTCGAGAGGTCCGGCAGGGCCAGCGACAGGGTCGTCACGCGGCCGCCTCGTGCCGGTCCTTCAGGAACTGGAAGAACTCCACCCCTTCGCGCAGGCGGCGCTTCATCATGTCCGGGCTGGTGACCATCTCGCCGACGATCGAGGCGATCTTGCCGGCGCGGAAGTAGAACTTCTTGTAGAAGGTCTCGACGCTGTCGAAGATCTCCTGGTGGCTCAGGTCCGGGTAGTGCAGCGGCGCGATCTGGATGCCGTGCTCGTCCACCAGCTCGGCGTGCTCGGCGTCCAGCCAGCCGTTCTGCACCGCCTGGTCATAGAGGAAGGTGCCCGGATAGGGCGCCGCGAGCGAGACCTGGATGGTGTGCGGGTTGATCTTGGCCGCCCACTTCACCGTCTCCTCGATGGTCTCGCGGGTCTCGCCGGGCAGGCCCAGGATGAAGGTGCCGTGGATGGCGATGCCGAGATCGTGGCAGTCCCTGGTGAACCGCTCGGCCACCTCGATCCGCATGCCCTTCTTGATGTTGTGCAGGATCTGCTGGTTGCCGGACTCGTAGCCGACCAGCAGCAGGCGCAGGCCGCCGTCCTTCAGCTTCTTCAGGGTCTCGCGCGGAACGTTGGCCTTGGCGTTGCACGACCAGGTGACGCCGAGCTTGCCCAGCTCCTTGGCGATGGCCTCCGCGCGGCGCAGGTCGTCGGTGAAGGTGTCGTCGTCGAAGAAGAACTCCTTCACCTGCGGGAAGGCCTTCTGGGCCCAGGCGATCTCCTCGACCACGTGCTCGACGCTGCGGGTGCGGTAGCGGTGCCCGCCGACCGTCTGGGGCCAGAGGCAGAAGGTGCAGCGCGATTTGCAGCCCCGGCCGGTGTAGATCGAGATGTAGGGGTGCTTCAGGTAGCCGATGAAGTAGTTCTCGATCTTCAGGTCGCGCTGGTAGACCGGCGTCACCCAGGGCAGGTTGTCCATCTGCTCGAGGATCGGGCGGTCGGGATTGTGGGTGACCACCCCGCGGGCGTTGCGCCAGCTCAGGCCCTGGATCTGCGACCAGGGGACCTCGTCGGCCACCTCCTTGATGGTGAAGTCGAACTCGTTGCGGGCGACGAAGTCGACGCACGGCGCCTCCAGCAGGCTGCGGTCCGGCTGCACCGCCACCTTGGCGCCGATCAGCCCGGCCTTGAGCTGCGGATTGGCCGCCTTCATCGCCTCGATCACCTTCACGTCCGACTTGAAGGACGGCACGGAGGTGTGGACCACCACCAGATCGTAGTCCCTGGCGATGGCGGTGACCTCGTCCAGCCGCGTGCGGTGCGGCGGCGCGTCGATCAGCTTGGAGCCCTCGACCAGGGCGGCCGGCTGGGCCAGCCAGGTCGGATACCAGAAGGAGCGGATCTCCCGCTTGGCCTGGTAGCGCGAGCCCGCGCCGCCGTCGAAACCGTCGAAGGAGGGGGCCTGGAGGAAAAGCGTCCGAAGCACTGGTCAGCTCCCGGGCTGATGGGACTTGCGGGCGGAAGAAACACCAAACCGCACCCCCCGCCAATACACCGTCCGCACGAACAGCGACGCGACGAACACGGCGAAGGACATCAGGTCGCGGATCGGCGTCAGGACCCAGGGGCCGGAAGGCGCGCCCGCGGCGCGGTCGACCTCCGCCTTCAGCCACCATCGGGCCGCCAGGGCGCAGGCCAGGGCGGCCCAGCCATAGCCCGCGCCGCCGAGGAGCGGCAGGGCGATCAGGGCCAGCGCAAGCGGATGGGTGACGACGCTGCCGGCGTGGCCAGCCGGATCGACTGCCCGCACGGTCGCCGCCCAGCGCAGTTCGTGGGCGAACAGCTCCGCCGCCCCGGCCTCGGACGAGCCGTGGGCGACCAGGAACTCCGGCAGCGCCACCTGCAGGCCCAGGTCCCTCACCGCCCGGCCGATCTCGTAGTCGTCCACCAGCTCGTCGGCGAATCGCCCGAGCCCGCCGATCCGCTCCAGCACCTCGCTGCGGAGGGCGATGGTGGAGCCCATGCAGGGCCTGGCCATGCCGAGGGCCACCCCCAGGACCACCGTCGGCAGGAAGCCGTAGCTCACGCCCATGGCCCCGAGCCGGGACCAGAGGCCGCCGCGGCCCTCGCCCCGGTAGTAGCAGGTGACCGCGCCCACGCCGGGCGCCGCCAGCGCGGCGGTGATTCGCGCCAGGTAGTCCGGCGGGACTGTGATGTCGGCGTCGCTCAGGACCAGCAGCCCGTGACGGGCGGACGGGAGCATGTTGACCAGGTTGGACACCTTGCGGTTGGCGCCGTGCAGCCGGCCGTCGGCGACCAGGGCGATGTCCGCCCCCGGATGTCGCGCCCTCAGGGCCTCCACCACGCCGACCGCCGGGTCGGCCGGGTCCTGCACCCCGAGCACCAGCTGGACCGGCCCCGGGTAGTCCTGGGCGAGGAAGGACGAGAGCGCCTCCAGAAGACCCGGCTCGGCCCCGTGCAGGGGCTTCAGCAGGGTCAGGGCGGGCGCCTCCGGCGGCGCGGGAGGCGGCGCGCGGCCCAGGCGCCGCACCAGCACCGCGGCGGCCGCCGTGTAGGCGAGGCCCGCCGCCGTCATAGCCAGGAAGACCAGGCCCAGGGCGTGCAGAAGAGTCATCCGGCTTCCGGCTCGGTGGGTCGGCCAGGGGGTTCAAGCTTGGCCGGACCGCTTTGGCAAGCCGGCCCTTGACCTTGGCCCGCGCTTCGGCTGTCACAGGCCCCGGGACCGGACGGGCGGGTCGACCATCTCAGGGCAGGCGCGACGGTTTTGACCACCGACAGAGTAAGGCCCCTTCTCCTCGCGGCCGCCGGGGCGGCCGCCCTGCTGCTCCCTCAGGCCGCCGCGGCCCAGGACGCCGCCGTTCCGCACGACCCGCTGGAGAAGCTGAACCGCAAGACCTTCGCCCTGAACCAGGCGTTCGACCGGTTCATCCTCGGGCCGCTGGTGTTCGTCTACGTCAAGGTGCTGCCGCGGCCCGTGCGCCAGGCGGTGCACAACGTCGTGACCGAGATCGGCGAGCCGCAGGTGTTCGCCAACGACGTGCTGCAGGCCAGGCCCAAGCGCGCCGGGCGCACCCTGGTCCGCTTCGTCGCCAATGCGACCGTGGGGCTCGGCGGGCTGCTGGATCCGGCCACGAAGATGGGGCTGCCCCACCGCGACAACGGCTTCGGCGACACCCTGGGACGCTGGGGCGTGAAGCCCGGGCCCTATGTCGTCCTGCCGTTCTTCGGCCCCTCGAACTTCCGCGACGGGATCGGCGTCGGCATCGACACCTCCTACGATCCCACGCGCTACGTCAGCTTCGGCCGGCACTCGAGCGCGATCAAGGGGACCCTCACGGTGCTCGACGCCCTCGACCAGAGGGCCAACGCCGCGGCGGACCTGCAGCAGATCCAGACCATGGGCACGGACACCTACGCCACCCTGCGCTCGCTCTACATGCAGAATCGCGAGGCGGAGATCCGCGGCGACGCCGAGCTGAAGCTGGAGGACCTGCCCGACTTCGGCGACGCCGACATCCAGACCTCGCCGTCCGACGTGGCCCCGGCCGCTCCGGGCGCGCCCGAGCCTCCGCCCGAGCCCGCCCAGCCGGCGGCGCCGGCTCCGACCTCGCCCTAGACGGCCATGGCGCAGGACCTGGCCCTGGTGACCGGTGCGTCGGGCTTCCTCGGCTCGGCCGTGGCGCGTGCGCTCCAGGCCAGGGGCTTGGCCGTGCGGCTCCTGGTCCGCCCCTCGAGCCCGCGGCGCAACCTGCAGGGCCTGGACGCCGAGGTCGCCGCCGGCGACCTGCGCGACCCGCAGAGCCTGGCGGCGGCGCTGAAGGGCGCGCGCTGGCTGTTCCACGTCGCCGCCGACTACCGCCTGTGGGCCCGCGATCCCGAGGAGATCGTGCGCAACAACCTGGAGGGGACGCGCAACGTCATGACCGCGGCGCTGGCCGAGGGCGTGGAGCGCGTGGTCTACACTTCCTCGGTCGCCACCCTCAGCCTCAAGACGGTCCCCGCCGACGAGACCGCCCCGCTGCGGCCCGAGGACGCCATCGGGGCCTACAAGCGCAGCAAGGTCGCCGCCGAGCGGGAGGTCGAGCGCCTGGTCGCCGAGGCCGGCCTGCCCGCCGTGATCGTCAACCCCTCCACCCCGATCGGCCCCCGGGACGTGCGCCCCACGCCCACCGGGCGGATCATCGTGGAGGCCGCGGCCGGCCGCATGCCCGCCTTCGTGGACACGGGGCTGAACCTCGTGCACGTGGACGACGTCGCCGAGGGCCACTGGCTGGCGCTGCACAAGGGGCGCATCGGCGAGCGCTACGTCCTGGGCGGCCAGGACGCGACCCTGCGCGAGATGCTGGCCGGGATCGCGCGCCTGACCGGCCGCCGCCCCCCGACCCTGGCCCTGCCGCGGGCGCCGCTCTACCCCCTCGCGGCCCTGGCCGAAGCGGCCGCCCATGTCACGGGCAGGGAGCCGTTCCTGACCCTGGACGGACTGAAGATGTCCCGCCATCGCATGTTCTTCAGCTCGGCCAAGGCGGCGCGCGAGCTGGGGTACGAGGCGCGCCCCTACCCCTCCGCGCTCGCGGACGCGCTCGCCTGGTTCCGCCAGGAAGGCTATGTCTGACCCCATGCTCGCAGGGCTCATCGCGCTCGCTTCGGCTTCGGCCTGGCTGACGATGCTCGTCGCGCGCGGCGGCTTCTGGCTCGCCCGCGAACGGGACGACCGCGCCTGCCCGCCCGACCCCGCCGCCTGGCCCGCCGTGACGGCCGTCGTCCCGGCCCGCGACGAGGCGGACGTGATCGCCCGCTCGGTCGGCAGCCTGCTTGCCCAGGACTATCCCGGCCCCTTCCGCGTCGTGCTGGTCGACGACCAGAGCTCGGACGGCACCGGCGAGGCGGCGCGCGCGGAGGCGGCCGCGCTGGGCAAGGCCGACAGGCTGCGGGTGATCTCGGGCGCCGCCCTTCCCCCCGGCTGGACGGGCAAGCTGTGGGCGGTCTCCCAGGGCGTCGCGCAGGCCTCCGGGGAGGACGCGCCGGAGTTCCTGTGGCTCACCGACGCCGACATCGGCCACGCGCCGGACGACCTGCGGCGGCTGGTGGCGCGGGCCCAGGCGGGGCGGCTGGCCCTCGCCACGCTGATGGTGAGGCTGCACTGCCGGACCTGGCCCGAGCGGCTGCTGATCCCGGCCTTCGTCTTCTTCTTCATGATGCTGTTCCCGTTCGGCTGGGTGAACGACCCCGGGCGCCGCACGGCGGCCGGCGCGGGCGGCAGCATGCTGGTGCGGCGCGAGGCGCTGGAGCGCGCCGGCGGCATCGCCTCGGTGCGGGCCGAGATCATCGACGACTGCGCCCTGGCGCGGCGGCTGAAGGCGCAGGGCCCCGTCTGGCTCGGCCTGGCCACCCGCGCCCAGTCGATCCGGCCCTACACCGAGCTGAAGCAGATCGGGCGCATGATCTCGCGCTCGGCCTACGCCCAGCTCGGCTATTCGCCCTGGCGGCTGGCCGGCACGGTCGCCGGCATGGCCCTCGTCTACCTGGCGCCGCCGCTGATCGCCCTGTTCGGCCACGGCCCGGCGCGCTGGGCCGCGGCGGCCGCCTGGCTGATGATGGCGCTGGCCTTCCAGCCCGTTCTGCGCCTCTACCGCCGCTCGCCCCTGTGGGGGCTGGCCCTGCCTCTGATCGGCGCGCTCTACACCGGCTTCACCGTCCAGTCGGCCCTGGACGTCTGGCGCGGCCGCGGCGGCATGTGGAAGGGCCGCGCCCAGGCGCTGGCGGGACGCGCATGACCGAGCCTTCAGCCGTCAGCGAGGCCGGCGACCTCAGGTCGGGCAAGGGTCACAGGGACGAGAACTTCCCGGTCGCGTCCTTCGTCCTGAGGCCCGAGCACCGGGGTCCGATCCTGGCCTTCTACCGCTTCGCCCGCACCGCCGACGACGTGGCGGACCATCCGGCCGCCAGTCCGGAGGAGAAGCTTGAGTTGCTGGAGGGGATGCGCGCGACCCTGGCCGGCGAGCGCCACGACAGTCCCGAGGCCCTGGCCCTGCGCGAGGCGCTGGCCGGACGCGGGCTCTCGCCCGTCCACGGCCTGGACCTGCTGGTCGCCTTCAAGCGCGACGTGACAAAGACGCGCTACGCCGACTGGGGCGAGCTGATGGACTACTGCCGCTATTCGGCCTGCCCGGTCGGACGCTTCGTGCTCGACGTCCACGGCGAGGACCGGGCGCTGTGGCCGGCCAACGACGCCCTGTGCGCGGCGCTGCAGGTGATCAACCACCTGCAGGACTGCGGCAAGGACCACGCCGAACTGGACCGTACCTACCTGCCGACCGGAGAGCTGCAGGCCGCCGGGACCGGGGTGGAGGCGCTGGGCGCCCCCAGGGCCTCCCCCGCGCTGCGCCGGGTGATCGTCGACTGCGCGCGCCGCACCGAGGCGCTGCTGGACCGCTCGCGCCCCTTCGCCGCCGGCATCCGCGACGGCCGCCTGGCCTATGAGGTGGCCCTGATCCAGCGGCTGGCCGAGAGCCTCGCCGCGCGGCTGCTCCGCCGGGACCCGCTCAGCGAACGGGTGCACCACCGCCCCTGGGAGGTCCTGGGCCTGGCCGCCCTGGCGGGGCTCGACCGGGCGACCGGCCGCGGCCGGCGCGAGGTCGCCGCCGCCCTCGCCCTCGGACACGGAGAGGCGCCATGACCGCCGCCGCCGACGCCATGCCCGCCCCGGCCGCCGAGGCCCAGGCCGCGGGCAGCTCCTTCTACGCCGGCATGAAGGTGCTCCCGAAGGCGGAGCGGGAGGCCATGTTCGCCATCTACGGCTTCTGCCGCGCGGTGGACGACATCGCCGACGACTCCGCCGCCGCGCCCGCCGAGCGGCGGCGCGGCCTTGACGGCTGGCGCGCGGCCGTCGAGGCGCTCTACGCCGGCGGGGAGCCGGGCCTGGCCGCTCCCCTCGCGGCGGCGGCCCAGCGCTTCGGCCTGAGGAAGGCGGACTTCCTGGCGGTGATCGACGGCATGCAGATGGACGCGGACGAGGACATCCGCGCGCCGAGCCTGGAGAAGCTGGACCTCTACTGCGACCGGGTGGCCAGCGCCGTGGGACGCCTGTCGGTGCGGGTGTTCGGCATGGACGAGGCGCCGGGCCTGGAGCTCGCGCACCATCTCGGCCGCGCCCTGCAGCTGACCAACATCCTGCGCGACCTGGACGAGGACGCCGCGCTCGGCCGGCTCTACCTGCCCGAGGAGCTGATCGCGGCGGCCGGCCTCGCCACGCGCGAGCCGCTGGCGGTGATCGGCGACCCCCGCGTCGACCAGGCCTGCCGGGCCCTGGCGGCCCGGGCGCACGGGCACTACCGCGCCGCGGATGCGGTCATGGCCCGCCGGCCGCGCGGCAAGCTCGCCGCCCCGCGCCTGATGGGGGCGGTCTATTCCAGGATCCTGGCCCGCACCGAGCGGCTCGGCTGGGCGCCGCCGCGGGCGCGGGTGAAGCTGTCGAAGGCGGAGCTGCTGTGGATCGTGCTCCGGCGCGGGATCCTCGGTTGAGCGCACGCACCGTCTATGTGGTCGGGGCGGGCCTGGCGGGCCTGTCCGCGGCAGTGGAGATCGCCGGAGCCGGCGAGACCGTTGAGGTGCTCGAGGGCGCCGCCCAGGCCGGCGGCCGCTGCCGCTCCTACCTGGACCCCCAGCTCGGGGCGGTGATCGACAACGGCAACCACCTGGTGCTGTCGGGCAATTCGGCGGTGCAGCGCTACCTCGCCAAGATCGGCGCATCGGACCGGCTGGCCGGCCCCGAGGAGGCGGCCATCGCCTTCGCGGACCTGACCAGCGGCGCCCGCTGGACCCTGCGCCCCAACGAAGGCCCCCTGCCCTGGTGGATCCTGTCGCCCCGCCGCCGCGTCCCCGGCACGGGGGCGCTGGACTACCTGCCGCTGGCCGCCCTGCTGCGCCCGCCGGCCGGACGCGCCATCAGCGAGGTCGTCGCCTGCGAGGGCGTGCTGTGGGAGCGGCTGCTGCAGCCCTTCCTGCTGGCGGTGCTGAACACCGAGCCGGAAGCCGGCTCCGCGGCCCTGGCGGCGGCGGTCGTGCGCGAGACCCTGGCCAAGGGGGGCAAGGCGTGCCGCCCGCGGATCGCCCATCCGACCCTGGCCGCCGCCTTCGTCGATCCGGCGCTGGCGTGGCTGAAGGCGCGCGGCGCCCGGGTGAGCCTCGGCAAGCGCGTGCGCGCGCTGCAGCTCTCGGAGGGCCGGGTGACGGGCCTGTCCCTGGCCGGGCGCGACATCGCCCTGGGGCCGCAGGACGCGGTGGTGCTGGCCGTGCCCCCCTGGGCCGCCCAGGAGCTGCTGCCGGGCCTTCAGGCTCCCGACTCCTTCCGGGCGATCGTCAACGGTCACTTCCTGGTCCCGGCGCCATCGGGCGCGGAGCCGATGGCGGGGCTGATCGGCGGGACCGCCGACTGGGTGTTCGCCTTCCCCGACCGGATCTCGGTGACGGTCAGCGGCGCCGACCGGCTGCTGGGCGGCGACCGCGAGGAGCTGGCCGAGGCCTTCTGGCGCGACATCGCGGCCCTGCACGGCCTGGAGGGCCCGCCGCCGCCCTGGCAGATCGTGAAGGAGCGCCGGGCCACCTTCGCCGCCACGCCCGAGCAGGACCGCAAACGCCCGGGCGCGCGCACGCGCTGGGACAACCTCGTGCTGGCCGGCGACTGGACGGCCACCGGCCTGCCCGCGACCATCGAGGGCGCGCTGCGCTCGGGCCGCACCGCCGCCGCTTTGGCCCTGGGGCGGGGTTGAGGTAGAGGTCGCGGCCGCAGGCGCCATGTACGACACCGCTCACACCACCGACGCCGCCGATCTGGAGCGGAGCATCGGCCGGGCCGCCAGGGCCCTGCTGGACCGCCAGCGCGCGGACGGCCACTGGGTGTTCGAGCTGGAGGCCGACGCCACCATCCCGGCGGAG
>Ga0164243_10006786_pt1 | contig 17273 bp, 15 predicted proteins | sample OricompcompostOP_FD_108781 | JGI IMG/M metagenome (GOLD analysis project Ga0164243, IMG submission 108781) | Organic Plus compost microbial communities from Emeryville, California, USA - Original compost - Organic plus compost (OP) | ecosystem: Engineered > Solid waste > Mixed feedstock >... | reverse complement strand
TCCGTTCGCTTCCGCCTTCTGGCCATCGCGCTGCTGCCGGTTCTTGTCCTGATGCCGCTCCTGCTTGGCGTCACCATCGTTCGCTGGAACGCAAAGTTCGACGCAACGCTGATCTCGAAGGTCAATGGCGACCTCACCATCGCCCACCAATATCTGTCGCGCATTCTGGAGAAGACAGGGGCGCAGATTCGCGCATTGTCGCTGTCGGCAGCATTCCGCGACATTATCAATGCGGGTGACGATGCGCAGCTCACTCCTTTGCTGGAAGCCAGACGCAAGGAGCTTAGCCTCGATTTTCTCTATCTGACGCGAAAAGACGGGACAGTGTTCGCGTCGGCGCCTGCCATCGGCGTGCCTGTTCTCAAGCATGACTGGCCGGTGATCGTTTCGGCTTTCGACGATGTACCGGCAACGGAAATCGACATCTTCAGTAACGATCAGCTCGCCCGGATTTCCGGTAAACTTGCCGAAAGAGCGCGTCTCGAACTCGTCCCGACACCCAATGCGCTTCATACCGACCGCAACGTCGAGACACGCGGTATGGTCGTGCATTCGGCAAGCCCGGTGGAACTGTCGAACGGGCAGAGGGCTGCGCTGGTCGGTGGGATTCTGCTGAACCAGAATCTCGAATTCATCGATACGATCAACGATCTGGTCTATCGCGAGGCGAGTTTGCCGGAGGGCAGCCAGGGCACCGCGACCCTGTTTCTGGACGATGTGCGGATCAGCACCAATGTGCGCCTGTTCGAAGGGCGGCGGGCGCTCGGCACCCGCGTTTCAAGTGCCGTACGATCGGCGGTGCTGGGCAATGGACGAACCTGGCTCGACAGCGCCTTCGTCGTGAATGACTGGTACATATCGGGATACGAACCTATCACCGATAGTCATGGCGACCGCGTCGGCATGCTGTATGTCGGCTTTCTTGAAACCCCGTTCACGCAATCCAAATACGCGACCTTGCTGACCATTGCGGGGGTCTTTCTTGCGGTCACGGCCATCAGCGTTCCGATATTCCTGCGATGGGCCCGCGCGATCTTCATGCCGCTGGAGCGCATGACCGGGACCATTGCGAGGGTTGAGAAAGGCGATCTCAGTGCGCGCACCGCATTGCCGAAAGCCGACGACGAGATCGGACGCGTGGCGCTGCATCTCGACAATCTGCTCGGCCAGTTGCAGGAGCGCGACCGCCAGCTTCGCGAGTGGAACGATGAACTGAACAAACGGGTGGACGAGCGGACACGGGAGTTGCAGCTCGCCAACCGCCAGCTGGAGGCGACCACAAAGCAGCTGATCATGTCCGAGAAGCTTGCCGCGATCGGCGAGATCACCGCGGGCGTCGCGCATGAGATCAACAATCCGATCGCCGTCATGCAAGGCAATCTGGATGTTGTCCGGAGCCTGATCGGCGACAAGGCGGATGTCGTGCGGACCGAGTTCAGGCTGCTCGACGAGCAGATCTATCGCATCAGCCAGATCGTCACCAAGCTGTTGCAGTTCGCGAGGCCGGAAGAATATGCCGGCTATGTCGAGCGATATGCCATCGAGAATGTCATCTCGGACTGCCTGCCGCTGGTTCAGCATCTTCTCAACAAGGCTGCCATTGACGTGGTCAGAAGCGATAGCGCCAGCGGCCTCGTGCTGATGAACCGGACGGAGCTGCAACAGGTCATCGTCAACCTCATTGTCAACGCGATCCACGCCATGCCCGATGGCGGCAAGCTGACGCTGCGGACCTTCGACACCATTGAGGGCGGCAAGCGCGGCCTTGTCACCGAAGTCACCGATACCGGGATCGGCATAGCGGCGGATGTGCTTCCGAAGATCTTCGATCCGTTCTTCACGACCAAGCGCCGGGAAGGGACTGGCCTTGGCCTGTCGATCAGCCAGACGCTGGTGACGCGGCAGGGCGGACGGATTTCGGTGCAAAGCCAGCCCGGGAAGGGCACCACATTCTCGATCTGGCTGCCGGAAGCCGCCTGACGGCGGCGGACAAAATGTCCAAGGCGATTTGGACATTTTGTCCGGATTCACGAAAGCCTTTTGATTAAGCCATTGAAATTGTTCATCGCCCTCCTTGGCACGGCCATTGCTGACATGTCCTCCGCAAACTGAGGACGGGGGTGAGGCGGCGGGGGCCGCCTTGTTGATCGCAAGGCCCGGTGCAGCCGGGCACGCCAAACCAACATCAAACAACAAATAGCGCGCCCGCACGGGCCGCTAAGGGAGTACGCCTATGACGACGATTGAACAGGCCGGGGGACTTGCCGGTCCTTCTGTCGGAATTCTCGACAAAGAACGCATCATTGCGAAGGAAGGCTTCAATCGCTGGCTCGTTCCGCCAGCCGCACTTTGCATACATCTCTGCATCGGCATGGCCTACGGGTTCAGCGTGTTCTGGCTGCCGTTGTCGCGGGCGCTGGGTGTGACGCAGACGAAATCCTGCCCGGACATGACGTTGTTGCAGGAGCTGTTCACGACGACCTGCGACTGGCGCGTCGCCAGCATGGGCTGGATGTACACGCTGTTCTTCGTCCTGCTCGGCGTCTCCGCGGCGATCTGGGGTGGATGGCTGGAGCGGGCGGGGCCGCGCAAGGCCGGCTTTGTTGCGGCGCTCTGCTGGTGTGGCGGCCTTGTGCTGGGCGCTATCGGCATCATCACGCATCAACTGTGGCTGCTGTGGCTGGGCTCTGGTGTCATCGGCGGTGTCGGTCTCGGCCTCGGCTACATCTCGCCGGTTTCGACGCTGGTGAAGTGGTTTCCGGACCGGCGCGGCATGGCGACCGGCATGGCCATCATGGGCTTCGGTGGCGGCGCGATGATCGGCGCTCCGCTGGCCGACCTGCTGATGAACTATTTCAAGACGCCGACGTCTGTCGGTGCCTGGCAAACGTTTCTCGCCATGGGCGCCATCTATTTCGTTTTCATGATGATCGGCGCGTTCCGCTATCGCATCCCGCCGGCCGGATGGCGGCCCGAGGGATGGGCACCGCCGGCGAAAAACAATGCCATGATCTCTCAGCATAATGTGCACCTGAAAGATGCGCACAAGACACCGCAATTCTGGCTGATCTGGATCGTGCTCTGCATGAACGTCTCCGCCGGCATCGGCGTGATCGGCATGGCGTCGCCCATGCTGCAGGAGATCTTTGCAGGCTCGCTGATCGGCCAGCCAAGCGTGAGGTTCGCTGAACTCACCAGCGAGCAGCGCGTCGCCATCGCTGCCATTGCGGCGGGCTTTACGGGCCTGTTGTCGCTCTTCAATATCGGCGGCCGGTTCTTCTGGGCCTCGCTCTCCGATTATATCGGCCGCAAGAACACCTATTTCTGCTTCTTCCTGCTCGGCATCGCTCTTTACGCGTCGGCTCCGACTTTCGCGGATATGGGTTCGAAGCTGCTGTTCGTCGGCGCCTTCTGCATCATCCTCTCGATGTATGGCGGCGGTTTCTCGACGGTGCCGGCCTATCTTGCGGATATGTTCGGCACGCAGTTCGTCGGCGCGATCCATGGCCGGCTTCTGACGGCGTGGGCGACCGCCGGCATCATCGGACCGGTCGTTGTGAACTACATCCGCGAAGCGCAGCTTGCCGCCGGCGTGCCGCGGGACCAGCTCTACAACACGACCATGTACATTCTCTGCGCCATGCTGATTGCGGGCCTGATCGCGAACTACCTGATCAAGCCGGTCGATCCGAAATGGTACATGAGCCAGGAGGAGGTCGCGAAGCTGCAGGCGGCGACTGCACGCAGCGCTGCGGCTACGCCGTCAGGCTCGTTCGGGATCGGCAAGGGCGGTCTCGATCTGCAGGCTGCTTTGTTCTGGGCCTTTGTCGGCATTCCGCTTGCCTGGGGTGTCTGGATCACGCTGAAGAACGCCGTCAGGATCTTCTGATTGCGACCCGCGATGCCTTCGCTTCAGCGCGGAGGCATCGCCCTTCCCAAATCACTTATCGATTCGTTTCGCGGGCGTGATGGCTCCGCAGCGCGCATGCGCCATCCGGATGTCCGCCGATGGCGGCGCCGCGCCTTCGCTATTGACGCGACACCCGTTTCTTTTACACGTTATATCCATCAGGATATAATTTTCGCAAATAACACATGACCATGCTGGCGCTGAGCGATTCCGAACTGCACCGGCTGATCGCCGAAGATTGTCCCTACGGCGATCTCACCACCACTGCGATCGGCATTGCATCGCAGGCCGCGGCGCTGACCTTTCGCGCGCGCGACGCCATGGTTGTCGCCGGCATCGAGGAGGCCGAGCGCATGTTCGCGCTGTGCGGCGCATCGGCGACCGCGAATGTGCGATCCGGCATGCAGGTCGAATCCGGCGCGCTGCTGCTCACGGCTGAAGGACCGGCGGGCGCGTTACACGCCTGCTGGAAAGTCTCGCAGACCTTCACCGAAATCTGGTCCGGCATCGCCAATGCGGCGCGCAGGCTGGTCGATAACGCCGCCGTCGTCGACCCGGCGGTGAAGGTCGCCTGCACACGCAAGAACGTGCCCGGCACCAAGGCGATGGCGGTGAAGGCCATCCGTGCCGGCGGCGCCATCCTGCACCGGCTCGGTCTGTCGGAGACCATTCTTGTGTTCGCCGAGCACCGGCTGTTCCTGAGCGAGGACTGGATCATCACCGCGCAGCGGTTGCGCGACGAATCGCCGGAAAAGAAACTGGTGATCGAGGTCGGCAGTCTCGACGAGGCGCTGCACGCGGCAGCGGCTGGCTTCGATGTGATCCAGACCGAGCGCTTTACGCCGGATATGATCTCCGATCTCACGGCCAAACTGGAGCGCTTCCGGCCAAGGCCCAAGATCGCGGCCGCCGCCGGCATCAATCCTGACAATGTCGCGAGCTACGTCAGAGCCGGCGCCGACATCATCGTTACATCATGGCCCTATACGGCGCGGCCCTGTGACGTGAAGGTGGAATTCTCGCGCGGCTGAAGTGTCAGCGGACGCTGTCAGGCAGTTTTCTTGGTTTTGCGGGTCAGACGCTCGACCTCGCGAAACTCGTCGCGCACGGAGGTCGCCGCAATGTCCTGGATGGAGCGATACACTTCGATGATCTTCTCGCCCACCGGCGTGATGGTGGCGCCGCCACCCTGTTTGCCGCCAGTTGCCGCTTCCACGGCGGGTGACTTGAGGAGGTTGTTGATCTCCTCCACAAGCAGCCAGGCGCGGCGATAGGACATGCCGATCTTGCGCGCGGCCGCGGAGATCGATCCTTCCTTGCGGATGGCTTCCAGAAGTTCGATCTTTCCAGGCCCGATCCGCTCTCCCGAGGTGAGATCGAGGCGAATGCTGAGGCGTGGCTGCGACATGGGTCCGACCGGATATGCGGGATGGCGCAGCACAGCCGAACCGGCCCGGAGCGTCAAGTGTATCTTTGGTCCGAGGAGCAGAGCCTGCAACCGGCGTGCATCCACCCCAGGCAAGATCAAAGGCGGCCTCAAGCATCAGGGTATCAGCCCCAGCGCCGGACCCTGACCGAATCTGCTTCCAGAACGACGATATCACCTGCCTTGATGTCGAATGGTGCATCCCGGTAGCGCGCCGCGTGAACCTGGCCGCCGATATGCACCTTCGCCATCCCGTTCTGGTCTGGACCTTCGACATGTTCAGCGACAGTCTCAAGACCGTTCGCGGCCTCTGCCGAGGCAAAGAGACCAACGGGCGGACCATCGAACACAATCCGCCCCTCATCCATCTGGATGACGCGATCTGCAAGCCGGAGGATTTCGGACAGGTCATGGCTGACCATGAGCGTTGTCGTGCCGAAATCACGATGCATCTTCTTCAGTTCGTCCTGAAGCCGCCTGCGCATCATCGGATCGAGCGCGGAGAGAGGTTCATCGAGAAGGAGGATCGATGGTCGGCGGGCGAGGGCGCGGATCAGAGCGAGACGCTGTTTCTGGCCGCCCGACAACCGGGCCGGAAAGGCGTGCTGAAGATTTTCGAGATGTACCAGCTCGAGCAATTCACTTGCACGCTTGTGGTCGGGCGATCGCCCCAGCGCATATTCGATGTTCTGCCGGGCGGTCATGTTGGGGAATAGGGCATAGTCCTGAAAGACAAAGCCGATCGGACGCTTCCGCGTCGCCAGATGGCTGCGCGCCGCGGTATCGCACCAGACCTCATCGCCAACCGTGATCGTGCCGGCGTCGGGTATCGCCAGCCCGGCAATCAACCGCAGCAGGGTTGTCTTCCCGGCGCCGGAAGGACCGGACAGGGCAACGAAGGCGCCCCTTGCGATGTCGATCGCCACATCGAGATGGAAGGGGCCGGAGGGGCCATTCAACGCCAGCCGGGCGGACAGGCTCAACCACGAACTCATCGTCTGTGCCTGCAATGGTCCATCCCTGTAATCATCGCTGTGCGGGGCGATGCGACAGTCCACATGGTGCCGGAATTTGCCGTTATATACAATCGTGATAAACGGGTTCGCAACACTTGAAGCCCTGCGGGACCGGACATCATGCGATATTCTTCTTCACTGGCTGCCCTGATTGCACTCGCCGCCGGAATCGTCGCTCCGCTACAGGCTGTGCAGGCCGAGGAAATCACGCTGGCGGCCGGGGCCGGTTTCAGGAGGCCGATCGCGGAGGTCGCTGCGGCCTTCGAAAAGGCGCAAGGGCACAAGGTCGCGCAGATCTATGGGCATATGGGGCAGGTCATTGCGCAGGCCCGCGACAGCGGCAAGGTCTCTGTGGTGTGCGGCGATCGTTCGGTCCTCGACACGGCCAAGGGCGTTAATTTCACGACCTTCGCCAAGCTCGGGCCCGGCAAGCTGGTCATCGCCTATCGCAAAGGACTGACGCTCACGAAGCCTGAAGACATCACGCAGGCGGACGTCAAGCGGATCGGAATTCCCGACCAGACCAACGCCATTTACGGCAAGGCCGGCCGGCAATTCCTGGAGCGCGCGCATCTCGCCGCGCAGATCGATCTCAAGCTGCTCGCTGTCGCCACCGTGCCGCAGGTGACAAGCTATGTCGGCAGCGGTGAGGTCGATGCCGGCTTTGTCAATGCGACCGATGCCATCGGTGCGGCCGGAAATATCGGCGGCTTCATTGAGGTGGATCAGAAGTTCTACGATCCGGTCGATGTGTCATGCGCGGCGGTATCGTCGTCTGCTGCAGGATCGGCCGCCGTTGGTGGCTTCCTGAAATTTCTCGAAACGCCCGAAGCCCGCGCCATCCTGACCCGCTACGGGTTGTGATGGGTTTCCTGTCGGATGCGGCGGCGACGATCTCGGATCCGTCGCTGGCGTTTCCCGCATTCCTGACGCTCAAGATCGCCGCCATCACCCTCGTCATTCATCTGTTTCTCGGGACGGGGTTGGCATGGGCTTTGTCGAAACCGCGCTGGCCGGGGCGTTCGTTGCTCGATGCCGCGGTGACATTGCCGCTTGTTTTTCCGCCGCTGGCACTTGGTTTTTTTCTCCTGCTCCTGCTGGGGCGGCGAGGGCCCGTTGGTGCATGGCTGGAAGGGACGCTGGGCGTCTCGTTCATTTTCACGGTTGAAGGCGTGCTGCTCGCCTCCGTGATTTCCGGCCTGTCTCTCGTCGTGAAACCGATCGAGGCCGGCATTGCCAATGTGTCGCGAAGTCTCGGGGAAGCATCGCGCACGCTCGGCCGCGCCGAGTGGGAGACATTTCTCTACGTCATTCTCCCCAATATTCGCGGCGCCATTGCCGCAGGCCTGTTGCTTGGCACGGCGCGATCGCTTGGCGAAGTCGGCATCACCTTGATGCTCGGCGGCAATATCGTCGGCAAGACCAACACGATGTCGCTCGAAATCTACAACGCCGTGTTCAATGGCGAATATCCCCGCGCCGTGGTGCTGTCGGGTGCGCTGGGCCTGGCGTCGATTGCCGTCTTCCTCGTGATGAAAAGAGTGTCCCGGTCGGCGGCTGATTAGCGTCCCCTCGTGCTTCGGAGCGCGCCCTGGTCTCTTGGCCGCGGGAAATCCTGCAACTTGAATCGATATATTCATAAAGATATAACGATAGCAAGCGGCCGGCGTCTCCCGCCGGCTGTGACTCCTTGGGGCGGCTTGGCGCGTGCCGCCAGCGCCCCAAGGGCCTTTTTTGTCTGGCTGGCGTGGAGGAGTACTGCCGATGTCCAGGTTACAATGGTTCGCTGTCATGGCTGCGATCGCCATGTCCATTCTGTCATCGGCCGGCTCGGCGCAGACTGCCGGCATTCCCGCCGACAAGGTGACGAAAGCGGGCCAGTATCTGACGTCGCGCGGAGCCTATAATCTCGTCCAGAAGGAACGCGCCAAGGTGCTGTTCATCGATATCCGCACCCGCGCCGAAATTGCGACCGTCGGCATGACACAGGAAGTCGACGCCCATGTGCCCTATGTCGATTTCAACGATTTCTGGGAATGGGACAGTGCTTCCGCGCGCTTCAAGCTCGATCTGAATCCGGATTTCGGTGCCGCGATCGCGCGTCTGCTGGAGAAAAAGGGCCTCGGAAAGAGCGACAAGATCGTCCTGATGTGCCGCTCCGGCGACCGCTCTGCGCGGGCCGCCAACCTGCTTACCGATCTCGGCTATACCAATGTCTTTTCCGTCATCGACGGATTTGAGGGCGATCTTACGCCCGAAGGCCGGCGCGAGGTCAACGGCTGGAAGAACGCGCTGTTGCCGTGGAGCTATCAGCTCGACCGGTCGAAGATCTATTCTTCGAAGTAGCGATCAAGAAAAAGCGGCTTGCGCGAATATTATGCGCAAGCCGCCGTCGTGTCGCGTCGGCCGCTAGATTTCCCGCGTGGTGATGGTCTGGGTCTGGATATATTCGAAGATGCCTTCGATGCCGGATTTACGGCCGATGCCGCTCTGCTTCACGCCGCCATAGGGCGCCTTGTGATTGATGGCATAGGGGCCGTGTGCATTGACCCATATGTGACCGGCGTCGAGCCTGCGCGCGACGCCGAGCGCGCGGTCCACATCCCGGCTCCACACCGAGCCACTCAGGCCATAGATCGAGCGATTGGCGCGCTCCACGGCCTCATCGACCTCGTCATAGACAGCAACCGGGATGACCGGGCAGAACTGCTCCTCGACCATCAGCGGCGCGTCATCGCCGATATCGGTCACGACCGACGGCTTCATGAAATAGCCGCTGGCAAAGACCGCTTCGTTATCGATCTTGCCCAGTGTATGCACCGTCGCTCCGCGCTTTGACGCGTCGTCGAGAAGGCCCTGCGCACGCGATTGCGCGGCTTTGGTATGGAGCGGGCCCATGCTGACATTCGGCTCGAGGCCGTCGCCAACCACGATCGAGTCGACGGCACTGCAGAAGACATCCAGGAATTCATCCCGGCGTGTCTTCGGGACATAGATGCGCTTGATCGCCATGCAGACCTGGCCGGTCATGTGGAAGGTCGCATCCAGCATCGATTTAATCGATTGCTGATCGAGGCTGGCGTCATCCAGCAGGATCGCGGCGTCGTTGCCGCCAAGCTCGAGCGTCAGCCCTTTGATGGATTGCGCCGCATTGGCCATGATATGCCGGGCCGACGGGACACTGCCGGTAAAGCCGATCTTGCCGACATCGGGATGCGAGGTCAGGACATCGCCGATCTCGCCCGGCAGGCCGGTGACGACATTAATCACGCCGGCAGGCAATTCCTCGGCGAACATCCGCACCGCATGGATCAAGGCCAGCGGGCAGGTTTCCGGCGGCTTGAGCACGACCGAATTGCCGGCCAGCAGCGCCGCCACGATCTGGGTGAAGGCCAGCATCACCGGAGAATTCCACGGCACGATGGAGACGACCACGCCGTAGGGTTTGTTGACGACGAAGGTGCGGCCGTTTGCGGCTTCCAGCGTGCGGCCGGCATCGAGCTCGGCCGCGTAGGAGAGCGCCAGATACTGGCGCTTGGATGCAGCCGCGAGTTCGCCGCGCGCTTCATGGAAGGGCTTGCCATTCTCGCGGACGAAGACGGTCGTGCGGCTGTCGAGGTCGCCTTCCATACGCGCCACGGCTTTGGCAAGAATGTCCGCGCGCTGCTGGAAGGTCAGTGACGCCCAGGCCGGCTGCGCCTTTTTGGCGGCTGCGACGGCATCGTTGATGTCCTGCTTCGTTCCGCGAACGATGGTGCCGACAAGGTCGTCGGGGCGTGCCGGATTGCGGACGTCGAGGCGCTGCGGGCCATCGACGCGTTCGCCGCCGATCAGCATGTATTCCTTAATAGGCGTTTCGGTATTTTTTACGGTCATATTCGCTTCCTGGCCCGACACGAGTTTTGCAGGCTCCCGCCAAACGATATATCCTATAAGATATAACGAAGAAAGCGGGCGCCGACCTCGCACGCATGAAGCGGAGAACGATTCAAAAGTGCGGCGAGCTTTCGCGCCGCGCGTTACGGGAGACGCAATGAGTGGGCGACAGCCCCTCGTTCGGGGCGTGCAAGCAATGGAAGCAGCAATCTGCCACATCACCCGTGTCGCGCGGCCATGATAGCGGGCCGGCAAAACAATAGCTCCGGGAGGATAGCGCCATGAACATGATGCCGAGGGTCGTTTCTGCGCCCGCAGCGCCGGAAAAATTCTTCATCGGCGGCAAGTGGGTCGAGCCGATTTCCAGTCGCAAGCTGGAAGTGATTTCGCCCGTTACCGAAGAGCCGGTCCTGAGCTATCCGGAAGCGGGGCCCGCCGATATCGATCGTGCCGTTGCTGCCGCGCGCGAGGCCTTCGATCACGGCCCATGGCCGCGGCTGTCACCGGCCGAGCGGGCGCGCTATCTGCGCAAGATTGCAGAATTGCTGGCGGAGCGGCTGAACGACATCGCCAATGCCTGGACGTTGCAAGTGGCGCGCCGATCGGCCTGACCAAGAAACTGGTCGGGCAGAACCCGACGCTGTTCAACTATTACGCCGATCTGATCGAACGTTTCCCGTTTGAAGACGACCGCAAGCGCGACGATGGCGGCAAGGTCAAAGTGGTGCAGGAGCCGGTTGGCGTATGCGCGGCGATCACGCCGTGGAATGCGCCCTTGGTGCTGCTCAGCTACAAGGTCGCGGCGGCGCTCGCGGCCGGTTGCACCATTGTCTCCAAGCCTTCGCCGGAAACGCCACTGGAAGCCTATATTCTCGCCGAATGCATCGAGAAGGCCGGTTTGCCGCACGGCGTGTTCAATCTGGTGCCGGCGGGGCGCGACGGCGGCGACTACCTGATCCGCCACAAGGATATCGACAAGGTCGGGTTCACCGGCAGCACGGCCGCCGGCAAACACATCGCCGCTGTCTGCGCCGAGCGTCTTGCACGTGTCAGTCTCGAGCTTGGCGGCAAGTCGCCGGCCATCCTTCTCGAAGACGCGGACTTTGCGGCAGCTCTGCCGAGCCTGATGGTCTATTCGATGCCGATCACGGGGCAGGTGTGTTTCTCGCTGACTCGCATTCTGGTGCCTGAGCGCCGCAAGCAGGAATTCCTCGACATGTTCTCCGGCGCTGTGTCGAAGATCAAAGTCGGCGATCCGTTCAATCCTGAAACGCAGATGGGACCGCTGACCATGGCGCGCCAGCTTGCGCGTGTGCAGGGATATATCGCCAGCGGCAGGGCGGAAGGCGCAAAAATCGTTTGCGGTGGCGGCCGGCCGCAGGGGCTCGACAAAGGCTATTATATCGAGCCGACGATCTTCACCGATGTGCATCCTTACATGAAGATCGTGCAGGAAGAGATTTTCGGACCCGTCGTGTCGGTGATTTCCTATTCCGATGAAGAGGAAGCCATGAGCAAGGCCAACAACTCGATCTATGGATTGGCGGGTGCGATCTACACGGCCGACACCGCGCGCGGCTATGATCTTGCACGGCGGCTGCGGGCCGGAAACATCACCATCAACGGGATGATCGTCGATCCGAAGCTTCCCTTTGGCGGGTTCAAGCAGTCCGGCATCGGCCGCGAAGGCGGTACCGAGGGGCTCGACAATTACCTCGAAACGAAGACGGTCCATTTCGCCTGAAGCGGCCGATATGGCTTGAAAGTGCATATAGAGACGAAACGTGACGGACACGGCTGACATCCTGTTGTTTTCATACGGCACGCTGCGGCAGGACAATGTGCAATTGTCGTCATTCGGGCGGCTGCTGGCCGGGTCGCCGGATGCCTTGCCAGGCTACAAAACCGAGATGATCGAAATCACCGATCCGGATGTGCTTGCGACCAGCGGCGAGCGATTTCATCCGATGGTCATCGAAACGGGAAACTCTGCCGATCATGTCCCGGGAACAGTGTTTCTGATTACCGAGAAAGAACTCGCCGCGGCTGACGCCTATGAGGTGTCGGACTACAAGCGGGTGAGTGTCGTTCTAAAGTCGGGAAAGGCCGCCTGGGTTTATGTGAAGGCCTGAGCTTTCGACATGCGAGACGTGCCGTCTCCGGCTTTGTCTTGCCGCTCGGATCCGATATATTGTTTTTGATATAGCGATCTGGCTCTGCCGGAGAGCGGTCGCATTGTCTCGACATCACCGGCAAAGCGGCTGCGTGCTGTGATGGTTGTCATGGGCGCGCGGCTGGATTTGGTATCGATGAATATCCGACACTTGCGCTTTCTGGTGGCTCTGGCCCGGGAGCGCCATCATGGCCGCGCAGTCGCGGCCTGTAATGTCACCCAGCCGACATTGTCGGAGGCCATCCGCCAGTTGGAGCGCGAACTCGATGTGCCGCTGCTGGATCGGAGCGGCCCGCGGTACACGGGCCTGACTTCCGAAGGCGAGCGCATTCTGGTCTGGGCGCAGCGCATTCTCTCGAACGAAGATGCGCTGATGCAGGAGCTGGCGGAAATCCGTGGCGGCCTTTCGGGAGAGCTTCGTCTTGGCGCCATTCCAGCGGCGATGCCGGTGACGCCATTGCTGACATCGTGGCTGTCGCGGCGTCACCCGCTTGTCGTATTGAAGGTGCTGGCGCGCACATCCATCGAGATCCAGAATGGTCTTGAAGCCGGTGAACTCGAGGCAGGGCTGACCTATACGGACAACGAGCCGCTGCGGAATGTGCGCTTTCATCCACTGTATCGCGAGCGCTACATGTTCCTCACGCCTGCCGGACGCCATTTCGACGGGCTGTCGGAAATCAGCTGGCGCGAGGCCGCGCAATCGGCGCTGTGTCTGCTGACGCCGGACATGCAGAACCGCAGGATCATCGATCGCCTGTTTCGCGAGGGCGGCGCCGAGAAGATCAAGGTCGCGGTGGAGACCGATTCAGCCTTGTCGCTGGTCGCGCATGTGCGTTCCGGCGAATGGTCGAGCGTGGTGCCGCACACCTTCCTGTCGCTGCTGGGGCGGGACAATTCGACTTTTCAGGGCTTGCAGGCCATTCCTCTGATCGAGCCCGAGGCGGAACAGGCCGTCGGTCTTGTTGTCAGCGAGCGCGACCCGCTTCCGCCGCTTGCGCAGGCGTTGCTTGAGGTCGTTCGGCAATTCAAAACACCGGAGGTCTTCGGCGGACGCTGAGATCCCGTGTGGCTTCATTGGATTCTCCAATGACCGCACGGATGTTTCCGATTTGATTGACCCGGCGCTGCACCCCCATGTTGAGGGCGATGGAGCAGCGGAGTCTCACCATGCAGTTGATGCCCAAATCACTGGATACGCGCCTTCTGATTGGCGGCGAATGGTGTGAGGCCGCGGGCGGCAAGCGTTTCGCAACCCTCGATCCGGCAACGGAAGAAGTGCTCGCCGAAGTATCCGAAGCGGGCGCCGCCGAGGTCGATGCCGCTGTTTTCGCGGCCCGCGATGCACTCCGCCGCGGTGTCTGGCCGAGCATGACCGGCGCCGAGCGCGGGCGCATCCTCTACAAGCTCGCCGCCCTGATCCGCGAGCGGTCTGAAGAGCTGGTGCTGCTTGAAAGCATCGATGCCGGCAAGCCGCTGGCGGCCACGCGGCGCATGGATTTGCCGGCGGCGATCGATTGTCTCGAATATTACGCCGGCTGGGCGGACAAGATTGCCGGAGAGGTGGTGCCGACCCGGCGCGATGCCCTGACCTATATCAATCGCGTGCCGGTCGGCGTCGTGGCCGCCATCGTGCCGTGGAATTTCCCGCTGATGAATGCGGTGTGGAAGATCGCGCCGGCGCTCGCTTGCGGCTGTACGGTCGTGCTGAAGCCGGCGGAGCTGACGCCGCTCTCGGCGCTCTGGCTTGGCCGCGCGGCGCTGGAAGCGGGGCTGCCGGCTGGCGTGCTGAACATCATTCCGGGCTTTGGTGCGTCGGCTGGTGCGGCGCTCGTTTCTCATCCCGGTGTCGACAAGATCGCGTTCACCGGCTCGCCGCAGACCGGCAAATTCATCATGCGGTCGGCGGCCGAAAACGTCACGCGCATTGGACTTGAACTGGGCGGCAAATCGCCGAGCGTCGTGTTCGCCGATGCGGATATCGAAGCCGCTATTCGGCAGACATCATCAGGTGCCTTTTTCAATGCCGGTCAGGTCTGTTCAGCGGCCACGCGTGTGGTGGTTGAAGACAAGATCCACGATGCCTTCGTCGAAGGATTGGCCAAGCGCGCGCGGACGCTGCGTCTCGGTTCGCCGCTGGACAGCGGCACCACAATGGGACCGGTGATTTCCGAAAAACAGATGGAGCGTATCGTCGGCTATATTGACGCCGGACGGGAAGAGGGCGCTCAGGCCGTCTGCGGCGGGCAGCGGGCCGGCAACAAGGGTTATTTCGTCGAGCCGACCGTGTTCGCTGAAGTCGGCCGCGATATGCGGATCGCCCAGGAAGAAATCTTCGGTCCGGTGATTTCGGTGCTGCGCTTTTCGGACGAGGAGGAGGCTTTGAGCCTCGCCAATGGCACGGATTACAGCCTCGCCGCTGCTGTCTGGACCAACAATATCGATCGCGGCCATCGCATGTCGCAGCGGCTCGCTGCCGGCACGGTCTGGATCAATACCTATGGCCCGACGGATACGCGCCTGCCGTGGGGCGGTATGGGTGGACAATCCGGCATCGGCCGCGATCTCGGGCGGATTGCAATCGAGAATTATACCGAGCAGAAGACCGTCTGGCTGCAAATGCGTGGCTGATCTGACGAGATAACGAGTTCAGAAAATGCCAGGAATCCTATAACGGCCTCGCTTCAATGCGTAAGCCGTTACATGGCTTTTGACGATACGGATCTGTTCGATGCCTGCGCCTGAACACAGGCATGATAGCGTTCTTTCGTCGGCCCAGACGGTTATCATGGCGGTTGCCTGCGCCATCGCGCTTGCGGCCCTCTACTACAATCAGCCGATCCTGCCGCTGATCGCGAAGACATTCGGGACCGACGACTATAAGACCAGCCAGGTGGTTATGTTCAGCCAGTTCGGCTATGCGGCCGGACTGTTCCTGTTTGTGCCGATTGGCGACCGGATGGACCGGAAATGGCTAATCGTCGCGCTGCTTTCGGCGAATACGGTTGCGCTGGCTGCTTGCGCGGTTGCTCCCAGTTTCTCGCTTCTCTGTCTTGCGACATTCATCGCCGGGCTGACTACAGTCACGCCGCAGATCATTATTCCGACAGTGGCTGCTTTGGCCACCGCAAAGGACCGGGGGCGTGTCGTCGGCATCCTGCTAAGCGGCATGTCCGCCGGTCTGTTGCTCGGGCGCACGCTGAGCGGCTTTGTAGCCGATATGGGCGGTTGGCGTGCCGTCTATGGTTTGGCTATTGCGCTGAACGTACCGCTTGTCGCCATCGTTTGGCACATGCTGCCGAAAACCGCTCCGACAACGGTTGTTTCCTATCCGCGGCTTCTGAAATCCATGTGGCATCTGCTTCTGGAACAGCCCGTGTTGCGGGCAGCTTGTGCTACGGGCTTCCTGACATTCGGCGCTTTCAGTGCCTTATGGGCGACGCTGGCACTGCTGCTTGCGCAGCCGCCTTACAGCTTCAACGTCAATACGATCGGGCTGTTTGGCCTGATCGGCATTGTCAGCATCCTGACGACGCCGCTGATCGGGCGCGCTGCCGATCTTTTAGGCGGTCGCATTCTGATTGCAGTCGGCGCTTTAATTTTAATTGCAGCCTTCTCGCTCATATCTCAGTCAGAGCGCGTGATTTGGTTTCCGATTGCCGGGATCGTCCTGATTGATCTCGGATACCGGGCGATTGTGGTTTCCAATCAGATCCGCATTTACCCTTTAAATCCCGCATCGCCCAGCCGCCTGAACACGCTGTTCATGACATCGGTCTTTCTCGGCGGTGCGGCTGGATCGATCATCGGCGGAGTTGCGAGCCACTGGTCATGGTCCGGCGTGGCGCTTGCCGGCGCTGGCCTTGGCTTCCTGGGGCTGATTGTTCATCTGCTGACACTGCGCGGCTTCAAAGCGAAAACATAGCGCGCTGCATATCCGTTGCGAGCGACCTCGTGTTGCCGCCTCGAACGTTATATCCTAATGTATATATTGATAGATCAAGGCAGCGGTGGAGAAGGGCGCTAGGGTGACGAACAAGTACGAACTTCGTCTCGATCAACTGACGACCTGTGGCATTGCCGGCCAGGGAAACAGCATCGAGTTGCATGCAACCGAGCAATCCGGTGTACCAATGTCTCTCGAAATGTCGTTTGAGAATGCGCAGGCCGTCATGATGACACTGCCGCGTCTTCTAACAAAGGCGCTGCGGCAACGAACGGGGGACCCGAACCTGCGCTATGTCTTCCCGCTGGGAGAATGGTCCCTTGAACGTTCGAGCGACAATGAATTCCTGATCATGACGCTAAAGACCGGCGACGGCTTTGATGTGTCTTTCGCAGTCCCTCTGGCTGCGTCGCGCTCGCTTGGCGCCAGCTTGAAGCAGGAGGTGGCGACGATTGAGAAGAGCTTTGCTGCGGCTGCTGCGGAGCGACTAGGCAACGTGCTCAAATTCAACTGAGCGGTCTACTTCGGCTGCTTACATGCGATTGGCGTAAGGAAGTACAGGATCGGCAAATCGAGCGGTTCCTCGGGTCCGGTGCTCCAGCATGGATTGGTTGACAGTCCAACTGGCAGCTAGTTTCGCTGCTAGGTCTTATCTGCAATGGTTGGCAGCAATCGAGCGGGTTACCACGATGCCCGTAGATTGGCTTTGTAGGGCTTGCCCCATCGGTCATAGAGTACGACGTCGTCCCGACCACCGAATTCGCCGTGCTCATCACCAGCTAAGTTGGCTTGACGCGCTCGAGGGAATGCCGCAAGCCGCAGCACATGGGCAAGACCGGCAAATCCAAGTTCTGGGTTGCGAGCGAGGCGAGTTTTCGCGATTTCACCGATTTTGAGAAACTTCTCCGCCTGCTGTCGGCGTGCCG
>Ga0164243_10006784_pt1 | contig 17276 bp, 17 predicted proteins | sample OricompcompostOP_FD_108781 | JGI IMG/M metagenome (GOLD analysis project Ga0164243, IMG submission 108781) | Organic Plus compost microbial communities from Emeryville, California, USA - Original compost - Organic plus compost (OP) | ecosystem: Engineered > Solid waste > Mixed feedstock >... | reverse complement strand
GGCCGACGCCTCGGCGTCGGCGGCGGCGACGATCGTGTGGTTCAGGGCGACGGCCACCCGCCCAGTGTGGCGGGACGCGCCGCGATCGGCACCCGAAAGGGGGCCCGCTACAGCTCGGGCCAGGAGCGGGCCGGACGTCGGCGGCCACCGCGGCGGTCGCCGAGCGCCCACGCCCGTCGCCACGCGCCCACGTCCGGGCCCTGGAGCGATGGGGTCGTCCCGACGGCGGCCCGGCGGCGGGCCTGCCACCAGTCGGAGGCGGCCTCGTCGGCGAGCTCGGCGACGGCGGTCTCGATGCGGGCCGCCAGCCGCCGGGAGTCCTCACCCTCCCGGGGGACGAGCGGCCGGCCGAAGGTGACGGTGGTGGGGGTCGGTCGGGGCACCTTCTTGCCCTTGCGCAGCACCTGGCCGGTGCCCTCGACGTGCACGGGCACGACGGGCACGCCGCACCGCAGCGACAGGTAGGCGGCGCCGCCGCGGAAGGCCTGGCCCCAGCCGTCGGGGGAGCGACCGCCCTCGGGGAAGATCAGCATGCTCCAGCCGTCGTCGATCAGCTCGGCGGCCTGGTCGGCCGAACCCCGGGTGACCTTGGTGCGCTCGATGGGGATGGCCCCGATGACGAGGGCGGAGAGGGTGGAGGTGACCCGGTTGCCGAAGAAGTAGTCGGCGGCTGCACCGATGAAGAGGTGGTGGCGCCACGGCTCGGGAACGACCGACAGCAGCAGCGGGGTGTCGACGTGGCTGTGGTGGTTGGCGGCGAACACGACCGGCTGCCCGTCGAGGTCCTCGAGACGGTCGAGGCCCTTGATCGTCGGGGTGGCGAGCATGTCCATCGCCGGGCGGACCACGCCCTCCACGAGCAGCACCCGTGCCGCCCGGGCGGGGTAGGAGCGGGCCCACTCGGTGTCGTAGTTGGCGCCGACCTTGCTCTCGACGGGAAGGGGCTCGACCCCGCCCGGCACGGGCGGGGTGCGGAGCACGCCGGGGGTCAGCCGGCGCCCGACGGCCCGGGCACCGGCGCGGCCGGCCGAGGCGGCGACCGCCCGGTTCACGGGCAGGCGCTTGACCAGCTCGGTGGTCTGCTTCCGGGTGACGGGGATGCGGCTCATCGTCGACAGCCGATCAGGAGACGTCGGCCATGAGGATCGGCGGGTTGTGCAGGTGGGTGATGGTGGCGTCGCGGCCGACCACGTCGCTGGCCATCTCCAGCGCGTCCTGCAGGGTGGAGGCGGGCTTGAAGCCCAGCCGCCGGACCGCCCGCACGTCGCCGCCCACGATGATCACCTGGCCGAGGTGCTGGAGGGCGTGGGCGCACCAGTACCACATGTAGAACGGGTGGACACCGTGGTAGGCGTAGCTGGTGCGGTAGAGGTGCCGGTACCACTCGTCCTCGGCGAACGACTTCTCGAACTCGGCCTCGATGCGCACCGGATCGGTGGTCTCGGCCAGCACCTGCTCGAAGAAGTCGATGTAGCTCGGGTGGTGCACCGGGTGGAACTCCCACGGGGTGGGGTGGCTCATGATGAGTACCCCGCCTTCGCGCACCGGGGGCTTGCCCCGGTAGAGGTTGAAGAAGTACCCGAGGCCGAGGCAGGCGACCAGGATCGGGTTGAGGATGGAGTTCACGTTGTAGGGCCCGATGTAGGGCAGGCCCATGGTGAGGATGTCGGTCTGGCCCTCCACCGGCACGAGGTGCTGGGCGTAGACGTTGGCGGTGGTGACCTCGTGCACCGCCTCGACCTCGCCGGCCTGCACCGAGGTCATGGCGTGCGGGGCCTGCCAGCCCTGGAAGATCGAGCGCCGGGTGCGGGCCGGCATCTTGTCGAGGGCGCCCTTCATCCCGAGGAACGAGAGGCGGTCGCCAAGGCTCCACTCCCACTCGCGCTTCTGGAGCACGCTCATCGGGCCCTCGGTGCCGAACACGTTGTTGTTCATGGTCGTCTCGATCTGGAAGACCTTGACCCCCGCGTCGCGGAGCACCTTGCCCATCCGCCAGTTGGCGGAGTGGAGCTCGGAGGCGTGGCGGTCCATGAACGACTTCGAGTGCCGCATGGTGTGGACGTTGTGGTGGTGGCGCAGCGAGCGGTAGCTGGCCAGGCCGGTGGCGGTCGACTTCCACCCGCCGTCCATCGACACCAGGTTGATGTTGACGTAGACGATGAGGTCGCTCTCGGCGGCCCGCTTGTTGATCTCGACCTCCTCGCCCTTCTCGGTGGTGCCGATGAAGAGGAGGTTGTCGGGGTCCTCGGCGTCGTGGTTCACGAGCAGGCCGTGGGGGGCGAAGGCGTCGTACACGCGGTCGCCCACCGCGTGGCGCAGCTCGGCCTCGGTCATTCGCCGGTGCAGGGCGAGGGCGGCGATGAGCTGCACGTCGTCGACGCCGGCCTCGGCGGCCAGGTCGAGCACCGCCTCGATGACCCGCTGGCGGATGTCGGGTCGCTTCATCGGCGGCAGGGGCAGCGAGATGTCGTCGAACGCGATGGTGAGCTTCATGCCCGGCTTCAGCAGGGCCGAGAGCGGCTCGGAGTCGCCGATCGGGTTCGCCAGCGCGTCGCGGATGGCCTGGTCCGGGTTCTTCAGGGCCTCGAGCGGCTCGGCCGGGTAGATCACCCGGCTCCGGCCGGCGGGGAGGCGCTCGAGGCGGAAGCCCTCGCCGTGGTGGAAGAGGATCGGCGGCGTCGACCGATCGACGTCGAGCACGAAGCCTGGTCTAGGCACGGTTCCGTTCCTTCTCGTTGCGGAGGTCGAAGGCGATGCGCACCGCACCCCGGGCGCCGGCGTTGGCGGCGTGGTCGATGGCGTCGGTGTAGCGGGACAGGGGGTAGGTGGCGCTCACCAGCCGGCCGAGGTCGGCGGCGGCCACCAGCTCGAAGGCGAGGTCGAAGGTGCGGCGCCGCTCGCCGGAGGGGAGGGTTTCGGTGCCGTACGCATAGGCCCCGGCGAGGGTGATCTCCCGCTGCCACAGTCCGGTGAGGTCGACGTGCACGTGGCCCGGCATGCCGACCATGGTGATGCGGCCCTTGGGGCGCACCACGCGGAGCGCCTGGTCGAGCGAGGCCTCGTTGCCGACGCAGTCGATGACGTGGTCGGCGCCGCCGGCGAGGCGGACGATGTCGCCGTCGCCGATGGCCATGGTGCCGGTGGCCCGGCGCACCGCCCGGGCGACCTCACCGGGCTCGACCACGGTGTCGGCGCCGAGGGCCTTGGCCAGCGAGCGCTGGTGGGGGTGCTTGGCCACGGCGAGGATCGTGCAGTCGCGGCCGTAGCGGCGCAGGGCGGCGATGGTGAGCAGGCCGAGGGCACCGGAGCCGAGCACGACGACGAGCTCGCCGGGCTGCACGTCGGCTGCGAGCGCGCCGTGCACCGCGCAGGCGGTGGGCTCGACGATCACCGCGGCTTCGTCGGACCAGTCGGCGGGCACCGGGTGGAGCTGGGAGGTGTGGGCCACCATGCGGGTGGACCAGCCGCCGCCGGTGTCGCAGCAGAACCCCGTCTGGAGCCCGGGCTCGATGGCGCCGAAGGCGATGTGCTCGCAGCCGCCGAGGTCACCTCGGGCGCAGGCGGTGCACACGGGGGAGATGCCCCGGGTGACGCAGCCCAGCACCGGCTCGACCACCACCCGTCCGGCGGGCACGGCCGCGTCGGCAGGCAGCGTGGCGGCCGCCGCGTCGGTGAGGTCGGCGACGACCTCGTGGCCGGGCACGAACGGGAACGACACGATCGGCTCGAAGTAGCGCGACGAGTGCCCGTCGATGGTGGACAGGTCGGACCCGCAGATGCCCGACAGGCGGGGCAGGATCTCCACCCAGCCGGGGCCGGGGAGCTCCGGCGGGTCGATGGAGCGCAGCCGCAGGGGGCCGACCTTGGCGCCGGCGCCGCTGGCCAGCCGTCCGGCGATGGTGGCGGCGGCGAAGCGGGGCACGTTGCGCTCGAAGCGCAGCGCCTTCACGAGACACCGCCGGGCACGAGCGGGTTGGCCAGGCCGCCGCGGCGGGTGCGGCGGGGGCCGATGGGCACCAGGGTGCGGGGCGCCCCGGGCGCCTTGGCGAAGTGCTCGATGAGCCAGCCCCGCTTGCGGGCCAGGGCGGCGAGGCGGGTCTCGGGATTGACCGCCACGGGGAAACCGGCGGCCTCCAGCATCGGCAGGTCGGAGGTGGAGTCGGCGTAGGCGACCGTCTCGGCCAGGTCGAGGCCGTGGGCGGCGGCGTAGTCCATGAGCACCTGCGCCCGGCTCTCGCCGGTGGGCGGGACGTCCTTCAGCTCGCCGTCGTAGGCGCCCCGACGGACGCCCATCTCGGCGGCGACGATGTCGTCGAACAGCGGCTCGAGCGGCTTCACCACGAAGTCGAGGGCGCCGGTGATGAGGACGGTGCGGTGGCCGGCCGCCTTGTGGGCCCGCACCCGACGGATGGCCGCGGGGAACGACTTGGCGATGATGAGCCGGCTGAACATCTCGGCGGCGTCCTCGGCGATCCGGTCGACCGGGGCGCCGTCGTAGCGCCGGTAGAACATGCGCAGGAAGTCGCTGCGGTCCTTGCGGTCGAGGGCGAGGAGGCTCGGTCCCTCGGCGAGGGTCTGGGCGACGAAGCGCAGCCGCTGGTCGGGTGGGAGCCGGCGGGTGGCGAGGAAGGCGTAGCTGGCCACCACGTTCGAGGCGATGAGCGTGTTCTCGAGGTCGAAGGCGGCGAGCTGGCGCTCAGGGGCGAGCACCTGGGCCCGGAGGCGCTCCTCCCGGCTGGGGCCGGTGCGGCCGCCGGGGGTGGTGCGCACCCGGGACTGCTGCACGACCGACGGCAGGAAGATCTCGGTGGTGAAGCTGTCCCACTCGACCACCCGCGGGTCGAAGCAGAAGTCGCGCTGGTCCTCGGGGGTCTGGGCGTCCCACAGGGCGAGCAGCCGGTCGAGGCCGTAGACGGCCTCGCACTCGGCGTACGCGCCGTAGAGCTCGACGTAGCCGAGGGCCTGCTCGACCTCCTCGCGCTTCTCCTCGATGCTGGCGCTCCACTCGGCTTGCTTGCCCCGCAGGGGGAGGGCCCCGAGCACGCCCTCGGCCCGGTTCAGCACCTTCTGGGCCCGCAGGAGCTGCCCCTGCACGCGGCCCCGTCCGGGGAACGACCACTTGGCCACCACGATGGGCTGGCCCTTGGCGTCGTAGAGCGGGTGCTCGGCGAACCAGCCGCTGACCAGGTCGACGAGGCGCCGATAGCGCAGCGGGTTCTGGGAGCCGGAGGCGACCTGCACGACCTCGATGTCGGGCTCCGGGCCCTTGGCGGCCACGGCGATGATGGCGGCGCTCACCAGGTCGACGGGGATCACGTCGACGATGCCCTCGGGCACGCCGGGGAACTCCTTCAGGATCCCGCGGGCGTAGCTGATGATGACCGGGTCGGCCATGCGGAAGCCGCGGATCCAGCCCGGCCGGGGCTCCGCGAGGGCGGTCTCGATGATGGAGGGGCGCACGATGCTGACCGGCACCTGGCCCCGGTTGTCGGCCAGGGCCCGCTCGCCGAGGGCCTTGGTGTAGGCGTAGGCGTCGGGCCAGCCCAGCGAGGCAGCGCGGGCGCGGCCCGCCTCGACCATGCGGTCGGCGACCCACTTGCCGCGCAGCGACTCCGTCTTCTCGGAGAGGAGCGGTCCACCGGCGGCGCCCAGCTCGCGGCGGGCCTGCTCGCGGAAGTCGGCCAGCATCTCGGGGGTGCGGCTCTGGGCCTCGGCGTCGCGGCGGGCCCGGCGGGCGCCCTCGACCTCGTCGCGCCAGTCGACGTCGACGAAGAACGGGCTCTCGTCGACGAGCTGCTCGGGGGCGGCACCCCGGCGGTTGCCGGCGACGTAGCAGGTGGAGACGGCCACGAGGTGGGGGGTCACCCGCATCTCGTTGAGGACCTCGACGATGCGGGTCGGTCCGAGCAGGTTGACCTCCACCGCCAGGTCGAGCGGCGAGTCGAAGCTCACGGTGGCGGCGGAGTGGATGACGACGTCGCAGGAGGCGAGCGTCGCCCGGCCCTGCTCGTCGAGACCGAGCCCGTCGCGCCCGACGTCGCCGGCCACGGCCGACAGGCGGCGCTCGATCATGGCGTCGAAGCCCTCACGGCCGAGCTCGGCGCGCAGCCGGTCGAAGGCGTCGTTCTTGAGGATCTCCCGCTTCACCCGCTGCTCGACGGTGGACCGTCGACCGGGGCGCACCAGGAGCACGACCTCGCAGTCGGGGACGCACCGCAGCAACCGCTCGAGCAGGTTGGTGCCGAGGAAGCCGGTCGTGCCGGTGATGAACAGCCGCTTGCCGGCGAGCGCCTCACGGATCACGGCGTTTGTCTACCACTTGGTAAGTGAAGCGTCTAGCATCGGCCACGTGGCCCCCAACGCTCGGCTCGAGGCGTCCCCGGAGGACGGTAGTCGGCCCCGGACCGGTCGGGCGGCGAAGGCTCGGGCCACCGACGAGCGCATCCTGGCCGCCGCCCTCCAGTCGTTCGGCACCCGGGGCTTCGAGGCCACCTCGCTCGACCAGCTGGCGGGCGAGCTCGGCGTCACCAAGCAGACGATCCTCTACCACCACCCCTCGAAGGCGGCCCTGCTCGAGGCCGTGATCGACCGCGCCACCGCCGACCTCACCGCCACCTTCGACGCCGCCCTCTCGTCCGCCGGAGCGGGCTGGGAGCGGGTCGAGGCGCTGGTGCGCTCGGTGTTCCGCCTGGCCCTGCGCCGACCCGAGCTGCTCGGCCTGGTGCGGGAGGTCAGCCGCCTCGGCGCCCCGGCGTCGACCCGGGTGGCGGCGAACCTCGAGCCCCTGGTGGCCCGGGCCCAGCGGTTCCTCGCCGACGAGATGGACGCCGGCCGCATGCGGCGCAGCGACCCGGCCCTCCTGTTGGTGTCGGCCTACTCCACCGTGGTCGGTGTGGCCACCGAGGTGGAGGTGCTGCGGGCGGTGGGCATCGAGCCCACCCTGCGCTCCACGGTGGTGCGCCGCCGGGAGCTGCTCGCCTTCCTGCGCTCCGCCCTCGTGGCCCCCGACGCGCCCCGCGCGTCCTCGCCGGCCGGCTCCGCTCAGGCGTAGGCAGCGGCGGGCACGTCCACGCGCACCGCCTCGATGCGGCCGCTGCGCTCCCGCACGGTCTTCACCGGGTTCGACGTGGTCGAGGTGCACACGTAGAGGGTCCGGCCGTCGCTCCCGCCGAGGGCGCAGGCGAAGGCGCCGCGGTCGCCGGTGGGGATCCACTGCACCGCGCCCACCCCCTCGATCACGCGCATCACGCCGTTGAGGACCGGGTCGGCCACCCACACCGCGCCCTCGGCGTCGGCGGTGAGCCCGTCGGGCACGTTCGGCCGCAGGTCGGCCCAGACCCGGGGCCGGGCCGCGGACCCGTCGGCCAGCAGGTCGTAGGCCGACAGGCGCTGGCCCCAGGTCTCGGCCACCAGGAGGGTCCGACCCGCCGGAGCGTCGAGCACGACCGCCCCGTTCGGGAACAGCAGGCGGTCGACCACCACCCAGGCCTCACCGTCCGGCTCCACGCACACCAGCGGCGCGCCCGCCGGCTCGTCGCCCGCCTCCACGTCGTGACCGAAGCCGCCGACGTAGGCCCGACCGTCGGGGGCCACCACGAGGTCGTTCCACGGGTGGGGTGAGAACCGGCCGAGGTCGCACACCGTCACCAGCCCCTCGGGGTCGTGGCGGAGCAGGGACCGTCCCAGCATCGACACGACCAGCAGGCGACCGTCGGGAAGCCAGCCCAGACCACCGGGACGGCCGTCGACCGCCAGCACCGGCTCCGCCTGGCCCTCTTCGGCCATGGCCCAGACCCGGCCGTCGTGCGAGTCGGAGAACCACAGCCGGCCGTCGTGCCAGCGCGGGCAGTCCGGGAACGCCAGGCGCTCGAGGAGGACGGTGGTGGCGGAGTGCTCGCGGCTCATGGCGTCGAGAGCATCGGCAGGTCAGCGCCGGCGCTGGACCCTCTCGTGCCGCTCGAGGGCGAGGCCGACGAGCTCGTCGATGAGCGCCCGGTACGGCAGCCCCGAGGCCTGCCACAGCATCGGGTACATGGAGATGGGGGTGAACCCGGGGATCGTGTTGAGCTCGTTGAGCAGCAGCCCCCTGCCCCCCTCCTCGTAGAGGAAGTCGACGCGGGCCATGCCCTCGGCCCGGTAGGCCCGGAACACGCGGCACGCCAGCTCCCGGGCCTCCTCGGCGATCTCGTCCGGGAGGGGAGCGGGCACCCGCAGGTCGGCGACGCCGTCGGCGTACTTGTCCTCGTAGTCGTAGAACTCGGCCCCCGGGACGATCTCGCCGGGCACCGACGCCCGCGGGGAGGTGGTGTGGCCGAGCACCGCCACCTCGATCTCCCGGGCCACCACCCCCTCCTCGACGACGATCCAGTCGTCGTGGTCGAGGGCCGCGGCCAGCCCGGCCCGCAGCTCGTCGACGTCGTGCGCCTTGGTGACCCCGATCGAGGAGCCCATGTTGGCGGGCTTCACGAACATCGGGAAGGGGAGCGCCTCGACGAGGGCGGACACCTGGTCGGGGTCGATGGCGGACGGGTCGACCGGTCCGGGGGCGTCGGTGGCCAGCGGGCCGAGCAGGTCGTCGCGGTGCAGACCCCGCCACGCGGTCTGGGCGAAGCCGTTTGCCGCGGCCAGCTGCTTGGCGGCCACCTTGTCCATGGCCACCGCGGAGCCCAGGACCCCGGAGCCGACGTAGGGCACCCCGGCGACCTCGAGCAGGCCCTGGACCGTGCCGTCCTCGCCCATCGGACCGTGCAGCAGCGGCAGCACCACCACCGGGCCGGCGGCCTGGTCGAGCTCGGGCAGCGGGTCGACGGCAGCCCCGTCGACGTCGAGCGACTCCGGCAGGGCGTCGGCCCCGTTGGCGAGGGCCTCGATCGCCGCCTCGGCCCGCACCCAACCGCCCGCCCGGGTGATCCCGACCGGCACGATGTCGTAGCGGGCGGGGTCGGCCGCGGCGAGCACGTGCCGGGCCGTGACCCGCGACACGTCGTGCTCGGCGGACTGGCCGCCGAACAGGACGACGAGGCGCACCCGTCCGGGGCTGGCCGGCGTCCCGAGGGAGGGGTTGCGCTCGGTGGGGGCCATATCGGTGCCGACCGTACTCCTCGCGGCGCACGTCTCCGGGCCACGTCGGGGGCGCCGGAGGGGCTCGCGGTGCCCGGTACGGTGACGCCGTGAAGTTCCTCGCCTCGGAGATCGCCCGCGTCGTCGGCGGCACCCTCGTGGGCCCCGACGTCGAGGTGGCCGGGGCGGCGATCGACTCCCGGCTGGTGCGCCCCGGGCAGCTGTTCATCCCGGTCGTCGGCGACCGAGACGGGCACGACTTCATCCCCGCCGCCCGCGACGCCGGCGCGGTGGCCACCCTCACGGCCCGGCCGCCCGTGGAGGGCATCACCTCCATCGTCGTGGCTGACACCGCCGCCGCCTTCACCACCCTCGGCGCCCACGCCCGATCCAAGCTGGGGGAGCGGGTGGTGGGCATCACCGGCTCGGTGGGCAAGACCTCCACCAAGGACCTCACCGCAGCCGCCCTCGGCCGGCTCCACGTGGTCACCGCCAGCGAGAAGAGCTTCAACAACGAGCTGGGCGTGCCCCTCACCCTCGTGAACGCCCACGACGACACCGACGTGGCGGTCGTCGAGATGGGTGCCCGCGGCGCCGGCCACATCGCCTGGCTGTGCGACATCGCCCGGCCCACCATCGCCGTGGTCACCGCCGTCGAGCTGGTGCACGCCGAGCTCATGGGCGACCTCGACGCCATCGCCGCGGCCAAGGCCGAGCTGCCCGGGTCACTGCCCTCGGACGGGGTGGCCGTGCTCAACGCCGGCAACGAACGGGTGGCGGCCATGGCCGCCTCCACCACCGCCCGGTCGATCCTCTACGGCGGTGAGGCGGGCGAGGTGCGGGCCGAGGCGGTCGAGCTGGGCCCCGACCTGCGGGCCCGCTTCCGGCTCCTCTCCCCGTGGGGCGCCGCCGACGTGCACCTCGGGGTGCGCGGCCTGCACCACGTCGACAACGCGCTCGCCGCCGCCACGGTGGCGCTGCTCTGCGACGTGCCCGTCGACGAGGTCGCCGCCGGCCTGGAGCTCAGCGAGCTCTCGCCCTGGCGGATGGAGCTGCGCACCGCACCGTCGGGGGCCCGAGTCCTCAACGACGCCTACAACGCGGGCCCGGCCTCGATGGAGGCCGCCCTCCGCGCCCTCGCCCACCTCGACGCCCGACGCCATCACGCGGTGCTCGGGCCCATGGCCGAGCTCGGCCCCGAAGGTCCGGCCCAGCACCGGCGCATCGCCGCGCTGGCCGCCGAGCTCGGGATCGAGGTGACGGCGGTGGGCACCGACGACTACGGCACGCCCACCGTGGCCGATCCCGCCGCGGCGGTCGCCGCCCTCGGCGTGCTCGGCCCCGACGACGCGGTGCTGGTGAAGGGCAGCCGGGTCGCGGGCCTGGAACGGGTGGCCGAGGCCCTCCTGGCCGGCTGACGGCTGACGCCGGTCAGCCCCCGACGGGGGACGGGGCCGGGTCGCCCGTGGTCCGGCGCCGGGGTCGCTGCTCCGGCGGGCGCAGGTCGCAGTACCAGGCCAGCACCACGGCCATCGCCGCGCCCGCCAGCACGACCGCGGTCACCGACGTGAGCTCCACGAACCGGCCGGCCACCAGCCCGCCGATCGGCACGGTGCCGCCGAAGCTCATGACCCACACCGCGCTGGCCCGCCCCCGCACCGAGTCGTCGAGCCGGCTCTGGAACACCGTCGCCAGCGAGGTGACGGCCGCGAAGTAGAAGAAGCCGAGCACGAAGCCGACCGGGAACGCGGGGACCGGTGAGCGGAGCAGGGCGTAGGTGGCGAGCGACGCGGCGAATCCGAGGAGGCTGACCCGCACGATCTTCTCCAGCGAGCGGCCGGCCAGGAAGGTGCCGATCGAGAGCGCACCGGCCATGGCCCCGAGGCCGAACACCGCGTAGAGGAACCCGTAGGTGGTGCTCTTGGACGAGACGCCGAGGTTGTCGTCGGCGAGGGCGGGCATCACGGTGATGAAGCCCATGCAGAAGAACGAGAACACCAGCACGGTGGCGATGGCCCGACGCACGACCGGTTCGCCGAGCACGTAGCGGAACCCCCCGAGGAGCCGGCTGAGCTGGCCCTCGTCGGGATCGTGGCGGACCACCACCGGGACGGTGATCCGCATGATGGCGAACATGATGAACACGTAGGTGACGGCGTTGCCGAGGAAGACCCACGACGGCCCGACGAGGGCGTAGAGCACGCCGCCGATGGCCGGGCCCACCACCCGCGACGCGTTCATGCTCACCGAGTTCAGGCTCACCGCCCCGGCCAGGTCCTTGCGGGGGACGAGCGTGGGCGTGAGCGACAGGAACACCGGCGACTGGAGGGCGGCGCCGGTGCCGATGAACGCCACCGCGAACAGCAGCAGCGGGCGCGACGGGTCGGGGCTGAGGGCGATCCAGGCGAGCAGCAGCGAACCGATCAGCTGCTCGACGTTGAGCCAGAGGATGACCTTCCGCCGGTCGAAGGTGTCGGCCAGGCTGCCGCCGACGAGGGCGAGCAGCAGCTGCGGTCCGAGGTTGGCGAACCCGACCAGGCTCACGAACCAGGCGCTGTGGGTGATGTCCCACGCCATGGCGGCGACGATCACGTTCTGCATCCACGAGCCGATGTTCGAGGCGAACATCCCGAGGAACATGACCCGGAAGTCCCGGTGGCGCAGGGCGGTGCGGATGGTGCCCACCTCGGCCGTGCGGTCGCCGTCGATGAAGGCGTCCTCGGCCTCCTCCAGGACGAACGCGGGACCGTCGTCCTCGCCGCCCCCGTCCCCCTGTGCCGCCCGCTCGTCCATGCCGGCCCGAGGGTAGGACCGGGCGCGCAGCGGAGCGAAACAGCTGCGCTTCGTCGCGCCGGAGCGGGGTGTGGTCGAATCGTGAGGTCCGCCGGCCGGTGACGAGGGGAGCGTGCAGTGGGCGTCTGGTCGATCGAGGGGGTGGTGCCGGTGGTGCACCCCGAGGCGTTCGTGCACCCGGAGGCCGTGCTGATCGGCGACGTGCACGTGGGCGCCGGCGCCTACGTCGGGCCCCTGGCCAGCCTCCGCGGGGACTTCGGTCGCATCGAGCTCGGCGCCGGCGCCAACCTCCAGGACTGCTGCGTCATGCACAGCTTCCCGGGGGCGGGCTGCACGGTGGAGCCCGAGGGCCACGTCGGACACGGCGCCGTGCTCCACGGGTGCACCGTGCGCTCCGGGGCCATGGTGGGGATGAACGCGGTGGTGATGGACGGCGCCGACATCGGCGAGCGGGCCCTCGTGGCGGCCAACGCCTTCATCCCCGCCGGCCTGGTGGTGCCGGCCGACCACCTGGCGGCGGGCAACCCCGGCAAGGTGGTGAAGGAGCTCGACGCCGATGCCCTGGCCTGGAAGGCCAACGGCATCCGCGTCTACCAGGAGCTCGCCCGCCGCTCCCGCGCCACCCTCGTGGCCTGCGAGCCCCTCGCCGAGGAGGAGGCCGACCGGCCGCAGCTGTCGACCACCAAGGCGACGTCGGTCCCGCTCCACGAGTTCCGCCGCCGCGAGCGCTGAGGCCCCCGTCCCCTCCTTCGGAGCCCCCGAACAACAAGCCGCCACTCCCTCGACCCGCTCCGGTGTGGTCGAACCCGGTGGCGGCCACCGGCGCCTGGAGGCACTCGGGGCACATCCGGCTGGTTCGCGCAAAGCGGGGAGGGAGTGGCGGCCAGGACCTCACTTCCTTGGTTCGACTGTCCTCCCGGCGCGTCCTTCCGTCAAGGGGGGAGATCCGGTCGAGCGGGGCGCCGGTCCGGTCAGTGGGTGCGGCGGTACATCGTCTGCATCGTCATCATCGGCTCGGTCACGAACACGTCGCCGGCCGTCATCTCGTCGACGAACGCCATCCACCCGGCGTCGCCGTCGAGGGCGGTCATGGCGGCGTCCACGCTGGCCATGCCCGGGAATGTGGTCGTCCAGGTGATGCCGGCGTAGGGCCCGGTGCGGGCCAGCGACACGGCGGTCGGTGCGCCGATGATGGCCGAGGAGCGGTCCGCCAGGGCGATGGCGTTGGTGACGGCCTCGGTCATGCGCCCGGGGGCGCACACCGCGGCGATGGCCTGGGTGTAGCCGCCGATCGGTACGTCGCCCATCTCGCCGTGGACGATGCTCTGGATCAGGTCCGACGGCGGACCGAGCATGAACCCGTGGCCGCGGTCCTGCTCGGCCATGTAGAAGTCGTCGCCCTGCAGCTTCTCGATGCCCTTCTCCAGGGTCGCCAGGTCCGGCACCGCCGCGGCCCACACCAGCTCACCCACGTCGGCCGAGAAGACCTGCTCGTGCAGGGTGACGCCGAGGTCGGTGACCTGGTTGACCCGGTCGGTCATCTCGATCGCCCACATCATGGCGGCGCGACTCTGTCCGCCCGCCAGGCGGGCGCGCCGAACGAAGAGGTGCATGGGGTTCTCCCCTCTCGTCGCTGAGGCGGCCGGACCGGCCCCTCACGGTGGCCGCCCCTGGCGGCCCCCTCCGGCACTGTGCGCCTGCGTCCGCGACCCGTCAACCCGATCCGCGGGTCGGGCGCGACGCCCCTCGTTGGTCAGTCGACGGCGACGATGGTGAGGCCCTCGACCGCCTCGGGGTGCTTCTCGATCCACCGCTTGGCGTAGGGGCACGAGGGCTTGATGGCGAGGCCGGCCGCCCGCGCCTTCGCCACGGCGGCCTCGACCAGCGCGCCGCCGTACCCCTGCCCCTCGAACGCCTTGGGCACGCCGGTGTGGATGAGGGTCAGCGTTCCGCTGCGCTCGGCGTACTCGAGCACGGCCACCCCCTCGTCCTCCACGATCTCCAGGCGGTCCTGCTCGGTGTTGTCGACGACGTCGGGCATCGGTCCCCTCCGGTTCGGTGCCCGATCCGGTCCCCGTCCGGGTCCGCCTGGGCGTGGTCGGTCCCGGTGTTCTACCGGAGCCCGGTCAGCGTTGCGCCACCTGGGCGGTGACGGCGCCCCGCACGAGCTGGTCGTCGGGTGCGCCGGGGAGGGCACGGGCGAACAGGTGGGGCACCCGCCGGGCCAGGCGCACCTCGACGGTGTCGGCGCCCCGCACGAGGACGGTCGGCGGCTCGGCCAGCTCGTCGAGCAGGCCCTTCGCCGCGAGCGACTCGAGCACGGCCCGCTCCGCCCTCGCCGGGTCGATGCGGTACCCCTGCCCGGCGCGCAGCGCGCCCTCGTCGAGCCCCACGGTGACGGCGTCGTTGGCGGCGTCACCGGCCGCCGCGATCAGCTCGCGCTGACCGAGCCGGATGGTGGTGAGGTCGACGGCGATGGCGCCGAGGACGAGCACGATCAGCACCGCGGCGGGCATCAGCATGAGCACGCTCGCCCGTTCGCCGTCGCCCCGCCGGCCCCGGGCCGCCGTCAGCACGTGGCCTCCCCGGGCAGGCCGCTGCGGTAGGGATCGACGACCTCGCTCTGCCGGGCCACCACGTCGAAGGCGCGGCCGAACCCGCCGATGAACGGCAGGCGCAGCGCCGGCACCGGGTGGTGGACGGTGACGACCACCCGGGTGCAGCGGGCGAACGGGCGATCGCCGTCGTGGCGGATCTCGACGGTGGTGGCGGTGGCGTCACGACCGTGCCCGGCGATGGCCGCCCGGGCCGCGCCGTCGGCCGAGGCGACGGCCGTCGCCCCGTCGGGTGCCTCCACGTAGGTGCGCACCGCCTCCCGGGCCGCGCTGGTGACGGCCAGCTTGGCGTCGATCACGCCCCAGGCGTTGGCCACCAGCAGGGTGCCGACGACGAACGTGAGGAGCCCGAACGGCAGCACCTCGATGCCCGCCACCTGGCCCCGGTCGCCACGGCACCGTCGCGGTGTGCTCATCGGACCTCCTCCACGCGCACGTGCACGGTGCGGTCGACGATCGCCGAGCCCGGGCCGCGCAGCGCGGCCCACAGGAAGCCCGGCGGCCGGGCCCGCACCGTGAGCGCCACCTGGTCCGCGGTGGTGCCCGACCAGTCGAGCTCCACCCGGTCGCCGAAGCGACCGAGGAGGGCGCGCACCTTCGCCTCGGCATCGGCCTGGGCTCCTGCCACCGCGGTCGGGTCGGCGTGGTCGACCCGGGCGCCGGCCACCGTCCGCGCACCCTCGTAGGCGGCGTCGGTGACCACCGACCGGGTGTGGAGGGCCACCAGCGTCTGCACCGCGAGCAGCATCAGGGCGAGGAAGACGAGCAGCCCGGCGAGGCTGGCGATGAGGCCAGCCCCGCCGTCACCCCGGCACCGCGGTGTGGCGGGGACTGGCGCGCTCACTCCGACCCGATCTGCTGGACCTTCTCGTTGGTGGTCGTCTCGGTCGACTTCCACATGCGCTGGAAGCCGACCCACATGGCCGCGCCGAGGAAGGCCATGATCAGCACCGCGATCGCAGCGGAGATGACGCCCTCGCCTCGATCGCCGAGCGCCCGGGAGCGAGCGGGTCGGCTCGCAGGGTGGGGTGGGAAGCGGCCCTGGACGGCCGCGACGGTCCAGTCGATGGTGGTCCTCATCGTCTCGTGCTCCTGGTTCTCCTGGTGATGGGTGGGACGTGGGGGAGGGGTCGGGCCGGCTGGTCAGCCCGAGGTGAAGAGGCGCATGGCCTCCACGAAGGGCACGGCGAGCAGGAGCACGCCGGGCACGAGGGTGGCGACGGTGACCGGGATCCAGACCTGCTGGGCCCGCCGCTCGATGGTCTCGACGAGCTCCCGGTGCACCTCCGCCCGGTCGGTGCGGGCCTCCTCGGTGAGGAGGCGGCCCAGGTCGGTCGCCTCCCGGTCGAGGGCGAGGACGCCGACCAGGCGGTCGACGGCAGGGACGGCGACGAGCTCGGCCCACTCCTCGAGGGCCCGGTGCTCGGGCACGCCCTGCCGGGTGCGGCCGACCACCCGGCGGAGGTCCGCCGCGATGGCGCCGTCGGTGCGGCGGGAGAGGCGGGAGAGGGCGCCCCCGAGCGAGTAGCCCGCCGACAGCAACATCCCGAGCTGTTCCGTGACGACCGGCAACTCGAGGAAGGTGCGGCGCTGCCACGCCTCCGAGCGGTGGGCCAGATCCTGCTCGACCAGGAGGAACGCCAGCAGCGGGACGCCCAGCACGACGAGGACGGCCACCGGCGCCGGAGGTCGCACGGCCACCACGCCGAGCACGGCGGCGGCGAGCGCGGCGACCACCCAGCCCAGCTGGCGGAGCCGGAACCCGGTGACGTCGAGCGGGGAGTGGGTGCGCTCGAGGCGGACCGCCACCTCCTCGGACACCCCGAAGAGGCGGCTCAGGCGGGCGCCGGCCGTGTCGGCGACCGGGGCCAGGACGGCCCGGAAGGCGTCGAGCGACCAGCCGGTCGGCCGCGTGCCCTCCGGTCGGGCCGCGGTGAGGTACGGGCGGAGGCGATCGGTGAGGCGCGGCCGCCGGAACCAGCGGACCCCGCCGAGGAGGAGGGTCGCCCCGGCCCAGCCGAGCAGGGTGGCGAGGACCAGCGCGCGGGTCATCGGGTGAACACCCGCTCTTCCACCGGCAGGCGCAGCATCCGACCGGCCCACACCCAGCAGGCTGCGACCATGCCGACCGCGGCCAGCACGGCGAGCTGCCCGAGCGGCGTCTGGTAGGCGGTCCTGCCGTTGCCGACCGACAGCCCGGCGGCGGCCATGCCCAACGGCACGAGCAGGACGAACCGCCGGGCGAAGCGCACCCCGGCCTGGCGGGCGCGGGCGTCCTTGCGGTAGCGGGCGTCCTCCCGGCGGTCCTCGGCGAGGTCGGCCAGGCGCCGGTCGACGTCGGTGCCGCCGAGCTCGTGGGCGACGAGCAGCGTCTCGCAGGTGGCGTCGCAGGTCGGGTCGGCCAGCTGGGCCCGTAGCACCGCGAGGCTCCGCTCGAAGTCGGTGGTGAGGAGCCACTCCCGCTGGGCCGCGGCGAACGCCGGGCGCAGCTCGTCGGGCCCGCTGGCCCCGACCTGGAAGAGGGCCTGAGGGATGGAACGACCGGCAGACGAGGTGAGCACCCGCAGCTCCTCGATCATGCGGGGCCAGGCGTCCTGGGCGAGGGAGCGCCGGGTGAGGCGCCGGTGGCGCAGGATCGCGAGAGGGAACGACGCGGCGAAGGCGCCGACGACGACGGCGGGGACGAGGGCACCGAAGAGGACGACGGCGAGGGCCGCGCCGAGGACGAAGACGACGCCCAGCACCAGGACCAGCTCACCGACCGCCACATCGCCGAGCCCGGCCTGGGCGAGCCAGTCGGACGGGTGG
>Ga0164243_10006782_pt1 | contig 17278 bp, 11 predicted proteins | sample OricompcompostOP_FD_108781 | JGI IMG/M metagenome (GOLD analysis project Ga0164243, IMG submission 108781) | Organic Plus compost microbial communities from Emeryville, California, USA - Original compost - Organic plus compost (OP) | ecosystem: Engineered > Solid waste > Mixed feedstock >... | reverse complement strand
GGCGCCAAGATCGGCAAGGCTGCGCGTGTCGGTAATTTCGTCGAGGTCAAGGAAGCCGTGATGGAAGACGGCGCCAAGGCCAATCATCTTGCCTATATCGGCAACGGGCGTGTGGGTGAGGGCGCCAATGTTGGCGCTGGTACGATCTTCTGCAATTACGATGGTACAAAAAAGCAGCATACCGATGTCGGCAAGGGCGCCTTTGTCGGCTCCAATTCGTCGCTGGTGGCGCCGGTGAAGATCGGTGACGGGGCGTATATCGGCTCTGGCTCAGTCATTACCGAAGACGTGCCGCCGGGTTCGCTGGCATTGGGCCGTGTGCGACAGGTTATTAAGGAAGGCTGGGTATCCCGTTTGCGCAGTCTGAAGACGGTCAGCAAGAAGGACCACGGTTAAGGCTCATGCCGCAAATTTGAAGTTCCTGCACCATTGCGCAAGCGCTTGTCAGGACCTTGAAAATCAAAAGCGGCACGAAAATCGTAAACTTGCTCGTGCACCTTTGTTGCCGAAGTTCGTGTATAAGAGACTGCCGCAGAGATACCGCGAACGTCGGAAGCGGTGCACGAGTGTCGCGCTTCCTATCTGTCACAAGCGGAAACGCTTTTTGATTTCCGCTAACCTTAAGATGCCAGTCTAACGACGCTTCAAGTTATGTCGGCGGGGGATAAGCACGAATGTGCGGGATTGTTGGAATTCTCGGGCGTGAGCCGGTCGCGGGCCAACTGGTCGACGCGCTGAAACGTCTCGAATATCGCGGGTATGATTCAGCGGGCGTTGCCACCGTCGAGAATGGTCATCTCGAACGCCGCAGAGCCGAAGGCAAGCTGAGGAATTTGCAGGACCGTCTCGGCCGCGAACCTTTGTCGGGGCTCGCCGGCATCGGCCATACGCGCTGGGCGACGCATGGCAAGCCGACCGAGAACAACGCGCATCCGCATGCGACCGAGCGTCTTGCGGTCGTGCATAATGGTATCATCGAGAATTTCCGCGAGCTGCGCGACGAGCTTGAAAAAGACGGCGCGACCTTCGGCACCGAAACCGATACCGAAGTCGTGGCGCATCTCGTGACGCAGGAGATGAACAAGGGCCTCTCGCCGGTCGATGCAGTGCGCGCGGCATTGCCGCGTCTGCGTGGGGCATTCGCGCTCGCCTTCATCTTCGCCGGCGAAGACGATCTGATGATCGGTGCGCGCAAGGGATCGCCGCTGGCAATCGGTCACGGCAGCGGCGAGATGTATCTTGGCTCCGATGCCATTGCACTCGCACCATTCACCGATGCGATTTCCTATCTGGATGAAGGCGACTGGGCCGTCATGAGGCGTGACGGCGTCCAGATTTTCGATGTAGCCGGTAATCCGGTGAAGCGGCCGATCATCAAGACCAGCAGCTCCGCCTTCCTGCTCGACAAAGGCAACCATCGCCACTTCATGGCGAAGGAAATCCACGAGCAGCCGGAGGTGGTCGCGCATACGCTGTCGCACTACATCGACATGGCGAAGGAAAGCGTGGCTCTGCCGGGCAAGTTGCCATTTGATTGGAAGACGATCGAGCGTGTTTCGATCTCGGCCTGCGGCACCGCTTACTATGCCGGCCTCGTTGCCAAATACTGGTTCGAGCGCTACGCGCGATTGCCGGTCGAAATCGATGTCGCTTCGGAATTCCGTTACCGCGAGGCGCCGATGCGCAAGGGCGACCTCGCCTTGTTCGTTTCGCAGTCGGGTGAGACCGCCGACACGCTCGCTTCGCTGCGTTACGCGAAACAGCAGGGGCAGCATGTGCTGTCAGTGGTGAATGTGCAAACATCCACCATCGCCCGCGAGAGCGACATCATCATGCCGACGCTGGCTGGCCCCGAAATCGGCGTCGCCTCCACGAAGGCGTTCACCTGCCAATTGTCGGTGCTGGCCTGTATCGCCATCGCCGCCGGTCGTGAGCGCGGAACGATCAGCGAAGCCGAGGAGCGCACGCTCGTCCGTGCGCTGATCGAAGTGCCGCGCCACATGAACGAGACGCTGGCGCTGGAAGGCGACATCGAGGCTTTGGCCCGCGACCTCGGCAAGAGCAGCGGCGTGCTCTATCTCGGCCGCGGCACCAGCTACCCGCTGGCACTGGAAGGCGCGCTGAAGCTGAAGGAAATCTCCTACATCCACGCCGAGGGCTATGCCGCCGGCGAACTGAAGCATGGGCCGATCGCGCTGATCGACGAGACCATGCCGGTGATCGTCACGGCGCCCTATGACTCGGTATTCGAGAAGACGGTCTCGAACATGCAGGAGGTGGCGGCCCGGGGCGGGCGGATCATCCTCCTGACTGACGCCAAGGGTGCGGCTGAGGCGAGAATGCCCGGTGTGACCATCATCACCCTGCCGGACATGCCGTCCTCGGTGACACCGCTGGTCTATGCCCTGCCGGTGCAGCTTCTGGCCTATTACACGGCGGTGGCGCTGGGCACCGACATCGACCAGCCACGGAACCTGGCCAAATCTGTAACCGTGGAATAGCCTTGGCCCTCATTCAGTGCTTTTAAACTGAAACTTTAAAAACAAGACGCCGCACTGTACTCGGCCGGAATGCGCTATAAGTAAGGGTCCGGAATCGTCTGAACCCTGTGCATGACCGAGCCTTTGAAACCCGCCGATCTCATTGAGACCGACCAGCCACCGGCTGGCTTCGGTGCGCGGTTGCGCAACTACTTCCTGACCGGTCTCGTGGTGGCCGGACCGCTGGCGATTACGGCCTGGCTGATCACGGCCTTCATCACCTGGGTCGATGACTGGGTGCGGCCGCTGATCCCGGACGCCTACCGGCCGGAAACCTATTTGCCGTGGAAGATCCCGGGCTCAGGCCTGATCATCGCATTGGTCGCGCTGACGCTGCTCGGCTTCCTGACCGCCAACCTTGTCGGCCGCACGCTGATCCAGCTCGGCGATCATGTGATCGACCGGATGCCGATCGTGCGTCCGATCTACAAGACGGTGAAGCAGGTCTTCCAGATGCTGTTCTCGAAATCGGGAACGAGCTTCCGGAAAGTGGGGCTGGTCGAATTCCCGGCGCCGGGTATGTGGTCGCTGGTGTTCCTGTCGCAGCCGCCGAGCAAGGACGTGGCGGAGCGGTTACCCGGTGACGATGACCAGATTTCTGTTTTTCTTCCCTGTACGCCAAACCCGACAACGGGCTTCTTTTTCTATTTGCCGCGCAAGAAGATTATCGAACTCGACATTCCCGTCGAGGCTGCGGCGACATTGATTATGTCGGCGGGCATGATTCAGCCCGGCGCATCCAACGGTGAAGGACAAAGCGGTTTTGCCGCGATCGCTGCTGCCGCGCGCGCGGCTCAGGCCGCAAGCGAGAACGCCGATACGAAAGAGCGTATCAAGTAAGCGTTTAGGCGTCGCAAGGCGGCGTCGTCAGTCCGTGTTGATTGTAGCCGATGTGTTCCTTGAATTTGCAATGAGGAGACGGGGCGATGAATTTCTCCGAGGCGATCCAATCTGGCTTCAATAATTATGCGAACTTCAATGGCCGGGCGCAGCGATCGGCATTTTGGTATTGGATTCTCTTCGTGTGGCTGGCAGGAATTGTGGCCAGCATACTGGACATGGCAATTTTCGGATCCGACTCGATGTACCCGCTAAGCTCGATCTTTACGTTGGGAACGATCCTGCCGAACCTTGCCGTGGCCGCGCGGCGCCTGCATGACACCGGCCGCTCAGGCTGGTGGCAGTTGCTGTGGCTCTTGCCGATCATCGGCTTCATCATCCTGCTGATCTGGTTCATCCAGCAGGGCGAAGCCGGCAACAACCAGTACGGCCCCAATCCGCTGGGCGGCGCGTTGCAGCCTATCCGGACTTGATCAGCCGGACGGCGTCGTCGCGCTCGAACAGATAGAGCAGAGACAGAAGTGCCTTCCCGCGCGCGCTGGCGAGCACGGGATCGCGCGCCATGATGAGTTGCGCGTCGTCGCGGGCGGCGGCGAGCAGATGGCCGTGCGCTTCCGGTGAGGCGATGCGGAAGGACGGCATGCCGCTCTGGCGGGTGCCAAGCACATCGCCTTCGCCGCGCAGCTTCAGATCCTCCTCCGCAATGCGGAAGCCGTCTTCGGTCTCACGCATAACCGTGAGCCGCGCTTTGGCGATCTCGCCCAGCGGCGTGCGGTAGAGGAGCAGGCAGGTGCTTTTGCCGCTGCCGCGGCCGATACGGCCCCGTAACTGGTGCAATTGCGCAAGGCCGAAACGCTCGGCATGTTCGATCACCATGACGGTGGCTTCCGGTACGTCGACGCCGACTTCGATCACGGTGGTCGAAACAAGGAGGCGCGTTTCGCCGGCGGCGAAGCGGCGCATCGCCTCGTCCTTGTCGGCGCCGCGCATCTTGCCATGCACAAGATCGGTGATGTCGCCGAAGCGCTTGCGCAACGCTTTGAAGCGATCCTCGGCGGCGGCGAGATCGACATTCTCGGATTCCTCGACCAGCGGGCAGACCCAATACACGCGCTGCCAGCTATCGAGCGCGCGGCCGACGGCTTCGACAACGTCATTGATGCGCTCGAGCGGGATGGTGCGGGTGTCGATCGGCTGACGGCCAGCCGGTTTCTCCCGCAATTCGGAAATGTCCATGTCGCCGAAATAGGTCAGCACCAAAGTGCGCGGGATCGGCGTTGCCGTGGTCACCAGCATGTCGACGGCTTCGCCCTTGTTCACAAGAGCAAGCCGCTGATGCACGCCGAAGCGATGCTGCTCGTCGATGACGGCGAGGGCGAGATCGCGGAAGACGACCTCGTCCTGAAACAGCGCATGCGTGCCGACAAGGATATCGATCTCGCCGGCGGCAAGCCGGGCCAGCCGCTCGTCGCGTTCCTTGCCGCGCTCGCGGCCGGTGAGGATTTCGGCGCGGATGCCAGCGGCTTCGGCTAAAGGCGCGATGGTCTTGAAATGCTGGCGCGCCAGGATTTCCGTCGGCGCCATCAGCGCGGCCTGACGCTTCGTCTCGATCACGGCGGCCGACGCGAGCAGCGCGACGACGGTCTTGCCGGAGCCGACATCGCCTTGCAGCAGCCGCACCATGCGTTCGGGCTTTGAGAGATCGGCAACGATGGCATCGAGCGCGCGGTGTTGCGACAGTGTCAGCGAATAGGGCAACGCGGCGATGATCGCGCGGCGCAGGTGCCCGTCGCCGGCATGTGCTCGGCCTCTCTGCCGCTTGTTGCTGGCGCGGACGAGAGCGAGCGCCAACTGGCTGGCGAGCAGTTCGTCATAGGCGAGGCGCGAGCGGGCGGGACTGTCCGGCTCGATCCCGGCGATGTCGGGCGGTCGATGGACCGCTATCAGCGCCTCGCTGAAGGGCGCGAAGCCGTTGCGCTTGAGCCAAGCTTCATCCTGCCATTCCGGAAGCTGCGGTACTTTCGACAAGGCGGCATCCATCGCCTTGTTGATCATGTTCTCGGACAGGCCTTCGGTGAGCGGATAAACCGGCTCGATGGCGGGCAGGGCGGCGAGACCCTTCTCATCGACAACGCGGTCGGGATGCACCATCTGCAGCATCCCGTCATAGAAGGCGGTGGTGCCGGAGACATAGCGTGTCTCACCGACCGGAAAGAGCTTTTCGAGGTAATCCTTGCGGGGGCGAAAGTAGGTGAGGACGATGTCGCCGGTCTCGTCGCTGGCATAGATGAGATACGGCACGCGATCGCGTCCGGGCGGCGGCGCGCGATGACGATCGACTGTCACTTTCACGGTCACCACGCTGCCCGGCTGCACGTCGCGCAGCTTCGGCCGCGCCCGGCGGTCGATCGCACTGGTCGGCATGTGGAACAGAAGGTCGAGCAGACGAGGTTCGTCATCGCGGCCGAGCAGCCGACGATACAATTTCTCCACCTTCGGTCCGATGCCGGGCAGCGAAGTGATCGATGCAAAGAACGGGTCGAGCAGACTGGGCCGCATAGCTAGTGTCCCGAACCCGAAGTTCGCCAGAGGTCGCTGCCTCTGGTTAGCGAACTTCGGGTTCGCAGGACACTAGCAAACTTATGATTCCAGTGTGGTTCGGTTCAGAATTCGCCTCAGGACCCGCGGCGAGCGCAGGGCGAATTTCTGAACCCCACACTGGGCGCATAACACGAACGGGCTGACAGGCGCAGTTGATAGGCCTATATGACGCCCGCCCGGCCCGTCCGGGCTTTTGGCGTTGCGGAGCGAGCATGACCGGGACTTCACGATCGAGCGCGAATCTTACCGAACGGCAGCGGCGGCTGTTGTTCCGCTCCTGGCATCGGGGAATACGGGAAACCGATCTGCTGCTGGGCCGTTTTGCCGACGCGCATATCGCCGACATGACCGACGGCGAGCTGGACGAATACGAGAGGCTGCTTGAGGTGCAAGATCAGGACATCTATGGCTGGGTGACTGGCGAAATCGCCATCCCGCCAGCGCATCATTCCGCACTGCTGGACCGTATCCGTACCTTCCACGCGACCAGCGGAGAGATTCGCTGATGACGCAGGCCGCGATGATCAAAGGTCCTGCCGAACTTCTTCGGCCCCGCAAGCCGCTGACGCTGTCGAATGTCGCCGATGGCGCCGAAGGCCTTGTGGTCGGCGATCTCGCACGCGCGATTGCCGCGCGTCCCCATGCGCCGGCCGTCAGCCTGCTGGTGGTGTGCCGCGACGGTTCGCGCCTGGCGGCTCTGGCACGGGGCTTAGCGTTCTTTGCCCCCGAGATCGAACGGCTTGAATTTCCGGCCTGGGACTGTCTGCCCTATGACCGCGTGTCGCCGCATGCCGCTGTGCTGGCGCAGCGGATGACGACGCTGTCGCGCCTTGCCAATGTCGAGGCGCGCGACAAGCCCTCGGTGGTGCTGACCACAGTCAACGCGATCCTGCAGCGCGTGCCGGCCCGCACGTTCGTCGCCGGGCAATCGCTGTCGGCCGCGCCTGGCAATGTGATGCCGATGGAGCGCGTCGCAAGCTGGCTCGAACTCAATGGCTATACGCGTGCCTCGACGGTGCGCGAGCCAGGCGATTACGCGCAGCGTGGCGGCATCCTCGATCTCTATGCGCCCGGCATGGACATGCCGGTGCGGCTCGACTTCTTCGGCGATCAGCTCGAAAGCATCCGTACGTTCGATCCGGAGACGCAGCGCACGCAATACGATATGCGCGCGCTCGATCTCGTGCCGGTTGCGGAATTCCAGCTCACGACCGAGACCATCCGCCGTTTCCGGCTCGGCTATGTCGAGGCCTTCGGCGCGGCGACGCGCGACGACCTGCTTTATGAATCGGTCAGCGAAGGCCGCCGCTATCCCGGCATGGAGCATTGGTTGCCGCTGTTCCACGAGCATCTCGATACGCTCTTCGATTATCTCGATGGCACGCCGGTTGTGCTCGAACCGTTGGCCGACGAGGCCGTGCATGAGCGGATCAACCTGATCGACGATTACTACGACACGCGCCACAACGCGCCCGCAGATGCGGGTGGCGTGCCTTATAAGCCGTTGCCGCCACAGCGGCTCTATCTGTCTGAAGAAGAATGGCGCGACCGGCTGGAGCGATCAAAGCTCGCGCGGCTGACGCCATTCGCGGTGCCTGATCAGGACGGCTCGGTCGTCGATATCGGCACGCGGCAGGGACACAACTTCGCTGCGGAACGTGCCGAGCAGAATGCCAATGTGTTCGATGCGGTGACGCGCCATGTCGCCGGGCTGCAGCGCGACAACAAGAATGTGGTTGTCGCGCTGTGGAGTGAAGGCGCGCGCGACCGCATGAGCCATGTGCTGCGCGATCACGGTATCGCCAACTTGACCAATGTCGCCAATTGGCAGGAGGCGCTGGCGCGCCCGAAGACTGATGTCTCGCTGGCCGTGTTCGGTCTCGAGACCGGGTTCGAGACCGACCGCGTCGCCATCATTGGCGAGCAGGACATTCTTGGCGACCGCCTCGTGCGGCCGCGCCGTGTTTCAAAGCGCGCAGAGAATTTCATCTCCGAGGCGACGAGCCTGTCAGCTGGCGACCTTGTCGTTCACGTCGATCACGGCATCGGCCGGTTCGTCGGCCTCTCGACCATCGAGGCGGCCGGTGCGCCGCATGACTGCCTCGAGTTGCACTATGCCGGCGGCGACAAGCTGTATCTGCCGGTCGAGAATATCGATCTCTTGTCGCGCTATGGCTCGGAAGATCTCGAGGTCGATCTCGACCGGCTTGGCGGCACCGCCTGGCAGACGCGCAAGGCGCGGATGAAGAACCGCATCCGCGAGATTGCGCATGAATTGATGAAGGTGGCGGCCGAGCGCCAGCTGCGCGAGGCAGAAAAGCTCACCGTGCCGGAAGGCGCCTATGACGAGTTCTGCGCCGGCTTCCCGTATGAGGAGACCGAGGATCAGCAGAACGCGATCGATGCCGCGCTCGACGATCTTGCCTCGGGGCGGCCGATGGACCGGCTGGTTTGCGGCGATGTCGGTTTCGGCAAGACCGAAGTGGCACTGCGTGCCGCTTTCGTTGCGGCGATGGCCGGCAAGCAGGTGGCTGTCGTCGTGCCGACGACGCTGCTGGCGCGTCAGCATTTCAAGACTTTCACCGAACGTTTCCGCGGCTTCCCGATCAAGATCGGTCAGGCATCGCGTCTCGTCACCGGTGCGGAGCTGACGCAGACGCGCAAGGCACTGGCGGATGGCACGCTCGACATCGTCGTCGGCACGCACGCGCTGCTCGGCAAGAACGTGAAGTTCAAGGACCTCGCGCTCGTCATCGTCGACGAGGAGCAGCACTTTGGCGTGGCGCACAAGGAGAAGCTGAAGACGCTGCGCGCCGAAGTGCACATGCTGACGCTGACGGCAACGCCAATCCCGCGCACGCTGCAGCTTGCGCTGACGGGCGTGCGCGATCTGTCGCTGATCGCATCGCCACCGGTCGATCGTCTTGCCGTGCGCACCTTCGTCTCACCGTTTGATCCGATCGTGGTGCGCGAGGCGATCCTGCGCGAGCGCTATCGTGGCGGTCAGTCCTTCTATGTCTGTCCGCGCATTGAGGATCTCGCTGGCGCGAAGGAATTCTTCGACAAGGCCGTGCCCGAGGTGAAGGTCGCGGTGGCGCATGGCCAGATGCCGCCGACCATGCTCGAAGACATCATGTCGGCCTTCTATGACGGCAAGTTCGACGTGCTGATCTCGACCACCATCGTCGAATCCGGTCTCGACATTCCGACCGCCAACACGCTGATCGTGCACCGGGCCGATCGCTTTGGGCTGGCGCAGATGTATCAGTTGCGTGGCCGCGTCGGCCGTTCAAAGATCCGCGCGTATGCGCTGTTCACGCTGCCGGCCGAGAAACGCATCACCGCGCAGGCAGAACGGCGGCTGAAGGTGCTGCAATCGCTGGATACGCTGGGCGCGGGCTTCCAGCTTGCCTCGCACGATCTCGACATCCGCGGCGCCGGCAATCTGCTTGGCGAGGAGCAGTCGGGTCATATCAAGGAAGTCGGTTTCGAGCTGTATCAGCAGATGCTCGAAGAGGCGGTCACGAGCCTTAAGGCCGGTATCACCGAACCGGTTGCGGACCAGTGGTCACCGCAGATCACGGTCGGCACGCCGGTGCTCATTCCGGAAGACTATGTCGCCGACCTGTCGGTGCGGCTTGGTCTCTATCGACGCATTGCGACGGTGGAGAACGAGCAGGAGATCGAGTCCTTTGCCGCCGAGATGGTCGACCGCTTCGGTCCGCTGCCGGACGAAGTCAAGCATCTGATGCAGATCGTCGTCATCAAGCTCCTGTCGAAGCGCGCCAATGTCGAGCGCATCGACACCGGCCAGAAGGGCGCGGTGCTGCAATTCCGCGACAACAGCTTCGCCAATCCGGAAGGCCTGATGCGCTACATCTCAAGTCAGGCACCGATCGCCAAGGTGCGGCCGGATATGAAGGTCGTATTCCTGGATGATTGGCCGAAGCCCGTACAGCGTCTGCTCGGGACGACCAAGATCCTGCGCAATCTGGTGAAGATCGCCGAGAACCAGAAGGCAGCCTGAAGCGAGCCAATCATTCATCCGTTCGTCACCGCGAACGCGGGAGTCCAGCCTTGCTTTCCGGACGTCCGTTTCGCGGCGCGAACGGTGTGCGAAATTACGGCTGGCCTGACGTCCGGCTTGCAACCGCGATGGCGAGTGCACCCACAATCAGCGTTGTCGCCACCGCGAACGTGACCTGCAGACCCGTGGCCACCGCGTCGGGAGGCGCGGTTGCGATGTCATGCGTTGCCGATGCGAGCGCGAACACCGCCCCCATCACGGATGCGCCGGTGACAAGCCCGATGTTGCGCGAGAGATTGAGCATGCCGGATATGACGCCGCGCTGGTCCGGCCGGATATCCTTCATGACGGCGGTGTTGTTCGCCGTCTGGAACAGCGCATAGCCGGCCGTGATGACGACCATGGGTACGACATAACCCGGGATGCCGCCTGTCGTCGGCATGACGGACAGAGCGAGGGAACCGGCCGCTATGCCGATCAGTCCGACAATGGTCATGCGTTGTGCGCCGAACCGGTCCGCGAAGCGGCCAGCCGGGACGCCGGTCAGCGCGGCGACAACCGGACCGGCCGACACCACGATCCCGACAGCAGCCGCGTCCAGCCCAAGCGCACGCGAGAGATAGAATGGCCCGACCACCAGCGTCGCCATCAGGACCGTCGAGACCAGCACACTCATGGCAAATCCTGCCGTCAGCACGGGATTGCGGAAGATGTCCAACCGGATCAACGGCGATGGTGCTTTCATTTCGGCGATCAGAAAGAGAACTGCTCCGAAAGCAGCGGTCAGAAGGAGAGCCATATTGAGCGAACCGAAATGGCCGCGCCCGATCGTCATGGCGAGCGCATAAGCTGCGAGCGTCACCGCGAGCAGGAGCGTGCCCATCACATCGAATCCGGTCCGATCTGTTTTCTGCGCCGTGCGATCGACGGGCAGATAGCGATACGCGAGAAGAACCGTCAGGAGTCCCAGCGGGACATTGACGAGGAAGATGGCCTGCCAACCGGGGCCGGCAATCAGAACGCCACCAAGCGATGGCCCGAGCGCCGTGCCGATGGCGGACATCGTTCCGAGCAGTCCCATGGCGCGTCCGGTCTTGTCCTTCGAGACGGTCTCGCCGACGAAGGCGATGGCGAGGGCCATCATGACCGCGGCCCCGAGGCCTTGCAGCGCCCGCGCTGCAATCAACAGCCAGAGCGTGGGGGCGATGCCGCACAGGGCCGAGGCCAGCGTGAACAGGATCAATCCGGCCAGCAGCAGCCGCCGGCGACCGATCATGTCACCGAGCCGTCCGACGCTGACGATCAGGGTGGTGATGGCGAGGAGATAGGCAAGCACGACCCACTGGACGTCCTGAAAGGAAGCGGCAAACGCTTGCGCCAATGTCGGCAGAGCGACATTGGCGATGCTGGTGCCGAGCGAGGACAGCAACATCGACAGTGAAAGGCAGGCGAGCGCTCCCCGAACCGACGGTGTCCGCTCAGCGCTTTTGGCGACAGTTCCGTCCTGCTGTGCAGGGATCGACTTGTTCAACATGATCTCCCTCCGGGGGAAAATCCTTATGGAGCCCGCCGGAAACATAGTCCCTTGTCTGATATGGCGGAACGTGCACTATTTGCACTCTATTCGTGCGTCTGACGCCACATCATGCGCGATCCCGATAGCCTCGATCCATGTCCGCGCCCGATCTCAATTTGCTTGTCACTCTCGATGTGCTGCTTGCGGAGGGCAGCGTTGCGCGTGCAGCCAAAAGGTTGCGGCTGAGCGCATCGGCGATGAGCCGGGCGCTGGCGCGATTGCGTGACGCGACGGGCGATCCGCTTCTGGTCAGGGCCGGGCGAGGCCTTGTCCCGACTCCCCGCGCGCTTGAACTCCGTGAGCGGGTCGGTCAACTCGTGGAAGAGGGACATGCGGTCCTGCGGCCGGCTGAAAAGCTCAACCTGAGGCAACTCGTGCGAACATTCTCGTTGCGCACGAGCGACGGGTTTGTCGAGAATTTTGGACCGGCTCTGATCGCCCGCGTTGGCAAGGACGCTCCGGGCGTGCGGCTACGCTTCCTGCAGAAGCCGGACAAGGACAGCGCTCCGCTTCGCGAGGGAATTGTCGATCTGGAAACGGGGGTCGTGGGCAGGACGGCCAGTCCGGAACTGCGCACACAGGCCTTGTTCGGAGATCGCTTCATCGGTGTCGTGCGAAGGGGGCACGCGCTAAGCAAGGGCAAGGTCACGTTGTCCCGTTATGCCGAGGGCCATCACATCGGCGTTTCGCGGCAGGGGCTCGACAAGGGGCCGATTGATGAAGCCCTGAAGCCGCTTGGGCTGGAACGTGAGATCGTCGCGACCGTCGGCGGCTTTTCAGCCGCGCTGGCCCTGGCGCGCGCGTCCGACCTGATCGCCAGCGTTCCCGAACGCCATACCGGAAACCTGCGCGCCGGAATGCACAGTTTTCCTCTTCCGGTCTCCGTGCCGGAAATAACGATTTCATTGCTCTGGCACCCACGGCTGGATGCCGATCCGGCGCATCGCTGGCTGCGCGGATGCGTTCGTGACGTTTGCGGCGAGCGGCTTGCCGCTTCATCGCGGCGCGAAAGAGCTGCCACGCGCTGAACTGCCTTGCGAGCGTAAACGCGCCGTTTCGGCTCTCGCCAAAGCGACCTGAGCTAACCCGCCGCTTTCTGACCCTTGTCATTCGCGGCGCACTGGATCACGGCCGCGAGCTGCTCCGGCGCCTGTGCACCGGACAATGCGAAAGTGTTGTCGATGATGAAGAAGGGCACGCCCTGGATGCCGGCCGACTTCGCCGCTTCCACGCGCTGCGAGACGACGTCGAGATCCTCTTCGCTGTCGAGCTTCTTGGCCACGCTGTCGGCGTCGAGTCCGACATCGGCGGCGGCTTTCACCAGAACGGTTTTGTCGGAGAGGTCGGCGCCTTCGGAGAAATACAACTCCATCAGCCGCTGCTTCATTTCGGCGGCCTTGCCTTCGAGCGCTGCCCAGTAGATCAGGCGATGGCTGTCGGTCGTGTTGGGCTGCCGGTTCACTTTGTCGATGGCATAGACGAGACCATCCTCGGCGGCGGCGGCCGAGACGCGCTGGGCAATGTCCTTGTAGCGATCCGGCGAGCCGAATTTCGCGGTCAGATAATGCTCGCGCGAAATGCCTTCCGCCGGAATCCATTCGTTGAGGAAGAACGGATGGTAATGCACCTCGACCGGAATGTCGGGATTGAGGGCGATGGCCTTTTCCAGCCGGCGCTTGCCAATGAAGCACCACGGGCAGACGACATCGGAGACGACGTCGATACGGACGGGTGTGTCGGTGCTGGTCATGCGGGCGTCTCCTGATGTCCGCATGATGTAAGGCTGCAGCTATTCCGCCGCAACGGCGGGGATTGTCACGCGCGACAGGAGGCTTGCCACCGTGTCAGCGGCCTTGCGGCGGGTGAGAATGACGCGCGGGGTGGCCGGCGCGCGTGGATTGTCAGGCAGCACCATCGTGTGTTTGAGCACGTTGCTCAGCCGTCGCGTGACGGCCTGGGCGCGGCGCATGTCGGTCTCCGCAAAGGCCACGAGGATTGTGCCGTCATCGTCGCGGCAGGCGAAATCGGCGCCACGCATGAGCTTGCCGATGATGCGGGCGGCATCGTTGATGGCGCGATTGTCGAAGCTGGCATCGAAGGTGAAGCGTGCAATCGACAGGCCGCAGGAGCGCAGGTCGGCGTCGCGCATCACGCGGTCGAGTTCGGCAATGAAAGCCGCGTGATAGAGAAGGCCCGTTGCCGGATCGGTGATGCCGTCCTGATCGAAATTCTCCAGCGTGCGGCGCAGGCGGCGCTCGAAGGCGTGCAGACGGACCAGCGGCAGGATCTTGACGATGAGGCTATGCGGATCGTCGGCGAAGACGAGGTGCGGCAATTCACGTTCGTCGATCGATAATTGATGACCGATGACGCCGATCGGCAGATCGCGGAAACGCGAGTCCTCGGCCACGACGGTCAGGACCGCTTCGACGCTTTGCGGGTGGAAACCATCCCCGATGACAAGGCCGTCGGCATCGCGTGTCTTCAGGAAGCGGGCGGCCGCCTCGATGGTGAGCACGCCGATCACGCCGGTATGTTCGCCGATGCCGACCGAGAGTTCGGGATAGGTGCGGCCCCGGCCGGCCAGAATAACGGTCGCATCCTCGATGGGATCGGTGGTCGAGATCCGCGGAACGGTGCGTCCGGCTGCCCGAGCCGCTTCCGCCCGGCGCAAGAAACTCGCGTGTAACGTGCGAACGCGCAGAACTGACGCAACGCGTGCGGTGATCGCGGCGGGCGTCGCCTCCCGCCCGATCATCAAGGCGTCCCGATAGGACAGGGTATCCTCGGGGCCGGCACAGGCGACCACCGGCACGATTGGCGCCTTGCGAGTGAGGTCGCGCGCCAGACATTCCGCCAGCGCTGCGTCGGTCGCAGCACGACTGTCGGCCAGGATAATGGCGGTTGGATCGGCAGCGGCAATGGCGGCGGCTGCGTCGGCACAGGATGTTTCGATAACGGGAAAGGCGCCCGCTACCGATATGGCTTCGAGCAGTTTGGAGGACCTTTTTTCCGCAACGACAACGATCGGTCCCTGCAACGACATCAACGCCCATCCCGTGTTTCTGTGCACGGAATGAATAGCGCTGCGCGATTTAACAGCGAGTCAACACGACTTCCGAAAAAGATTTAACATTACGACGGTAAACGATCGTGAAATGCTTTGCTGATCAGTGGGTTCACACCTGCTTCTTCAAGTTTGGTGCGCACGATCTCAGAATTTCCTGCATGTCCGGCGAGGCGATAGCCAGACAATGCGTGTGGGAAGGCAGCCATCACACCATTGCTGTCAATGTCGCGTACGCGAGACTGCAGATCGTGCATCGCAAAGCGATAACCACCAACATTGATCAAGCCGGCCGGTGGCGCAGTGACGGCCAGAGCACGATCATCAATCAGGCGACACAGATAGCCGGTGTCGATAATGTCCGTGCCGATCTCCAGCATTTCCGCCGGTTCCAGATCGTAGAGGCGCATCGGCATGGCCGCGAGCGCGCCGGCGAGACCGAGCGTTCCCGATCCTGTTTGTGCGATACGGCCGAGCGGCACGTCGTTTTCGTTTCCGGAGATGACGAGGTTACCGATGGGCCAGGGCGAGACCCGTCCATGCGCCGGACGCATTTCCGCCAGGAGACCTGCTTCGCCAAAGGCGGCGACATCGACAAGGCGGGGTGCATCGGCCGGCCATGACGACGATGTGGCCATCCGCTCAGGCGCGCGCCACAGCGCAATGACGGTTTGCAGCGATCGATTTGCGTCGAGTGCTTGGGATTGCAGGAGCGCTGGCAGAAGAGCCTCAGGCACGATCAGGACATGGCCTTGATGCTCTGCAACCTGCGCGCCGAAGAGATCGGGATCGAAGGGGTGATGGAGCGCCAGCGTTCCGCCTGACAGAAGCCACGGCAGTATTGTCGTCGCCATCCCCGCAAACGACGCCGCAGGAATCGTCGACACGATGACAGCGCCTGGCTGAATTGCCGCGCGATGTTGCACCAGCATGCCGCCGGCCAGCAATTGCGCATGATCGCGCAAGACGGCGATCGGCCCGTCCGTGGTCGTGTCGAAGGTGATGACCGCAGCCGGCGAATGCTCGCCACGCAACGTCGAGGGCCGGGCGACATGATCGCCCTCGGTCCACAGGCAATCGTCGAATGGCACGATGCCATCCGCGCGGCCGCAACCGAAGCCGCAGACCACGCGGATTGGAAAAAGCTCCGCCGCGACTTCGAGGGCCAGTTGCGCGTGATCGGTTTCGCCGACCTGGCCGCAGGTCACGATGGCTCTGGCGCCGGCATGCGACAAAGCAGCAACGCAATCGGCGCGTCGCCACAGCAGTGGCAGTGGTGCCGGCACCATACCCGCGCGTGTGATGGCCAGCGGCGTGAGGATGCTTTCGACGACATTCGGCATCTGCACGCCGACGACCGTTCCGCCGGGCAAACCGATCTGGCGCAACCGGGTCGCTATCGCATCGACGGCGCGATCCGCCTGCGCATAGGTGAAGTGGCGTGGTGCCTGCCCGGTGATAGTCTCCCGGTCCGGTGGATCGATCAGCGCAACCGCATCTGGCCGCCGTACCGCGTTGGCGCGGAAAATGGAATCGATGGTCGGTGCAGCGCCCTGTGCTCCATGGCCCGCCATCGTTGAAGCGTGCGTCATCGTGCGTCCGGTTTCTGCCACCACGCCTCCGGCAGATAGCCGAATAACGGCGTCGTCTTGGGATGGTCGATCCTGGTCCAACGTGCCACCCATTGATCAGGCAGATGAAACAGGGGCACGACATAAAAACCCGAAATCAGGATTCGGTCGAGGGCCCTGACGGCAGAAACGAACTCGTCCCGCTCGCGCGCCGCGAGGAGCTTCGCGATCATGGCGTCGATGGCCGGGCTCTTCACGCCCATATAGTTGCGGGTGCCATCGACATCGGCGGCGGCCGAGCCCCAATAGAAGCTCTGTTCGTTGCCCGGCGACAGTGACTCGTCCCAGCGATAGGGGATCATGTCGAAGTCATAGGTGAGGCGGCGCCGGTCGAATTGCACGGCATCGACGGTGCGGATCTTCATGGCGATGCCGGCGCGTTTGAGATCGCGCGCGAAGGCGATCGCCAGCCTCTCCTGGTCGCGGCTGGTGACAAGGATTTCAAAGGTCAGGGCTTTGCCGGTGTCGCGCTGGCGCAGCACGGTGCCGTCAAGTTCGTAGCCGGCCTCCTCGAACAGCGTCAGCGCTTTCTTGAGGACGTCGCGATCACGGCCGGACCCGTCCGACTCCGATGGAGCATAACGGCCCTCGAGGACATCGTCGCGGACCGCTCCGGGAAAGTTCTTCAGCCAGGCGCGCTCGCGCTCGTCGGCGGGGCGGCCCAAAGCCGATAATTCCGAGCCTTCAAAATAACTTCCGGTCCGTTTCTGAAGGTTGAAGAAGAAGTTCTTGTTGATCCACTCGAAGTCGAACAGCATCGCGATCGCTTCGCGCACACGGATATCGGTGAAGACCGGCCGGCGCGTGTTGAAGACGAGGGCATTCATGCCTTTGGGCTGGCCATTCTGGAACACGTCCTTGACGTATCGACCAGCGCGGAGGGCGGGCGTGTCGTATCCGGTCTGCCAGCGCGTCGGGTCGTGTTCCGCGCGCACGTCATAGAGGCCCTTCTTGAACGCCTCGAAATAGGAGTTGTCGTCGCGATAAAACTCGATC
>Ga0164243_10006781_pt1 | contig 17279 bp, 17 predicted proteins | sample OricompcompostOP_FD_108781 | JGI IMG/M metagenome (GOLD analysis project Ga0164243, IMG submission 108781) | Organic Plus compost microbial communities from Emeryville, California, USA - Original compost - Organic plus compost (OP) | ecosystem: Engineered > Solid waste > Mixed feedstock >... | reverse complement strand
CTGACGGTCGAGGCGATCGACATCTCCTTCAACCCGAAGGAGCTGACGATCCCGGCGAACACCGACGTGCAGGTGACGATCACGAACGCGGGCGTGCTGCAGCACGACTTCGTGATCGATGAGCTGGGTGTCGCGACGGCGACGCTGGATGGTGGCCAGACGGAAGTCGTGACGATCAACGCGGTGGCCGGCGAGTACCAGTACTACTGCTCGATCCCGGGTCACAAGAACGCGGGTATGGTCGGCACGCTGATCGTCGAGTAGCCAGCGGCGACCAGTCCGCACCGCGCGCAACGCCCGGCTCCGAATCTCGGGGCCGGGCGTTGGCGTGTCTCGTGATCGTGGCAGAGACCCCATCGGCGACATTACACGGTGCGGCGTTGATGCCGTGATAACACCTCTCGATCTGCTGGTGCGTACCGTGATCTGCGCCCGCATCAGCGGGATGTCGCATTCACATCATCAGACAGAGGTTTGCATGAAGATCTACGCCCACCGCGGAGCCTCGATCGAGCTCCCGGAGAACACCCTCGCCGCCTTCCAGCGCGCCATTGACCTCGGGGTCGAGGGGATCGAGCTGGACGTCCACCTCTCCGCCGACGGCGTCCCCGTCGTGATTCACGATGAAACCGTCGATCGCACCACCAATGGCGTCGGCGAGGTCAACACCCTCACGGTCGAGCAACTGCACGCCCTCGATGCCGGCAATGGCCAATACGTGCCGACGCTCGATGAGGTGCTCGCCCTCGTCGCCGGCAAGCTGCATGTCAACGTCGAGATCAAGACGGCCGAGGCCGCGGACGCCGCGCTTACGGTGATCGCTCGGCATCCGACGCTCACGTGGGCGACGTCGTCGTTCGTGTGGGAGGCACTCCAGCATGCGCACGAGGTCGATCCGTCGACCGACACCTGGCCGACGGGCATCGGCGGTCCGGAGAAGATCGAGCTGATGATCGCCGAGGCGAAGGCGCTCGGCTACGAGCAGGCGGATCTGCTGCGCGAGCGGTGGGCGAACATCCCGACGCTGAGCGACACCATCGCCGCGGCCGTGCGCTGGGGTGGTTCGGCGATCTCGATCTGGGAGCGCGGTTTTGGCGCGGAGGAACTCGCGCAGGTCCACGCGGCCGGTCTCGAGGCGTGGGTGTGGACGGTGAACGACGCCGATCGGGCGCGCGACCTGCTCGCACTCGGCATTGACGCGCTCTGCACGGACGATCCCGCCCTGATGCAGCGGATCGTCAATGAGGCGAAATCGGCGTAAGGCCGAACCTGATGCATGATCGTGCGCGCATGATGTGAGTGGGAGAACATCGCGAGTTCTTGCCAACAGGATTCATTCGTACGTCTGAAGAAAATCACCCGTCAAAGGGGGAGAGGAGGTCATCGACACCACGACGATGACCTCCTCAGCGTACGTGGGAGCCGAGCGGGTCAGAGTTGGCTCCTTGTCCCTGACCTGCTCGACGAATCTGATGATAGAATCCGTCTGATGTGCGGACAACGTATCGCGATACGTCAGGAATCGAGCAGGGAGACGTCAACGTGGATGAGGCGGCGATGCAACGAGATGGTCGTCTGATCACCTGGACGAGTGAGGATGGCCGGAACCTGCTGCGGACCTTGCGGGAAGAAGCCGGACTCTCGCAGATGGAGCTGGCGTTGCGCCTGTCCGGTGCTGACATCCGCGTCGATCAGGCGCATATCCAGAAGATCGAGTCCGGCGCGATCAAGCGCCCGACGCTCGCCACGCTCGATGCCGTGCTGACGGTCGGGCTCCATGTGCCGTACCGCGTCCGGATCGATGTGCTGACGGCATTCGGCTATCGTCCGCGCTGGGAACAGCCGACGGAGCGAGAAGTCGATCTCGAGCGCATGCTCAGTTCGGACGAGCTGAATCAGACGATCTGGCCGTCGTATCTGCTCGATTACACGCAGCGTATCTGGGGGTGGAATCGCCTGTTTCCGCGACTGATCGGAAACACGCCGGACAATCCCGGGAATGCCAGGTATGTCGGGCTGACCGTGCTCGACATTCTCTTCGATCCGGAGGTCGGGACCACACGTCAGATCGCCAATGTCGGAACCTTCGCCATCGTGATGATCGGCTATTACAAGGAGATGACGAAGCAGTATCGTGATGAGGTGTGGTTCCGTGATGTGATGACGCGCGCGGCGACGTGGCCGGGATTCCTGGACCTGTGGGATCAGATTCCGGATGGCCCGCAGGCGTTGCTGGTGGCACCGCCGGTGATCCCGCTCGATATCGAGGTGCCGGGGCAGGAAGCGCCACTCCGGTTCCGCGCCATCCACGTGCCGGTCGTGTTCGATCCGCGTTTCGCGATCCTCCATCTGGTGCCGATGAACGTCACCACCCAGGCGATCTGCGCCGCCTGGGCGGATGAGGATCAGTCCGAGCCCACTGCACTCCGCTGAGCTGCGTTCCTCAGAAGCACGTCAGCTTGCCGAGCGGCACCGCGCGCGCCGCGCCGGTCGCATGCGGGATGTTCGTCGGCAGGCCGGCGAGCGCATCGTGCGCGAGCAGCGCGAAGAGCATCGCTTCCTTCGCGTCGCCGTCCACGCCGACTGCGTCCGTGGCCGAGACGGTCGCGGTCGGCAATTGCTCCGCGATCATCCGCATCAGCGTCGGATTGCGGCAGCCTCCGCCATTCACCAGCACATCGTCCGGAAGCGTCGGCAGCCACTGACGATACGCGTCCGCGATCGTGTGCGCCGTGAACGCCGTCACCCCGGCGAGCAGATCGCAGGCGCGCTGACGCGTCGCCGGATCGTCGGTCAGCAGGGCACCGGGCGCGAGCTCCGCGTTCGCCAGCAGCTCGCGTACCTGATCGGCACCATAGTACTCACGACCGGTCGATTTGGGCGGCGGCACGAGGAGATACGGATCTTCCATAAGATGACCGAGCAGTCCGGGATCGACAATCCCCGCCGCCGCATACCCACCGTCACGATCGTAGGTCTCGCGACCGTTCGTGAGCTGCGCGACGACGCCATCGATGAGCATGTTGCCGGGACCGGTGTCGAAGGCGATCACGTCCTCCGCCCGCCCGCCGGCCGGGAGCCACGTCACGTTGCCGATACCGCCGATGTTCTGCACGGCGCGTCCGCGGGTCGGATGGCTGAAGATCGCCCAGTCGAAGTACGGGGCGAGCGGCGCGCCCTGCCCGCCGACCGCGATGTCCGCGACGCGGAAGTCCGCCATCACGGGCGCGCCAGTACGCGCCGCGATCTGCGACGCTTCGCCGATCTGGAGCGTCGCGGTCGTCGAGAAGGGGATCGCGGGGTCAGGATGCGGCTGATGCCACACCGTTTGCCCATGCGAGCCGATCACTGCGAGCGTCGACGGATCGACGCCTGCCTCGGCGCAGATCGCGAGCGTCGCCTCCGCGAAGAGGTCGCCGATCACGACGTTCAGCGAGGCGATGCGGGCGAGTGCGTGCGTCTGGTCGTCGTAGAGCGCGAGGAGTTCGCGGCGAAGATCGTCGGGATAGGGCGTCGTGGCGAAGGCGAGCAGATCGAGCTGCGCGTCCTGCGCATGCCCGGTGATGCGAACGAGCGCGGCGTCGATCCCATCGAGGGATGTGCCGGACATCAGCCCGACGCAGAGGGCGCTGGTGTCGCTCATCGTGCCGTGTCCGTGATGGCGGCGCGCACGGCCTGGGTGAAGCGGGCACGACGTTCGAGGTAGGTGTTCGTGACGATCGGGTGCACGCGATTGGTGAGGAGGACGATCACGAGGTCGAGCTCCGGTTCCATCCAGAGCGATGTTCCCGTAAATCCGGTGTGGCCGAAGGCATCCTGACTCAGACCGAGCCCCGAATCGAAGCGGCTGTCGGGCGTTTCCGTGGCCGGGAGGAGCCGCCAGCCGAGCCCGCGGCGTTCATTCTCGCCGGGGATCGTGATCTGGTTGGTGCGCGCTTCGCGGACGAGGTCGTCCGTGAGCAGGCGGACGCCATCCAGCTCGCCGCCATTCAGCCAGAACTGCCCGTAGCGCGCCAGATCGCGCGCCGTCCCGAAGAGTCCGGCGTGCCCGGCGATCCCGCCGAAGCCATACCATGCGTTGCCGTCGTGGACCTCGCCACGAATGACGCCCTCGCGCCAGCCGCCGGCGCGGACTGGGTCGCGTCCCGGCACCTTCGCCGCCTCGAAGGCATTGCCGATCTCGGTCGCAGCGATGCGCGTGCGCAGACCCGCCGGTGGCGTGAAGCGTGTGTCGACCATGCCGAGTGGCCGGAAGATCTCGCGGCGCGCGTAGTCTGCCACTGACTCGCCCGTCACGCGGCGGACGACTTCGCCGAGCGTGATGAACGAGGGGTCGCTGTAGATCACCTGCCCGCCGGGCGTGTGCGCCGGCTGCGTCGACGCGATCGCCTGCAGGTAGACGTCCGGTCCCTCGCCGTCGAGGAAAGCGGGAATCCAGTCGACGAGCCCGGCGGAGTGTGTCAGCAGGCGACGGATGGTGATTTCGCGCTGCGGGCCGTCGGTGGCGAACTCGGTCAGGATCTCGCCGATCGGCTGATCGAGCCCGATACGCCCGTCCGCAATGAGCTTCAGGATCGACGGGAGCGTCGCGGTGACCTTCGTCAGCGAGGCGAGATCGAAGATCGTGTCGGTGGCCATCGGCGCGCGATCGTCTTCCGGCTCGCGCTGTGCCCAGCCGGTTGCCCGGTGCAGCGCGATCTGACCGTGACGCTGCACGAGTGCGACGGCGCCGCCATATTCATGCTGCTGCGCGCCCTCCACGAGCGAGATCCACGCCTCCTCAAGGCGGGCGGGGGCGAATCCGAGCGTGTCCGGAAGGGTGTAGGGTGTGGTCACGTGGGGTCTCCAGATCGTGGGCCGAGACGGATCGGCGGGTCATTCCTCGCGACGGTGTACCATCGCCTGCCGCGCCTCGCAACCCCTCCCACGGTGGGGCACGTCGGTGACGCACACCTGTGCGTGACGGGGTACTATGGATGATGTCGGCGAATCGTTCTCACTCCCATTCAGGTTATCGCGCTGTGACACCATCCAGTTCCCTCGACGCGCTTGTGCGCGTGCAATCCGACGATGAGGCGCTCTACGACGCCCTTCTCTCCACGATCGAGCAGCGGACGACGCGGCTCGCCGAGCTGGAGGAGGAGGTCGCGCCGCTGCATCGTGCGCTCGAGAAGTTCGAGTGGCAGTACAACAGTCAGCTGGGCGGGCTGCAGCGCGATCTGCGCAACCTGCGACGTCAGGTCGAGACGATCGAGCAGCGTACGGCACGTATCCACGCGCGCATGGTGGCCGATCCGAATCATGTGATGGGCGATCTCTTCAACGATGAGGAACTGCGCGAGATCGGTGAGCTCTTCGAGGTCGAGCTGCCGGAATCGTGGTTCTCGGGGCCACGTGAGGCGCAGGCACGCCAGCGCGAGGAGCGGTCGGACGATGAGCAGTACGATGCCGAGGAGGAGCTCGAGCGGCAGATCCGCATGCGTGCCGAGAAGCCGCGGCTGAACGAGCACGACGAGCAGGAGATCCGCACGCTGCACCGCGCCCTCGCTCGGCGCTTCCACCCTGATCTCGCGGACACCGAGGCCGAGCGCGCGGTGTGTCAGGAGATGATGCTGCGGATCAATGCGGCGTGGCACAGCCGCGATCTCGATGCCTTGCGCACGCTCGACGAGCAGAGCGGTGATCTCGCGGGACTCACCGCGCGCGATGGCTACGGACGACGCATCCACTGGGCGCGTCAGGAGTGCGTGCGCCTCGATGAGCGCATCCGGGATGTGAACGAGCGGCTGACCTCCCTCCGCGAGAGCACGACCTTCCCGCTCTGGTTCAACCAGACGCTCGCGCAGACGGTGATCACGCAGCGCGCCTCGGTGCTGCGCGTGGACATCGCCACCGAGCAGGAGCGCCTGGCGGACATCAAGCTCGCCTTCCGACAAGCGCTCGCGGCGTATGCGGCGGTAGTGGCCTAGGACTTCCAGATGCGTATACGTGCCGGATTTGCCCGGCGCGGGAGCGTATAGTTCGAAAACTGGCGGCTCGATGCGGGCGCCGTGGCACGTCTGATCGTGCGCCATGACCCGTGCCGGGATCGCGGCGCTGCCACCCGGAGGGAGAATGGGCCCGTTACCGACGGACCTCGCGACATTCAAGATCCAGCGATTTGCCACACCGGTCGCTCCCGTCCTGATGGGAAGCGCAGCCGGTGTCGTGATGTTGACGTGGTTCCTGTCGTGGTCGGTGGGAAATCCGCATCTGCTCCGCCTCGGGGTGGCGCACTTCGGCTGTGCCTTCCTGATGGCGATGCTCTCGCTGATCTGCTGGCGGGGAGCGCGCTCGGGGCATCCGTGGGTGGCCGCGGTCAGCGGTCTGCTCTATGTGGGCACCCTGTCGTTCCTCATCTGCTTCGCGGCGTGGAACAACGGGACGGGGTTGCTGCAATCAGCCCCCTATTGCGCGATCATCGTCGTGGTGGCCGCGATGTTCTGGCCGGAGTGGCGCACCCTCGTCCTCGGGACGCTCGCCACGATGCTGCCGCTGGTCGGCCTGATGGTGACTCTCGGAGCAGACACCTTTCACGATGTGGTCATTGACATGCAGCTTGTCGGCTTCCCGACGCTCGTCGCCCTCGTGTTCTGGCGCTTCAATGATCGGCTGCTGGCGCACCACTACGCCTCGCTTCTCGCGCTCGCCGAGCGCACGCGACGCGATGGGCTCACCGGGCTGCTGAATCGTCAGGCGTGGTGGGAGCTCGGGGAGCAGCGTCTGCGCGATCATCCTGCTGCGGGGCCGTTCGGGGTCGTGCTCTTTCTCGACATCGATTACTTCAAGCAGATCAATGACCAGATCGGTCACGATGCCGGTGATCATCTTCTTCGGCGCGTGGGGGCGGCGCTCTGGGCGTTCTTCGGGGATGCGCCGGTCGGACGCTACGGCGGCGAAGAGTTCGTGATTCTCCTCCCCATTACCTCGCTCGAGGCTGCCGAGGTGCGCGCGCGTCGCATGCAGACAGCGCTGCGCGAGATCGCGACTGGTGGTGCGCCGCTGACGGTGAGCGTCGGGATCGCGGCGATGGCCGAGGGCGAGTCGCTCGACGCGGCAGTGCGACGCGCGGATCAGGCGTTGCTGCAGGCGAAGCGCGATGGTCGCGATCGCGTCATCGTGGCGACGACGTCCGAGGATCGACGTCCGGCATCGGAGATGGTCACCGTCTGACGCACGACGGCCCCGATGGTGCATGCCATCGGGGCCGTCGCGCAGGTGTGGATCGGGCGATTACTTCGCGAGCTTCGCGATCACGCCTTCCTCGAACAGGTGCAGCGGATCGAGATCGTAGGCGAGACCCGGGATGTAGATGATCCCGTAGTCCGCACCGGCCTCGATGCCCGCCTGGATGCGCTCGCCGATCTCGTCGACCGTGCCGACGATGTGCGCCTTGGCGAAGTCCTCGTAGGAGACGTTGCCCATCGTCTCGCGCAGCCAGACCGTCTTCTGCTCCGGATCCTCACCGGGGAGTACCGGGTAGACATTGAAGCTGGTCGACTTCGTGATCTCGCTGAGGTCGCGGCCTTCCTTCTCGCAGTGCGCGGCGAGGATGTCCAGCTTCTCCTTGATCACCTCCGGGTTGCCGCCACCGACATTGCAGGCATCGGCGTACTGCGCGACCAGGCGGAGCGTGACCTTCTCACCGCCGCCACCGATCCACAGCGGAACCTTGCGACCCGGCCTGGCGCTCTTCGGCTCGTTGATCGGCTCGTCGATGGAGTAGTACTTGCCGGAGAAGGTTGGAGCATCTTCCGTCCACATCTTGTGGATGATCTGGACACCTTCCTTGAAGGCAGCCATGCGCTCCTTGGTCTCCGGGAAGCCGTAGCCGTAGGCCTTCCACTCGTGCTCGTACCAGCCGGCCCCGTAGCCCGCGTAGAGGCGACCGTGGCTGGCGACGTCCACCGTTGACGCGATCTTCGCGAAGAGCGACGGATTGCGATAGCCGTTACAGTTGACCATCTGCCCGACGTTCACGCGCTGCGTGTCGCGCGCAAGCGTCGCGGAGATCGTCCACGACTCGAAGACCGAGTTCATCGTCGGCTCGGGCACCGTGTGGAAGTGGTCGAAGACCCAGATGGAATCCCACGGACCGGCGTCCGCCGTCTTCGCGACGCGAGTCATCGCCTCGAACTGCTCGATCGGATCCTCGATGCCGGTGAGGTCCATCTTCCAACCCTGCGGCACAAACACACCAAATCGTACGGATGTCATGAACTGCTCCCTGCATGCCTTACGGCAGGATTCCTGCCTGGCGACTGACGTTCGTCGTCTTCCTTGTAGCAGCCGACCTCCCCGTCTCGCATCGGTCGGATGGGGAGGTTGACGCCGGGACGGGTAATCCGTCAGAGATCAGGTGAGCTGATCTCTCTTGCCGGTTCGTCGGATGCGTGCATCGCGGCCGTCTGCGATCGTGCGCTCCCGCTAGGAGAACGACGCGATGATTTCCTCCTCGAACCAGTGGAGGATATCGTGATTGTAGGCAACGCCCGGCAGATAGATGATCGCGTAATCGATGCCTGCCTCGACACTCTTGCCGATGCGATCGAGGATCTGCTCCTTCGTCGCGACGGTGATGTCGTTGGCGAAATGCTCGTACGACTGATCGTTCATGTGCTTGCGGAGCGTGGCGCTCTTCGCGACCGGATCCTCCCCCTCGGTGATGGGGTAGAAGTAGAACTCGGTCGACTTCGTGATCTCGTCATAGTTACGACCCTCGTTCTCGCAGTGCTGCTTGAGGATCTCGATCTTGTTGCGAATGATCTCCGGATCGCCGCGCCCGACATTGCAGGCATCGGCGTACTGCGCGACCAGGCGGAGCGTGACCTTCTCGCCACCGCCACCGATCCACAGCGGAACCTTGCGACCCGGCCTGGCGCTCTTCGGCTCATTGATCGGCTCGTCGATGGAGTAGTACTTGCCGGAGAAGGTTGGGGCGTCTTCCGTCCACATCTTGTGGATGATCTGGACACCTTCCTTGAAGCGCGCCATACGCTCCTTCGTCTCGGGGTATCCGTAGCCGTAAGCCTTCCATTCGTGCTCGTACCAGCCGGCCCCGTAGCCCGCGTAGAGGCGACCGTGGCTGGCGACATCGACGGTAGAGGCGATCTTCGCGAAGAGGGCCGGATTGCGATAGCCGTTACAGTTGACCATCTGCCCGACGTTCACGCGCTGCGTGTCGCGCGCAAGCGTCGCAGAGATCGTCCACGACTCGAACGTGGTCTCGTGCGTCGGCTCAGGCACCGTGTGGAAGTGATCGTAGACCCAGATCGAATCCCAGGGGCCAGCATCAGCTGCCTTCGCCACCGCGGTCATCGCCTCGAACTGCTCGATCGGATCGGCGATCTCGTTGAGATCCATCTTCCATCCCTGCGGGACGAAGATGCCAAACTTGAGACTCATGCGCTGCTCCTTTGCCACGGCATCCCGGATCTCCCGCCATCAGGATGATGCGACGATGATGCCCGAAAACATCATAGCGCCTCCCGGATAGTTCACAAGTGCAATCAGTTGTCGTGCGTGATGTGTCCGGACAGAGGTGTCCGGACGGGAAATCTGCCGATTGGTGCCATGCGGGCACGAAATCTGCGGCGAAATGCAATCTGAAATGCGTAGACTGACGTTCAGTAATGAAGAGGCTCCGTGATCCCGGTGACCGGGAGTCGCGTGGGATGTCGCATGCGAGAACGGTGGCGTGAGGATGGGCATCGCGCCGGATGTCGTGGCAGCATCGCCGAACCAGAGGCACGGGGTCATCGACCCCATTCGCCACGCAGGAATGATGTGATGATGACAAAGCGGACCAACCGCCTGATAAGTCGGCGGGGATTGATAGGCGCGGGAGTCGGGGTTGTGGGTGCCGCCGCGGCGGTTGGCATCCCGTTGAATGCGCAGGGGCATTTCTACCCGGGCACCGTGGTGGCAGGGCTGGATCTGGGCGGCAAGAGTGAGGCGGCCGGTGCACAGCTTTTGCGTAGCCACTTCGCCGGCTTCGAGCAGACGGCCGTCACCTTCGAGCTTGACGGAAAGACGTGGCAGGCGAGTCTTGCCGATCTCGGCTTCGGGATCGACTACGACACCACCCTGAACAACGCCTTCCAGCACGGTCGTGCCGATGGCGTGGTCAATCGCTACACCACCTGGCTGCAGGTCGGCAGTGATCAGCAGACGTTCGGGCTGTGGTTCACCCGCGATGACGATCAGCTCGATGCCTACCTGAGCCAGCTCGCCAGCGAGGTGGAGGTCGCGCCGGTCGATGCGACGCTCGTGCAGGATGGCTCCTCGGTCGAGGTCACGCCCGATGTCGATGGGGCCACGCTCGATGTCGCGAGCGTCCGCGCCCAGGTGATCGCGGAGGTCCAGCAGGCCACATCCGCGACGATCTCGCTCGGGATGCTCCCGGTCGGCGCGAAGGTCACCGCGGATCGGCTGTCGTCCGTACGCGACGATGCCGCGACGCTGCTCGAGGGACCGGTCACGATCGTTTCCGGCGAGTCGTCGTGGTCGGTGGATGTCGACACGCTCGCGAGCGCGCTCGTGATCCCGGACGATCCGACCAGCGAGAAGCCATCGCTCGATCCGAACGCGCTGGTTGATGCCGTCAGCAGTATTGCCGATGCGCTCTACGTGGCGCCGGTCAATGCGATCGTCGGGTGGGATAACGGGCCGTACGCCGTGAAGCTCGGCTCCTACGGGCAGTGGGTGAATTCGCTCGCGCTCGCGACCTCGGTCGCGACGGCCGCCGCGGACGAGAGCCGCACGGCGCAGGTGCCGGTCACGGATGTGCTGCCGGATGTTCGCAGCGACAATCTCGACACGCTCGGGCTGGAGGGGCTCATCGCCCAGGGCGACTCCTCGTTCTCCGGATCGGGTGAGGCGCGCCAGACGAACGTGCTGGTCGCGGCGGAACACGTGTCGCACACGCTGATCGCGCCGGGCGAGCAGTTCTCCTTCAACCAGTCGCTCGGGCTGATCTCGGTCGACAACGGGTATGTCGAGGGCAAGATCATTCAGGGGCAGTGGTACGCCAGCGACATCGGCGGTGGGGTCTGCCAGGTGTCGACGACGGTCTATCGCGCGGCCTTGCTGGCGGGGATCTCGTTCGACGAGTGGCACGCGCACTCGTTCCGCGTGTCGTTCTACGAGCTGGATGGGTGGCCGCCAGGGATCGATGCCGCGATCTACCAGCCGAACTACGACGGCGAGTGGGAGCTCGATCTCAAGTTCACGAATCCCACCGACAGCTGGATGCTGCTGCAGATGGTGCAGAGTGGCGAGAGCATCGTCGCCCAGCTCTACGGCACCTCGCTCGGGTATGACGTGACGCTCTCGGATCCGGACATCAGCGATCCGATCGAGCCGGGCGACCCGATCGAGCGCGAGTCCACCGAGCTCGCGGCGGGCCAGAAGCAGGTGGTGCAGCAGGCGTCTCCGGGCTACAACGTGACGCTGGTGCGGACGATCACGCACGATGGCGAGGTCGTCTCGCAGGATACGTTCGTCAGCAACTATCAGGCGCAGTCCGAGGTCATCGAGGTCGGCACCGCGTCGACGAGTGCGTAGCACGCACAGCAGAAGATCCTCAGCGCTCACGGCTTGCTGGCGAGGGCATCAACTAGAGCCTCCGAGGTTGGGTATGTGGGACCCAGTCTCGGAGGCTTTGGCTTTTTTCAAGTAATCATCAAGGGGTACCGAAAGCATCTTGATGAGTGATTATCCACTCCGCGAGTGCAAGGTTCATTTCCTGACCTTGAGTTAGAAGAAGAGCTCCTTCGGTATCGCCATCTTTGATTTGGTAACCGATCTCCGAAAGTTGGTAGAGGAGGATCTGGGCCAAGATCGTGGGAAGCGCCGAGATCTCGGCTGATGACAGCGATGACTCGAGAAGTGTCTCGTATGCGTCTCGCCAGCGAGCGATATCTGCAATCTCGCCGTCGTCCAGCGTCGAAAGCTGCGGGGGAGTGCGAGAACGAAGCAGCGTCATAACCATCGTATACGCAAGATCATAGATCCGTTCTCGAGTGTCCATGAAGTCGAAGTCCAGAATTCCGACGACCTGTTCATCGCGCAGCAGCACATTGTCGCCACCGAAGTCTCCATGCGTTAGCTGACGCGGCAGTGCATGTGCATGTTTGGAGAGGACGCGCTGTCCACAGGCCAGGACCGCACGAGCGCGCGCGCGGAGAGCGCGTGCCTGCAATGCCTGGTCCGAATGGTGGTCGCCAACGAAAATGTGTTCTGTTTCGTCCAGCATGGCGAGTGCACGAGCAGGTGGTGCGTAGGAGTCATAGGGTGACGCTGGGATCTGGGGGAGCATGAGTGTGCTCAGGACGCGATGAAGCATTCCCAGTTCTGCGAAGATAAGCATTGCGTCGGTACGTTTTCGGGCCGGTCGATCGGACGGGATGAACTCCTGCACCTCAACGAGCCGGTCGGCGATCGTACTCCACGTCTTGCCGCTGGCGGCTGTGAAAACGAAGGGGACCGGAAGACCCGCCTCGCGAAGAGTTCCCATTACGTCGTGAACTGCGGTGAGTCGTGAGGGAGTGGTCCACGGTCTGTGCACGCGGATGATGGCATCTCCCCGCTCGTGGCTGATGCGGGTCACTCCGTTGATGGCACCACCGAGCTGCTCTGGCTGATTGGATGGCTCGTAGACAAGACCATAGTCCGCGACGATAGTGCCAACATCATCGCTTGTGATAGTCCACTGGGGACCGGTGGGCAGTTCATCGAACATGATCGAACGATACACGCTCGTGAGTTCGTTCCGCTAGGGCGGAGGCGGTGAAACGTGTGGCAAGTATTCGATTCCCTGGTGGCGCGTGTCCGCCTCTGTCGGGACCCTGCGAGAGGTATGCAGAACATGCGTGAGCGTATCGAGGACCGTGCGATTGGGATTCTTCGACGACACGACACACCTGGCGCAACCGTCGCGCGGATGGTGGATGGCGAGCTGATCGCCGCCGGGGTGGGATCGTGCGATCTCGAGGGGACGGAGCCGCTCGCGGCGGATGCGCGGTTTCCGATCTACAGCATCGCGAAGACGTTCATCGCGACGGTGATCCTGCAGCTCGTCGAAGCCGGCGATCCTGGCCTGCACGATCCGATCGCCCCGATGTTTCCCGATCTGGACCTTGATCCCCGCATCACGCTCGTGCAGGTGATGAACCACACGTCCGGACTTCCCGATTATGGCGGGATGAGCGCGTATCACGGCGATCTTCGGCATGCCCCCGAGGTGCCGTGGACCTCTGCGCAGATGCTCGATCGCACGCTCGCCCAAGGGATGCGCTTCGCGCCGGGCGCGGGGTGGTCCTATTCCAACATCGGGTATCTCCTGCTGAAGCTGATCGTGGAGCGCGCGACCGGTCGGTCGTTCCGGCAGGTCATCGCGACGCGGATTGCCGAGCCACTCGGACTCACGCGCACCACCGTGGCCGAGACGCTGGATGATCTGCGCGAGGTGACCCCCGGATTCAGTACGGCGCTGGATGATGATGGCGAGCTGCATGACATCGCCGATCGCTACCATCCGGGGTGGGTGTCGCATGGATTGATCGTGTCGACTGCTGCCGAGGTCGCGATCTTCCTCGATGCGCTGATGACCGGTCGACTCCTTGCTCCTGCACGGCGTGATGCGATGCTGCAGCCGGTTCGCGTGCCGATCGAGCGGCATGCGTTGTTCCGTGAACCGTCCTACGGGCTTGGCGTGATGCTGGATCCGGCCGCGGATCGCGGACCCGTGGTCGGGCATGGCGGCGGTGGGCCAGGCTACGCGACTGGTGCCCTGTATCAGGCGACAGCCGACGGACATCGGATCACGGTCGTGGCGCTCGCGAATCGCGATCATGCCGAGATCGGGCTCGAGATCGCCTGGCATGGACTCCGGTGATATACGCTCAGGGAGTGCCAAAAGCGTGGCGCACGTTGTTCAAGGTGTCCGGTCGGCCCATGTGTCGGGGAGTCATGGGACAAAATGGATACCGGACACTATCACGAGAGCGGGCCAAAATCGACCTGGAGGGGATGGTATGATCCACCCTTGAACCCCATTGGCATCGTCGCCAATCCGGGCGTGACGAGGGAGACCTGACTGCATGATCCGGCACGCGATGACAATCCAGCCAGGCACAGGCAGTTCGGCAGCGTCCGGACGTGCCGATGGGCGTCGCCCGACAGCAGGAGAAGTGATCGCGGATCTCGCCCAGCCGATCGTCCTCTGGCAGCGCGCCGCCGAGCTCTACCAGGCGCTCTCCGCCGCGCAGACGTGGGGTGGCAAGGGGCGACTCGGCCCCGCCGCCACGAGCTACTATGTGCGCTTCCTGCGACTCGGCATCCCATCGGCGCGCGTTGGCGGAGAACTCCTGCGCGAGCACGCCATCGACCTCGCCTACGCCGCCATCCGCGAACTCCTCGACGTTGACATCCGCTGTCATTACCTCCTCATCGCGCCTGAGGATGTTGCCCTGTGGCAGCGCCCGGGCGATGTCAGCGGGGCGATCGACCTGCCGTCCATCCGCACCATGCTCTCGCGCGTCAAGCGGGCGGCACGCTTCCTGACCGACGAGGAACTCCCCGATCCCGCGCACTGGGATCTCGTCGACCAGCGACGGAGCGAGCTGGAGGCGGGCGCGTTCCTCTATCCGATCACCGCGACCGGCCTCGGTTCCGAGGCGGGGCGCGAGCGCGAGCTGCTCATGCGCGGTTTCCGCGATGGGCTCGCGGCGCTCACCGAGATCCTGGCGATGGTCGCGCGCGATGGCTGGTGCCGACCGGAGGTCGTGCCCGCGATCGTGCAGCTGCTGGAGGATCATCAGGCGTGGGGTATCCGGATGCAGAAGGGCGAGTTCACCGAGCTCTTCGTGGCGGGGCGATGACCATGATCGCGCAGGAACATCCGACTGATGCCGTGCTGATCGTGATCCGCGGCAACTCCGGCTCCGGGAAGTCCGCCATCGCGCGGGAGCTCCGCGAGCGCTATGGCTGGGGGCTCGCGATCGTTGCACAGGATGTCGTGCGGCGGCAGATGCTGCGCGAGCACGACGTGCCCGGCGGCGCGAACATCGGCCTGATCGATCTCACCGTGCGCTACGCCCTCGATCATGGCTTCTCCACGGTGCTCGAAGGCATCCTGAACGCCGATCACTACGGAGCGATGCTCCGCGGCTTGCAGCGCGATTACGCGGCGCGCTCGCACTGGTACTACCTCGACATTCCGCTCGATGAGACGCTGCGCCGTCATGCCACGAAGCCGGAGGCGGGCGAGTTCGGCGAGGTGCAGCTGCGTCGCTGGTACCGCGCGCAGGATCTCGTGCGTGACTTTCCGGAGCGCATCATCACCGCGGACGTCTCGCTGGAGGCGGCCTGCGCGCGGATCATCGCGGAGAGCGCCCTGCTCGATCGTGTCGTCGCGAGTGGCGTGTGATGTCGCGCACCGAACGCTTGCTGGAACTGATCGATCTGCTGCGACGCTACCGTGCCCCGGTGGCCGGGCAACGCCTCGCCGATGAGCTGGGCGTCAGTTTGCGTACGCTCTATCGCGACATCGGGACGTTGCAGGATCAGGGCGCCGAGATCGTCGGGTCGCCCGGGCGTGGCTATCAATTGCGTCCCGGCTTCCTGCTTCCCCCGATGATGTTCACCGACGAGGAGATCGAGGCCCTGGTGCTCGGCGCACGGTGGGTCTCCGTGCGCGGTGACCCGCGGCTGGGGGAATCGGCGCAGCGGGCGCTCGCGAAGATCACGGCCGTCCTGCCGAGCGATGCGCAGGAGCGCGCGAATGATGCGAGCCTCGTGGTGCCGCGACGACTGGGGGATGCCGAATCGCGCGAACCACTCGATCGTCTGGGCGCGCGCATTCGCGAGGCGATCCGGAGTGAGGTGCGCGTGGAGCTGACGTATCGCGATCTGAACGATCGTGTCTCCGAGCGCGTGATCTGGCCGATCGCGCTGGCGTACTTCGAGCGCGTCGAACTGGTGGCGGCGTGGTGCGAGCTGCGTGGGGCGTTCCGCAGCTTCCGAGTGGATGGTATCCAGCGCTTCTTCCTGCGCGGGGATCACTACCCGCGACCGAAGGACGACCTGCTGCTGGACTGGCGTCAGGAGCAGGGCCTTCCCGAACCGATCCCGTAATGTGGAATCCGGGAAAAGCTGTCGGAAACCGGTCCACGCATGCTGACAGAATCTGACACATGACCTGGCGGACACTGCCTTCAGCGCGTTCGGGAAGTGGCACCACGGGGTGATCCACCGCGCGCGCGCGCGTTTTGGAGGACCCCCCGTGAATACCGGATTCATCATGGTGTATGTGCGCGATCTGGATCGCAGTGTGGCGCTCTACCGTCAGCTGCTCGGCGTGGAGGCGGATCGTCCGTCGCCCGTGTTCGCGCAGCTCCCGCTGTCGTCGGGTGTGGCGCTGGAGATGTGGCAGCTGGAAGCGGTGCAGCCCGCCCCGGAGGTCGCGGGTGGCGCGGTCGAGATCGGCTTCCTGGCGACCTCCCGCGAGGAGGTCGAGCAGACGCGCGCGACGTGGGTGGGACTCGGGCTGACGATCCTTGCCGAGCCGATGGACGTTCCGTTCGGGTACACCACGCTGGCCGTCGATCCGGATGGGCATCGTCTGCGGATGCTGCTTCCGCCGCAGCGCTAGCCGCTTTGTCGCGTGGCCACGTGACATCGACCAACCTGCTGCGACGATGCTGACAGAAATTGTCATGATGTGGGGTGACACTGGGATCAGCGACCTCCCGATGCGCACAGTGGGTGCGGCATCGCGGGAGGCGCCATGCCAGGAGGTCATCCCAGATGGAACCGAAGCAGATCATTCTCTACGTGGCCGACATGGAGCGCAGTGTGGCGCTCTACACCGACGTGCTCGGCATCACGGCCGATCGTCCGGCGCCGACGTTCACGTCGTTCACGCTGAGCAGCGGCATGTTCCTCGAGCTGATCCAGTCGGAGACGCTCGACGTCCTCCCGACGGTCGGTGGTGGCGCGGTCGAGACGTGTTTCGAGGCGACCTCCCGCGAGGAGGTCGAGCAGACGCATGACCGCTGGGTCACGCTTGGCCTGACGAGTCTCGAAGCGCCGACTGACGTGCGCTTCGGCTACACGGCCGTGGTGGCCGATCCCGACGGGCATCGCCTCCGCATTCTCCTCCCGCCGCAGCGGTAGCGATCATCGGCGATCGCGTGTCCAAGGAAGGAGGGTGACGTCGTCGCCCTCCTTCTCGGCGT
>Ga0164243_10006780_pt1 | contig 17280 bp, 16 predicted proteins | sample OricompcompostOP_FD_108781 | JGI IMG/M metagenome (GOLD analysis project Ga0164243, IMG submission 108781) | Organic Plus compost microbial communities from Emeryville, California, USA - Original compost - Organic plus compost (OP) | ecosystem: Engineered > Solid waste > Mixed feedstock >... | reverse complement strand
GTCTGCGCCTCGATCCCCTGCGCCGCGTCGACCAGCAGGATCGCGCCCTCACACGCCTCCAGCGCACGGGAGACCTCATAGGTGAAGTCGACGTGGCCGGGCGTGTCGATCAGGTGCAGCACATGGTCCTGGCCGTCGAGCTGCCACGGCAGCCGCACGTTCTGCGCCTTGATGGTGATGCCGCGCTCGCGCTCGATGTCCATCCGGTCCAGGTACTGGGCGCGCATCGCCCGCTCCTCGACCACGCCGGTGAGCTGCAGCATCCGGTCGGCCAGGGTCGACTTGCCGTGGTCGATGTGCGCGATGATGCAGAAGTTCCGGATCTGCTCCGGGGGCGTGAACGTGGTGTCGGCGAACGTGCTCACTCGGGTCCTCGATGGTCGGTCGCGGGTACGTCCTCCAGTGTCCCATGCCCGGCCGGTGGCGATTTCCGGGTCATCCCCGATGCCCGTTCGCGGTGTCCGTGCTGACCTGGAGGTATGAGTAGTGCACTAACCCAGGCGCTGGACCGGGCCTTCGGCCATCCTCGCGGCTTCCTGGGCAGGATAGGCGCCGCGGTCATGGCATACGGCAACGCCGCGACCGAACGGCGCGTAGTGGAAGTGGCGAGGCTCACGCCCGGTGAGACGGTCCTCGTCATCGGGCCCGGCCCCGGGGTCGGGCTGGCGGCCGCGGCGGAGAAGGCCGCGCACGTGATCGGCGTGGACCCGTCGGCGGAGATGCTCGCGCTGTGCCGGGCACGCCGCGACGACGTCGTGCTGCGGCAGGGCTCGGCGCAGGACACCGGGCAGGCCGGCGAGTCCGTGGACGTCGTGCTGTCGGTGAACAACGTGCAGCTGTGGGACGACCGCCCCGCCGGATTCGCCGAGCTGTTCCGCGTGCTGCGGCCCGGCGGGCGGCTCGTGGTGTCCGCGCACGAGAAGTGGCTGCCGGTGCCCCGGCACGCGCTCGCCGCCGAGGTGACCGCGGCCGGGTTCACCGACCTGCAGACCTGGACCTGGGAGCCGCCGGGCTTCGCGGCCACCGCGGCCCAGCTGCGCGCGATCCGACCCTAGTCCGGGGCACGCACGTCCGTCCGGAGCGGATGGTCGGCGGGGATCTCGACGAGCACGATGCGCACGCCGTCCGGGTCGGAGATCCACGCCTCCCACAGGCCCCACGGTTCCTTGCGCGGTTCGCGATCCGGGGTCACCCCGTGCGCGGCCAGTTCCTTGACCGCGGCCTCGATGTCGCGGACCTGCATCCACAGTCGCAGCGTCGTGTTCGCGCCGGCCTCGCCGTGGCTGGAGACCTCCAGCAAGCCCTGGCCGAGAAAGAAGACCGTGCCACCGGGGAAGGTCCGGTAGATCGCCAGACCGAGCACGTCCCGGTAGAAGGCGGTCGACTTCTCGGGATCCGAGGGGCGCACGAGGACCCGGCTGCTCAACACCTGCATGGCTCCTGCCTACCCCAGAGCGTCATGATGCGGCAATCGCGGCAATTCCGGCGAGCACGACGACCGAGCCCGCGATCCGGCGGCCCGGGTTCGCCTCGCCGAGCGCGAGCCACGCCGCGATCCCGCCGAGCACGATGCTGACCTCGCGGGCCGGTGCGACGAGGCTCACCGGTGCCATCCGCATCGCGAAAAGGACGAGCAGGTAGGCGACCGGGGACAGGACACCGACGAGCACGGTTTCCCGCCAGTGGCCGCGCCACAGGGGCGCCAGTTCGCCCTGGCGGAGGGCGATGGGCGCGAGGAACGCGCTCTGCAGGACGACGCCGGCGGTGAAGTAGACGATGGGCGGGACGGCGAGCGCGTTGACGGAGTGGTCGTCCCAGAGCGTGTAGGCGGCGATCGTCACGCCGGTGAGCAGGCCGTAGACGATGCCGGCTTTGCGGTCGCCGCTGCCCCGTCCCCCGCCGATGAGCAGGACTCCGCCGACGATGAGGACCGCCCCGATGAGCCCGGGCACGCCGGGTCGTTCGCCGAACAGCACGACGGCGGCGAACACCGACAGCAGTGGCCCACTGCCACGGGCGAGCGGGTACACGATGGACAGGTCGCCGACCCGGTAGCCGCGTTGCAGGACGACGCCGTAGAGCACGTGGAACACCGCGGTCAGCACCGCGGCGAACAGCCAGGTCCACTGTGGACGCTCGCTTTCGGCGACGAGCACCACGGCGGCGAGCGGAAGGCAGGCGAGGGCCGAGACGGTGTTGTAGAGGAAGACGAAGCGGGCGCCGCCGTCGTGGACTCGTTTGGCGGCGAAGTTCCAGCCGGCGTGCACGAAGGCGGCGACGAGGACAAGGGACAGGGCGGTGCCGTTCACGGGTGCCTTTCCGGCTTCTCGCGGGCGCGAAAAGCCGAGGCCCTCTAGGCTTTTGTCCTGTCAGGTGTACCGCCCGGTCCGGTTCCCGGGTGGCCGGTGCCGCTCGGACCAGGCCCGCCGCCCCTGGTTGTGTGCGCGGTACGGGCGGGGCGGCGGCGGAACCCTAGGCACTACGCCGGCCACCATACCGCCACTGGTAGTCTTGTCGACCGTTGCCGTGTGGCATTCCGTCAGGGAGGAAGCCCGGATCTCCGGGGCCATCAAGACGCGGCAGCGGACCCGGACAAGACTCGAAGGAGCGCCCGCGTGGCCAACATCAAGTCCCAGATCAAGCGAATCAAGACCAACGAGAAGGCGCGCCAGCGCAACCAGTCGGTCAAGTCCTCGGTGAAGACCGCCATCCGCAAGTTCCGCGAGGCCGCGGAGGCCGGCGACAAGGACAAGGCTGTCGAGTTGCAGCGCGAGGCCGCCAAGAAGCTGGACAAGGCCGCCAGCAAGGGTGTCATCCACCCCAACCAGGCGGCGAACAAGAAGTCCTCGATGGCCAAGCGCGCCAACCAGCTCTGAGCTTCTCTGTTTTCGAAGTGCCCGCCCACGGCCTCGGCGCCGGGGGCGGGCACTTTCGCATGTGCAAGGGCTGACCGCGAGCGGCGCCCTGCACTCGGCACGGCGCCCCGCTCGCCGCAGTGCCCACTCGCCGCACTGCCCGGCCGCCGCAGCGCCCACTCGCCGCAGTGCCCACTCGCCGCAGTGCCCACTCACCGCACTGCCCACTCACCGCACTGCCCACTCACCGCACTGCCCGGCCGCCGCAGTGCCCGGCCGCCGGGCGCGGCGTCGTGCCCACTCGCCGTGGTGTCCGCCCGCCAGGCGCGGCCTCCACCACTCGCCATGGCGCCCCTGGTCCACCGCGACCTCCCGCCCGCCAGTCGCGGCCTCCGCGCCGCAGGTCCCGGGCGCAGCTCAGCGGCGTTCCCGGGCGGCCGCGAGGTCGAGTACAGCGCGCTCCAGCGCGTAGGCCGGATCCGCCGCCGCGCCCTTGACCTCGGCATTCACCCGCGCCACGATCCCCATCGCCTCGGCGAGGCCCTCCGCGCCCCAGCCTCGCGACTGCCCCTGCGCCTTGCGGATCTTCCACGGCGGCATGCCCAGCGCGCTCGCCATCTGGTTCGGGTTGCCGCGGCCCGCCGCCGACACGCGCGCAATGGTCCGGACCGCGTCGGCGAGGGCGTCCGCGATCAGGACGTGCGGCACGCCGATCTGCTCCGCCCACCGCAACGACTCCAGCGCCGCCGACCGATCCCCCGAGACGGCCTTTTCTGCCACCGCGAACCCGTTCACGTCGGCCCGGCCCCGGTGATAACGGCGCACCGCTTCCTCGTCGACGTTGCCGCCGGCGTCCGCGACCAGTTGCGCGGCGGCCGACGCCAGCTCACGCAGATCCGACCCGACAGCGTCGATCAACGCCGCCACCCCAGGTCCGTCGATTCGGCCGCCCGCTTGCCGGACTTCGTTGCGCACGAACGCTTCCCGGTCCGCGGGCTTGGTCATCTTGGGGCATTCGGTGATCTGCGCGCCGGCCTTGCGCAACGCCGTCGGCAGCGCCTTCGCGGCCTTGCTGCGACCGCCACCGGTGTGCACAACGACCAGCACCACGCCGTCCGCGGGCTGCTTGACGTAGGACAACACCGCGTCGGCCAGTTCCTGGGAGATGTCCTGCGCGGCGTCGAGAACGATCACCCGGCCCTCGCTGAACAGCGACGGGCTCACCAGTTCGAGCAGCGCGGGCGCTGTGAGTTCCGACACCCGCGTCCTGGTGAGTTCCGCGGCCGGGTCGACGAGCCGTGCCGAATCGAGCGCGGCCCGCACCGCCCGCTCGACGAGCAGTTCCTCCTCGCCGAGGACGAGGTGCAGTGGCGAAGTGGTGGTGGCTGGTGCGGTCACGTGTCGATCCTGCCATGGTGACGAACCCCGCAGGGGCATGGCGGGGGCTGAGCGCCATGTCGTATGTTGTTAGCAGCGCGTTGCGATCAGGCAACGCCACAACTGAATACCGCTCATCCAGAGGGGCAGAGGGAACGGCCCGTTGAAGCCCCGGCAACCGGCGCCAGCCTGTCATCTCGATTCCGCGAGGTAGCTGACGATCACGGTGCCAATTCCGACCCGCGTCAGTGGGACAGATGAGGAAAGGAACCTCGCGATGACTGCAGCCCTCACCCAGCGCTCCGTGAACCTCGGCCCGGCTGTCGAGCTGGTGTCCAAGGAAGAGGGGCACCGCCAGCCGCTGGCTCCCGAATTCGTCTCCGCCGAGGACTTCTCGCCGCTCGAGGTCGCCTACGACTTCGGCCGCGTCCGGCGGGAGGACATCGAGTCCGGGCCGCGCAACATCTGGCGATACAAGAAGCTTCTGCCGGTGCCCTCGAACATCGAGGAGATCCCGAACACCGAGCCCGGCTGTACCAGGCTGGTGCGTGCCGACCGGCTCGCGAAGGCCCTGGGCCTGAAGCGGGTGTGGGTCAAGGACGACACCGGCAACCCGACGCACTCGTTCAAGGACCGCGTGGTCGCCGTCGCGCTGGCCGCGGCCCGCGAGTTCGGCTTCGACACGCTCGCCTGCCCCTCCACCGGCAACCTCGCCAACGCCGTCGCCGCGGCCGCCGCCCGCGCCGGCTGGCGGTCCGTCGTGCTGATCCCGTCGTCGCTGGAGCGGGCGAAGATCCTGACCACCGCGGTGTACGACGGCAACCTGATCGCGGTCGACGGTAACTATGACGACGTGAACAGGCTCGCGACACAGCTCGCCGCCGAGCACGAGACCTGGGCGTTCGTGAACGTCAACGTGCGGCCGTACTACTCGGAAGGCTCCAAGACGCTGGGCTTCGAGGTCGCCGAGCAGCTCGGCTGGCGGCTGCCGGAGCAGATCGTGGTGCCGATCGCGTCCGGTTCGCAGCTGACCAAGGTCGACAAGGGTTTCCGGGAGCTCGGCAGCCTCGGGCTGGTCGACGAGACGCCGTACAAGGTGTTCGGCGCGCAGGCCACCGGCTGCTCCCCCGTGTCGACGGCCTTCCGTAACGGCCACGATGTCGTTCAGCCCGTCAAGCCGGACACGATCGCCCGCTCGCTGGCGATCGGCAACCCGGCCGACGGGCCTTACGTGCTCGACACCGTCAACCGCACCGGTGGCGCGATCGAGGACGTCAGCGACGAGGAGGTTGTCGAGGGCATCCGGCTGCTGGCGCGCACCGAGGGCATCTTCACCGAGACGGCGGGTGGCGTCACCGTGGCGACGACAAAGAAGCTCATCGAGACCGGCAAACTCGACCCCGACGCCGAGACGGTCCTGCTCATCACGGGCGACGGCCTGAAGACCCTGGACGCGATCGAGGGCCGGGTCGGCCCGAAGGCAACGGTCCCCCCGACCGCCGACGCGGTCCGACAGGTCCTCGAGAGCTGAGCCTGCGCCCCGCCCGGCGCCCTTCTCTCCGGCAAAGACGGCACGCGCTCATGACGGCAGCAGGGCTGGCGGACGGTGCCGCGCTGCGGGAGGACGTGCCCGGACGCTCAGGCTCGGCGCACGCCCAGCATGTGTGGGTGGCCTTCACCCGGGCACGTCCGGCACTCGGCCGTCGCCCGGCCACGTGCGGCACGCAGGCTTCACCCAGGCACGTCGCGTACACGTCCATCGCCCGGCCACGTGCGGCACGCTTCACCCAGGCAGGTTCGGCACGCGGGCTTCGCCCAGAGGCACCTCCGACCGGCGGGCGTCACCCCGCCACCTCCCGCATCCGTCGCCCGGCCACGTGCGGCACCCAGGCAGGTTCGGCACGCGGGCTTCGCCCAGAGACACCTCCGACCGGCGGGCGTCACCCCGCCACCTCCCGCACACATCCGTCGCCCGGCCACGTGCGGCACGCGGCTTCCGCCCCGCCACCTCCGTCGCCCGGCCACGTGCGGCACGCGGCTTCCGGCCCGCCACCTCCGTCGCCCGGGCGCGTTTCGTGCGCGGCGTTCGCGCAGCCACGTCGGGACTGGCGCTCCCAAGCCGAGTTGAGTCCCGGGCGCGGCCGTGCCTCGACGCGCGGTGTTACTTGACCGGGCCTTTTCGTGCAGGGGTCGGTCCGGTGGCTATCACGTGCGCAGCAAGTGGCTCTCCGTTTTCACCGCATAGTCGCGGACGAGCGCGTCGATCATGAGTTCCTGCGCGTCGTTCAGCCGCCTGCGCGCTGTGCGGCGATCGCGGCCGAGGTACACCGCCACGTCGGCCAGGCGGTTTTCCAGAAACCGGCCGGGGAAGACCGCGCCCAGCGCGAAACCGGCGATGGCCACCGGGCGCAGATCGACCGGCAAGCTCTGTGCGGCGGCCCCGAGAATCGCGGCGACCTTGGCGCGCACCACCTGCGACGGTTCCGCCGGGGCGGCGCCGCTGAGCTCCCGCAGGATCGGCCCGACCGGGAGCGGCACCGTCCACAGCCCGCGCCCCTTGCGCAGCGCACGAAGCTCCTCGTCGAGCAGGGCGGACGTATCCGAGGCCGCGGGCAGTTCCGCGAGGCCCGCCGCCTCGTCCAGATCGTCCTCGCACCCGGTGGCCAGACGATGGCGGGCGACATGCCAGCGGGGCTGCTCCTGACCCGGGACACCACAGGTCAGCAGGAACTTCCTGAGCGTGCTCGACGAGGGCAGTCGCTGGCCACTCAGCACGCGGCACAACGTCGAGCGCGACAGCCGGATCGACGACTTCCTGGCCGCGTTCGCCATCGTGTGCTGACTCTGGAATCCCGACAGCCGCATGAGCGCGTCCAGCTGAGCCGCGAACTCGGCAACGGTCGTCGCCTCTTCCGGTTTCGGCGGGGTGACACCGTGCATTTCCGCGTAGGCGTCGATCCAGCACAGCCTCATCCGATCGCAATCGCCATCGCAGGCGGCGACAAACGCGAGCACGACCTCCAGCCTCGGCAAACTCTGACCCGCCGCCGCCTTGGACAGTGTGGCCGCGGAATAGCCGCTCTTCTTGCCCAGCACCCGATACGACGGCGAGCCCGCGCCCGCGCGAGCGTCGCGCAGCATTTGCGCGACCTTGCAGACCATCACCGGCCCGGAAAGCGGTTTCTCTCGACGCCCCATGCGGTCACCAAGCGGTGCGGAGCCGGACCGGTGCCTCATCGCCGAGGCCTTCACCCATCGTTTCCTCACTTTCAGTCGGCGCCACGCGGTATCCGAATATTTTTCCGATTTCGCGCGGAATTGACCGGACCGCACCTGCGAGCACGGTTGATTCCCATCCGTGTCGCCTATCCCGGAATTGATTGAATATTGATCCAGAACAGGACGGGCGTGATGGTCGGACACTTCCCGATCAGCATAGCCGCCTCGACACCACGACGTTTACCCCTCCTTGTTACGACACTTTTCGAATGGCTCGCACATATTTTGTAGTGATTACTTTCCCCGTCGCACCATCGCGATCTCCCCTTTGTCGGCGATAACGGCCGTGTCGCCGTCGGTATCGGTACGGCCCACGAGCGATCCGTCGGAGAGCAGACTGTCTACTGTGGATTTCGCGGGATGGCCATACATGTTCCCCTCCCCGACACTGATCAACGCGAGACGCGCGTTCGGCGCGGCCAGGAATTGCGGCAGCGAGGCACGGCTGCCGTGATGCGGCACCTTGAGTACCTCGGCATGCAGGTCGACACCGCTCGCCAGCAGGTCGCCCTGCGCCTGCAGCTCGACATCCCCGGTCAGCAACACCCGGCCGATGGCGGTGTCGGCCCGCAGCACCACCGATGTGTTGTTGATCCCGGTGCCGTCGATGTCGTCGTCCTGGCGAGGACTGACGTAACGCGGACCGATCACCTCCAGACTCAAGCCCGGGAACTCGAGCCGTCGGCCGAGTTCCAACTCCACGAGCGGAACGCCATGCCGTGCCGCCACTGACGCGACCTGCCGCCAGGCCCAGCCGGGTGCCCGGCCGGGTCCGACGGCAACCGCCCCGACCGAACGGCCGTCGAACACCGAGTCCAAGCCGCCGATGTGATCGGCGTGCAGATGACTCAGGATCACCAGCGGAACCCTGCGCACGCCGAGCCGGTGCAGGCATTCGTCGGCAGGCCCGGGTTCGGGCCCCGTGTCGATCAGGACCGCGCGATCCTGTTCGGCCGAGGCGAGCACGACGGCCTCGCCCTGTCCGACATCGCACGCGACCACCGCCCAACCCGTGGGTGGCCAACCCGGTGCGATCACCCGTGCCGGCACCACGAACAGCAATGTCGCGACCAGCATGAGCGCGAGTGCCACGCGCAGGCGCGGCCGGCGCAACGCGAACACCAGCACCACCAGCACGACGAGCGCGAGGAACCCGCCCGACCATCCGCCCGGCCACGGCAGCACCGCACCCGGCACTCGTGACGCGTGCCGCGCGACGAGGATGAGCCACTCCGCTTCCGGGCCCGCCAGGTGTGCCGTCAGTTCCGCGGCACCGGGCCACACCACGGCGAGGACAGCGGTGAGCACGCCGAGCACGGTCGCCGGGGCCACGACTGGTGCGGCCAGCACGTTCGCGGCGACCGAGACGACACTGACCTGCCCCGCCATCCCGGCGATCACCGGCGCGGTGACCAGGAACGCGGCCAGCGGGATGGCCAGCCCCTCGGCCACACCGGGCGGGACCCCGCGGTCGGCCATCGTGCCTGCCCAGCGGGGCGCCAGCAGGACGAGTCCCGCTGTGGCAAGCACGGACAACGCGAAGCCGAAGCTCACCGCCATCGCGGGATCGACCGCGACGAGCACCGCGACCGCCGCGGCGAGCGCGGGCAACGCGGATCGCTGCCGGCCCAGGGCGAGCGCAAGCAAACCCACCGCTCCCATCGCACCCGCGCGCAACACACTCGGCTCAGTTCCCGCCAGCACCACGAACCCGACAAGCGCCAGGCCCGCGAGGATCGCGGAGAGGCGCGGTCCCGTACGAAGCACCCGCAGCAGGAGCAGCACAGCGCCGGCCACGACGGCGAGATTGCTCCCGCTGACGGCCGTGAGGTGGCTGAGGCCGGCTTCCGTGAACTCACGATCGACCTGGCTTGTGAGTCCACTCGTGTCGCCGACCACCAGTCCTGGCAACAGTCCCGCGGCATCGGGCGACAGGACGGCACAGGCCTGTCGCAGCGCCTCGCGCATCGTCTCCGCGGAACGCTGCCACCACGGCGCCGGGCTCGGTTGCCCCGGCGGTCCGCGGACGTAGACGGCGGCGACGGTCAGATCGCGATCTCGCGGCGGTGCCAGTTTCCCGGTCACCGTGACGTCCTGGCCCGGCAGTAAACCGCCCCATTGCCCGAACGGGGCGAGCAGCACCACGCGACCTGCCGAGGCAATGCTTCGTCCGTTGGCCGTCGCGTTCACGACTGTGCCCGCGACGAGGACGGTGCGCGTACCGGCTTGTTGGTCGGCATATCCCGCGGACCGAATGGGTTCGGGACGTTCGGCGACGGTGACGCGGAGGGTCGCCGACGCGCCACGTGCGGCCAGGACGTTCAGCGGATCGTGTTCGGCATGGAGCAGTCTGAGGGTCAACGGCGCCGCCAGCAGAAGGCCGGAGACCAGCAGGGCTCCCACGCCGGCGAACCATCGGGGGCGACTTACGCGCCATCGCCACACAAGCGCCGCCGCCGCGAGACTCGCCGCCAGGCCGGTTCCCAACGCGAACCACGAACTCCACAGCAGGCCCAGCAAGACGCCCAGCCACAGGGTCACCGCGGCGGGAACGAGGCGAAAGTCGTGGTAGGTCTCCAGATCCGGCTCGTTGATCATGGCTCACCCCCGAGCCAGTTCTGGTTCGCCGTATCCGTCGCGTCCCGGCCGGTGCGGCATAACACGGAGCCAATGGTCGGTCCGCACCCCCAATGGCGGACCGAGCATCCCGCTCCACCTCGGTGCGGGCTCTGTCTTCGCAGCGGTGACCGTTGGCGGGACGCTCCGCGACGTCCGGGGCGCCGTCATGAGACCGTCACCTGATCCCGCAGGCGGGAGAACCGAGTGGCACCGATGCCATCGACTTCCTGCAGTTGTTCGACACTGCTGAACGCGCCGTGCTGAGTGCGCCAGTCGACGATGCGTTTCGCGGTCACCTCGCCGACGCCGGGCAGTGTGTCGAGCTGGTCCTGGGTCGCCGTGTTGAGGTTGACCTTCCCGCCAGGCTCACCGCCCGACGCCTGGTCCGGTGCCGCGGCACCGGCCTGAACGCCGGCCGGAACCGGGACGCCGACATAGATCTGCTCGCCGTCGGTGAGTTTGCGGGCCAGATTCAGCGCACTGACGTCAACACCATCGAGCGCGCCCCCGGCGGCCCGCAACGCATCCGCGACCCGCGCGCCGCTCGGCACCGTCACCAGTCCCGGAGAGCGCACCTTGCCGACGACACTGATCACCAGCGAGCTTTCGGCCACTTTGGACAGTGCGGGCCGTGGACTGTCACTCGCGGCGGGTAGCAACGGTGGCCGTTCGGCCGGCGGACTTCCGCCCAGCAACAGGATCGAGCCGCCCACGAGGACAAGGACAACGGCGAGCACGGCGACCGTCGCCGCCAGGCGCCGCCGATGTGGACTGCGGGTCAGCGCCGCCGGTACCCAGCGCTCGACCAGCCTGCCGGCCAGAGGTGGCTCACGTTCCGCCGCCAGTGCCCGATCGGCCAGCTGTCTCAACCGGTTGCGGGAAGGTGCCTGCGGCGCTTCGGGGTTTGCTTCGAACACGCATTCGACACTATGGAGAGGCCGCCCGGCGGGGAAAGTGGAGGCCGGGGGTGGTGTGGATAAGTCGGGGGGTGTGGATAAGCGGGCCGCGTCAGTCCAGGATTCCCGGGCCACGCTGCACGACGACGCCAACCACACCCGGCCCGGTGTGCGCCCCGATCACCGCGCCGACCTCGGAAATCAGGCAGCCGCCGGACACTGACAGCTGTTCCTCGAGCCGGTTGGCCAGTTCGACCGCGCGTTCCGGCGAGGCCAGATGATGCACGGCGACCTCGACCTGCCCCTCCCCCGCCGCGTGCTGCGCCAGCTCCACCATGCGCGCGATCGCCCGGTGCATCGTCCGGACCTTCTCCAGCGGTTTGATCAAGCCGTCATCCATGTGCAGCAACGGTTTCACCGCCAGCGCGGTGCCCAGCAGCGCCGCTGCCGGCCCGATCCGGCCGCCCCGGCGAAGGTATTCCAGGGTCTCCACCACGAAGAACGTCCGCGACGAGCGCGCGGCGGCCACGGCGGCGTCCTCGACCTCTGCCGGAGTGGCGCCGGCGGCCGCCGCCCGCGCCGCGTGCAGCGCGGCGAAACCGAGCCCCATCGCGGTACTGCGGGAGTCCACCACCCGCACCCGGTCGACACCGACTTCCTGCGCCGCCAGCACGGCCGATTCCCACGTCCCCGAGATCTGGCTCGACAGGTGCAGGGAGACCACCGCGTCCGCGCCCTCGTTCAACGCGGCTTGGAAAGCCTTTACGAACTCGGCCGGAGTGGGCCGCGAGGTGGTCACGATCCGCCGCTCCGCCAAGGCTTCCGCGAGCGCCTCCGGCCCGATGTCGATGCCGTCCAGCGCCGCGACACCGTCGATGAGGACGTGCAGCGGAACCACCTTGACGGCGAACCGCTCGGCGAAGCCCTCCGGCAGGTGGGCGGTGGAGTCGGTGATGACGGCGACCGGCACGTGGTCAGCCTACGATGCGCCGGGCTCGTCGCCGGTGATCAGCAGTGGCCTGAGCATTTCGGCCATCGCCTTGCCCACCAGCTCGTGCCCCTCCCAGCCCCAGTGCATGCCATCGGGATTACCGCGTCCGCTCAGGACGTGCTCCCCCACGACGGCGGGCAGGTCGAGCAGCGGCACGTCGACCCGTGCGGCCCAGCCGGCCATCGCGGCCGCCGCGCCGTCACGCGCGGTGTGCACGTGTCCGTAGGAGTCCGCGCGGTGCACACTGGGCAGCATGCCCACGATCGGTAGCGTGGGCCGCAGAACGCGCAAGGCGTGCACCGCGGTGTCGAGATAGCGCACCGTGAGTTTGACGGGCAGCACGACGGGTCGTCCGCGCAACGCGACCGCCAGCCGGGGCTGAGCCGCGAGATACACCTTGCGCACGACCCGACGGAGACCGTCCGGCCGCAGGTACCGCAGCCCGGTCCGCAGATAGGTCGGTAGCGGGGACGGCAGGGTGTCCATGCTGCCGACCGCGAACACGACGGCGTCGACGTGGTGCAGATCGGCCCACACCCGCGGGTCTCCGGTCAGCGACCACCAGGCGTCGCGCGCGGTCCAGCCGATCCCGGCGACAAGATCCGCACTGCCGCCCAGTTCGGCCGCCGTCACGTTCAGCCACAGCCGCGGCTCGTCGGCCGCGCACGGGCCGTCGGGACCGTGGAAGCTCAGCGAGTCCGCGAAAACCAGCAGTCTGGGCACGGCTCAGCCAGGCATGCCGGCGTTGTAGGCGTGCAGGCGCCAAGCCCCGTCGCGGCGTCCCAGCTCCACCCAGTGGCAGTTCCGGATGCCACCAAGTTGCGGCCACGCCTCGATCGGCAGCGCCAGCAGTCGCGCCGTGAGCGTGGTGATGAGCCCACCGTGCGTCGCGAGCAGCACGGTTTCCCCGTCTTCGCTGCTCGCGAGCAGATCACCCACCACTTCGGCGGCGCGGTCGGCGACGTCGACGCGGGACTCGCCACCGGGCGGAGCCCAGCGGGGGTCGCCACGCCAGCGGTCGCGCTCGCCGGGCCAGTCGGCGTCCACCTCGGCGCCGGTCATGCCCTGCCAGTCGCCCAGGTGCGTTTCACGGAGCCGCTTGTCGACGCGCAGCGGTACCCCGATGGCCTCGGTCAGCACGGTCGCCGTGTCCATCGCGCGCCGCAGGTCGGAGGAGATCACCAGATCGGGTTCGAACCGGGCCAGCGCCGGGACGGCGAAGCGCGCCTGGTTCCAGCCGACCTCAGTCAGCGCGGAGTCGTAATGCCCCTGCATCCGGCCGGCCGCGTTGTAGTCGGTCTCCCCGTGCCGCCAGAGCACGAGGCGCCGCAAACTCACTTGGAATCCCCGTTGTCGCCGATACCGGCGACGTCGATGCGCGGGCAGTCCTTCCACAGCCGCTCGAGGCCGTAGAACGAACGCTCCTCGTCGTGCTGTACGTGCACCACCACGTCGACGTAGTCCAGTAGCACCCAGCGCCCTTCGCGGGCACCCTCTCGGCGCACCGGCTTGTGCCCGGCGCCGCGCAGCTTCTCCTCGACACTGTCGACGATCGCGCCGACCTGGCGCTCGTTGGGGGCGGAGGCGATCACGAAGGCGTCGGTGATCACGAGTTGGTCGGAGACGTCCAGCACCACGACATCGGTGGCCTTCTTGTCGGCGGCCGCGTGTGCGGCCACTGTCGCGATCTCACGTGCCTGGGACGTCGCTGCCACTCCTGCTCCCTCACGGCTGGTCGGTCGGTGCACCGAGGGTACCTGGCACCTGCGCCGCCCGGGTGAGGGCCGCTTGGATCATCCGTTCGAGATCATCGAGGTCGGCCTCGGATTCCGCGTCAGGGTGTGCGGCTGAGCTCACTCCGGCTTGCGGTAAAGCCGGCGCTTGTCGACGTAGCGGACAACGCCGTCGGGCACCAGGTACCAGATCGGCTCGCCTCGCTCGACCCGCTCACGGCAGGCGGTGGACGAGATCGCCATCGCCGTGACCTCCACCAGGCTCACCTTCCCGCTGGGCAGGTGATGGTCATTGAGCCGGTAGCCAGGCCTGGTCACGCCGATGAAGTGCGCGTAGGTGAACAGGCCGTCGGCGTTGTGCCACGTCAGGATCTGTTCCAGCGCGTCCGCCCCGGTGATGAAGAACAGTTCCGCGTCGGGGTACTCGTCGTGCAGGTCGCGAAGCGTGTCGACGGTGTAGGTCTCGCCCCCACGATCGATATCGACCCGGCTCACCGAGAACACCGGATTGGATGCCGTGGCGATCACGGTCATGAGGTAGCGGTCCTCCGCCTTGGTCACCCGGCGCCCGGTCTTCTGCCACGGCTGCCCGGTGGGCACGAAGATCACTTCGTCGAGGTCGAAGCGCGCCTGTACCTCGCTTGCCGCGACGAGGTGCCCGTGGTGGATGGGGTCGAACGTGCCGCCCATGACCCCGATGCGACGTGGTGACATGCGATCGAGCGTATATAGCGCGGTGGCGGCGGGCCCCTCCTGGCTCCCCCTGGTCAGGGCCCGCGCGCCGGATCCGCCCGGCGGGCTCGCACCGGAAGTGCGAGCCGGTTGGGCGCCGCCGGAGATACGAGGGGTATCCCCGGTGACACGCCGGCCCTTCCCGCTCGGACCGGAACACGGGTGGGATCGCGTCGGTGATTGCTTGTGACGCGATTCCTCGTGGTGTTCTACGTCACAAATCGCACGAGGTGTCCACTCGCACGGTTTCCGGCGAGACGTTGTCGGACCGATGCGGTAGACGTGGACCCGTGAACGTCCAGCAGCTCAGAGAACGCGCCGATCAGCTCCTGCGAGCACTCGCCGGCGAGGACGCGCGTCTGCGCGACGACCAGTGGACCGCCATCGAGGCACTGGTCGCCGAACGACGACGTGCCCTCGTCGTGCAGCGCACCGGCTGGGGCAAGTCGGCCGTGTACTTCCTCGCCACGGCCCTGCTGCGCGAGCAGGGCTCGGGGCCGACGGTGATCGTCTCACCGCTGCTTGCCTTGATGCGTAACCAGATCGCCGCCGCGGCGAGGGCGGGCATCAGGGCCTCGACCATCAACTCGGCGAACCCACAGGAGTGGGACGAGGTGCAGGCACGGGTCGTCGGTGGCGAGATCGACGTGCTTCTGGTGAGCCCGGAACGGCTCAACAATCCCGATTTCCGGGACACGGTTCTGCCCAAGCTCACCGCGACGGCCGGCTTGCTGGTCGTGGACGAGGCGCATTGTGTGTCGGACTGGGGGCACGATTTCCGGCCGGATTACCGGCGGCTGCGCACACTGCTCGCAGATCTGCCCGAGGGGGTACCGGTGCTCGCCACCACCGCGACCGCCAACGACCGCGTGGTCACGGATGTCACCGAGCAGCTGGGGCTCGGCCGTGGCAGCGACACACTCGTGCTACGTGGACCGCTCGACCGGGAAAGCCTCCACCTGTCAGTCGCGCGGGTCCCGACGCCCGAGGCCCGGATCGCTTGGCTGTCCGAACGACTCGCGGAACTTCCGGGATCGGGCATCATCTACACGCTCACCGTCGCGGCGGCGCACGACGTGGCCGGGCTGTTGCGAGAGCGGGGGTACGAAGTCAGCGCGTACACGGGAAAGACGGAGCCGGCCGAACGCGAGGCGGCCGAGGCGGACCTGCTGGCCAACCGGGTGAAGGCACTTGTCGCCACATCCGCGCTGGGCATGGGATTCGACAAGCCGGACCTCGGTTTCGTGATGCATCTCGGGGCGCCCTCGTCCCCCATCGCCTACTACCAGCAGATCGGCCGTGCCGGTCGTGGCGTGCGCCGGGCCGAAGTGATTTTGCTGCCCGGCCAGGAGGACAGGGAGATCTGGAGCTACTTCAGCTCGCTGGCCTTCCCGGAGGACCGCCGGGTAAGCCAGGTTCTCGACGCACTCGCGCAGGCCGACCGTCCACTTTCGACAGCCGCACTCGAGCCGATGGTGGAGCTGTCCCGGTCGCGGCTGGAGATGGTGCTGAAAGTGCTCGATGTGGACGGCGCGGTACGCCGGGTGCGCGGAGGCTGGGAGTACACGGGACAGCCGTGGGAGTACGACAAGCAGCGCTACAGCCGGGTGAGCGAAGCGCGCGACGCGGAACAGCGGGCGATGCTCGAGTACCAGTCCACCACCGGCTGCCGGATGGAGTTCCTGCTCCGCCAGCTGGACGATCCGCACGCGGCACCGTGCGGACGGTGTGACAACTGCACGGGCGAGCACCGGCGGACGGAGGTCTCCGCGAACGTCATCGAGGCCACCGAGGAACGGCTGCGGAGGCCGGGCGTCGAGGTGGCTCCGCGGCGTCAGTGGCCTACCGGCCTCAGCTCCCTCGATGTTCCGCTGTCGGGCCGGATCGCGAAAACCCAGCAGGCCGATCCGGGCCGCACGCTCGGCAGGCTCACCGACGTGGGCTGGGGCAACCGGTTACGTGAACTCGTGGGCCCGGCCGCGCCTGACGGGGAAATCCCGGCGCCGGTCGTCCAGGCGTGCGTGTCGGTTCTGGCGTCGTGGGAGTGGGCACAGCGTCCGGCCGGGGTCGTCGCGTTGCCGTCCAGCAGTCGGCCCCGGCTCACGGACAGCCTCGCCACCCGGCTGGCCGAGATCGGACGGCTTCCGTTCCTCGGGACGTTGAACGCGGCCGGCGACCCACCTCGCCGGGCGAACAGCGCGCAACGAGTCGCCGACCTCTGGCGCCGCCTGAGCCTGCCGGACGACCTCGCCACGGCTCTGTCCACTCTGGAGGGACCGGTACTTCTGGTGGACGACGTGGTGGACACCGGCTGGACGATGACGATGGCCACCCGGCTGCTGCGCCAAGCCGGAGCCCCGGCAGTCCTGCCGTTCGCCCTGGCGGGCACCAACTGAGGGTGGTCATCGAACAGGAGGTGATGCGACGGCACGGCGATACGGTGACATCGTGACCACGGGCTACCAGCCCGGCCGGGTAGCGATGCTCCCACTCTCGGCGGGTCTGACCTAACGTCCGGGATGGCGATGACGCTGGCGGCGCGGCGCGGTCGCCGATGCGACGGCGCGGCGCGGGCGGCGCGGCGGCGCGGCGCGGCGGCATCGCGGTTGGTGGCACAGCGGCGGCGCGGCGCGGCGCGGCGGCATCGCGGTTGGTGGCACAGCGGCGGCGCGGTCGGCGGCGCAGCCCCGGCGCGGTCGGCGGCGCAGCCCCGGCGCGGTCAGTGCAGCCCGGTAGGCACGCACGGCGGCGTGACCCACGCGGCACGGCACGGGGTACATGCCGGCACGGTCGGCGCG
>Ga0164243_10006779_pt1 | contig 17281 bp, 19 predicted proteins | sample OricompcompostOP_FD_108781 | JGI IMG/M metagenome (GOLD analysis project Ga0164243, IMG submission 108781) | Organic Plus compost microbial communities from Emeryville, California, USA - Original compost - Organic plus compost (OP) | ecosystem: Engineered > Solid waste > Mixed feedstock >... | reverse complement strand
TCGGGTTTACCGAAGGCACGTCCGTCAGCGTCGGGTGTCTTTGGAACGCGAACATCCTTGTCGGGCCGGACGGATTGATCCTTAATCATCATCGCAAGCTGGTGCCGACCTTTTTTGAGAAGCTTGTCTGGGCCAATGGCGACGGTGCAGGACTGCGGGTCAACGACACGGAGATCGGCCGCATTGGCATGCTGATCTGCGGAGAAAACACGAACCCGCTGGCCCGCTACACGTTGATGGCTCAAGGCGAGCAGGTACATATCTCGACTTACCCGCCGGTGGGGGTCACGCGGCCGGCCAACGATGGCGGCACGTACGACCTCGAGCACGCAATCCGGATTCGTGCCGCAGCACACTCGTTCGAGGCGAAGGTCTTCAACATCGTTGCCTCCGCCTACTATGACGAGTCGGCAAGAAAGAACATCGCCTCGCTCGGACCGGAAGTGGCCAAACTCGTCGAGGAGAGTCCTCGCGCCGTCTCCATGGTTGTGGGGCCGACCGGCGCAGTCGTCAGCAACACGCTAAGCCACGAAGAGGGTTTGGTCGTCGCGGAAATCGATCTTGCGCAGGCCGTCGAGCAGAAACGCATCCATGATGTCGTCGGGTATTACAACCGTTTTGATATTTTCAGGCTGTCCGTCAATCGCTCCGGCAACCGGCCAATCTATTTTTCTGCGGATTCGCTTCGGAACTCCGTGGCGTTCGACGACGACAAGGCCGAAAGCCCGGAAGTCGAGGGGGTGCCGGATTGAAGACAGTGCCCGGTTATTTCCCGGACAGTGGCGATGGCCGCGCTCCGGAGGCAAAACACCGCGTGGTCAGCGCTTCGCGTTTTTCTGCCGGTCGGTGGCCTCGTTGATCGCGCTTTGTATGAGCAGCGCCAACGCCAATTGCCCCGTCTGATGAGAGAGTTTTTGAGCTTCCCTAAGATGATGGATGATCTTGACTTGATCTTCGTCACGCAACACAACAATCCCCTTGAACACGACAGGAACTTGTACGGGCATGGACGATCGGCGTCGGTCAGGTAAGTGACCTTGCTGGATTTGCGGCGGCGGTTGAAAATCCCCCGACTTTGAAGGAGATTTTTAATGTCGAGAATTTTACTGCTGGCTGCGCTGGCCCTTGCACTGTCGCCGCCGGCCTTTGCGCAATCCAAAACCAAGCAAGGCAAGCCGCAGGCAAAAATGAGCTACGGGACGTGTTTGTCCGTCAAAACCAAGGCCGGGCTTCCCGCCGCCCGAGCGGCCCAGGTTTGTCAGGCGATCATGAAGAGCAACTGAAACCTCCCTGGTCATTTGGTCCTCGCCCGCGCCGCCGCAGGTCTGGCTCGTCAGGCTTTCAAAAAAGGCTGATCAGGCCGCACGCCTGCGTTTGCGGCGATACACGAGCATGCCGAGCGTCCCGAGGCCGGTGGCGAAGAGCGGAAGCGCCGCGGGAAGCGGCGCCTCGTCGACGACGATATTGTCGTAGGCCATGCGGCCACCGGATACGCTGGAAAGACCGGGCGCGTTGACATGCGGATTGGCAAACTCAACCGCAATCAGTCCGGTCCATGACGGGTCGAACGCGAACGTTTGAAAGCCGGCCAGATCGTCCACGGTGAACGTGGTCGAAAGAGTGCCGCCGCCTTCAAGAAAGCCGGTCACGTCGATGACGTGGTTGAGGCGGGTGTTGCCGTTAAACGCCAGGTCTCGAAACGTGGCGTCGAAGAACTGGATCGAGAAAACCTCGCCGCTCTTTTCAATCCGCAGGGCGTTGGGATTGTCATGATAGAACCAATCTGTCCCATTCGTGGGAAGGTCGCTGGAATTGTCCGCGATGTAGCCGCTGTCGTAAAAATGGCCGTGCTCCACCGTGACGGTGAACCCGGCATTGAGAGGGACCGTGGCATTGTCCAGTTGCGTCGTATGTCCTGACGAGACCACACCCTCGAAATCAAGCACCACCGCGAACGCCGGCAGAGACGATGTCGCGATCAGCGCAAGCGCCAGCACAAGCCGCTTCACGAAATGGGTCATACGAAGCATGCTACGCATTTGATGTCTCCAAATGCTGCTTCGCCGCGTACGCATCCTAGCCGTGCAGCATGTAGCGGTCGCTCGCCTGGGCGGGTGACGGGGCTAAGCCTTCCGGCTACGGCTACGCCTTTTGAGGTAGCTGCCGCGATGGCGTGCAATCACGCATGCGGCGTTTGCCGGGGCCGCAGCGCGGCCCATTCCAGCAGCGCATCGAGGGCGGGACAGAGGGCGCGACCCCATTCGGTGAGGCGATATTCAACCTTGGGCGGCACCTCGGGATAGACTTGGCGGGCGACGATGCCGTCGCGCTCAAGTTCGCGCAGCTGCTGGATCAGCATTTTCTGAGACACCGCCGGGATCCCGCGCTCAAGCTCAGAAAATCGTCGAACCGGATGCGAGAACAGCTGGAAAATAATCAGCATTTTCCACCGGCCTTCGAGCATGCGGAAAGCATCCTCGACCCCGCTTGCGGCCATTTCCGGCGTGACGCCGGAAAGCTTACCCGTGGGTGAGTACCCAACTTTTCTGTTGGTACTTGTCATTTTTACAGCATAGCGCACATGGAGGACGGTTCCAAACCCTGAAAGGAAAGCCCATGTCGGTTGTGCTATCTGCGCCGCTTGCGTCCTACTTCGCCGCCAAGAACGCTTTTGATGTCGACGGCATGCTGGCGTGCTTCGCCCAAACCGCAGCGGTCCGCGACGAGGGCGAGGACCGCATCGGGCTGGCCGTCATCCGCGACTGGATCGAAAACACCACACGCAAATATCGGGTCAGTGTGCGGCCGACCAATGTCGCGCAGGATGACGATGCGACTGTCGTGACGGCGCAGGTGTCCGGAAACTTTCCCGGCAGCCCGGTGGAGCTTCGCTACCGCTTCACCGTCGCAGACGGCAAAATCGCGCGTCTGTCCATCAGCTGACAAGGCGGGTGGCGGCTAGCCTGCCGCCTGCACGCAGCTGTCGAGCTGGGCCAATGCCTGCGGCAGCCCGGTCAGGTCTGTCTCGTATTGCCGGCCGGCGACGCTGATGGTGAGCGGACCGGGCGCCAGTTTCGAGATCAGGGTCTTGGCTTGCGGGCCGTTCGGGTCAGCGGAAATCCACGCCGGTCCTGCAACCTGCACCTTCAAGGTTCCGCGGTTTTTGCTGTCTTGCATGAATGTCATGTCGGTCGCGGTGGCCGGCTGAGGCGGCTGCACTTCGTCGGCCAGCAGCACGGCGTTTTCCGATCCGCTGCGAATGAAGGTGATGCCGAAGCTGTGCGGCGTGTTGGATGCCTTGCCGGTGGTGCACACCTTGGCGCCGTCGGGATGCACCCGCAGTTCGGTGAGCCAGCCGGCTTCGGTATGCCAGGACTGAGCGAGCTGCCCGGCGGCGTGACTTTGCTGGATGCAGATGAAAGGAACAATCCCGAGAAGCAACACGAATGCGCGGCGCTTCATGAAAACCTCCTTGGCTTTTTTATGGGATGGCTCGGCGGCGGAAGCCGACGTAGCCGCCGTCCGCGTCGTAGAGAACGTCGTAGCCGTTGAGCAGATGAAAGCTGGTGTTGACGAACGCGCGTTCATTGGACACCCGCAAGTGGATGCGGTCTGGTGCGAGCGGCGACTCCGCCCCGACCTGAAAGCTGTAGAGTTCCGATGAATTGTTCGGCGTTCCGGCGCGGATGGAGACGTTTGTGCCGGGCGGCAGTGTTGCTTGCGCGCCGGCCACCTGTTCGGGCGGCACTGTCATGAACATCGCTGACACGCCGGTGTCGACCAGCATGGAGCCGCAGGCCGGCGGCATCTGTCCGTTGAGGACGATGCACGCGGGCGTACCGGCCCAGTCGGACTGATCCGGCCGTCTGGACAATTTCACGAAGGTGAATCGGCCGCGCGTGTTCGCGGCGGTGAGGCCGACATGGACGCCGGTCGGCGTAAGCACGTAGCCGCGGCGGTGCTGCTGCGTGGTTTGGACACGCAGCAGGGGATTCTTGTCGGGCGTGCTCTGGCTCTGGCTGTCGCCTTCGCGGCCAAAGCCGATACCGACCATCGCGATGTTGTGCGGGCGGTCGTTGGGCGTGCAGTCGCGCGCGTGTTCGAGGCAGCGTACTTGCGTCACGCCGAGTACCGGCATGGGCTCGGTGCGGACACGCCCGCCTTCCTCGCCGACGAGTTCGACCGGCGTCATCACCCAGCGGCCAACCATCACCCGGCCGGAGCTGGTGTAGGTCAGGCGTCCGTCGCCAACGACGGGAAGGGAATCGAAATTCGGAATGTAGGCCGCGGCGACGACAATGCCGGTGGAGCCCGAATCGATGACGGCATGGAGGACGCGCTCGCCAAAGGCGAGACCGATGCGGGGCACTTCGGCGATGCGGCCTGTTTCGCTGGCGTTGAGATAGCGCAGGAACCTGCCGGAATGAAAATCGGCGTAGCTGGGGATTTGCCCTGGACCGGTTTCGGTTTCGCCTCGGGCGATAACAGTGGAGGCGAGGAGGGCAGCAGCAACGGCCATTCCGCCGATGCCGATAATGGGGGAGGCATGTCGCGTGGTGTGGGTTCGGCTTTGCATCGTGCTTGCGTCTTTGCGGAAGACGTCTGCTTAGGTGAAAAAGGGTTCAGGTCTCCCTTTGCGAAAGACTAAACTTGTGTCTTTCGGTGAATTCCGGAACGATTGAGGCAGGTTTTGGGAAGCCACCGGGCTGGCGCTGCGCCGCTCGCGCGTCAATCTGCCCCGATTGTCCGGCTGTCCCGACAGCCATCTTGGCGGCAGCCAAAATTTTTCCTAAACAAGTCCCGGTTCGCGGGTGTAGCTCAATGGTAGAGCAGCAGCCTTCCAAGCTGAATACGAGGGTTCGATTCCCTTCACCCGCTCCAAATTTTTGTCCCCAGAAGATCGTCAGAGACGAATATCAGGGCGCGTTGCCGGGCCGGCCGCTGTCGGCCATCATGTTACCGGACAACCGGGCAGGGGGCTTCATTGTTCGTCACCACCACCAACGACATCGTCGGCTACAAGATCGTGCGCTATCTCGGCGTGGTGCGGGGCGTCACGGTGCGCTCGCGCAATATCGTCACCAACTTCGTGGCCTCCCTGCACACGCTCGTCGGCGGCAATATCACGGCTTACACGACGCTTGCGGAGCACGCCCGGCAGGAAGCCTTCGACGAGCTTTGCCTTCACGCCGAAAAGGTCGGCGCCAATGCCGTCATCGCCATGCGCTATGAATCCAACGAAATCACGCCGGGCGTGACGGAAGTTCTGGCCTATGGGACCGCTGTGGTGGTGGAACAACTGCCCGAATAGGGTCGAAAACACGCCAGTCGGGACGTGACGGCTGCACTTTCGCCGTATATAGAAAGCCCCCGCAGGCGTGTCGGCGCCGCGCGTAGGAGTGTAGCTCAATTGGTAGAGCACCGGTCTCCAAAACCGGGGGTTGGGGGTTCGAGCCCCTCCACTCCTGCCAGCAGGCAAATTCCATAAATATTTCAAAGGTGGAGATGTCGGTGCCGGTTTCCGGCGCCAGTCCGACGAACCTGGGCCCGGACCTCGGGACATTTGTCTGCGTTGAACTTCTTGGTCTCGTTCAGATTGATTCTGTTCTCGTCTCCCGGAGACTGGCTGAGCTCGAGGAGATAGGATTGGGTGAAGCGCCGTTCGGCGTCGTCGAGATAGCTGACGCACGCCAGGATTTTGAACGGTTTGCGGACCCCATGCACCCAGGCGAAACTGAATAGCGATCCGGCGCCGGGAAGCAGGTTGGTGCCCGCGCCCGAGATGGCTCCGCTCGCCACAAGTTCGCTGGGCGTGCCGTCATCGTTGAGGCGAAAGACCCTGACCTCGGGAAGCCGGGCGACACGCTTGCCGACGTTAGCCCAGTACAGTTCGATTCTCGGCGGGCTGAGAGTGGGATAGATCCTTGGCCCGGAGGTGACGAGGTCCGGCCGATCCCCCTGAACCTGATAATTATAGCTGGCGACGATGTAGGACAGGCTGACGAGAGAGACGCCGAGCGCAATAAGGCTGACGATCAACGCCGGCAGCCCCGCCATGCTTCCGTATTTCGAGAAGAAGACGATGAGCTTGGGCATCGCGGCGTTCCTGGCGGCGTTCCTGGCGGTCTCGTTTCGGCGGCGGCCAGGAGGACTATGCCAGACTCGATGAAGAAGCGCCGATAAACGGCGAAGCCGTCAGCGGCCACACAAAAAAGCTGGCAGGGCGGTGAGTTGGAAAAGGGCGGGTGACGGGCGCGGCGAAAAAGGAAGGTGTTCTTTCTCTTCGTTTTTTTCTTCGTTTTTCTAGACGACCGCAAAACCTTCTTCTCGGGCGTTGCGCCAGCGCCCGTCGCGATCGCAATCCGTTCCGGCCATGCTGAGCGGGCGTATCGCGTCCGCTCAGCAGGAATTTGGCGTTAGGTCAGCGCGCGTCCAAAAGATTCAGTTCACGCTGTTGCGGCTCCTCGTGAGCCGTGTGTTCGGCTTCCTCCGGCTGTTCCGCCGCTGGAAGCTGAAGGACCGAGGCCCATTGCCGCTCGATCAGCAACGCGACCGGCACAACCGTGCCGTCCGCGAATTCGAGCGCGTCGTGGTGCGTATGAGGCACATGGACATTGACCTGACGGAAACGGGCGACCGTTCCCGACGCAGTTTGTTCGCCGTGTGTTGTTGGATTTTGGTATCGCGGCGGGGCATCAAAGGCGATTTCGGTGCCCGGACGCAGACAGACGGCGACGTTGGGATCGCCGGCAGACGCAAAACCACGCGTGATGGTATTGCTGAAGCTTGTCGACACGAGCCGATCGGCAACTGCGGCTGGTCGGGAAGCTACATGTTCAAGGCTGTAGTCGCACATGAGATTGCTCCTATAAACCCCCAGCAATTCATCCTAACACGATTCCGCGCTCGCGCGTTCCTCCGATTTTCCAAGTTCGTGCCGGAGATTAAGGCAATGTTGGCCTAATTTTGGTCAGCTTGTCCCCGGGGCGACGGTATCGCGGAACGCTGCGCCGCCTTGACGATGGCCATAATGCGCATTACCAAGCCGCATCGCTTGCGGCCCGGAGACGGACTTCCGCGGCGAACATTCTCCCAAAACGGATCGTTTGCCGGTCCCGTCCTGTTTGATTTGGGGCGGTGAATACCCATTTTGGTTCGCAACTTTTTTCCACCGATCGGAACGCCCGATGGCCAAAGTCAGCCCGTTCAAGTTCTTGCAGGAAGTGCGCGACGAAGCCCGCAAGGTCACCTGGCCAACGCGCAAGGAGACCACCATCACCACTATCATGGTGTTCGTGATGGCTGCGGCCGCCGCGGTGTTCTTCCTGATCGCGGATCAACTGATCCGGTTTGGCGTCACGTTCCTGCTCGGCATCGGAAGTTGACCGGCTCCAACGCGGAAAACAACACAATGGCCAAACGCTGGTACATCATCCACGCCTACTCGAATTTCGAGAACAAGGTCGCGGAATCGATCCGCGAACATGCGAAGCAGCGCGGGCTTTCGGACCTGTTTGATGAAATTTTGGTGCCCAAGGAAAAGGTCACCGAAGTGCGCCGGGGCCGCAAGGTCGACACGGAGCGCAAGTTTTTCCCCGGCTACGTGCTGGCGAAGGTCGACCTCACCGACGAGGCGTTCCATCTCATCAAGAACACGCCGAAGGTGACCGGCTTCCTGGGCGCCGACAACAAGCCGATGCCGATTTCGGAAGCGGAGGCGCAACGCATCCTACAGCAGGTGCAGGAAGGCGTGGAGCGGCCGAAGCCGTCGATCTCGTTCGAGGTCGGCGAGCAGGTGCGGGTGTCGGACGGACCGTTCGCCTCGTTCAACGGTACGGTCGAGGAAGTCGACGAGGCGCGCTCGCGTCTCAAGGTCGCGGTCTCGATCTTCGGCCGGGCAACGCCGGTCGAGCTGGAGTTCACCCAGGTCGACAAGGTGTAAGGCGGCCGTCGTTCCGCGCGCCTCGGAATGACCACAAAAATTAGGCAAGAACCGGCTGGGCTTGACCCGGTCGCTCAACTAGTTTTGAACGATGCGCCGCCGGTCACGACCGGCGCGTAACCGACGTGGGAGGTGAGGGCGGTCGCCAGCCGTTCGGATCCGCACCACGAACCCTGAACCGGCCCGACGGGTGCAAGCCCGGATGGCCAACGCCAGGAGTCATGTCATGGCAAAAAAAGTTACCGGATACCTTAAATTGCAGGTGCCGGCCGGGGCGGCCAATCCGTCGCCGCCGATCGGTCCCGCGCTTGGCCAGCGCGGCCTCAACATCATGGAGTTCTGCAAGGCGTTCAATGCGCAAACGCAGAAACTTGAGAAGAACTCTCCGATCCCGGTCGTCATCACGATCTATCAGGACCGCTCGTTCACCTTCGAGATGAAGACGCCGCCGGTGTCTTATTTCATCAAGAAGGCCGCGAACCTTACCAGCGGCTCGAAAAATCCGGGCCGCGACAAGGCCGGTGCCATCACCAAGGCGCAGGTCAAGGAGATCGCCGAGCAGAAGATAAAGGATCTCAACGCGGAGAGCATCGACGCCGCCATGCGCATGATCGAAGGTTCCGCCCGCTCCATGGGCATCGAGGTCAAGGGGTAAGGCGATGACACATCACAGCAAACGGGTTGTCGCAGCGCGCCAGGGCGTGGATCGCGAGAAGCTTTATCCAATCGATGAAGCGATCAGGATGGTGAAGGAACGCGCCAAGGCGAAGTTCGACGAAACCATCGAAGTCGCCATGAACCTCGGCGTTGATCCCAAGCATGCCGACCAGATGGTGCGTGGCGTGGTCGCGCTGCCGAACGGCTCGGGCCGCAGTCAGCGCGTGGCCGTGTTCGCACGCGGCGCCAAGGCGGACGAAGCGAAGGCGGCCGGAGCGGATGTCGTCGGCGCCGAAGACCTGGTCGAGAAGGTCAATGCCGGCAATATCGACTTCGACACCTGCATCGCCACGCCGGACCTGATGCCGCTTGTCGGCCGTCTCGGCAAGGTGCTCGGCCCGCGCGGCATGATGCCGAACCCGAAGGTCGGTACCGTGACCATGGACGTCGCGAGCGCGATCAAGGGCGCCAAGGGCGGTTCGGTCGAGTTCCGCGTCGAGAAGGCCGGCATCGTGCAGGCCGGTATCGGCAAGGCGTCGTTCGAGGCCGGCAAGCTGGTCGAGAACATCAAGGCGTTCGCGGACGCAGTGGTGAAGGCAAAGCCCGCGGGGGCCAAGGGTCAGTACGTCAATCGCGTCGCGGTGTCCTCGACGATGGGGCCCGGCGTGAAGGTCGACCCGGCGAGCGTGCTGGGCGGCGGCCCCGCACAGTGACGATTTTGAAGATCTGACTTGAATATCTGAAGCTTCAAGAAATTTCGATAAGTAAAGCCGGCGCTTGAGAAAAGCGCCGGCTTTTCCTTTTGGTTCTTTGGTCTGTCGGTGAAATTCAACCAATCGGTTGACAATGTGAAATCGTGGGAGCATATTCAACCGTATGGTTGAATTACAGGCGCCTCAGCTCGATACGATCTTCCACGCCCTCGGCGACGCCACGCGCCGGCAGATGCTGCGCGAGCTCGCCGGCGGCGAGCGTACGGTGACCGAACTGGCGAGGCCGTTCGCGATCTCGCTTGCGGCGGCGTCAAAGCACATCAAGGCGCTGGAGAACGCGGGACTGATCCGCCGCGATGTGCGTGGCCGCACACATGTTTGCCGGCTCGAGCCGGGACCGCTGGCGAGGGCTCACGAATGGTTGAGCTTCTACGAGCACTTCTGGACTGCGCGTCTCGACATTCTCGAAAAGCTCCTTCGCGAGGAGGACGCCCGCAAACCGCCGACGAAAAAGGGAGATCACTCATGAACGGACGCGCGACCCCCGACGCCTATGGCGTGCTGATCGAACCGACCACGCTCAAGATCCAGCGCGTGCTGCCCGGTCCGATCGAGCGGATCTGGGCCTATCTCACCGAGAGCGACCTGCGGCGAAAGTGGCTGGCATCCGGCGATATGGAGATGAGAGTCGGCGGGGCGTGCATGTTCACCTGGCGCAACGACGAACTCAACGATCCGCCGAGCCGGCGGCCGCCCGGCCATTCGGCGGAGCACAGCATGCAGGTCGAAATCACCGAACTCGATCCGCCGCGCAAACTGTCGATCACCTGGGGCAGCACCGGCGGCGTCACTTTCGAACTGGAACCGCGCGGCGACAACGTGTTGCTCACGGTGATCCACCACCGCGTCACCGACCCGAAGACCCGGCTTGCCGTCACGGCCGGCTGGCACATGCATCTCGATGTTCTCGTGGCCCGCGTGCGGGGCGAGGAGCCGCCGCCATTCTGGGACGGCTGGCTGCGCCTGCGCGACGAATACCAGCAGCGGCTGTCGGAGGCCGGAACGATGCCGGGCTCCGGGCGATGACAAGCAGGAACCGGTAACCAACAGGGACAAGGAGCGACACATGCAAACGAACATGAACCGCGGCGAAGGATTTCAGGGAATGGACGTACCTCCGGTCGTGTCCCGGCAGGAATGGGATGCCGCGCGCGAACGGCTTCTCGTGAAGGAGAAGGAGACGACCCGCGCCCGCGATGCGCTGGCCGCCGAGCGGCGGCGGATGCCGTGGATGGCGGTGGAGAAAAAATACGGGTTTGAGGGGCCGGACGGTAAGGCGAGTCTGCCCGATCTGTTCCACGGACGCCGGCAACTGATCGTCTATCGCGCTTTCTTCGAGCCCGGCGTGCACGGCTGGCCGGAACATGCCTGCATCGGATGTTCACTTGTCGCCGACCAGGTCTCGCACCTCGCCCATTTGAACGCGCGAGACACCACCCTTGTCTTCGCCTCGCGCGCCTCGCAGGCCGACATCGCGCGCCTGAAGACGCGGATGGGTTGGCAGCACATTCCCTGGTATACGATCACCGACAGCTTCGACGCTGACTTCGGCGTGGACCAATGGCATGGCCACAACGCTTTCATCCGCGATGGCGAGCGCGTCTACCGCACGTACTTCATCAACAGTCGCGGCGACGAGGTCATGGGCACCGTCTGGAGTTATCTCGACATGACGGCGCTGGGGCGCCAGGAAGAGTGGGAGGATTCCCCGAAGGGCTACCCGCAGAGCCGTCCGTATAAATGGTGGAACTGGAACGAAAGCTACGTTCCGGACGCCGCGCCCGATCCGAAATGGGTTGAGGTATCGGATGCCGGAGAGGCCGCCTTTCGCAAGCGGGCACGCTGACAGGGAGGTCGACGATGCACCATCAAATCCTCTCACATGGACTCGGGCCGCGCCGCGGACGGCCCAAAGCAACCGCGCGCGATGTTCTGTCCTTCGCAGCCGCGCCGACTTTCGCGATCATGGCCCTTTTGACAGGAGTTCTGGGGAGCGGCGCGCCGGATTTGCTCTGCTCGGCCGCGTTGCCTCTCCATGGCTCGCCGCTGACCGGAATGGTCGCGATGTACCTGCTGATGAGCCTTTTCCATTGCGGGCCGTGGCTGGCGTTGATTTCCCGCCATTAGGAGGCGATCATACCGGCCTGCGGGGCTTTTTCCGGGGTCCGAACAAAGATTTAGCTTGGCAAACTGAACGTCAGGCTTTAAATAGCTTGAGGGGCGTGCCGACTCAGGTTGTCGGCGCGCCTTTGTGCGTCTCTCGAAATCGCTGGTGGAAGGGTCGGCTAACCTTTTGGATATCCTGCGGGATCTTACTGAAAGGGAAGCGCCCATTTCATTGTGTTTTGGGAGCCGCGCGGCCGGCCAGGGTTCTCCGCTTGCGGCGATTCCGGCGGCCATCCTGTCCGAGACTGCAGGTGCGCGGCTGTTTTGTCCAAGTGGCGGCAGCTCCGCTTAATGTCCTGCACAGACGGGGAAAGACCGGTTTTGGATGCGGCCCTGTCCGGCCGTCTCCGTATTGGTTCGAACCTCGGTACCCAAAGCGGTTTTTCCGCTGCGGGGGACAGGCGATACCCGCGTTTTTGGAACCCGTTTCTGAAGCGTGGGCTCAAGCGTCGTCCTGTCTCCCAAGCCGTTTCAGACGGCGCGGATGCGTGGCGGCACATCGCAACAGGCGGCCGTCGCGAGGCGTCCGCCAGGTAAGAAAGAGCAAACTGTGGAACGAGCGGCTAAAGCCGAGTCCATCGAGATGCTGAAGGGGGTCTTCCAGACTTCCGGAGTCGTCGTGGTGGCTCACTATGCTGGCCTTACCGTTGCCCAGATGCAGACCCTGCGCAGGCAGGCTCGGCAGGCTGGCGCCTCGGTGAAGGTGGCCAAAAACCGTCTCGCCAAGATCGCTCTGGAAGGTACGGACGTGGCTTCGATCGGTCCCTTGCTCAAGGGCCCGACGGTGATCGCCTATTCGGGCGATCCGGTCGCCGCGACCAAGGTCTGCTCCGACTTCGCCAAGGCGAACGAGAAGTTCGTCATTCTTGGCGGCGCGATGGGCAAGACCGAACTCAACCCTGACGGCGTCAAGGCGCTCGCGTCCTTGCCGTCGCTTGATGAACTGCGCGCCAAGCTTGTCGGCCTCATCCAGGCTCCGGCAACGAAGATCGCGCAGGTCGTCACCGCACCGGCGGCGAAGGTCGCCCGTGTCGTTCAGGCTTACGCTTCCAAGAGCGACGCTGCGTGAGGCTCGCTGAAACACACCGAATGGTTCGAATCTAAAAGGACAAGTTGAAATGGCTGATCTTTCGAAAATCGTAGAAGACCTCTCGAGCCTCACCGTTCTCGAAGCGGCTGAGCTGGCAAAGTTGCTCGAAGAGAAGTGGGGCGTGTCGGCGGCGGCTGCGGTCGCGGTTGCGGCGGCTCCGGGCGCGGGCGGCGCTGCGGCCCCGGCCGAAGAGAAGACCGACTTCACGGTCGTGCTGGCGGCTGCCGGCGACAAGAAGATCGAGGTGATCAAGGAAGTGCGCGCTCTCACTGGTCTCGGCCTCAAGGAAGCCAAGGACCTGGTCGAAGGCGCGCCGAAGCCGCTTAAGGAAGGCGTTCCGAAGGATGAGGCCGAGAAGATCAAGGCCACCCTCGAGAAGGTCGGCGCCAAGATCGAGCTCAAGTAAGCGCGTCAGCGGTTACTCGAGCGAAAATCCCCGGGCGGCCGAAGGACGGCCCGGGGATCGCCTGAAACTAAGACGTGGATGGCCGGGACAAGCCCGGCCATGACGACGGAAAAAGCCAAGGCCCCCAAATAGCTGCCGCCAACGGGGGTTCGGCACTGGAATTCGGAGGATGCCGGTCTATATAGGTCCGACATCCCCCAATACGCGCCGCAGGGCGCATGAGTTTGAGTAGATATGGCGCTAGACGCCTGTCCGGACGGTCGCGATTGGATGGCGGCCTTCCGGAGAGCCGCACCGGTCGCCTGAGAGATATCGCCGCAGTTTGCGCGCAGGTTCCGCGCGAAGGTATTTTCGAAAGCGAGAGGCCCCATGGCAGAGACGTTCACCGGTCGCAAACGGGTTCGCAAATTTTTCGGCAAGATTCGTGAAGTGGCGGAGATGCCGAACCTCATCGAGGTTCAGAAGGCATCCTACGACCAGTTCCTGCTTGTTCAGGAACCCCAGGGCGGCCGGCCGGACGAAGGCCTGCAGGCCGTCTTCAAGTCGGTCTTCCCGATCTCGGATTTCTCCAACACGGCGATGCTCGAATTCGTCAAGTACGAGTTCGAGGCGCCGAAATACGACGTCGACGAGTGCCGTCAGCGTGGCATGACCTACGCGGCGCCGCTCAAGGTGACGCTGCGCCTGATCGTGTTCGATATCGACGAGGAGACCGGCGCCAAGTCCGTCAAGGACATCAAGGAGCAGGATGTCTACATGGGCGACATCCCGCTGATGACCATGAACGGTACGTTCATCGTCAACGGCACCGAGCGCGTCATCGTCTCGCAGATGCACCGCTCGCCGGGCGTGTTCTTCGATCACGACAAGGGCAAGACCCACTCGTCGGGCAAGCTTTTGTTCGCCGCCCGTATCATCCCGTATCGCGGTTCGTGGCTCGATATCGAGTTCGACGCCAAGGACATCGTCTATGCGCGTATCGACCGCCGCCGCAAGATTCCGGTGACGTCGCTTCTGTATGCGCTCGGGCTCGATGCCGAGGAAATCCTGTCCACGTTCTACAAGCAGATCGTCTACAAGCGGCAGAAGGACGGCTGGCGTGTGCCGTTCGACGCGACCCGCATGCGCGGCTACAAGGCGGTCAACGACCTCGTCGACGCGGATACCGGCAAGGTGGTGGTCGAGGCCGGCAAGAAGCTCACCGTGCGCCAGGCGCGTCAACTCGCCGAGAAGGGCCTCAAGGCCCTGCGCATGACCGATGAGGAGCTCTACGGCCAGTACATCGCCGAAGACCTTGTCAACGCCAAGACCGGCGAAATCTACGTCGAAGCCGGCACCGAGATCACCGACAAGGTGCTCAAGGTGCTGAACGAAGCCGGTTACAAGGACATTCCGGTTCTCGACATCGACCACGTCAACGTGGGCGCGTACATCCGCAACACGCTGATGGCCGACAAGAACATGACCCGCGAGGACGCGCTGTTCGATATCTATCGCGTCATGCGTCCGGGCGAACCGCCGACGCTCGATACGGCGTCCGCGATGTTCCATTCGCTGTTCTTCGATCCGGAGCGTTACGACCTCTCCGCGGTCGGCCGCGTGAAGATGAACATGCGTCTCGACCAGGTGGTCGAGGACACGATCCGCATCCTGCGCAAGGACGACATCATCGGCGTCATTCGCACGCTGGTCGATCTGCGCGACGGCAAGGGCGACATCGACGATATCGATCATCTCGGCAACCGTCGCGTCCGTTCGGTCGGCGAGCTGATGGAAAATCAGTATCGCATCGGCCTGCTGCGCATGGAGCGCGCCATCAAGGAGCGCATGTCGTCGGTCGATATCGACACCGTCATGCCGCAGGACCTGATCAACGCCAAGCCGGCGGTGGCGGCGGTGCGCGAGTTCTTCGGCTCCTCGCAGCTATCGCAGTTCATGGACCAGACCAATCCGCTCTCCGAGATCACGCACAAGCGGCGTCTTTCGGCGCTCGGCCCCGGCGGTCTCACCCGCGAGCGCGCCGGCTTCGAAGTCCGCGACGTGCATCCGACGCACTACGGCCGCATCTGCCCGATCGAGACGCCGGAAGGTCCGAACATCGGCCTGATCAACTCGCTCGCGACCTTCGCGCGCGTCAACAAGTACGGCTTCATCGAGACGCCTTACCGCAAGGTCAAGGACGGCCGCGTGCAGGACGAGGTGCAGTATCTCTCCGCGATGGAAGAGAGCCGCTACACGGTCGCGCAGGCGAACCAGCCGATCGACCCCAAGGGCCGTTTCACGGAAGACCTGATCGTGTGCCGTCACGCCGGCGATGTCGTGTTCATGTCCCCCGACAAGGTCGACTTCATGGACGTGTCGCCGAAGCAGCTCGTGTCGGTGGCCGCGGCGCTGATCCCGTTCCTCGAGAACGACGACGCCAACCGCGCGCTGATGGGCTCGAACATGCAGCGCCAGGCGGTGCCGCTCGTGCGCGCCGAGGCGCCGTTCGTCGGCACCGGCATGGAAGGCGTGGTGGCGCGCGACTCGGGCGCCGCGATCGCGGCGCGCCGCACCGGCACGATCGTGCAGGTCGACGCAACCCGTATCGTCGTGCGCGCGACGGAAGAGCTCGACCCGACCAAGTCGGGCGTCGATATCTATCGCCTGATGAAGTTCCAGCGTTCCAACCAGAACACCTGCATCAACCAGCGTCCGCTGGTGAAGGTGGGCGATCAGGTGAAGAAGGGCGATATCATCGCGGACGGTCCCTCGACCGACCTCGGCGAACTCGCGCTCGGCCGCAACGTGCTCGTCGCGTTCATGCCGTGGAACGGCTACAACTTCGAAGACTCGATCCTGCTCTCCGAGCGGATCGTGAAGGAAGACGTGTTCACCTCCATCCACATCGAGGAATTCGAGGTGATGGCGCGTGACACCAAGCTCGGCCCGGAAGAAATCACCCGCGATATTCCGAACGTCTCGGAAGAGACGCTGAAGAATCTCGACGAGGCCGGCATCGTCTACATCGGCGCGGAAGTCCACGCCGGCGACATCCTGGTCGGCAAGATCACGCCGAAGGGCGAAAGCCCGATGACGCCGGAAGAGAAGCTGCTGCGCGCGATCTTCGGTGAAAAAGCCTCGGATGTGCGCGACACTTCGATGCGGGTGCCGCCGGGCGTGCAGGGCACGGTCGTCGAAGTGCGCGTGTTCAACCGCCACGGCGTCGACAAGGACGAGCGTGCGCTGGCGATCGAGCGGGAAGAGATCGAACGTCTCGCCAAGGACCGCGACGACGAACAGGCGATCCTCGACCGCAACGTCTATGGCCGTCTCGCCGAACTGCTCGACGGCAAGCAGGCGGTGGCCGGTCCGAAGGGCTTCAAGAAGGACACCAAGATCACCCGTCAGGTGCTCGACGAGTATCCGCGCTCGCAGTGGTGGTCGTTCGCGACGTCGAACGACAAGCTGATGTCCGAAATCGAGGCGATGCGGAAGCAGTACGACGAGTCGAAGAAGGGCCTTGAACAGCGCTTCCTCGACAAGGTCGAGAAGCTGCAGCGCGGCGACGAACTGCCGCCGGGCGTCATGAAGATGGTCAAGGTCTTCGTGGCCGTGAAGCGCAAGATCCAGCCCGGCGACAAGATGGCCGGCCGTCACGGCAACAAGGGTGTCGTGTCCAAGATCGTGCCGATCGAGGACATGCCGTTCCTGCCGGATGGCACCCACGTCGATGTCGTGCTCAACCCGCTCGGCGTGCCGAGCCGCATGAACGTCGGCCAGATTCTCGAGACCCATCTGGGATGGGCCTGCGCGGGTCTTGGCCAGAAGATCGGGCAGGCGGTCGAGTCGTACCGGGCCAGCAACCAGGACGCCAAGCCGCTGCGCGAGACGCTGAAGAAGGTGTACGGCGAGGACGAGACGATCAAATCGCTCAGCGATTCCGAACTGATCGAGCTTGGCGACAACCTCAAGCACGGCGTGCCGATCGCGACGCCGGTGTTTGACGGGGCCAAGGAAGGCGACATCGAGCAGATGCTCGAACTCGCCGGCGTCGACAAGTCGGGTCAGATGACGCTGTTCGACGGACGCACGGGCGAGTCGTTCGACCGCAAGGTGACAGTGGGATACATCTATATCCTCAAGCTGCATCACCTGGTCGACGACAAGATCCACGCCCGTTCGATCGGTCCGTACTCGCTCGTCACCCAGCAGCCGCTGGGCGGCAAGGCGCAGTTCGGCGGCCAGCGGTTCGGCGAAATGGAGGT
>Ga0164243_10006778_pt1 | contig 17281 bp, 20 predicted proteins | sample OricompcompostOP_FD_108781 | JGI IMG/M metagenome (GOLD analysis project Ga0164243, IMG submission 108781) | Organic Plus compost microbial communities from Emeryville, California, USA - Original compost - Organic plus compost (OP) | ecosystem: Engineered > Solid waste > Mixed feedstock >... | reverse complement strand
CAACCAGATCGGCACGCTCACCGAAACGCTCGCGGCCATCAACATGGCGGCGGATGCGGGCTATGCGTCGGTCGTGTCGCATCGGTCCGGCGAAACGGAGGACGCGACGATTGCCGATATCGCAGTCGCCACGCGTGCGACGCAGATCAAGACGGGCTCGATGTCGCGCTCCGATCGCATTGCGAAGTACAACCAGCTGCTGCGCATCGAGGCGGAGCTGGGCACGGGCGCGCGTTACGCCGGCGTGGAAGCGTTTCCGGTGCCGCTGCCGGGAATTTCGTGCTGAGTGCGCCTAAGGAAAAACGCAGAGCCCCCATCCCGGCCTTCCCCCGCGCTGCGGGGGAAGGGGCAACGCTTGCACAGGAGCAGCGGGGCTCCTGTCCATCGGCAGGCTGAAGCCGTTCTCAAATGATGAAGTACCTCGCCCTCGCGCTGCTGATCCTGCTGGTACTGCTGCAGTACCGGCTATGGTTCGGCGACGCGGGCGTGCGTGAGGTGAACCGCTTGCATGCCGAGATCGAGCATCAGCGCGCCGAGAACGAGCAGCTGCGGGAGCGGAATCGCACGCTCTCGGCCGAGGTGCAGGACTTGAAGAAGGGCACGACGGCGATCGAAGAGCGTGCGCGCACGGATCTCGGCATGGTCGGGCCGAACGAGACGTTCTTTCAGGTCGTGACGCCGCGCGGCGGCGCGAACCCGAACGACGAGACGGAGTCGGACCCTCGCGTCGCGCAGGGACGCAAGCCGCCGCCCGCCGAATAGCCGCGCTCATTCGTCATGGACACCATGCCTCAGTTCTGGGTCGTCGTACCGGCGGCAGGGAGCGCGCGCCGCATGGGCGCGGAGCTGCCGAAGCAATACCTGAACATCGCCGGGCGAACCGTCATCGAGCACGCGCTGCGCGCTTTTCTCGCTCGCGCTGAATGTCGCGGGATCATCGTCGTCCTCGCGGCGGACGATCGACGCTTTGCCGAGCTGTCGCTCGCGCGCGAGCCTCGCATTCGAACCGTGATCGGCGGGGCAGAGCGGGCGGATTCGGTTCGTGCGGGGCTGGCCGCGTTGAAGGAGGCGGCGCCGTCGGATTGGGTGCTCGTGCACGATGCGGCGCGGCCCTGTTTGAGCGATGAGGATCTTGCGGCGCTGCTGGAAGGTTTGCAGCACGATGCGGTCGGCGGTCTGCTCGCGGCACCTGTCGTCGACACGCTGAAGCGCGCGGATGAGACGGGGCACGTGCAGAGCACCGTCGATCGCACGTCGCTGTGGCATGCGCTGACGCCGCAGATGTTTCGTTACGAGGTCCTGTCGCGTGCACTGGCTGCGGGGCGCGGTGCGACGGATGAGTCGCAGGCGGTCGAAGCGCTCGGGTTGAGGCCGAGGATTGTGTGCGGGAGCGGGGAGAACTTGAAGGTTACTGTGCCGGGTGATTTGGTGCGGGCAGAGAGGGTATTGGTGGCAAGAAACAGGGCGCAGGAAGTTGGGACCCCCACCCCTAGCCCTCCCCCGCGCAGCGGGGGAGGGGGAGTCGGATGAAGCCGTTTTTTCTGGTGGGGCAGGGGTATGACGTGCACGTCTTCGAGCCCGGCGATCACGTCACGCTCGGCGGCGTGCGCATCCCGCACACGCACGGCATTCGCGCCCACTCCGATGGCGATGTGCTGCTGCATGCGCTTTGCGATGCGCTGCTCGGCGCGGCGGGGCTCGGCGACATCGGCATGCATTTCCCAGACACCGATCCGCGCTGGAGAGGCGCCGACAGCCGAGTCTTCCTGCGGCACGTCCGCGACCTTCTCGATGAGCGCTCGTTCGCGATCGTCAACGTCGATACGACCGTTCTCGCCGAAGCCCCGAAGCTCGGCAAGCATCGTGAATCCATGCGCGCGAACATCGCCGCCGATCTCGGGCTGCCGCTCGAGCGCGTGAACGTGAAGGCGACGACGAGCGAAGGCGTCGGTTTCATCGGCCGCCGCGAGGGACTGGCCTGTCTTGCGATCGCCTTGATCGAGCAGCGCTCGTGACCGCCGAGTTTGCAGATGCAGTGCGGCTGCCGTGCGCGCATGGCGGCCCGGTCGGCGGCGGCGCGATCCGCAGCGCCCCGGAAGATTTCATCGTGCGCGAATGGCTCGGATTCGACGCCGACGGCGAGGGCGATCACTGGCTGCTCACCGTGCGCAAGCGGGGCGCGAATACGCATTGGGTCGCGAAGCAGCTCGGCAAGCTCGCGAACATTCACCCGCGGGACGTCGGCTACGCCGGCCTCAAGGACCGCAACGCGCTCACGGAGCAGGCGTTCACGGTTCCGGTGCGCTCGCCGGTCGCCGACTGGCTCGGTGTCGCGGGCGACGGCTTCGAAGTCATCGATGCGCAGCGCCACCGGCGCAAGCTCAAGCGCGGCGCGTTGAAGGGCAACGACTTCGCGATCGTCATTCGAAATTTCAGCGGCGAGCGCTCGCAGCTGGAAGCAAGGCTCGCGCGCATTGCAAGCCACGGTGTCCCGAATTATTTCGGTCCGCAGCGCTTCGGGCGCGATGCGAGCAATCTACGTCGCGCCGCGGCGATGTTCGCTGGCACTCGCATCGAAGACCGCTTCGAGCGCGGCTTCGCGTTGTCGGCGGCGCGAGCCTACGTCTTCAACGCCGTGCTGGCCGAGCGGGTCGCGCAAGCGTCGTGGAACCGTCTGTTACAGGGCGACGTCGCGAATCTCGACGGCAGCAACAGCATCTTCGTGCCGGAGTCGATCGACGAGCTGTTGATCGAGCGCTGCGCGAACCTCGACATTCATCCGACCGGGCCGCTCTGGGGCCGCGGCGAGCTTCGCACCACGTCAGATGCACGAGCGCTCGAGGAGCAAGCAGCCGCGAGAAATGCTGCGCTCTGTGAAGGCTTGGCGAAGGCTGGGCTCGATCAGGAGCGCCGCGCGCTGCGGCTGCGCGTGCAGAACCTGACGCACACGCTCGAGGACGGCAATTTGACGTTGCGGTTCCGCTTGGGACGCGGCGCCTTCGCGACGACGGTCCTGCACGAGATCGTCGCGGGCGCGTTCGAGACGGAAACGCCCGAGATGGACGAGTAGCGCTAGTGCGTTTTCAACAGGACATACAGAGCGCCGCTGCCGCCGTCGATCGGTCGGGCGGAGCCGAACGCGATGACGTGATTCCAGCGCTGCAGCCAGTGGCACACGATCGGCTTCAGCACCGGTCCGCGCGGACCGGAGCGCCGGCCCTTGCCGTGCACGACGCGAACGCAGCGCCAGCGGCGTCCGACCGCCTCGACGATGAAATCGCGTAGCGCATGCTTCGCCTGGGGAGCGTTCAACCCGTGCAGATCGATTTCGGCATCGACTGCGTATTGGCCGCGGCGCAGTTTCAACAGCACGGCTTCGGGCACGTGCGGGCGGCGAAAGCCGACCTCCTCGCCCGTGCCGAGCAGTGCCGCCGCGTCTTCGGGGACGTTCAGGCTCTCCTGCAGCACGGCCTGCTCGTCGGCCCGGCGAAAGCGCGCCTCGGCGGGCGGCTTCGGCGCCTCGACGACGCGCTCGGGCGTGCGCAGGCGCTTCACGTCGCGCATCGCTTTTCGAAACAGATCGTGTTCGTCGTCTTGGGACATCGCACGTCGTCGATTACTGACGATTACAGTATAGTTTCCGCGGCTGTATGAAGATCCTGATCAGTAACGACGATGGCTACCGCGCCGACGGCCTGTTGGCGCTCACGCAGGCATTGGAGCCGCTCGCGGACGTCACCGTCGTCGCGCCGGACCGCAATCGCAGCGGCGCCAGCAATTCGCTGACGCTCGACGTGCCGCTCAGGGTCTTCGAGTATGACAAAAATCGATACTTCGTCGGCAACGGCACGCCGACCGACTGCGTACATCTCGCGATCTCCGGCTTGTTCGACTACGAGCACGACATGGTCGTTTCCGGGATCAACGACGGCGCGAATCTGGGCGATGACGTGCTCTATTCGGGCACGGTCGCCGCGGCCGTCGAAGGGCGCTTTCTCGGCTTGCCGGCGCTCGCGATCTCGCTCGTGATCCGGCCGGGCTCGGGGCTGCATTTCGCGACGGCGGCGCGCGTCGCGAGCGAGCTCGTGATGCGCGTGCAGCGCTCGCCGCTGCAGGCGGCCATTCTCAACGTGAACGTTCCGGACCTTCCTTACGAGCAGATCAAGGGTTTTCAAGTCACGCGGCTCGGCAATCGCCATCGCTCGGAGCGCATCGTGCGCTCGGAGGATCCGCGCGGCCGTCCGGTGTATTGGGTCGGGCCTTCGGGCGTCGGGCAGGATGCGGGGCCCGGCACCGATTTTCACGCGGTCGCGAACGGCTATGTGTCCGTGACGCCGCTGCAGATCGATCTCACGCGCCATTCGATGCTCGATGACATCCGCGCGTGGCTGGCGGGGCGCGAGCCGTGAAGCCGCCGCTGACGAAAGGCCACTTGAGCGGCATCGGCATGACGTCCGCGCGCACGCGCGAGCGGCTCGTGCAGCGCCTGCGCGATCAAGGGATCACGAATCCGCTCGTGCTCGAGCAGATCCGCAACGTGCCGCGCCATCTGTTCGTCGACGAGGCGCTCGCGACGCGCGCGTATGAGGACACGGCGCTGCCGATCGGGCAGGGCCAGACGATTTCGCAACCGTATGTCGTCGCGCGCATGACCGAAGCGCTGCTCGAGGGCCGCGAGCCGCGCAAGATCCTCGAGATCGGCACCGGCTGCGGCTATCAGACGGCGGTGTTGTCGCCGCTCGTCAAGTTCATCTACACCGTCGAGCGCATTCAGACGCTGTTGGATCGCGCGCGGCTGCGCTTGAAGGAACTGAACTTGCGCAACGTTCATTTCCGTCACGGCGACGGCTTCCAGGGTTGGGCGGTGCATGCGCCGTACGATGCGATCCTGATGGCCGCCGCGCCGCTCGCGATTCCGGAAGTGTTGTTCTCGCAATTGCAGCCGGGCGGCCGCTTGATCGCGCCGGTGGGACCGGAAGGGCGCCAGCAACTGGTGCGCATCACGAAACGAGGTGACGACTTGCACACGGAAACATTGGGGCTCGTGAGCTTCGTGCCGCTGCTCAAGGGATTGGGATGACGTATCGCGCCGAGGTTCGGCCGTAGCGCTCGCGCGCATGCATCGACGGGTCACCGCGTTGCCAATCCCGTTTCGTTCCCCTTGCATCATTCTCGCGCTGGCGCTCCTCCTCTTCGCCTGCTCTTCGAGTCCCCCGCCGAAATCGGGCGCCACTTACGTCGTGCGCAGCGGCGATACGCTGTATTCGATCGCGAGTCGACACGGCCTCGATTACCGCGAAGTCGCGCGCTGGAACGGCATCGGCCGCGACTATCGGATCTACCCGGGACAGGTGCTGCGATTGGGGCCGGGCGGCCGTGCCGCTGCGGGAGGGCCAACGCGTTCGACGCCGCGCGTCGCGCCGCCGAAAGCACCGGCGCCGCCGATTCCATCGATTCCATGGCAGTGGCCTGTCGAGGGCGGCGTCGCCAAGCTCACCGAGCGTCCGAACGGCGGCCATGGATTGATGATCAGCGGCAAGCTCGGCCAGGAGATTCGCGCGGCGAGCGGCGGGCGCGTCGTGTATCTCGGCTCGGGCCTGCTCGGCTACGGTCAGTTGCTCATCATCAAGCACAGCGACGCGTATCTCAGCGCGTACGGCCATACGCAAACCGTGAGCGTGAAGGAGGGCGACACGGTGGCGATGGGGCAGCGCATCGCGACGATGGGCACGGACCCGCAAGGAACACCGATGCTGTATTTCGAGATCCGGAGCAATGGCACGCCAGGAAATCCGTTGCTGCTGCTGCCGAAGCGATGAAGCACGTCGGCCGAAGTGCAACGGGCAGTGGCGCTCGTCGTCCCGACGCAAGTCGGGACCGCATTCGAGATGCTGCCGGTTTGCGGTGCCGACTTCCGTCGGCACGACGGAAAGGCAAGAGCGCACTTCGTGCGCTGTCCCTCACCTCGGCCCTCTCCCTTCGGGAGAGGGGGGTTTGAGAGGTCAACACGGGCCCGGCGCTACTAGTTAGTAGTTGCGTACGTACAGACCGTATGACTAACATCCGCCCCCAACGTCGCAAGGCAGCGACGAGGGGCAGGACGCCGACGCGGAGCGCAGGACGACGGGTAGAAGGCGCGGGGGCGGAGGGGGATTCGAGGAAACAGCGCGAAGAAGAACAAAATCACAAGAACAAGAACACATCATCGAGCGGAGATCCTTCGGGACACGCCGATGAGTTGGTCGAACGAACTTCAGTCCCTCGCGTCTTCTACCGGTCGTCCTCGACCGGTAGAAGACCAGAGAAGAATGTCTACCGGTCGTCCTCGACCGGTAGAAGACCAGAGAAGAATGTCTACCGGTGGTCCTCGGCCGGACAGATGCTGCACCGGTCGTCCTCGACCGCTGCAGACCGAAAAACCCTCACATCACTTCAGCAGCAGCGCCGCCGCGACTTTCCGATCCTCGCCGACGAGCACGTTGTACGTGCGGCAGGCGGCGCCGGTCGTCATCACTTCACAGCCGATTCCGCGCGACAGAATCGCGGCGAGTATCGAAGATTCAGGGAATTGCTGAGTCGCGCCTGTCCCGAGAATGATGATTTCGGGCGCGAGCGCGAGCAGCGGCTCGAGGTCGGGGAGGGTGATCGCGTCGGCCGAACGGGGCGTCCATTCGCGCACCTCATCTGCGGTGACGATGCAGCTCGTGCGCACGGCGCCTTCGCCGATGCGAATCTCGCTGTCCGAATACGCCCGAATGAAGTTCGTGCCGCGTTGAGTCTCATCGGTGAGTTTCATTTCGTTACCATACCCGCTCGCTCGCGTTTCTCACAGGCACGTTCACGCCGCTGATGTCCAAGTCTGCTTCGCTGACCATCGTCGCTCCGCGGCTGTTCGAACGCGCGCCTGCTTTGCCTTCCGACACATCCACCGAGAGCTCGCTGCTCGCGCACCTCGCGGGCCGCGGCGACGTCGCGCGGCGCTGGCACGCCGCGGAAAACGGCGAGGCGCGCCTGCGTCCCTGGCAGCGCGGATTGCTTGCTACGCTGCAGCTCGATGAGCGGCATTATCCGAGCGCGAGCACGAGCGCGCTCGGGCAAGGGCTCGATGCCGGCATCGATTGGTTTCACGCCGAGCCGGTCCATCTTGCCGCCGGGCTCAACGAAGTCACGCTCGTCCCGCTGACGCCGGACGTCGAGCTGACGCGCGCGGAGCGCGACTCGATGACCCCGACGCTGCAAGATCACGTTGCTGCGGAGCAGTGGACATTGCGGCCCGCGGGGGCGAATGCTTGGCTCATCGGATCTTCCGCGGTGCTCGAGGCGCGCACCGTGACGCCGGAATTCGCGCGTCGTCATGAATGGAATGCAGTATTGCCGCAAGGCGCGGCTGCACCGCGACTGCGGCGGCTGATGACCGAGCTGCAAATGCTGTTGCACGAGCAGCCCGCAAATCAGGCGCGATCCGCGCGCGGGCTGCCCGCGGTGAATGCGGTCTGGTTGTGGGGAAACGGCGAAGCGCGAGGCGTGCCTGAACCCGCAGCTTTCGAGTGCATGGGAGACAACGACTACTTGCGAGGCATCTGCGCTTTGAACCGATGGCAAGCCCCGACGGCCGCAACTTCCGCGCCGCTCGCGCTCGATCGCGTGCGCGCCACGGGCACGCTCGTGTGCGTGCTCGATGATCTCGATGTCGAGCGTCTCGAGCGCGATTGGCTCGCCGCGTGCGTCGCCGCATTGAAGCGCGGCCAGCTCGATCGCCTCGAGCTCGTGCTCGATGAATGGTTGTTGACGATCGATCGATGGCGGCTGCGGCGCTTCTGGCGAGGACCCTTGCCGCTGCAAGCGTGGGCCGCGGCATGAAGGTCATCCGCCGCCGGCCGCCGGCCGATGCATCGGGACTGCCCGCAGATCTCCATCCGCTGCTGCGGCGCTTGTACGCGGCGCGCCAGGTGAGCGTGGCAGAAGAATTGCCGCTGGCGCTCGATCGATTGGTGCCGGTGCGCCAGCTCGGCGGCATCGATGCAGCGGTCGAGCTCTTGTGCAAGCACCACGCCGCACGCTCGCGCATCGTCATCGTCGGCGACTTCGACGCGGACGGCGCGACGAGCACTGCGCTCGTCGTGCGTCAGCTGCAGCGGCTCGGGTTCGGGGCGGTGCACTTCCTGGTGCCGAACCGGTTCGAGTACGGCTATGGCCTCACGCCGGAAATCGTGAAGCTCGCGCAGGAGCGGCATGCGCCGCAATTGATCGTGACCGTCGACAACGGCATCTCGAGTCATGCGGGCGTAGCGGCCGCGCGCGCGCTCGGCATCGACACCTTGATTACGGATCATCACCTCGCCGCCGCGACGTTGCCGGATGCGAACGCAATCGTGAACCCGAACGCGCCGAACGACGAGTTTCCTAGCAAAGCACTCGCCGGCGTCGGCGTCGCGTTCTATCTGATGGCGGCGCTCACGCGCGAAATGCAGACGCGGGGGCTCGTCGCGCAGCCGCCGCCCGTCGCCGAGCTGCTCGACCTCGTCGCCCTGGGCACGGTCGCCGATCTCGTGCCGCTCGATCGCAATAATCGCGTCCTCGTCCATCAGGGCTTGCGGCGCATTCGCGCGGGCCGCTGCGCACCCGGCATTCGCGCGTTGCTCGAAGCCTCGAATCGCACCTGCAGCGACGTCGTCGCCGCCGATCTCGGCTTCCAGGTCGGCCCGCGACTGAATGCCGCCGGGCGCTTGGACGACATGTCGATCGGCATTCAATGCCTGCTGACCGACGATCTCGCGGCCGCGCGCATGATGGCCGGCCGCTTGAGTCAGCTGAATCACGATCGCCGCGAGCTCGAATTGCAGATGCAGCAGGAGGCGATGCTCGCGATCTCGGACATGCGCGCCGATGATTCCTTGCCGCTCGGCCTGTGTCTGTTCGACGAGTCCTGGCATCAAGGCGTCGTGGGGCTCGTCGCCTCGCGCGTGAAGGATCGCGTGCACCGGCCCGTCATCGCGATGGCGCGCGCGGATGCGGTGTGGCTCAAGGGCTCAGCGCGTTCCGTGCCGGGCGTCCACATTCGAGACGTGCTCGACAGCATCGCGACACGCACGCCGGGCTTGATCGAGAAATTCGGCGGGCACGCGATGGCCGCCGGACTCACGCTCGCCGCCGAGCGTCTGCCGGAATTCCAGCTAGCCTTCGATGCGGAGGTGCGGCGCTGGATGACGCTCGACGATGCGACCGGCATCGTGCTCTCCGACGGCGAGCTCGAGGGCCGTGAGATCTGCCTCGAGATTGCGCGGCTGCTGCGCGAGTCCGGTCCCTGGGGCCAGGCGTTTCCCGAGCCACTGTTCGACGGCTGCTTCGAAGTCCGCGCCGTGCGCGTGCTGGGCGAGCGGCATCTGAAGCTCAATGTCGCGCATCCGTCGGGCCAGATCTGCGAGGCGATCGCCTTCCGGCATTTCGATCATGAGGACGCGCCCGTCGTCAAAGAGAACGATCGCGTCGAGCTTGCGTATCGGCTCGATGTGAACCGCTACAACGGCACGGAACGCGTGCAGATGATCGTCGAGCATCTGCGCGTGCTCGGCCGCTGAGGGGGCAAGCTGATCCGGAACATCGGCTCATCTGCTACTATTCGCGCCCCTTTTTCGAAGTTTCCCTGCAATGGAAGTCAATCACATCCGTAGGTCACTCGATGATCTCGCTGAGCGCAGTGAGTCGCTCAGGAGGTTTCTTTGACTACGAAACCAAGAGCGAACGCCTCGCGGAAGTCAGCCGCGAGCTAGAAGATCCCGGTATCTGGAGCACGCCCGAGAAGGCGCAGGAGCTCGGGCGCGAGCGCGCCAAGCTCGAGCAGGTCGTCGGCACGCTGGATCGCATTCGCAGCGCGCTGAACGATGCGAACGAGCTGTTGGCGATGGCCGTCGAGGAAAACGACGCATCGACCGCGCTCGGCGTCGAGCAGGACATCACGGGCATCGAGCAGGACGTCAAGAAGCTCGAGTTCCAGCGGATGTTCCCCGGCGAGATGGACTCGCACAACGCGTTCCTGGACATCCAGGCCGGCGCGGGCGGCACCGAGGCGCAGGACTGGGCGCAGATGCTGCTGCGGATGTACTTGCGCTGGGGCGATCAGCACGGCTTCAAGACCGAAGTCACCGACATCAACCAGGGCGAAGTCGCCGGCATCAAGAGCGCGAGCATCAGCTTCACGGGCGATTACGCCTATGGCTGGCTGCGCACCGAGACGGGCGTGCATCGCCTCGTGCGCAAGTCGCCGTTCGATTCCAATGCACGGCGCCACACCTCGTTCGCTTCGGTGTTCGTCTCCCCGGAGATCGATGACGACATCGAGATCGCGATCAACCCGGCCGATCTGCGCACCGATGTGTATCGCTCGAGCGGCGCCGGCGGCCAGCACGTGAACAAGACCGAATCGGCCGTGCGTATCACGCACGTGCCGACCGGAATCGTCGTCGCCTGCCAGGCCGAGCGCAGCCAGCACAAGAACCGCGACAAGGCGATGAAGATGTTGAAAGCGAAGCTCTACGAGCTCGAGGTCAACAAGCGCAACGCCGCTGCCAAGGTGCTCGAGGAATCGAAATCCGACGTGAGCTGGGGCAATCAGATCCGCTCTTACGTGCTCGATCAGTCGCGCATCAAGGATCTGCGCACGAACGTGGAAGTCGGCAACACGACGGCCGTGCTGGACGGGGATCTCGATCAGTTTCTCGAAGCGAGTTTGAAGCAGGGGCTTTAAAGCATGACCGATCCAACCGTTCCCTCCGACGCGAGCAAGCTCGACGAGAACAAGCTCATCGCCGAGCGCCGCGCGAAGCTCGACCAGCTGCGCGGGCTCGGCCCTGCGTTTCCAAACGATTTTCGCCGCGATGCGCTTGCCGACCAGCTGTTGACGGCGTACGGCGAGCGCGCGCCGGAGTGGTTCGATGCGCACGAGATTCGCGTCAAGGTCGCCGGACGGATGATGGCGAAGCGCGTGATGGGCAAGGCGAGCTTCATCAAGCTCGAGGATCGCTCGGGTCAGATCCAGGTGTTCGCGCAGGCGGCCTCGCTCGGCGACGCCTACGAAGCATTCAAATCGTGGGACGTCGGCGATGTCATCGCGGCCGAGGGGGCGCTGTTCAAGACCAAGACGGGCGAATTGTCGGTGCGCGCGGAGAAGCTGCGGCTCTTGACGAAGTCGCTGCGGCCGCTGCCCGATAAATGGCACGGCCTTGCCGATCAGGAAGTGCGCTATCGGCAGCGCTACGTCGATCTCATCGTGAATCCCGAGAGCCGCAGGGTGTTCGCGACGCGCACGCGCATCGTGAAATACCTGCGCGATTTCCTCGACGCGATGGATTTCATCGAAGTCGAGACGCCGATGATGCAGGCGATCGCCGGCGGCGCGGTCGCGCGGCCGTTCGTCACGCATCACAACGCTCTCGACATGGATCTGTATCTGCGCATCGCGCCCGAGCTGTATTTGAAGCGCCTGATCGTCGGCGGCCTCGAGCGCGTCTACGAGATCAACCGCAACTTCCGCAACGAGGGCGTATCGACGCGCCACAATCCCGAATTCACGATGCTCGAGCTGTATCAGGCGTACGCCGACTACAGCGAGCTCATGAATCTCGTCGAGCGGATGTGCCAGGGCATTTGCGATGCGATCTACGGCTCGCGCCAAGTGAAGTATCAGGGCGAGGTGTTCGATTTCGGCCAGCCGTTCCGGCGCGTGACCGTCGAAGACCTGATCGTGCATTTCAATCCGGGCATCGAGCGCGACAAATTGCGCGATGTGCCGTATCTGCGCTCGTACTGCGACACGCTGAAGATCGCATACAAGGCCGGCGACGGGGCGGGCAAGCTGCAGATCGAGATCTTCGAGAAGACGGCCGAGCACCGCTTGAGCGCGCCGACGTTCGTCTATGCGTACCCGGCCGAAGTCTCACCGCTCGCGCGCCGCAACGACGCGGATCCGTTTCTCACCGATCGCTTCGAGTTCTTCGTCGGCGGCCGTGAGCTCGCGAACGGGTTCTCCGAGCTCAACGATCCGGAAGACCAGGCCGCGCGCTTCAAGGATCAGCTCGCGCGCAAATCGGCGGGCGATGAAGAGGCCATGCAATACGACGCCGACTACATTCGCGCGCTCGAATACGGCATGCCGCCGACCGCGGGGCTCGGCGTCGGCATCGATCGGCTGGTGATGCTGTTCACGGACGCCGCGTCGATTCGCGACGTGCTGCTGTTCCCTTACATGCGCCCCGAGTAACGCCTCTTATCTCCATCTCCCATCTCCCTCTCCTGCGCAACGGGAGAGGGCCGGGGTGAGGGCGGCCCCCGTTCACTCGACCGAATACGGCACCGCCAACCTCTCCAACCGGACCCCCGTCGAATCGATCTCGAGCGCCGACTCCGCCTGCGCCAGCTGGATCACCGCGAGCAATTCGCACCCGCTCGACGTCGCCACGGCATCGACGACATCGCCCGCATGCTGATCGTTCGCAACGATGCGGGTTCCCGGCGCGGGTGGTGCGCCCTCCGCTCGAAATCGAAACATCCTGCGTTTGACCGCGCCGCGAAAATGCGTGCGCGCGATGATCTCCTGCCCCGTGTAACAGCCCTTCTCGAAGCCGATGCCGCCGAGCACATCGACGTTGAGCATCTGCGCGACGAAGGCCTCGTGCGTTTGCGGATACACCTGCGGCAAACCGGCGGCGATATCGGCGCGATGCCATTCGGTCACGAAATCCGCATCGGTGCGTGCCTCGAGGCCCGCTTCGGCGATGCACAAGATCCGCGGCGGCTCGCCGGGCCATTGCACATAGCTGCGCTGTTCGATTTGCGTGTGTGCTCGGGATGCTGCCTCGCTCGACAGGCGGCCCATTGCGCCGAAGACGGCAAAGCGCTCGGTGCCCGATTCGACTTTTACTTTTGCGCGCAGGACATATTTCTTGAGGCGAGCGAGCGTGCGATCGAGCATCGCCGCCGGCACCAGCAGCACGAGGGCGTCGCTGCGTTCGATGATCCAGATCACGGCCTGCACGCGGCCTTGTGGGGAATTGCACGTGGCAAGCTCGATCTGACCGGCCGTCAGCCGATCGAGGTCGAAGCTCAGCTGGCCTTGCAGATACGAGCGAGCCTCGGGCCCGGTGACGATCAAGGTGCCGAAATCATCGAGCCGATACAGCGCCGCCGCGGGAAATTGTGTCATTCGCTAAATCCGAAGCTACCCATCGCCACATGAGAAATTCGAGCCGTTCCGCGCCCAAAACCCTTCTGGCAGACTACGCGGCCATGCCGACCAGCCCGAAGCCCGTTGCGCCTACACATGCGGTCGCGAAAGTGTCCCACAAGGGGCCCGAGCGAAGCGATGTGAATGAAGATGAGCGAACCGATGTGCAAGAACACGAGCGCAGCGAAGCAAGCGCAGAGCGCGCGGGCGAGCCTCCGGTAGAGATCGGAGGCCGCGTCGGACCCGAGCCGACGCGCTTCGGCGATTGGGAAAAGAACGGCCGCTGCATCGACTTCTAACGCCTGCCACACTGGAGCGCGACGCTTGAACAGCACGACGAAACATCCACGGCCGCTATCGCCGTTCTGGAATTATCGCTGGCAGTATTCGAACACCTTGTCGATTCTCAACCGCCTCACCGGGTGTGCGCTCTCGGTCGGCTTGATTCTGTTCGTGTACTGGCTCATCGCCGCCGCATCCGGGGAGGCGTCGTACGCGAATGCGCAAACCGTCTTCGCGCATCCGCTGACGAAGCTTGTGTTGTTCGGCTTCTCGTTCGCGTTCTTCTATCACCTGGCAAACGGCATTCGACACCTCGTGTGGGACACGGGCCGCGGGCTCGAGCGCAGCGCGGCGCGCACGAGCGGCTGGGTCGCGTTCGTCGGCTCGGTCGTGCTCACGATCCTGTTCTGGGCGCTGGTCCTGGCGGGAGGTGCGGCATGAGCCTGCGCAGCCCGATCGGTCGTGTTCTGGGTTACGGCGCGGCGAAGGAGGGCGTGGGTCACTGGTGGTCGCAGCGCGTCACCTCGGTTGCGCTCGTCATTCTCGGCCTCTGGTTCGTCACGGCGCTGGTGCGCCTTCCTGATCTGAGTTACGCGCTCGTCACGGCGTGGCTGGCGCAGCCCGTGAACGCGGTGTTGATGACGTTGCTCGTCGCGACGACCGTGTATCACTCGAAGCTTGGTGTCCAGGTCGTCGTCGAGGATTACGTCACGACCGCCGGGACGAAGGTCGTCACGATGTTGGTGTTGAATTTCCTGCACGTCGCGCTCGGCGCGCTCGGCATTTTCGCGATTCTCAAGATCGCTTTTGGAGCGAGCGCATGAGCGCCTATCAATTCATCGATCACACTTACGACGTCGTCGTCGTCGGCGCCGGCGGTGCCGGACTGCGAGCGACTTTCGGCCTGGCACACTCCGGCTTGTCGACCGCCTGTATCACCAAGGTGTTCCCGACGCGCAGCCACACAGTCGCCGCACAAGGCGGCATCAGCGCGGCGCTTGGCAATATGGGCGAGGACGATTGGCGCTGGCACATGTACGACACCGTCAAGGGGTCGGACTGGCTCGGCGATCAGGACGCGATCGAGTTCATGTGCAAAGAGGCGCCCGGCGCGATTCTCGAGCTCGAGCACTACGGCCTGCCGTTCTCGCGCACCGAGGAGGGCAAGATCTATCAGCGTCCGTTCGGCGGCATGACGACGCATTACGGCCAAGGCACCGCGCAACGAACGTGCGCTGCGGCGGACCGCACCGGCCATGCGATGCTGCATACGCTGTATCAACAAGCGCTGAAACATGAAGCGCAGTTCTTCATCGAATATTTCGCGGTCGATCTGATCATGGAGAACGGCGAGTGCCGCGGCGTCGTCGCGATCAACATGGCGGATGGCACGCTGCATCGCTTCCGCGCGCATCAAACCGTGCTCGCGACGGGCGGCTACGGCCGCGCGTATTTCTCCTGTACCTCGGCGCACACCTGTACCGGCGACGGCGGCGGCATGGTCCTGCGAGCCGGGCTGCCGCTGCAGGACATGGAGTTCGTGCAGTTCCATCCGACCGGCATCTACGGCGCGGGCTGTCTGATTACCGAAGGCGTGCGCGGGGAGGGCGGCATTCTGCGCAACTCGGAGGGCGAGCGCTTCATGGAGCGCTATGCGCCGAATGCGAAGGACCTGGCGTCGCGCGACGTCGTGAGCCGCGCGATGACGATCGAGATTCGCGAAGGCCGCGGCGTCGGCCCTCACAAGGATCACATCTATCTGCACCTCGAGCATCTCGGGCGCGACACGATTCACGAGAAGCTGCCGGGCATCGCCGAGACAGCGAAGATCTTCGCCGGCGTCGATGTCACGAAGCAGCCGATCCCCGTGCTGCCGACCGTGCACTACAACATGGGCGGCATTCCCGCGAACTATCACGGCGAAGTCGTGACGCTGAAAGACGGCAAGCCGGACAGCGTCGTGCCCGGCCTCATGGCGGCGGGTGAAGCCGCGTGCGTCTCGGTGCATGGTGCGAACCGCCTCGGCTCGAATTCACTCCTTGACCTCGTCGTCTTCGGACGCGAGGCAGCGCGGCATTGCGCGGAGGTCGTCAAACCGAACACGAAGCATCGTCCGCTGGCGGCCGATGCGGGCGAGTTCGCGGTCGCGCGCATCGACAAGCTGCGCTACGCGAAAGGCAGCATCCGCACGGCCGACATTCGTCTGAACATGCAGCGCGTGATGCAAGCGCACGCGGCGGTGTTCCGCACCGGCGAGTCGCTGCAGGAAGGCGTCGAGAAGCTGGCCAAGGTTTTCGATTCGTTCGCGGACGTGAGCGTCAGCGATCGCAACATGGTCTGGAACACCGACCTCATCGAAACGCTCGAGCTCGACAATCTGCTCGGCCAGGCCGTCGCGACGATGCACTCCGCCGTGAATCGGCAGGAGAGCCGTGGCGCGCATGCGCGCGAGGACTTCCCGAAGCGCGACGACGTGAACTGGATGAAGCACACGCTCAGCTGGGTGGACGAGAAGGGCAAGGTGACGCTCGACTACCGGCCCGTGCATCTGAACACCCTGACGAACGACGTCGAGCCGATTCCGCCGAAGGCGCGCGTGTATTGATCGCCCCAAGCGTGACCCCACCCACGTAGCTGGACACTTTCATGGCCCAATTTCGCTTACCGCCGAATTCGCGCATCGTCCCTGGCAAAACTTACAAAGCCGCGTCGGGCGCCAAAGACGTGCGGGCGTTCAAGATCTACCGCTTCGATCCGGAATCGGGCGAGAACCCGCGCGTGGATACGTACGAGGTCGACATGGCCACGTGCGGGCCGATGGTGCTCGATGCCCTGATCAAGATCAAAAACGAAATCGATCCGACGCTCACGTTCCGCCGCTCGTGCCGCGAAGGCATCTGCGGCTCCTGTGCGATGAACATCGACGGCACGAATACGCTCGCCTGCACGAAGGCCACGGAGGACGTGAAAGGCACGGTCAAGATCTATCCGCTGCCGCACATGCCGGTCGTGAAGGATCTGGTGCCGGACCTGACGAACTTCTACGCGCAATACGCGTCGATCAAACCCTGGCTCCAGACGCGCACGCCGGCGCCGCCCGACCGCGAACGCCTGCAGTCGAAGGAAGATCAGGAAAAGATCGACCGGCCCTCGGCCTGCATTCTGTGCGCGTGCTGCTCGACCTCATGCCCGAGCTACTGGTGGAACAGCGATCGGTATCTCGGCCCCGCGGCGCTGCTCGCCGCGTATCGCTGGATCATCGATACCCGCGACGAGGCGACCGGCGAGCGCCTCGATGCCTTGGAAGATCCGTTCCGGTTGTATCGCTGCCATACGATCATGAATTGCACGGAGGCCTGTCCGAAGGACCTCAATCCGGCGCGGGCGATCGCCGAGATCAAGAAGATGATCGCGGAACGCCGGCACTGATTGGTCGGCGGTGGGTTGTCCGTCAGATCGCTTGCGAGCTCGCAATGACATCGACTCCGGCTGACCGCACACCGCCAACGGCGAACCGTCTGTCACAGCTGCGCTGGCGCTGCCGGCGCGGAATGCGCGAGCTGGACGTTTTGCTGCAGCGATACCTGGAACAGCGGTACCCTTCCGCTTCAGAAGAAGAACAGCAAGCCTTCGAGGCGCTCCTGGAATTGCCCGATCCGCAGCTGTTCGCCTACGTCGTGAACCGCGAACAACCTTCGGATTCCTCGCTCATCAATGTCGTCGCCCGGCTTACCCACCCTGACGCTTGATATTGCCGGCCGGCGCGGCGAGCGCGCTGTT